>BFBZ01001683.1_pt1 | contig 13979 bp, 14 predicted proteins | sample 1888401 | NCBI WGS metagenome assembly BFBZ01 (sample SAMD00112614, study PRJDB3348) | symbiont metagenome | host: Chara braunii | reverse complement strand
CCCGCATCCAGCGAGCGCGGGGCCTCTGACAGGGCGAGCAGGTCGGCAACCGCCTGCACGTCGCGGCCCAGCAGCGCGGCAATGTCTTCCACACGCACGCCATCCGGCCGGCGTGCAACGAATTCGGCATCGCCTTCGAGCGTGCGGCGAGCCTTGAGCACCTGCTGCAACTCGCGCACCACATGCACCGGCAGCCGGATGGCTCGTGCCTGCGTCATGACCGCGCGCTCGACGGACTGACGGATCCACCAGGTCGCATATGTGGAGAAGCGAAAGCCGCGCTCAGGCTCGAACTTCGTGATCGCGTGCATCAAGCCGAGATTGCCCTCCTCGATGAGATCGGACAGCGGCACACCCCGCCCCAGGTAGCTCTTGGCGATGTTGACCACCAGCCGCAGGTTATGTTCGATCATCGACTGCCGCGCAGCAAAGTCTCCGGCGCGCGCAGCGCAGGCGGTCTGGTATTCCTCTGCGGGCGTGAAGAGTTCGGTGCGGCGGACCTGCCGCAGGTAGATGGTCAACGCATCGGCACCCTCGCCGCCGACCAGTTCACCCGCTGCGCCGTTGACGGGCAATGCGGCATCCGCCGCCGACGATGGATCTACGTCTTCTTCCGGGGGCCGTGCGCTCTCGCCGGCGAACTCGGGATGCCCATTGCCAGAAGGCAAACTGCCCTTGCCCGTCGACCCGCGCACAGGCAACAGCGTGCGGCGGGGGCGGGAGGCAGCCATGGCATCACCGGTTGGGCAGGTAGCGCGAGGGATCGACTGGCTTGCCCTGACGGCGGATCTCGAAATGCAGCTTCACGCGATCGGCGTCGCTGTTGCCCATTTCGGCGATCTTCTGGCCCTTCTGAACCGACTGGTCTTCCTTCACGAGCAGCGCCTGGTTGTGTGCGTACGCCGTGAGGTAGGTGTTGTTGTGCTTCAGGATGATCAGGTTGCCGTAGCCGCGCAGGCCAGCACCCGCGTAGACCACACGGCCGTCGGCGGCAGCCAGTACGGGGTCGCCCGCCTTGCCGCTGATGTCGTAGCCCTTGTTCTTGGCTTCGTCGAAGCCGGCGATCAGCGAGCCGCTCGCGGGCCAGATCCAGCCGAGGTCTTCATCACCCGAACTTCCGCTGCCGGGGCTTGCCGGTGAAGCCGTGACCACTGCCGGCGGCTTGGTCGCGCCGCTGGACGGCGTCGAAGGCACCACAGCGGGCTGCGGAGCAACCGGCTTCGTGACGGCGCCTTCGGACGAAGTGCCGGACGACGTGGCGGGAGCGGCCGCAACGGCAGTGCCCGCCGAGCCAGCCGGCGGAATCACGCGCAGCACCTGGCCGACTTCGATCAGGTCCGGGTTGTCGAGGTTGTTCCAGCGGACGATGTCCTGCCAGCGTTGCCCGGTCTCTGCGCCGATGCGGCGAATGGTGTCACCCGGGCGCACGGCGTAATAGCCGGGCTTGCCATAATTTTCGATACCGGCAAGCGGCTTGCCGTTGGCATCGGTGGTGATGGGCGGGCCGCCGGGCACCGTTGCACCTGGCGCGCGCGTCATCGTGCCGCGGTCTTCGACTGGTGCCGGCCCACGCGGTGTGGAACAGCCTGCGATCACGAGCACAAAGGCCAACGTGACGCCAGCGAACCAACTCCGATTGCCAAAACCCTGCATTTGTTGTTCCTTCAAGCGATACCAGATTTTAGGGGGACAAAGTGGACCGCCTCAAGAATGAGGCGCTCCAGTCCCCGAGGGGTCTTGTCGATGACGACGAGGGCTTGGCCGCCCTTCGCGGAGTGGGTCGGCGCCACGATGCGGCCGCCCACCGCAAGCTGCTCGATCCATGCCTCCGGCACTGCCTCGCCGCCTGCCGCGGCGATGATGCCGGCATAGGGTGCACCCTTGGCATAGCCGATCATTCCGTCGCCCAACATCAGGTGCACCGTCGCCAGCCGGAAATGCCGCAGATTGGAGCGCGCGCGCTCGTGCAGCCCGCGCAGGCGCTCGATGCTGTAGACCTCGGTCGCCACATGATTCAGCACGGCGGCCTGGTAGCCGCAACCCGTGCCTATCTCAAGCACCCGGCCCAGCTTGTCCTGCGGCTTTCCCGCCAGCGCGGGAGCGCCCATCAGCAGCTCGATCATGCGGGCCACGACGTTGGGCTTGGAGATGGTCTGTCCCAGCCCGATCGGCAGGCTGGTGTCTTCGTAGGCCTGGTTCACCAGCGCGCTGTCGACGAAACGATGCCGCTCCACCGTGCCCATTGCGCGCAGCACGCGCTGGTCGGAAATGCCCTGCGCCGCGAGCTTCTGCACCATGCGCGCACGCACGGCGTCGGATGCCATCGATGGCGTGGAAGGCACCACGGACTTGACCGGCGCGGCAGGCATGCGCCCACGTGTGGCGGCCGGGGCGGTGGGTGTGAGGCGAACGGGGAAACCGGGCCGCTGCGTGGCCATGTCAGTTGCCGAGACGGGCCACCGTCTCGCGCCATTGGCCAAGGTTGGCGTGGTCTGTCAGGTCGATCTGCAGCGGCGTCAGTGCGATGTGGCCGGCCGCGGTGGCGTGGAAGTCGGTGCCTTCGCCGCTGTCCTTGGCACCGCCGGCGCCGGCGATCCAGTACATGGTCTCGCCGCGCGGGCTGTCTTGCGTGATCACCTTCTCTGCAGCATGGCGTCGGCCGAGCCGGCAGACCTTGATTGGCTTCAGCTCGTCGAAAGGCAGGTTCGGCACGTTCACGTTGAGCAGGAAGGCTCCGCTTCCAAGCATGCGCTCGCGCTCGATCTGCTGCACAAGCCGCCGCGCTACCTGGGCCGCAGCATCCACGTGCGCCCAGCCTTTTTCGATCTGCGAGAAGGCAATGGCCGGAATGCCGAAGAGGTAAGCCTCCATCGCCGCGCCGACGGTGCCTGAATAGATGGTGTCGTCACCCATGTTGGCACCGTTGTTGATGCCGGAGACCACCAGGTCGGGCCGGTAGTCGAGCAGGCCCTTGAGCGCGATGTGCACGCAGTCGGCCGGCGTGCCGGTGACGTAGCGAAAACCGTTGTGCGCCTCGCGCACGTAGAGCGGCGCCGCAAGGGTCAGCGCGTTCGACTTGGCGCTGTTGTTGTGCTCGGGTGCGACCACTTCGACTTCGGCGATGTCCTTGAGTGCGTCGTGCAGGGCGACGATGCCCGGCGCCTGGAAGCCGTCGTCATTGGAAATAAGTATCTTCATGGTGCCTCTGGATGCACCGGATTGTAGGCTTCGGGTGCGTCGCAGCAGGGACAAGCCCACCCCGCCGCGGCCCCTATCATCGCCCGCAACATTGCCCCAACATTACCCATCTGAAGGAGACCCCGGCATGCATGCATGGCTTTGCGAGAACCCCATCGGCGTCGACGCGCTGACCTGGAAGGAGTTGCCGACACCCACCCCGGGCCCGGGCCAGGTGCTCATCGAAATCAAGGCGGCCAGCCTGAATTTCCCCGATCTGCTGATCGTGCAGAACAAATACCAGATGAAGCCGCCCCTGCCCTTCGTGCCGGGCTCCGAGTACGCGGGTGTCGTCCAGGCGGTCGGCGAAGGCGTCACCCACCTCAAGGTCGGGCAGAACGTGGCCTGCCTTTCCGGTACCGGCGGCTTCGGCACCCATACGCTGGCGCCCGCGGCCCTGTGCATGCCGCTGCCCGAAGGCTTCGGCCACGTCGATGCGGCCGCCTTCATCATGATCTATGCCACATCGTGGCACGCACTGATGGACCGCGCGCAGCTCAAGGCCGGCGAGACCGTGCTGGTGCTCGGCGCAGCCGGCGGCGTGGGCACCGCAGCCATCCAGATCGCAAAGGCCGCAGGAGCCAAGGTGATAGCGGCAGCCTCCACCGACGAGAAATGCGAGCTTTGCCGCTCCATTGGCGCCGACGCCACGATCAACTACACGACGCATTCGCTTCCCAACGGTTTTCGCGATGCCATCAAGGCCGCCACCGACGGCAAAGGCCCGGATGTCATTTACGACCCGGTAGGCGGCGATTTTGCAGAGCCGGCGTTTCGCTCCATCGGATGGCGCGGCCGTTATTTGGTCGTCGGTTTTGCATCGGGCCCGATTCCGTCGCTTCCATTGAATCTGACGCTGCTGAAAGGCGCCTCGCTGGTCGGCGTGTTCTGGGGCGATTTTGCGAAACGCGAGCCCAAGGCCAATGCTCAGATGATGGCGGAATTGGCGCAGTGGTACGGCCAAGGAAAGATCAAGCCGGTGATCGACAGCACGATGCCGATGGCCGAATTGAAGGCCGCATACGCCCACATGGGTTCGCGCGGCGTCAAAGGAAAACTCGTGATGGTGAACTGAGCGCGCCGAGACTCCTCTTCATCTTCGGCACCCAATAAAAAAGCCCGCATGCGCGGGCTTTTTTATTGGGCACCTGCCCAGAGAAAACAGAGGCACTTACTTGATCTCGTAATCGGAAAGCGACTTGCCTGCTGCCAATGCCTCGGTCACCCAGCGCGGCTTGCGACCACGGCCACCAGACCAGGTTTCGCCGGTCGGGCTGCGATATTTGGCAGCTGCCTTGGCCGGCACGGCGCCTGCGGCGCGTTTGACGGAGCCCACCCGGCCGGCCAGCTTCAGGTCGGAAGCCGTCAAACCGTATTCGGCAATCTTCCTGCGCAACTCTTCGATCACGCCCGCGCGTTCCTGGTTACGCAGGTCTTCGGCCTGCTTGCGCAATTGCGCAATCTGCTCGTCATGCTTCTTGATCTGGGAATTGATATCGGCGAGGGTCGAAGCCATTGTTGGACTCCTTGAATTGAAAACGGGGCGATTTTAATTCAGTTTACATTTGCCACAAGTGCCTTGCCGGACGAAAAAAACGGTGGCGCATTGCATTAGTGCAACAACTCGCAACACAAAGTGGACGCCGCCGTTGACGTCTTATATGCAGGCAGGGTGAGAAAAAGGAGCTTCGGCACGAGGGCTGCAGAAGATGCGGCCGCCGAAAATGACAACGCCGGGTCAAGCCCGGCGTCGAGATCCTCTGAATACCGCTATTGCGCAATAGCAGCGAGGAGATATTTATTGGGGTGGCTGATGGGACTCGAACCCACGACGACCAGAATCACAATCTGGGACTCTACCAGCTGAGCTACAGCCACCGCAGAGCCTACGATTGTAGCGTTAAAAATCGCCGTTTCGACAGGTGGCATCGATCAAACAGCTTGAAAGCCACATTTCCCTCTGCCGCCGTCGGCCTGGGCGGGGTGATTTCACCTTCGATCCGATCGAGCCGTCAGGCCTCTCGCCCCACCCTGCACCATCGAAGCGGCGCATGGCGTGCGAACGGTCGGCCACCGCAACGACAACGACAACGAATTTGTAGGACGTCGCCCAACGCCCGCATCACGAAGTCCGGCACAAATTCCCGCGTGGCCTTTCGATGTTCGTCGTCATCGCCGGCATGCACATCGCTCCGCTATCATGAATGCGACCCGCGCAGACGGGCATGGTTTCCGGCCAATTCCCACCTCACCACATCACACCAAAGGAATTCTTCATGAGCATCGTCTGGACCATTCTGATCGGGTTTGTCGTGGGTCTTGTGGCACGGGCAGTCAAGCCGGGCGATGACTCCGCGGGCTTCATCGTCACCACCATCATCGGCATTGCGGGCTCGCTCGTGGTCACGTACGTCGGCCAGTCGCTGGGCTGGTACACCGCCGGCCAGGGCGCGGGCTTCATCGCCTCGGTGCTGGGCGCCATCGTGCTGCTCTTCATCTACGGCCTGATCAAGCGCAAGAGCTGATGCGAAGAAGGGGCCGTGCCGCCTACCGCGCACGGCCGCTGCAGTGATGCCTCGCAAGGCGCGCGCAAAGCATCATGTCTATGTGGTCGAGCTGGACGACCGCGTATGGAACAACGGCCGCTTCAGGCGCGCCAACCCCGATTACCAGCTCGGCAAGCCTTTCGTCCATGTCGGCATGACCGGCCTAGACCCCGACATCCGTTTCGACAAGCACAAGGCCGGCATCCAGGCCAACAGCTTCGTGCAGGAATTCGGCTTGCGGTTGCTGCCCTCACTCTACGAACGCTACAACCCGATGACCTACGAGGACGCGCGCCTGATGGAGGTCGACCTCGGCATCGCTCTGCGCAAGGCCGGTTACGGCGTCTGGCAAGCCTGAAGCAGCCACTCTTCAGGAGTAGGTGATCCAGTCTTCGTACGCCGGACCGTCAAGGTGCGGCAGCGTGTTGTAAGTCACGAGCATGTGCCGCTTGGGCGTGAACGCGAACTCGGTCACCGACGTGTTGCGGATGCGCAGGTTGAGTTCGATCGTCGTCTCAGCGCTCGTGCCCAGCACATGCCCCACCGCCGTGCTGATCGGCCCGCCACTCGACACCACAAGAACCTTAGCGCCATGGTGCTTTTCACGCACGTGATCGAGCGCCGTCGTCACTCCAGCGAGAAAGTCGACATAGCTCGGCATGCCGGCCGGCGCTGTCCGCCTTTGCATCCAGGCGCTCAGTCCTTCGCGAAGCAGGCGAAAGTGGTGCCGGTACATCTCGGGCGAATCGGGCTTCTCGAGCTTGCCTTCGTGGATGGTGGCGATGACCGCCTCGCTGTCGTACTCGTTGAGACCAGGCCACGGCAACACGTCGTCGCGCTCGAGGCCCAGCCCCTTGGCGATGCCCTCCCAAGTCTGGCGATGGCGCTTCAGCGTGCCGGTGATGACGGCATCGAACTTCATGCCACGCTCGCGCCAGTACTCGCCGAGGCGAACGGACTGGCGGTGTCCGAGTTCGCTCAGGTTGTCATAGTCGGCAGCACCGAAGCTGGCCTGCCCGTGGCGCACAAGGTAGAGGGTTCCCATGGGCGGGATTCTGGCAAGAAGCGAGGGCACAAGTTGTCCCTCGTGCGACCTGATCGCGCTCCATGAAAAAAGCCCGAGCCAATGATTGGCTCGGGCTGTGTGCGTCCGGTAGTGCGCCGTGCGCGCGTATCAACGGCTCGCGGCAGGCGGCAGTGTGTCAGCCGGCTTCGGCACCAGGATCTCCGCCTTGAAGCGGTCCTTCAGCATGTTGTAGTACGCGGCATCTTCGGCGGCAGCCACGGACTGGCCGACCTGCATCTGCTCCTGCTTTGCAAGCTCGGCCGGCGGCGGCGTGCGCGGAACGACCTTGGTCACGCGGACCACCGTGTAGCCTTGCGCGCCCAGGTCCACACCCACGAGCACGGGCAGCTTGGAAGGATCGGCACGCAGCGCGGCGTCGATGACCGGCAGCGGCTGCGATTGCACGTCGCGACGCGACACCGTCACGGGCGCGCCAAAGGTTGCGCCATCCGCTTTGGCAGTCCAGGCGGCGAGCTTCGCTTCGCCTTCCGTCTTGGCAAGCACGGCAGCACGCTCGGCGACGAGTTGCGCGCGGATCTTGTCCTTCACGTCGGCCAGCGGCACGGGGTGCGCCGGCGTGTACTTCGTCACGCGGCCCGATGCAAGCTGGCTGGGACCGACTTCGATCGCCTCGGTGTTCTGCTTGCGCTCGAGCGAATCGGCTGCGAACAACGCATTCAGGAAATTGCGGCTCGCCAGCGGGCCGGTGGCACCCGGTGCCGCGGTGCGCGCGACGTTGTCGGCCGTCTTGATCGTGAGCTTGAGCTTCTCGGCCGCCGGCTTGAGGCTCTCGGGCGACTGGTAGACCGCATCGGTGAAGGTCTCGGCGGCCTTCGCGAACTCCTGCGTTGCCTGCTGCGAGCGCATTTCGTTCTCGATGGTTGCACGCACCTGCTCGAAGGGCGGCACAACGGCCGGCTTGACGTCGGTCAGGTGAATGATGTGGTAGCCGAATTCGGTTTCGACGACGTTGCTGATTTCGCCCTTCTTGAGCGCGAACATCGCATCTTCGAAAGGCTTGACCATCGCCCCCTTGGTCACGAAGTCGAGGTCGCCGCCCTTCTCCGCCGAGCCCGGGTCCTGCGAATTCTTGCGCGCCACTTCGGCAAAGGTATTGGGCGCCTTCTTCACGTCAGCCAGCAATTGCTCGGCCTTGGCCTTGGCCTTTTCGCGATCGGCGGCGGACATGCTCGACGGCGCGGTGATCAGGATGTGGCTCGCGCGGCGTTCTTCCTTGGTGCCGAAGCGCGAGGCGTTCTGTTCGTAATAGGTCTTGAGATCGGCCTCGTTCACGACAACGTTCTTCTTGGCCGCATCGAGGTCGAGCACCAGGTATTCGATGCTGGCCTGCTCGGGCGCCTGGAACTGTGCCGTGTGGTCCTTGTAGTAGGTCTCGATGTCGGCATCGCTCACCGTCACCTTCGATGCGAAGCTCTCGGGGCTGAAGCGGGCGACCTGGATTTCACGCGTGTCGTAGAAGGCGTTGACGGTGGTGGCGGCCAGGGCCGGCGGCGTGAAGGCCGAATTCGAAATGCCCAGCAGCACTTGCTGCGTTGCCATGTCGGATCGCACCGATGCTTCGTACTGCTCAGGCGTGCGGCCTGTCACGCGCTGGAAGGTCTCGCGGTCGAACTTGCCGTCGGGAGTGCGGAACGAAGCCAGGCCCGGGTCTTGCGCGAAAGTGCGCGAGAGGCGGTCTTCGGACACCGTCATGTTGGCCTTGGCAGCCGCTGCAGCCAGCACGCGGTCGCGCAGCATGCGCTCCAGTGTGGCGTAGCGCAGGGCGTCCGACTCGAGCAGCGTCGGATCGACATTGGGCGACTGCTGGCGGATGCGATCCGTCTCGATGCGGTGCTGCTGATCCCACTCGGGCTTCGTGATGTCGTGCCCTTCGATGCGCGCGACCTTCTCGTCGCGGCCGAAACCCTGATAGCGCTCGACACCGAAGAACACGAACGAGGGAATGATCAGCAAGAACAAGAAAATCATCACGACTTTGTTGTACTTGCGGAAGGTATCAAACATGCTTGAACACTCTTTTTCGACGGCAGTCGGACGGCAATAAAAAAGGCGAACTTGTGGTTCGCCTTTGCATCGGGTGGTGGTGGGTGCTGAGGGGCTCGAACCCCCGACCTACGCCTTGTAAGGGCGCCGCTCTACCAACTGAGCTAAGCACCCCACCTGGAATACTTTCCGAGTCTAACGCCTTAGTTCAGCGCGTCTTTCAGCGCCTTGCCGGGACGGAACTTCGGGATCTTGGCGGCCTTGATTTTAATCGCGTCGCCGGTGCGGGGATTTCGGCCGGTGCGGGCCGCGCGTTTGCCTACTGCGAAAGTGCCGAAACCGACGAGCGAAACAGAGCCGCCCTTCTTGAGCGTGGTACGAATGGCGCCGATGGTGGATTCGAGCGCGCGGGTCGCTGCGGCTTTGGAAATGTCGGCGTTCTTTGCGATGTGCTCAATCAGTTCGGTCTTGTTCACAAGGGCCCCTTGTAGAAAAAATGTTGGTCGGCTTCCGTCAGCTGCGACCTGGCCGCAAGCGATGCGACACAAGAGCCTGGCAGGACTGACGCCTCGGCAGCGCACTGCCAGCGAGGATTACAACCACTGGTCTGCAGGGTGTCAATAAGACACGAGGCCATGCCGAGCAGCGGAGCGCGCGATTTTAGGGGCGTTTCGTGAAGTCTTTTTTCGTGGCGGCTCAAAGCGCATCGGCGATGGCTTTGCCCAGGTCGGCGGTGCTGGCCTTGCCGCCGATGTCGGGGGTGCGCGGTGCTCCGCTTTGGGGCGCGAGCACCTTCTCGATGGTCGACAGGATGGCGTCGTGCGCCTGCTTGTGGCCCAGGAACTCCAGCATCATCGCGCCGCACCAGATCTGCCCGATCGGGTTGGCGATGCCCTTGCCGGCGATGTCGGGCGCCGAGCCGTGCACCGGTTCGAACAGCGACGGCATGGTGCGGTCGGGGTTGAGGTTGGCGCTGGGCGCGATGCCGATGGTGCCGGTACAGGCCGGCCCCAGGTCCGACAGGATGTCGCCGAACAGGTTGCTCGCCACCACCACGTCGAAGAAGTCGGGCCGTTGCACGAAGTGGGCCGTGAGGATGTCGATGTGGAACTTGTCGAGCCTGATGTCGGGATAGCTCTTGCCCATCTCGGCCACGCGCTCGTCCCAGTACGGCATGGTGATGGAGATGCCGTTCGACTTGGTGGCGCTGGTCAGGTGCTTCTTCGGCCGCGACTGCGCGAGTTCGAACGCGAACTTCAGTACCCGGTCGACGCCCACGCGCGACATCACGGTTTCCTGCACCACGATCTCGCGCGGCGTGCCCTGGTACATGCGACCACCGATGCTGGAGTACTCGCCCTCGGTGTTCTCGCGCACGATGTACATGTCGATCTCGCCAGGCTCGCGCGGCGTGCCGTCGCGCCGCACCACCGGCGCAATGATGCCGGGCATCAGGCGCGCGGGACGCAGGTTGATGTACTGGTCGAACTCGCGGCGGAACATCAGCAGCGAGCCCCACAGCGACACATGGTCCGGAATCTTCTCGGGCCAGCCCACCGCGCCGAAGAAGATGGCGTCGTGCCCGCCGACCTGGTCCTTCCAGTTGTCGGGCAGCATCTGGCCGTGCTTCTCGTAGTAGTCCCAGCTCGAGAAGTCGAAGTGGTCGAACTTCAGGTCGATGCCGAATTTGCGCGCCGCAGCATCGAGCACGCGCAGGCCCTCGGGCATGGTTTCCTTGCCGATGCCGTCGCCGGCGATGACTGCGATTCTGTGGGTGCTCATGAGTTGGCTCCTGGGTGTACTTGCTGCAAAGGTGAAAAGAAGGCCAGGGCCTCGGCGAGCAGCTCGCGCGGGGCCTCTTCGGGAACATAGTGGCCGCACGGCAACGCGCGGCCCGACACATCGGCGGCGCGCTCGCGCCAGAGCGCCAGCACGTCGAAGGCCTTGCCGACGGCGCCATGCTCGCCCCACAGCACGCGCAGCGGCAGCGCCAGCTGCAGGCCGGCGGCGATGTCGGTGCGATCGTGCGCGAGGTCGATGGTGGCGGAGGCACGGTAGTCCTCGCAGATGGATTCGGCCGTGCCCGCAATGGCGGCACAGCGCTCGTACTCGGCCAGCACCTCGGGCGCGAAGGGCGCGAGGCCGGCGTGCCGCCCGCCCATCACGCTGCGCACGTAGCGCACGGGGTCGGATGCGATGAGCGCCTCGGGCAGCGGCGGCGGCTGTATCAGGAAGAACCAGTGCCAGTAGGCCTTCGCGAAGGCTTCGGAAGTCTGCTCGTACATCGCGAGCGTGGGCGCGATGTCGAGCAGCAGCATGCGCTCGACGACCGTGGGGTGGTCCGCCGCGAGCCGGTGCGCGACACGCGCGCCACGGTCGTGCGCCAGCACGCCGAAGCGGTCGAAGCCGTGGTGCCGCATGGCGGCGAGCGCGTCGAGCGCCATCTCGCGCTTGCTGTAGACGGCATGTTCCGCATCCGGCGCCGGCCGGCCCGAGTCGCCGTAGCCGCGCAGATCGACCGCCACCACCGTGAACCGCTCGGCCAGCGCGGGCGCCACGCGGTGCCAGATCGCATGCGTCTGCGGATGACCGTGCAGCAACAGCAGGGGCGTCCCCTGCCCGCCGATGCGGCCATGGATGCGCACGCCGTTGCGCTCGATGTCGAAGGTGGGGAAGGAAAGGAAGGATGAGGCCGTCACGGCGACGATTGTGCGTTGCGGCCTGCGCGCCATCAAGCAACAATCGGCCAATTCATACTTTCCATTTCGGCATGAATCAATCTTCGATGGACCGAAGCGACCTCGCCCTGGTGCTGGCCATTCGTGACCAGGGCAGCCTGGCTGGCGCGGCGGCCACGCTCGACGTCGTGCCTTCTGTCGTCACCAAGCGGCTCGGTGCACTGGAGATGCGCCTGGGCCAGCGGCTGTTCGAGCGCACCACCCGGCGCCTCAGCGCCACGGCCGAGGGCGAGGCGGTCTGCCTGCATGCGCGAGCGCTGCTCGACGGTTTCGCCGCGCTCGAGAACGAGCTCGGCGAACGGCAGAACGAGTTGACCGGCACGATCCGCCTGGCCGCCACCTTCGGCTTCGGCCGGCGCTGGCTCGGGCCGGCGGTGGCTGCCTTCCAGGCCCGCCACCCCGCACTGCAAGTCGAACTGCTGCTGACCGAGCAACTGCCCGACCTCGGCGCCGAAGGCTACGACGGCGCGGTCTGGCTCTGGGCCGTGCAGCAGCGCCACGCGGCCGACTGGATCTCGCGGCGCATCGCGCGCAACCAGCGCGTGCTCGCCGCCTCGCCCGACTATCTGAAGCGCCGCGGCACGCCGGCCACGGTCGAGGCGCTGGCCTCGCACGACTGCCTGGTCGCGCGCGAGAACGGCGACGCCAGCCAGCGCCAGCACGCGGTGTGGACCCTGCGCCACGCGCGCGACGGCAGCACGGCGCGCGTGCGCGTGCAGGGCGCGCTGACCAGCAACTCAGGCGAGATGGTGCGCGACTGGTGTCTGGCCGGACACGGGATCATGCTGCGCAGCCTCTGGGACATCGCGCCGCAACTCGCCAGCGGCGAACTCGTGCGCCTGCTGCCGCAGTACGCGATGGCGGAAGCCGACATCCACTGGATCGCGCCCTGGCGTCCGAAGACGCCGCGCCGCGTGCGCCTGCTGGTCGATCACCTCGTCGAGCAGTTTCGCGGCGAGCCCTGGAAGCCGGGCAAGGCCGGCGGGCGCTAGAAAAGAAGGATCGGACCGCTCAGCGTCCGTTGCGCACCACGAGGCTAACGCCCACAGCGGTAAGCCCGATGCCCAGCACCGTCACCAGCGTGATCGGCTCGGAGAAAAGCAGCCAGGCCATCACCGCCGTGCAAGGCGGCACCAGATAGAGCAGGCTGGTGACAGCAGTGGCCGTGCCGCGCTGGATCAACATATAGAGCAGCGAACTGCCGCCCAGCGAAAGCGCCAGCACCGACCACGCCATCGCGCCACCCGAATGCAGGTTCCAGTGGATGCTGTCGGACTCCAGCGCAGCGAACGGCAAGGTGACCAGCACGGCAGCAGCCATTTGCACGGCACTCGCGCTGCGTACGTCGCAGGGCGCGACGAAGCGCTTCTGGTACAGCGTGCCCGCCGTGATCGATACCAGCGCCATCAGCGCGAGTGCCATGGTCTGCACGCTGACCTCGCCGCCCTGCCCGAGCTTGCGCAGCACCACCAGCACGAGGCCCGCGAAGCCCAGCCCCAACCCAATCCATTGACGCCCCGTGATGCGCCCGCCGGTGAACGACAGCCAGACGGCCGTCAGCACAGGCTGGATGCCGACCAGCAGCGCCACCAACCCCGCGCCCATGCCCTCGCGCACCGCAGCCCAGACGCCGCCAAGGTACCCCGCCTGCATCAGGATGCCGGTGACCGCTAGGTGCCCCCACTGGGCGCGCTGCTTCGGCCATTCGACCCGCGCGAACGCGACCCACGCGGTGAAGCATGCCAGCGACAAGGCGAAGCGCACTGCCAGGAACTTGAGAGGCGGCGCGTACGGCATGCCGTAGCGCGCGACGATGAAACCCGTGCTCCAGATGAGCACGAAGACCGCGGGCATCGACCGCAGCCAGCCCGCGCCGCGGCCTGCGGCTGCCGGGGTCATTTGGTACGAGCCCGGATTTCCGGAATGGCCTTCTGCAGGTAGTACACCATCGACCAGATGGTGAGCACGGCAGAGATCCAGATCAGCCACTGGCCCCAGACGCCGGTGTCGATCACGCCAAACAGGCGCCCGTCATAGAGCAGGAACGGAATCGCGATCATCTGCACGGTCGTCTTGACCTTGCCGATCATGTGCACCGCCACGCTCTTGCTGGCGCCGATCTGCGCCATCCATTCGCGCAGCGCCGAGATGGCGATCTCTCGGCCGATGATGATGAGCGCCACGAACACGTCGGCCCGGTTCAGGTGCACCAGCACCAGCAGCGACGCGCACACCAGGAACTTGTCGGCCACCGGATCGAGAAAGGCCCCGAAGGCCGAGGTCTGGTTGAGCCGGCGTGCCAGGAAGCCGTCGAGCCAGTCGGTCGCGGCGAAGACGATGAACATGACCGTGGCGATCAGGTTGCGCATCGGCTCGGCCATCGGCAGG
>BFBZ01001682.1_pt1 | contig 13984 bp, 9 predicted proteins | sample 1888401 | NCBI WGS metagenome assembly BFBZ01 (sample SAMD00112614, study PRJDB3348) | symbiont metagenome | host: Chara braunii | reverse complement strand
GCTGAAGGTGTTGACGTTGTTATTGGTATACACGCCTTCCACGCTGATGCTGTTATCGGCCGTAAGCTGGTAATCGGCGCCCAGCGTGGCCATTTGTTTTTTCTTGGGCGTTACCAGCCCTATCACCGGCTCATAGTTGCCCTGCGGCACTCCTCCCGCAGGCGCCCGCCACTGGTATACCTTGCCGTTGGCTGCCGAAGACACCTGTACGTAGTTCCCCGCACTTTCGCCCACGTAGCTGAACTTAGCGCTGTATTTGGCGCTGTCAGGGTTTGTTGAATACACCAGGATACCTTTGTACGTCAGTCCAAGAACCGTTGTATCTTTTTTCCAATAGAACACATCGCTGTTGTTGAATGGCGCGGCTGTAATGCCAGAATATACCGCTTTGCTGAGGGTATCACCTATATTGAACATGGTGAGCCGCTGCTGGTCGGTGAGCGTTTGCTGCAGGGATTTGTTCTTGTTGTCCTGCTCCCCGTAAAAATTGAATCGCATTTTCAGCTTGTCCATGCTCATCTCTTCACTGAAAAAATAAAGAGAGCGTGCATAGTTTCGCTCAGCATACTGGAACTCGGCAATGATACGCTTATCTTTTGTGATGATCTGTCGTGCCGTAAAAGTGATCTCCGCCGTGTTATAATCGATGATATAGTCGTTCTCCTGCCCACGCTGCAGGAGCCTGCCATCAATATAGATGCGCTCGGTACCCGACAGGATGATGATGAACTGTTCGTTGTCGGTCCCGTGCATACGGTAAGGCCCCTGGTTATTTTCCGTACCCTGCACAATGTTCCGCGCAAAGCGACCCTTGCTCACCGCGCCACTCAGCTGCGTGTTAAAGGTTACCACTTTCCTGCCTATGGTATCCTTGTAGGTATTAGAGGCATAGGCCCCCTGCGCCCGTTTATAAAAGTTCATGAAATAGCTATTGGGCCGGTTGAGCTGGAAATCGCCCACGATGAGCTTAGTGTTGCGGTTGGAGAGCTGGATGAACACCTTGTCGAACTCCTGCAGCTGCGCCGTGGTACCATCGGCCTGGAAAGGAATGTTATTATCGGTAGCCGCCAGCAAAATGTCCACATCCTGTGTGAGCTTCCCACTCACCTGCAGGTTGAGATTGGAATTCACTACCACGTCCTGGTTATTGCCAAAGGAAATGCCGCGGCTGATGCTGCCGTTTTTATTAAGACCGTCGGTGATAAAATTATCTTTGGGCGGGGCACTGCCATCGAAAGCAATGGTCATAGGGTTTGTAGGCACCGACAGGTCGCGGGTGAGCATGGCCGGGCTTTTGTGGTAATAGCTCCTCTCAAAATCGTAAGGAAATGTTTTGTATTCCACCAACAGAGTATCCGCCGTTTTCCGGGGCAGGATAATCGCCTTACGCCTGTAGTCGATTATGTAGCCCCCGGTGCTGTCGCCGGTGGCGTGTTTCATCCTGATATGCACACTGCCGGGGATGAGGCTCAGGCTGTCGAGGCGGATGGTATCGGTATTTGCCATGAACGTTTTTTTTCTCAAACCGCCGGGCAATTGCGACCAAGAAAGCAGCGGTAAAAGCCATACGCATATACAGATAATCCCCTTAAATTTCACTGAGATATTAAACGGTTTAAACCTAATAATATTACGATTAAATCCCCGAATTTACGAATAGGGCAGGCATTATTTGCCTGTAAAAGATTCGTACATTTGAGGCCACTACCGAGGATCATGCGCATTATCACATACAACGTCAATGGCATCAGGGCCGCCATGACCAAAGGCCTGACAGACTGGATGAAGGCCGCACAACCTGATGTGCTCTGCGTGCAGGAAATAAAAGCCTTGCCCGAACAGGTAAATGTAGCCGAGTTCGAGACACTGGGCTATCACCATTACTGGTACCCCGCACAGAAAAAGGGCTACAGCGGTGTAGCCATCTTCACAAAGGTGAAACCAGACCAGGTGGTTTATGGCTGCGGCATAGAATCTTATGATGCCGAAGGGCGCGTGATCAGGGCCGATTACGGCGACGTATCGGTGATAAGCGTATACCACCCGAGCGGCAGCAGCGGCGATGAGCGGCAGGCCTTTAAAATGAAATGGCTGGCCGATTTCCAGGCGTACATCAATGAGCTGAAAAAAACACGCCCAAAGCTGATCCTGTCCGGCGATTACAACATCTGCCACAAACCCATCGATATCCACAACCCGGTTGCAAACGCCCACACATCGGGCTTCCTGCCAGAGGAGCGTGAGTGGATGGAACAGTTCATCCAATCGGGCTTTATTGATTCGTTCCGTCATTTCAACCAGGAACCGCACCAATACAGCTGGTGGAGCTTCCGGGCCGGGTCGCGGGGCAAGAACCTGGGCTGGCGGATCGATTATAACCTCACCACCAAAAACATGGAGCCACAGCTCAGGCGCTCTGTGATCCTGAGCGATGCCATGCACAGCGACCACTGCCCGGTATTGCTCGAAGTTGACATTTAACGGCTGCCTGCTATCAAAAAAGTCTGATATTTTTAGGTTTTTTAGTGAAAAGGTTTAATTTTGTGGGGCACAAAACTTACTTTACTCAAGTATGAGACAACTATTCATTCCCTTTATTGCATGCTCGATCGCGTTTAGTTTGACATCCTGCGATCCCGGTAAAAAAAATGACCACGAATCTTCTGAAGCCCAGGGCGGTATCTACTTAGGCGGCGTGATGCGCATGAACGAGGTAGAAGCCTTCAAAAGCCTTGACCCGATTGCCGTTAACGAGCAAATAGGGTTTCACCTTGGTACCCAGTTATTTGAAGGCCTCGTGAAATTTGACCAGGCCGACCTGTCGGTGAAGCCTGCCATTGCCTATAAGTGGGAAAGCAATCCTAACCAGACCGAATGGACCTTCCATATCAGGCCCAATGTGCTGTTTCATGCCGATCCTTGTTTCAAGGATGGCAAAGGCCGGACCGTGAACGCGCACGATGTGAAATTCTGCTTTGATAAGCTGTGCGCTTCCAGCGCCAATAACGCGCAGTACGATGTGACGTTCAAAGACCGCGTAGTGGGCGCCAACGAAGCGTTCCAGGCTTCCAAAAGCGGCAAAGCACCCAATGTAAGCGGCATCAAGGTCATTAACGACAGTACCCTCAGCATTATCCTCGACAATCCTGACGCGGGATTCCTCAACATCCTGGCGATGCCGGGCTGCTGGATCTATCCAAAAGAAGCACTCGACAAATACGGCCTGGATATGCGCGTGCATCCTGTAGGATCAGGGCCTTTCCAGCTCGAAACGATCAAGGAAGGCGAAGTGGTGATCATGAAGAAAAACCCGGCTTATTATGGCGTAGATGCTAACGGCAACAAGCTGCCTTACCTCGACGGCCTCAAATATACTTTCATCCGCGAGAAGAAAGCGGAGATCCTCGAGTTCAAGAGCGGTAACCTCGATATGGTGTACCGCCTGCCGGTAGAGGTATTCCACGAGATCATGGGTGATCTCGAGCATGCCAAAGACCGCAAAACGGATTTCACCATCCTGAGCTCTCCTTCCTTCAACACCAACTTTATCGGGTTCAATTGTACCAGCAATGCTTTCAATAAAAAAGAGGTGCGCCTGGCTTTTAACTACGCTATCGACCGCAACAAGATCGCCGACTTTACCATACAGGGCGAAGGTACAGCCGCCAACTACGGTATGGTGCCTTATGTAGAGGCTTTTGAAAAAGAAGGCTACAACTACAAAGCGCTGAAAGGCTACGTGTTTGATCCGCAAAAAGCAAAGGATTACCTCAAGCAGGCAGGTTATGCCGATGGCAAAGGTTTCCCGGAAGTGACCCTGGAGATCAACAGTGGCGGTGGCGACCGCAACATCCTGATCGCCGAGGKAGTTCAGAAAAWGCTGAAGGAAAAWCTCAACGTGGATATCAAGATCAATACCGTACCACAAACAGAGCATATCGAGAACACCATTTCCGGCAAGTCGGATATGTTCCGCCTGGCTTGGTTTGCAGACTACCCTGATCCTGAAACCTTCCTTACACTGTTCTATGGCAAGCACGTACCGGCCAGCCCATCAGAAAAATCATTTATCAATTTCTCACGCTTCAAGAGCGCCAGGTTCGACTCGTTGTTCTCTGCCTCCTTTAAGGAAGCGAACAAAACAAAACGTTTCGCCCTGTTATCGAGGGCTGAGCAGGTGATGCTGGACGAAGCCCCGGTAATGCCGATCTTCTATGACGAGAATTATCGCCTGGAGCAGCTTAACGTTCGCAATTTTCCTGAGAATGCGCTCAACTTTATGGATCTCACAACCGTGTACCTGATCCCGAAAGACAAGATGCCGAAGAAATAAAACCGGCTTCATATATTTAAAAGCCCCGCAAAATGCGGGGCTTTTTGCTTTTTGTCCGTGTATAGAAAGTGCTCTTGTCATAGAAATTCCTCGGCTTCGCTCGGAATGACAATATTTTTCTTTCTTTCCTCCCTCCTGTCATGCCGACTGCAATGGAGGCATCTCAAATAGATGGTACAGATTCCTCAACAGGCTCGGAGTGATAGGGAGTAGCATTTGTCGAGCCTACCGAGACATCCCAAATTATTAGCTGAGATTCGTCTTGGGATAGCAAAGGTTTCGCCTGGAACAATAGAAGTGTGTGGCCCGCAAAGCAAAAGGATTTACTGGAACAAAATACGCGCTTTTGAATGACATTACTGGATCGTGCCCATCATGTACATCCCAGACATGGTAGGGGTATCGCTACCGCCCATTTTCTCGAGGGTCACGGCAAAGGCCTGTGCCGACTGGATATCCTTTAATTTCTGGAGCTGCAATGTATCTACCGCGCTGAAAACGCCTGCATCGACAGGCTTGCCATCTGCAAGGGCCCAGAGCTGGTATTGCATCCCGGCAGGAGGCGCCGGCAACTCCATCACGTTCAGGTACACTTCCTTCGATTGGCTGTTCCAGTATACCATGGCCATGGAAGCAGGCATTTTGGGCACAGGCTTCATATGGACCGTCTTCACCATGGTATCCGACAGGAATGTCAGGCGGTCTTTGGTTTCTTTGAGCGATACGGTGTTCACCTGCATTTGTTCGGCCAAAACGCTTTTTTCCTGGCGCAGGTCAGCCACCTGCTGCTGCACCTGGCCAAGCTGTTTATAGAGCACGATATTGACAATGGCGCTACCGATAAGCAGGGCCAGGGAAGCGGCGATCGCATACTTGTATGCCGGCGAAAGGGCTGCGCGGGGCGGATAAAGAGGAACTATACTGCCCGGAGGGCCTGGAGAGATGCTACTCAGCAGCGCATCCTTCTTTTGCTGGTTAATGGCCGGCGCGTTCTTTTCAGCCTCAGCCAGCAGGGTCTTTTCGATAGCCTCTATTTCGAGCTGCAGCTCCGGGTGTTTCGACATCAGGGCACGCAAAATATTGACATCCTCCCTGCTGGCAGTACCTAATACGTAGCTTTCAAGTATTCCGGATGATATTAATTCTTTCAGGTCCACGGGTCACTGCACAATTTTGTTTCTTAAATACGTGATGGCCTGCCTCACCCTCGTTTTCACAGTTCCCAATGGCATATTGAGCTTCGCCGCGATCTCTTCCTGCGTGTAGCCCTGGTAATACGCCAGCTCTATAATGGCCTGGTGCTCTTCTTCCAGGTCGTTCACGGCGGCTCTCAACCCAATGTGATCGTAACTGGCTTTTTGCTGGTGTTGCTTATTGACCTCATATACGTTGTGGTCGATCGTTTGGATTTTAGCGCCTACTTTTGCCGCGGTGGTCCTAGTGAAATCGATAGCGGTATTCCGTACCAGGTTGAGCATCCATGTAAACAAACGGCCTTTTTCCTCCTTGTAGGCTTCAAAGTTGTTCCAGATCTTGAGAAAGGCATTCTGCAGGATGTCTTCCGCGTCGTTGTCGTTCTTCACAATATTGAATATCACGCCATACATGGCCCTCGAATAATTATCGTAGAGGTAGGAAAACGCTTTCTGGTTCTTTTGCCGCAGGAGGGCGATCAGTTCTTCCTCGGAATATTTTATTTTAACAGCCAAGAGGTAGGAGTATTACAGATAATACAATATTAGTTTTTTTCATTTGAATATTGCATCCCGGCCCGAAAAAAAACAAGCGGCCTGTTAAAACCAATTCGCCTTCGTTTTATCTTAAATCCGAAACCTGTCAACATTCGTATATCTCTCCATGGGCTGGTGCATACAGGCCAGCGAAAGGAATTGCCCGGCAAAAACACACCAAGTAGTAACCGCGTATCTCGTCGTGACATTGCAGGGCAACCTCTTTGTACTCAAAACTCCTGTGCTGAGCAGAAGCAGAACTTACCTTCTCCTTTTTTTCTGGTGGCGTTTCTCTTCTTCGCGGTTGTTATGGCGTGCCTGCTTTTCGGGCGAGGTAGCGATAGTGTCGGTGAATGTAAACTCCAGCTGCTTTTTCATGAGGTCGGCATTCTTTACCATGATCTCGACGGTATCGCCCAGGGCATAGATCTTTCCCGTATTACGACCCACATAACGATAGTTTTCTTCATCAAACATATACACGTCATCGCGCATCTCACGCACTTTTACCATCCCCTCGCATTTATTCTCGATGATCTCCACATAAATACCCCACTCCGTGACGCCGCTGATCGTGCCCTTGAACTCGAACCCGATCTTGTCTTTGAGGAATTCCACCTGCTTGTATTTTACAGAGGCTCGTTCCGCGTCGGCCGCCAGTTTTTCCATTTCGCTGCTGTGCTTACAGAGCATCTCCAGGTCCTCGGCGTTCAGGTAATGCTGCCCGTGGAGTTTAGCGTCCAGTAACCGGTGCACCAGCACGTCGGGGTAACGACGGATGGGCGAAGTGAAATGAGTATAATAGTCGAAGCCCAGGCCATAGTGGCCTATGTTCTTAGTGGTATAAATGGCTTTCGGCATGCTGCGAACCGTTAGCAGCTCTATCATGTTCTCTTCCTTCTTATCCTTTACATCTGCCAACAGCTTATTGATAGACTGGGCTGTTTTCTGCCTGCTGCCAATGGTAAGCGAATAGCCGAACCGTGATACAAAATTGTTGAGTTCAATGAGCTTATCGTCTTTGGGCACGTCGTGCACGCGGTACACGCATACATTCTCGTTCTCCTCTTTCTTATTCTTTTTCCGGCCCTGCCCTTCCTCCCCGGGCTTGTTGTTCTTGCCGCCTACAAATTCGGCCACCTTCCTGTTGGCCAGCAGCATAAAATCCTCGATGAGCTTGTGGGCGTCTTTCTGCGTTTTGAAATACACCCCGGTTGGTGCACCTTCTTCATCCAGGTGGAACTTCACTTCGGCCTTATCAAAAAATATCGAGCCATGCTTCACACGCTCCGCTCTCAGCTTCTTGGCCAGCTTATCCAGTACCAGGATCTCGTCCTTATAATCGCCGGCACCCGTCTCTATCACGGTTTGCGCCTCCTCGTATGTAAAGCGCCTGTCGCTGTATATCACGGTTTTGCCAAACCATTGGTCTTTCAGGTGTGCCTCATCGTCCAGCTCGAACACGGCACTGAAGCAATATTTCTCCTCGTGCGGCCTGAGCGAGCAGGCAAAGTTGCTGAGCACCTCCGGCAGCATCGGAATGGTACGGTCTACCAGGTAAACAGAGGTAGCGCGGTTCACGGCTTCCTTATCGATGATGCCCTGCGGCTTCAGGTAATGTGTCACATCCGCAATGTGCACGCCCACTTCCCAATTGCCGTTTTCAAGTTTCCGGATAGAGAGTGCGTCGTCAAAATCTTTCGCATCTGCAGGGTCGATGGTGAACGTGGTGATGTTCCTGAAATCACGGCGTTTGGCAACTTCTTCGGCTGTGATCTGCGTGGCGAGTTTTTTGGCAGCGGCTTCCACTTCGGGTGCAAACTCCATCGGCAGGCCATACTCAGCCATGATGGCGTGGATCTCCGTTTCATGCTCGCCGGGTTTCCCGAAGATCTCTTTTACAACGGCGCGTGGGTTATCATCGCCCTGTCGCCACTCTGCCAGCTCCACCAGTACCTTCTGCCCGTTCTCGGCACCATTGAGGTCGGCCGGCTTCACAAAAAAATCCACGTGGATCTTGTGATAATCGGGTACCACAAAAGCGAATTTCGGGTTTACCTGGATCGTGCCTACATAGCTGTTCTTGGCACGCTTGATCACCTGCACCACTTCGCCCTCGCGGCGCCTGCCGCCACGGCGCGAGATCACCTGTACCTTCACCAGGTCTCCCTGCAGCGCGTCGCGCGTCTTTTTGAACGGGATGAAAATATCGTTGTCCTCTTCGGAAGTGACCACGAACGCTGTTCCCTGCGTGGTGAAATCGATGGTGCCGGTGGCATATTCCCTGGTTTCCTTCACCGAGTATTTGCCGCGCTCGGGTTCAGTGATGAAGCCCTGCGCCTTCAATCCTTCGAGGGTCTCAATGAGCATGAATCGCTCGCTTTCGGACTGTACTTCCATAGCGGCGCCCAGTTGCTTGTAGTTAAAGGTCTTGCCGCTGTTATGCTTCAGAAACGCCAGTACTTCTTCAAATAAGTAGCGTTTCGGTTTTTTGTTCTTCGACATAAATGTTGTTTCTCTTTCTTTTTTAGGCCGGGAGATCCGGCAGGTTTTTTCATGAAGGATGCCTGCGGCATTCTCCTGCTCTGTCACAAAGCCACAGGTAATCCTGCTGGCAAACGCTCATCTAAATGTAAGGTTTTAAACTGCCGGATGCAATTTGCTTTTATAACAGCTTTTCAATGGCTTTCGGGAAATACTCATGCTCCAGGGCCCTGATCCTGCGGGCAAGTGTATCGGGTGTATCCTGCTCATCAACCGGGCAGGTGGCCTGCAGGATGATCCTGCCTTTATCGTACTCCTCGTTGACATAATGAACGGTGATGCCACTCTGGTGCTCCCTGTTCCGGATCACGGCGTTATGCACATGCATGCCGTACATGCCCTTGCCGCCATAGGCTGGCAGCAACGACGGGTGAATGTTGACGATCCTATCGGGGAACGCTTTGATGAACGCCTCCGGGATCTTCAGCAGGAAGCCCGCCAGGATGATCAGGTCTATTTTTTCGGCCTTTAAAAACTCGATGAGCTGCCCTGTGTAATGCCTGAGCGCTTCCGCGCTGACGATCTGCACATTTTTTTTGTATGCTTCCGCTTTGCTTACCACCCCCGCGTCGTCGCGGTTAGTAACCACCAGTTTGATCCTGATGCGTGGATCGTTCTGGAAGTATTTGAACAGGTTCTCGGCGTTTGAACCTTCACCGGAAGCAAATATGGCGGCATTGATCATGCGGGCGCAAAGGKACGCAAAATTTGTGTGACCACCGCCCGCGCCTCCGTGCCCCTGTATAAACAAAACACCCCCGCTGGCGCGGAGGTGCCTGTATTGTTTGAAGCGGGGAGATAATTGTTTAATTGCTCGTAAAAAAATCCGGCCTTTAGAATGGTACGATCCTCAATCCGATGGTAAACGGATGTAAGGCGGGGCCTTTGTCGCTTTCAAACAATGGGGTGATCGCGTAATCCGCAAAGAAGGTCCAGTTGGCGTAACCAAGGCTCAGATGGGCGTTCACACGAATGGGGTTGATATTATAATCGCCTTTTCTCACACGCTTGATCTCGTTGCCATCCTGGCTGAAGATCTGCCGGGTGCGGGAACCCAGCTTATAGCCACCTATCACACCCAGGGCCACGTGAAATGCCTTGTTGTGGTCCTGACTGGTGTTGAACTCCAGGAGGAGCGGCACATCCACAAAAGTTGTTTTGAGCCTGTTCTTGCGGAAATTGACCTTGCCCAGCGAGTCCACCTTACCAGCCGTATAGCTGCTGTCGGCATTGAGGGTAACACGGTTACTGAATTCGTACTGGTTCCATTCGAAGCCAAGGCCCGTTACCAGGTTCACATAGTTCTTGTAGATATGGAAATCGTGCTCAAAAGGATTGAGCTGGAAGTTGAGCGATTTTCCATAGTTAAGGCTCATATATTTATCGCTCTTGGGCAGGCTGAAGCTCCCGGCGTTGGAAAGCCAGCCATTGATGCCCATGGAAAAGCCCGCCCAGTGATGGAATTCATCGTCATCCGATTTTTTCTTCTTATCCTTATCACTATTGATGATGATGAACTTTTTCTTTTTAAAATTGAACGTGGTGGAATCGCGACCGGTTATTTTTTTCTGGGAATCGTCGCCAGCTATCTTGGCAATAGTAGAGGCCGTGGAGGCTTCCACGCTCACGTCTTTCGGGTCGCCTTTGAATTTTACGGTACTGGCACCGGTGGCATTGGCCATGATCCTGTCAACCGCGTAAACCTTGGCTGTAGAAGCCCCGGAGGTGATCACGTTTACCGACGACGCGCTAAGTTTGTAGCTTTTCAGGGTGGAAGCATCGCTGATGTTGGCTGTAAGGTTGCTTGTGCTGCCCTCGAGGCCAAGCCCCGAGGCGCCACCCGATACTACATTCAGGGCCCGGTTCTTTATATTGAGGTTAACGGTGCTGGCCCCCGAGGCGTCAATGCTGATACTGTCGGTAGTAATGGTATTACCCGACTCTATCTTCGACGCGCCACTGCAGGTGACCTGTGCCAGGCCCCTGGAGGCCACCCTGATCCTGCAAAAATGTGAGATACCGCCTTTTGTTTTGATCATGAGCGTTTCGCCGTCGGAGCTGGTGGTAACGTTACGCAGGTCGCCGGCATCGCCTGTAACAGAAAGCTGCAGCGTATCGCTCTGCATGTATTCTACAGTAGCTGCACCCGAAATATCAATCTTTGTAAAGGGTTTGATCTCCCTGGTTTCGGTGGTCTGGGCCCTGGTGCTGAGAACGGCCAGTACAATGGTTGAAGTAATGAGGATATGTTTCATGGTGTTTTGCATTTGTGTGATGAATAAAATCTTATTGTCAGCTGATTTTATGTGTATGACGCGGCAGGGTTTGGGAAAGTTACAGGCCGGTTTTATTTTTTCGGAATATGTTATAATAGTGCCGGCTGGCGGCGAGAGAGGGACGGCAGACACGCCGGGGCCAAATAAAAAATGGATGCTGCTATGCAGCATCCATTTCGTCAGTTATAACCGTGAAAGGTTTTTTTAGTATTCGTCTTCGTTGAAGAAAAAGTCGTCCTTGGTAGGATAATCAGGCCAGATCTCTTCAATGGTTTCGTAAGCCTCACCTTCATCTTCCATTTCCTGGAGGTTCTCGATCACTTCCATGGGCGCGCCTGAACGAATGGCAAAATCAATCAATTCATCTTTGGTGGCAGGCCACGGCGCGTCTTCTAACCACGATGCTAATTCCAATGTCCAATACATACAAGTTGTCCTTTGAATGGTGAAACCATAAAAATTTCTGCAAAAGAAAAGAAAATTTCTGGATTAAGCTAAAGAATAGGTTAAAACTTTATGAATTTTACATTCAAACATAAAATCCTGTTAGCCAGCACTTTATGTGATTTCAATCCGCCATTCCAGCCTCTTTTTTTGGCTGCTCGGGCAAGAATCGCCGTTGCTTTTGCAGGCCTGTATTTTGGCAAAAAGCGGGCCAGAACCGGGCTTCTCAAAGCCGGCAAAGGATCTCCGCCGCCCGTTCGAGGGTTTCTTCTTTTTTGGCGAAACAAAAGCGCAGCAGCTTGTGGTCCTGCCTGGTGCTATAGAATACTGATAGCGGGATGCTGGCTACTTTATGGTCTTTTGTGAGGCGGATGGCCAGGTCGCTGTCTTTTTCATCACTAATGGCAGCATACGACAGCAGCTGGAAATAAGTCCCTGTGCAGGGTTCCACCTGAAAGCGCGAAGAGGCTACCAGGCGCCTGAAATAATCACGCTTGGCCTGGTAAAACGCCTTCAACTCCAGGTAGGTAGCGGGATCGGCCAGGTAATCGGCCAATGCCAGCTGCAGGGCATGGTTCACTGAAAATACCAGGTATTGGTGCACCTTGCGAAACTCCGCCATCAATGCCTTAGGGGCGGCTACGTAGCCAATTTTCCAGCCCGTGGTATGCACAGTTTTGCCAAAGGAAGATACCACAAAAGATTGCCCGCGCAGGACCGGCAAACGGGCCACGCTCTGGTGCGGCTGCCCATCGTAGCTCATGTGCTCGTATACCTCATCGCTCACCACAATAATGTTGGTGTGCCTCACAAGGTTTTCAAGGCTTTGAAGGTCCTGCAGCGTAAAGGTAGTGCCGCTTGGGTTGTGCGGCGAGTTGATGAGGATCATCCGGGTTTTGGGACTGATCTTTTGTTTCACCAAAGCCCAATCGACACGAAAACCAGGATAGCTAAGGCTAACAGGCACCGCAATGCCACCGTTGGCTTCGATAGCGGGCGTATAACAGTCGTATACGGGCTCAAACACAACGACCTCATCTCCCGGCCTGATAAAAGCCGCCAGGCAGGTATAAATGCCCTGGGTGGCACCGGCCGTTACCGTGATCTCGGAATCCGGGTGATAGTTGGCCCCATAACAATCGGACAATATGCCCGCAATACGCTCGCGCAGCGGTAGTGCCCCCTGCATAGGCGCATACTGGTTAAAGCCTGCCCGCATATAATGACTGGTAAGCTCCACGAGGCGCGGATCGCAGTCGAAATCAGGAAAGCCCTGCGAGAGGTTGATGGCGTTGTGTTCGCGGGCCAGGGTACTCATCACGGTGAAGATGGTGGTGCCTACATTTGGTAATTTACTGTTTATCTGCATGGTAGAAATAGAGAATCTTCGTACAAGGTGCGAAAAAATTAGTATTTTTGCTACCCGTTAACAGAAATCAGATTTAAGAAGGAAGATTTAAAATTTATAAAACGATTTTTATTCTTACTTCAAAAAACCTGAAATCTAAAATCAAAAGGTCCTGTGGCCGAGTGGCTAGGCTCAGCTCTGCAAAAGCTGCTACAGCGGTTCGAATCCGCTCGGGACCTCCAAATTACCTCTGAAACCCCTGTGTTTACAGGGGTTTTTTATTTTAGGTACAACATAGGTACAACATTTTGAAGTGTTGATAAGTTTTCGCTCTGTTGCACCTTCTTTGCCTCTTTTACTTTCCCTCATACTTTATCTATACCGTTAGTACGGAACATCCATACCTTAACTACTGCTTTTCATTGCTAACGATGTAATTTATGGTGATGCAGTGCAAACGCATCACAGGCTATTATTAAGCGGAACGGCTGTTCTACTTTTGTTTTGTCAATGACTTTTATTCGCGATATGAAGGAGTTGGCTGCATTGAAAAAGCTACTGCAGGGCTTGGATGTGCATGTAAGTATTCACTTTAAAATTTCAAAGAACATGGCAAGACAAAAAGGTATAATCAAATTAAAGGGCACTATTGGTGGTGTTTCTTTTTATAAAACGCAGGATGGGCACCTGGCACGTGAAAAGGGCGGCGTGGATGCCTCCCGCATCAAAAACGATGCTGCGTTTGTGCGGACGCGCGAAAATGGCGCGGAGTTTGGCTCGGCTGCCAGCGCTGGTAAAATGCTGCGCGATGCCATCCGGCCGCTGATGCTGAACGCTGCAGATAACAGGGTTGCGTCGCGGCTTACGAAAGTAATGACCGAGATCAAAAACCTTGATGCAACCAACGCACGTGGCCAGCGCTCAGCTGGTGTGGCAATGGCGCTACCAGCGGCAAAGGCATTGCTGAAAGGCTTTAATTTCAATAAACGGGCTGTGCTTGGCTCCGTGCTTCACAAACCGTTTGCGGTGCAAACAAGCAATGGTATGGTTACTATTAATAACCTGGTGCCGATCAATGATATTGTTTACCCAACTGGTGCTACACACGTAACGTTTAAGAGCGCATGGGCCATTATTGATTTTGCCGCGGGTACATCGGGCGTGGAGTTTAGCCCGGCTGTAAATTTGCCGATCGATGGGACTGCGATTAGTGTGCAGTGCCTGCCCCCAAATGTGCCGGCTGGCGCGGGTACAAGTTTGTACCTGCTTTCGGTGGAGTTCTTCCAGAAGGTAAATGGTGTTCAATACT
>BFBZ01001681.1_pt1 | contig 13988 bp, 15 predicted proteins | sample 1888401 | NCBI WGS metagenome assembly BFBZ01 (sample SAMD00112614, study PRJDB3348) | symbiont metagenome | host: Chara braunii | reverse complement strand
GCCGGCAAGAAGACCGCCGTGGTCTCGACCATCAACGGCGACGCCAACGTTCCGTTCTACAAGGAGCTCGGCAACCAGGGCATCAAGGCCAAGGACATTCCGGTCGTCGCATTCTCGGTGGGTGAGGAAGAGCTCGCCGGCATCGACACCAAGCCGCTGGTCGGCCATCTCGCCGCCTGGAACTACTTCGAGTCGATCAAGACCCCGGCGAACGAGAAGTTCATCAAGGACTGGCAGGCCTACACCAAGAACCCGAAGCGCGTGACCAACGACCCGATGGAAGCGCATGTGATCGGCTTCAACATGTGGGTGAAGGCGGTGGAGAAGGTGAAGTCGACCGATCCGGACAAGGTCATCGACGCTCTCCCGGGCACCGAGGCGCCGAATCTGACCGGCGGCGTGTCGAAGATGCTGCCGAACCACCACATCACCAAGCCGGTGTTCATCGGCGAGATCAAGGGCGATGGCCAGTTCAGTGTCGTCTACAAGACCAAGGACCTCGTCCCCGGCGACGCCTGGTCGAAGGAGCTCGAGGGCTCGAAGGACCTGATCGGCGACTGGGTCGGCAAGAAGTGCGGCAATTTCAACGTCAAGACCAACAAGTGCCTGGGCTCGGGCTCCTGATCTCGACCTGACGCGACCATGACGACAGGAGAAGGCGGCGATGTTGCCGCCTTCTCCTGACCTCCTGAACTCCTGCCGGGGTTGTCCAGTGCCTGCTCTTTTTCTGGCGATCATTCGCCGTCTGCTTGTTTTGCTCGCCCTGATCGCCGTTTCCGTTCCCGCCTTCGCAGCCAGTTTCGAAGAGTCCGTCGCGAAGTTCGCGAACGATGATTTCTCGGACACGGACGAGGCCGTCGGCGAGATCGCCGTGTCGGGCAACCCGCTGGCTTTCCCGATCATCAGCGCGCTCCAGGACGAGCGGCTGATGTTCGATGCCGACACCAAGAAGGTCTTCATCAAGCAGGCCGACGGCAGGATCATCGATGCTGCCACCGGCGCCGCCGTCGACAAACTGCCCGACAATGCCGCCGCCGTCAGCCTCAACAACCGGCTGCGCCGCAGCGTCGATGCCGCGCTCGGTGGTTTGACGCTGCTGTCGCCGGATACCAACACGCGCCTGACCGCCGCAAGATCGGTGTTCAAGTCGCATGACGAGGCGACGTTGCCGACGGTGGAGTCGGCGCTCGCCAAGGAAACCAATCGCGCCGTGAAGCAGGCGCTGACCGAGGCGCGTGCCGCCATCCTCCTGTTCAAGTCTGACGCCAGCGAGGTCGACAAGCTCGAAGCCGTCGCCACCGTGAGGGCGCGCGGCGACCAGGAAGCCCTGGCGCTGCTGACGGAGATCGGCGGCGCGGACCAGCCGGCAACCGTCGCCAAGGCCGCGGCGAGCGCGATCTCGTCGATCCAGAGCTCGCTCGCAATCTGGTCCGGCGTGCAGAACGCCTGGTACGGCCTGTCGCTCGGCTCGGTGCTGCTGCTGGCGGCCATCGGCCTTGCCATCACCTTCGGCGTCATGGGTGTCATCAACATGGCCCATGGTGAGATGGTGATGCTCGGCGCCTACACCACCTTCGTCGTCCAGGAGGTCATCCGCACGCGCTACCCGGCGCTGTTCGACTATTCGCTGCTGATTGCCGTCCCGCTCGCCTTCCTGGTGGCCGGCGCGATCGGCGTGCTGATCGAGCGTACCATCATTCGCTTCCTCTACGGGCGTCCGCTGGAGACGCTGCTCGCCACCTGGGGCCTGTCGCTGATCCTGCAGCAGGCGGTGCGCACGGCGTTCGGTCCGACCAACCGCGAGGTCGGCAATCCCTCCTGGATGAGCGGTGCGTTCGAACTCGGCCAGATCACCATCACCTACAACCGGCTCTGGATCCTCTGCTTCACGATGGCCGTGTTCGCCATCCTGCTGGCGATGCTGCGTTACACCGCGCTCGGCCTGGAGATGCGTGCAGTGACGCAGAACCGGCGCATGGCGGCGTCGATGGGCATCGCGACCTCGCGGGTCGATGCGCTCACCTTCGGGCTCGGCTCCGGTATTGCCGGCATCGCCGGGGTGGCGCTGTCGCAGATCGACAATGTCAGTCCGAATCTCGGCCAGAGCTACATCATCGACTCCTTCATGGTCGTGGTGTTCGGCGGCGTCGGCAATCTCTGGGGCACCTTGGTCGGCGCCTTCACGCTCGGCATTGCCAACAAGTTCCTGGAGCCGGTCGCCGGCGCCGTGCTCGGCAAGATCGCGATCCTGGTGCTGATCATCCTGTTCATTCAAAAGCGCCCGCGCGGGCTGTTCGCGCTCAAGGGCCGGGCGGTGGAAGCATGATGCCGCACGTCCTCACCCGGTCGCTGGACCGCGCTGCGACCGTCTTCGTGCTCGTCGTCGCCGCCTGCGGCGTGCTGATCCCGCTGTCCAACCTGCTGCTGCCGGCCGGTTCGGCGCTGCAGGTGCCGACCTATCTGGTCGCGCTGTGGGGAAAATATGTCTGCTACGCGATCCTGGCGCTCTCCATCGACCTGATCTGGGGTTATTGCGGCATCCTCTCGCTCGGTCACGGCGCGTTCTTCGCGCTCGGCGGCTATGCGATGGGCATGTATCTGATGCGCCAGATCGGCACCCGGGGCGTCTATGGCAATCCGATCCTGCCGGACTTCATGGTGTTCCTGAATTATTCCAAGCTGCCCTGGTACTGGCACGGCTTTGACATGTTCTGGTTCGCGGCTTTGATGGTGCTCGTGGTGCCCGGCCTGCTCGCCTTCTGCTTCGGCTGGCTCGCCTTCCGCTCGCGCGTCACCGGCGTGTATCTGTCGATCATCACCCAGGCGATGACCTACGCGCTGCTGCTCGCCTTCTTCCGCAATGATTTCGGCTTCGGCGGCAACAACGGCCTGACCGACTTCAAGGACATCCTCGGCTTCAACGTCCAGGCGGAAGGCACCCGCGCCGCGCTGTTCGCGCTGAGCTGTCTCGCGCTCATTCTGGCGTTCCTGATCTGCCGGGCCGTCGTGTCGTCGAAGCTCGGCAAGGTGCTGATCGCGATCCGAGATGCCGAGTCGCGGACGCGTTTCCTCGGTTATCGTGTCGAGTCCTACAAGCTGTTCGTGTTCACGCTGTCGGCGTGCATGGCCGGCGTCGCAGGCGCGCTCTACGTTCCTCAGGTCGGCATCATCAATCCATCCGAGTTCGCGCCCGGCAATTCGATCGAGGCCGTGATCTGGGTCGCGGTCGGCGGCCGAGGCACGCTGGTAGGTGCTGCGCTCGGCGCCGTCGTCGTGAACTACGCGAAGACGTTCTTCACCTCGGGCGTGCTGGCGCCGTACTGGCTGTTCATGCTCGGCGCATTGTTCGTGCTCGTCACTCTGCTGCTGCCCAAAGGTATCATCGGCACCTTCAATTCCTGGTGGGATCAGCTCGGCAGCAGGAGGCTGAACGCCGAGAGCGCCGCCCGCGAGGACGGCGTCACCGAACCCAAGATGGCGGAGTGAGCGCATGAACGTGATGGACACCCGCGCGACGTCGTCGCTGCTCTATCTCGACGGCGTGCACGTGTCGTTCGACGGCTTCCACGCCATCAACAATCTCTCGCTGACGCTCGAGCCCGGCGAGATGCGCGCCATCATCGGCCCGAACGGGGCCGGCAAGACCACGATGATGGACATCATCACCGGCAAGACCAAGCCCGACGAGGGCACGGTGCTGTTCGACGGCAAGACGGATCTCACCCGCCTCGACGAGACCCGCATCGCCGAGCTCGGGATCGGCCGCAAGTTTCAGAAGCCGACGGTGTTCGAGAGCCAGTCGGTCGAGGACAACCTGCTGCTCGCGCTCAATGTCGATCACAGCGTCAAGGGCACGCTGTTCTGGCGCGGCTCGAGGAGCGAGTCCGAGCAGATCGACCGGGTGCTCGAGACCGTGCGGCTCAAGGATGCCAGACGCAAGCTCGCCGGCAGCCTGTCGCACGGCCAGAAGCAGTGGCTGGAGATCGGCATGCTCCTGGCACAGGACCCGAAGCTGTTGCTGGTCGACGAACCGGTCGCCGGCATGACCGACGTCGAGACGCATCAGACGGCTGAGCTGCTCAAGGAAATCAACAAGGATCATACCGTCATGGTCGTCGAGCACGACATGACCTTCGTGCGCGAGCTCGGCGTCAAGGTCACCTGCCTCCACGAAGGCACGGTGCTGGCCGAGGGCACCATCGATCAGGTGTCGTCGAACGATCGGGTGATCGAAGTGTATCTGGGGCGCTAGGCGATGTTGGACGTCAAGGACATCAACCTCTATTACGGCGCCGCCCAGGCGCTGCGCGGCGTCTCGATCGCGGCGGAGCCCGGCAAGGTCACCTGCGTGCTCGGGCGCAACGGCGTCGGCAAGACCTCGCTGCTGCGGGCGCTGGTCGGACAATATCCGCTGGCCTCCGGCAGCATCACCTTCGATGGCGCCGACATCACCCATCTCAAGCCCTATGAACGGGCGCGCAAAGGCATCGGCTTCGTGCCGCAGGGGCGCGAGATCTTCCCGCTGCTCACGGTGGAGGAGAACCTCAAGACCGGCTTCGGACCGCTGAAGCGCAGCGATCGCAGCATCCCGGACGACGTGTTTTCGCTGTTTCCGGTGCTGGAATCGATGCTCGGCCGCCGCGGCGGCGATCTTTCCGGCGGCCAGCAGCAGCAGCTTGCGATCGGCCGTGCCATGGTGATGCGGCCAAAGCTCCTGCTTCTCGACGAGCCGACCGAGGGCATCCAGCCCTCGATCATCAAGGACATCGGCCGGGCGATCTCGTATCTGCGCAATCTCGGCAACATCGCGATCGTCCTGGTCGAGCAGTATCTCGACTTTGCCTGCGAACTCGGCGACAACTTCGCCGTCATGGATCGCGGCGCGGTGAAGTTCACCTGCACCCGCGCCAATCTCGATCAGGCCGAGATCAGCCGCCAGATGGCGCTCTGATCATCACGTAGGTTCTCGACGCGGTCTCGCCCGCGTCTGGTCCCAGGGGAGGGGATCGATGCGGGCCGATCCCGCCAGCGCCGCTGCCGACATCTTCGAGGCCAACCGCGCCCGAGGCGCGGTGCGCTTCGACGTGCGGCTGCAGGATGGCATGACGCGGCGCCATCATCTGCATGAATCCGGCTCTCTGCGGGTGCGCTTTCCCTCGCCCGAGGACGACGGTCTGTCGGCGATGTTCGTCAACACCGCGGGCGGAATCGCCGGCGGCGACCGCTTTGCGATCGAGGTCGCGGCCGGCGAGGGCAGCCGCGTCACGCTGTCGAGCGCCGCGGCCGAAAAGGTCTATCGCGCCGCTGGCAAGCCCGCAGAGCTCGATATCGCGCTGACCGCCCATGCGGGTGCCCACATCTCCTGGCTGCCGCAGGAGACCATCCTGTTCGACCGCGCCCGCATCCATCGCCGGATCGACATCGACCTTGCTGATACCGCCTCGCTGTTGTTGTGCGAGATCGTCGTGTTCGGCCGCACGGCCATGGGCGAGCGCATGCGCGAGGGCGAGTTCGTCGATCGCTGGCGGCTGCGGCGCGGCGGCAGGCTCGTGTTCGCCGAGACGGTCCGCCTCGACGGCGACATCGGCGACAAGCTTGCGCAGCCGGCCATCGCCAAGGGCGGCGCGGCCATCGGGACCGCGCTGATCGTGCCGGGCGACGCCGCGCTGGTCGAGCGCATCCGGGAGAGCCTGCCGGCCTTCCGGGGAGAGGCCGGGCTGTCGGCCTGGAATGGATTTGCAATGGCCCGCTTCTGTGCCCAAGATGCCGCAAGCCTGCGCGCCGACATGATGGCGGTGCTCGGCTGTGCTTCCAATGGACCGCTGCCGCGGCTGTGGCTCAACTAGACGTTTACCAACCGATGACTACCAAAAGACCATCACCAGAGAGTCCGCATGAACCTGTCTCCCCGCGAAAAGGACAAGCTCCTGATCTCGATGGCCGCCATCGTGGCCCGCCGCAGGCTCGATCGCGGCGTCAAGCTGAACCACCCCGAAGCGGTCGCGATCATCTCCGACTTCATCCTCGAAGGCGCGCGTGACGGCCGCACCGTGGCCGAACTGATGCAGGCCGGCGCCCAGGTCCTGACCCGTGACCAGGTGATGCCCGGTATCCCCGAGATGATCCACGACATCCAGGTCGAGGCGACGTTTCCGGACGGCACCAAGCTGGTCACGGTGCACGAGCCGATCCGCTAAGTCATTGCACGTCATTCGGGACAGCGCGCAGCGCTGGGCCCGGAATCCAGAGGTGGCTTGAAAACAATCGTTTGAGATTCCGGGCTCGGTCCTGCGGACCGCCCCGGGATGACGGAGAAAAAGCGAAATGATCCCCGGCGAACTCTTCATCCAGGACGGCGAGATCGAGCTCAATGCCGGCCGCAAGACCGTGACCCTGTCGGTCGCAAATACCGGCGACCGGCCGATCCAGGTCGGCTCGCACTACCATTTCTTCGAGACCAATCCGGCGCTGAAGTTCGATCGCAGACGCGCGCGCGGCATGCGGCTCGACATCGCCGCCGGCACGGCGGTGCGCTTCGAGCCTGGCCAGACCCGCGACGTGCAACTGGTGGCGCTCGCCGGCAAGCGCATGGTCTACGGCTTTCGCGGCGACGTCATGGGCAAGTTGTAAGCCGATGCTGACCGGATTACGCCTCGTCTCCGAAGCCGCCGAGCTGGCGGCGCGCCGTCACGCCGGCCAGCAGCGCAAGGGCCGCGACGAGGAGCCTTACATCAATCATCTCGCCGAGGTCGCAAACATCCTGTCGGCAACCTGCGACGGCGAGGACGCCGAGCTCGTCGCGGCAGGCTGGCTGCACGACACCATCGAGGACACCGATACGGCCGCTGACGAGCTGGCGGAGCGCTTTGGGCGTCGTGTCGCCGACCTCGTCGTGGAAGTCACTGATGACATGACCCTGCCGAAGAGCGAGCGGCGCCAGGTCCAGGTCATCGCCGCGCCCGGCAAGTCCGCTGGTGCCAAGCAGATCAAGATCGCCGACAAGATCAGCAACATCCGCGCCCGCATCTTCTTCGAGCCTGATCTCGAGCAGCAGCTCGAGCTGATGGAGTATCTCGGCTGGGCCGAGCAGGTCGTCGCCGGCTGCCGCGGTGTCAACGCGAGGCTCGATGTGCTGTTCGATGAGACGGTTGCGAATGCGCGGGGAACGCTGTGAGCGGATCGCCGGCGTCTCGACATCACGACAAGCAGAGCTAATTGGGGGCCACCGATGTCCGTCAAGATCAAGCGTTCCGTCTACGCCGACATGTTCGGTCCCACGACCGGCGACAAGGTCCGGCTCGCCGACACCGACCTGATCATCGAGGTCGAGAAGGACTTCACTGTCTATGGCGAGGAGGTGAAGTTCGGCGGCGGCAAGGTGATCCGTGACGGCATGGGCCAGTCGCAGGCGACCAACAAGCAGGGCGCCGCCGACACGGTCATCACCAATGCGCTCATCGTCGATCACTGGGGTGTCGTGAAGGCCGACGTCGCGATCAAAGAGGGCATGATCTCAGCGATCGGCAAGGCCGGCAATCCGGACATCCAGCCCGGCGTCACCATCGTGATCGGCCCCGGCACCGACGTGATCGCGGGCGAGGGCAAGATCCTCACCGCCGGCGGTTTCGACAGCCACATCCATTTCATCTGCCCGCAGCAGATCGAGCACGCGCTGATGAGTGGCGTCACCTCGCTGCTCGGCGGCGGCACCGGCCCGTCGCACGGCACCTTCGCCACCACCTGCACGCCCGGCCCCTGGCACATCGGGCGCATGATGCAGTCGTTCGACGCCTTCCCTGTGAACCTCGGCATCTCCGGCAAGGGCAACGCGTCGCGCCCGGCCGCGCTGGTCGAGATGGTCAAGGCCGGCGCCTGCGCGCTGAAGCTGCACGAGGACTGGGGCACGACGCCGGCGGCGATCGACAATTGTCTCTCGGTCGCGGACGATCACGACATCCAGGTGATGCTGCACTCGGATACGCTCAACGAATCCGGCTTCGTCGAGGACACCATCAAGGCCTTCAAGGGCCGCACCATCCACGCCTTCCACACCGAAGGCGCCGGCGGCGGGCACGCGCCTGATATCATCAAGGTCGCCGGGCTGAAGAACGTGCTGCCGTCGTCGACCAACCCGACGCGGCCGTTCACGCGCAACACCATCGACGAGCATCTGGACATGCTGATGGTGTGTCACCATCTCGACCCGTCGATCGCAGAGGATCTCGCCTTCGCCGAGAGCCGCATCCGCAAGGAGACGATCGCGGCGGAGGACATCCTGCACGATCTCGGCGCGCTCTCGATGATGTCATCGGATTCGCAGGCGATGGGCCGGCTCGGCGAGGTCATCATCCGGACCTGGCAGACCGCCGACAAGATGAAGAAGCAGCGCGGCGCGCTGCCGCAGGACAAGGGCAAGGACAACGACAATTTCCGCGTCAAGCGCTACATCGCCAAATACACGATCAACCCGGCGATCGCGCATGGCGTGTCGAAGCTGATCGGCTCGGTCGAGAAGGGCAAGCTCGCCGACCTCGTGCTGTGGTCGCCCGCCTTCTTCGGCGTCAAGCCGGACTGCGTCATCAAGGGCGGCACCATCGTCGCCGCGCCGATGGGCGATCCGAACGCCTCGATCCCGACGCCGCAGCCGGTGCATTACCAGCCGATGTTCGGCGCGTTCGGCAAGTCGTTGACGGCTTCGTCCGTGATCTTCACCTCGAAGGCGGCCATCACCGGCGGGCTCGCCCGCAAGCTCGGCCTTTCGAAGAAGCTCTACGCGGTGCAGAACACCCGCGGCAGGATCTCGAAGAAGAGCATGATCCACAATGACGCGACGCCCAACATCGAGGTCGATCCGGAGACATACGAGGTGCGGGCCGACGGCGAGCTCCTGACCTGCGAGCCGGCCGAGGTGCTGCCCATGGCGCAGCGCTACTTCATGTACTAAGCTTCCGCCCGGTACCAGAACCAGAAAAGTACCGGGAGGACGAGTTCGTGATCTATGTCGTTGCCACTTTGACCATCAAGCCCGAAACCCGTGCGGAATTCATCGCCGCTGCGGCTGCCTGCATTGCGGGGACCCGCAAAGAACCCGGCAATATCGCCTATGATTTGCATGAGAGCGTCACCGACCCGAGCAAGATGGTCTTCGTCGAGCAGTGGGAGAACGCCGAGGCCTTGGTGCCGCACCGCGCGACCGAGCACATGAAGACGTTCGGGCGCGTCGCGGTCAAATGCATGTCGGCCCCGCCGAAGATCGAGATCATCACGCCTGAGAAGGTCGATGTCCGCTGAGCGGAATAAGAGTGAGCGCAATATGAGAATGAGAGTTTCAGCATGATCCGCGCGACACGCGTGCTCGGGCAGCATCGTTGGAAGGAGGCTGCCGCCGATTCCGTCCTGCTCGATTTCGATGACCGGCACCGGCGGCGGCTGGTGATGACCGGAACGCGTGGGCTGGAGTTTCTGCTGGACCTCGAGCACGCTACCGCATTGCGCGGTGGCGATGCCCTGGTGCTGGAGGACGGTCGGCTGATCGAGGTCGTGGCGGCGGCCGAGCCGCTGCTCGAGATCCGGGCTTCCGATCCGCATCATCTGGTGCGGCTGGCCTGGCACCTCGGCAACCGGCACCTGCCGACGCAGATCATGGCCAAGAGCCTGCGCATCCGCCGCGACCACGTGATCGAGGCCATGGTCAAGGGTCTCGGCGCGCGCGTCATCGAGATCGAGGCACCGTTCGATCCGGAAGGCGGCGCCTACGCCGAGCCCAGCCATGCGCACGGCCATGATGATCATGATCACCACGGCCACGATCATCATCACGATCATGCCGGGCACGATCACGCGCATCACGGCCACGACCACGGCCATGCACATGATCATCACGTGCATGACGAGCACTGCGGCCATGACCATCACGATCACGGTCATTCCCATGCTCATGAGCACAAATGAGGAGGGGGCTCGGCCGGCTGCAATCAGGGCCGCGGATTCGGCTGCGCTGTATCGGCTGCTGACATGGCTGTCGCCGGCGTTTCCGATCGGCGGCTTCTCCTATTCGAGCGGCATCGAATGGGCCGTGGAGGCAGGCGACATCGGCGATGCGGCGGAGCTGCGCGGCTGGCTCGCGACGATGCTGACCAACGGCTCCGGCTTCTGCGATGCGGCTTTCCTCGCGCACGCGTATCGCGCGGTCGAGCTCGACGATATGGCCAGCCTTCGCGAGGTGGCCGAGCTTGCGGCCGCGTTCGTACCGTCGCGCGAGCGTCAGCTCGAGACCACCGCGCAGGGCCGGGCCTTCATCGAGATCGCGCGGTCCGCCTGGAACTGCGCAGGCCTCGACGAGGCGGTGGCGCGCTGTGAGACCATCGTCTATCCGGTCGCCGTGGGGCTGGTCGGCGCGCTTCACGGCGTTCCTCTGGGACCCCTGCTGCACGGCTTTCTGCACGCCCTGACGTCGAACTGGATTTCCGCCGGCAGTCGTCTCGTACCGTTGGGGCAGACCGACAGCCAGCGCGTGCTCGCCGCGTTGGAACCGGTCGTCGCCGCGACGGCGGACCGCGCTCTGCTCGCCTCGCTCGATCACATCGGCGGCGCAACGTTCCGCTCCGATCTCGCAAGCCTTCATCACGAGACGCAATATACAAGGCTGTTTCGGTCGTGATGAAGCGGGGCAACGGCTGCTCGATCACGGCCCCGCGCGGTCGCGCGCACGGCAGAAGGATAAATGACATGGCATCGTCTCACGGTCCGCTCCGCGTTGGCGTCGGTGGCCCGGTCGGGTCCGGCAAGACTGCGTTGATGGATCTGCTCTGCAAGTCGATGCGGGAGCACTACGACATCGCTGCGATCACCAACGACATCTACACCAAGTGGGACGCGGAGTTTCTCGTTCGCTCGGGATCGCTGACTCCGGATCGTATCGCCGGCGTGGAGACCGGCGGCTGCCCGCATACTGCGATCCGCGAGGACGCGTCCATGAACCTCGCCGCCGTGGCCGACATGCGAGCCAAGTTTCCCGGACTCGACCTGGTGTTGATCGAGTCGGGCGGCGACAACCTCGCCGCAACGTTCTCGCCGGAACTCGCCGATATCACGATCTACGTCATCGACGTCGCGGCGGGCGACAAGATCCCGTCGAAGGGCGGACCGGGTATCACCCGCTCCGACCTTCTGGTGATCAACAAGATTGACTTGGCACCCCATGTGGGCGCTTCTCTGGAGAAGATGGAGACGGATGCCAAGCGCATGCGCGGCTCACGGCCCTTCGTCATGACCAACCTGAAGAAGAGCCAGGGGCTTGACCGGATCATCGGCTTCATCGAAGCCAAGGGCGGTCTGAAGCCGTCGGCCTGAGCGCGGGGACGGATCTGCGTCGCACGGCTCTTCGTTGCTCGATGCGTCTGCTGGAATGACCGACGCAAAAAAGCCTCATCCGGCCGGAACAACTTGAGCCCTCGGGTGTTGCCTCGACCCGGGGTGCGCCTTGCCCAAGGCGTCTCGGCGCCGATGCACCGGTATCCTGGGATCGCTATCCGCTGATCGCTCCGATCACTTCCGATCGCCCCGAGGTGCGTCCTTGAGTTGCAGGCCCGGTTATTGGATGACTCGTCTCCTCCTTCGCCAACCCTTTACTTCAGAGTGAACGAGTGCTCCGGCTGGGTGTCATCATCGGTTTGATCGCGCTGGTCGGGACGGCGCTGTCCGGCTTGGCCGCCTATCGCGTACACGACCAGGAGCTGGCGCTCGATCGCATTGCGCTGGCCCGTGCCATCGACGTCCATGCCAGCCTCGTCCAGGACCGGCTGACCGAACGTGAGCTGCTGGCCCGGGTGGCCTCCGGGCTGTTCCGCGCTCCCTCCGTGATCAAGGCAAATATGCTGGAGCCGCTGCGATCGTCGATCTACGCGTTCAAGACCGACTTCGTGGTGGCATCGTGGATCGCACGGCTGCGGCCGGATGAGCTCCCCATCGCGCAAGCCGAGCTGCGTCAGGCTGGCTTCCCGAATCCAACCATTCGCAATTTCGACGACATGCCGCTCGGGCCGAACGTCGATCGTCCGTTGGACGTTCTGATGGATCTCGAGCCACGCAATGCCGAGACCTCGAAGCTTCCCGGTATCGCACTCGACCGGCAGCCGATCGTCGGACCGATGCTCGCGCGTGCCATGGCCGAGGGCAAGCCGGTCGCATCCGATCCCACTCCGCTGGTGCGGAGCGATGGTCCGATCGGGATCGTGCTGGCAGCCCCGGTCGTCCCGCAAGGTGCCACTGCGCCGGCGGGCTTCGTGACGTTTTCCTACGAGATCGGGCCACTGCTGCTCACCAATGACGATCTGTCGTTGTTCTCGGTGGCGTTGAAGGATCCGCGCAACGCCTCGGATGAGCTGGTTGCCAACGATCAGGGGGCGGTGACGAGCCGGACCCGCAGGCCGGACGATCCTGCTCCGTCGTCGACCCGCACCGTGGCCTTCGGCAATCACGACTGGTCGCTGGTCTATTACGCCAAGGGCAATGCGGTCCGGCGCGCGCAACAGACCGCGGCGATCGTCGGCGTCATCGGGATGGCGCTGACCGGTATCATCTGCGGCCTGTTCGGCTACGTCGCCTACAACAATCTGCGCCTGAGCCGCGAAATCCAGGTGCGGATCGGCTTCGAGCGCCGACTGACGGCGGTCATCGACGAGCTGAACCACCGGGTCAAGAACATCCTGGCGGTGATCCAGTCCATCGTGACGCGCACGCTGCGTCATGGCAGCGACATGGACGTCGCACGCGAGCTGCTGATCGGACGGATCCATGCGATGTCGAACGTCGTCACGCTGCTCAGCGAGAGCCAATGGCAAGGCGTGCAATTGCGCGGACTGTTCGAAGCTCGCGCGATCCCGCATGCGGACAGGATTGCGGTCAACGGACCCGACATCACCGTGAGCGCGCGTGCCGCGCAGAGCCTGTCGCTGCTGTTTTTCGAACTCGCCTCGCACTCGGACGAAGGCCTCTCGCTCGTGGGAAAGCACCCGCACATCACCGCCAAATGGGAGGTGACCGGCGAGGAGCCGAATGCCGTCTTCCACTTCCGTTGGGAGGAATTGAACACCAGTGAAGCAACGCGGCGGCCGGACAGCGATTTCGGACTGATCCTGCTCGATCGCGTGGCACCGGAGGCGCTCGGCGGCACGTCAAAGCGCTTCTTCACCGAGGCGAGCTATGTGTATGAGCTGACCGCTCCGATGGAGACGGTGATCGACATGACCGAGCGCGATCGCACCGAGCAGTTCTCCGCGCCGGTGCATCCGGCGCGATAGCCGCAGCGCTCGTCGGCAAACAGGATGCCAGGGCGCACGATGCCCGAGTGCAAGTGATCAACAACAACAAGAAGAGGCGGCTCTTTCGCGAGCCGCCTCTTTGCTGGTTCGTTTGCGACGGCTTGGCTGATCAGCCGCCGCTGCCGCCGATCACCGCCCGCACGGTCTCGTCCGGGCCGAAATCCTCGGCGCCTTCGACATAGAGCAGCGCTGCCAGCTTCGAGCGCGCGCGGTTCACGCGGCTCTTGATGGTGCCCACCGCGCAGCCGCAGATCGCTGCCGCATCCTCGTAGGAGAAGCCCGATGCACCGACCAGGATCAGCGCCTCGCGCTGGTCCTGAGGCAGCTTCTCGAGCGCCGCGCGGAACTCCTCGAACTCGAGATGCGCGCCCTGCGAGGGATGCGTCTTGAGCGTCTTGGCGTAGTTCCCTTCGGCATCCTCCACTTCGCGCCGGCGTTTGCGGTAGTCGGATCGGAACAGGTTGCGCAGGATCGTGAACAGCCAGGCAGGCAGATTCGATCCCGGTTGAAACGAGTCGATGTTGGCCAGCGCCCGGAGCAGGGTTTCCTGCACGAGGTCGTCGGCACGATCGCTGTTACCACTCAAGGAAATCGCAAATGCGCGAAGGCTGGGGACGGCCGCGAGGATATCGTCCCGCAAGGAATCAGTGAGAGGCATTCACTCCC
>BFBZ01001680.1_pt1 | contig 13991 bp, 17 predicted proteins | sample 1888401 | NCBI WGS metagenome assembly BFBZ01 (sample SAMD00112614, study PRJDB3348) | symbiont metagenome | host: Chara braunii | reverse complement strand
GGGCGCCCGCCGGCAGGGACAAGAGCATGATCGGCAGGGTGATCGAGGCCTGGACCAGAGCCACCATCCCCGTCGACCCGATGGAGGTCATCATCCAAGACGCGCCGACCGACTGGATCAGCCCGCCGAAGTTGGAGACCAGACTGGCGATCCACACGGCCCGGAAGATCGGGCTCTCGAACGGGGTCAGCAGCGACGGCCGTGGTGGGGGTGGAGCGGGATCCGCGTCCTGGGACGCCGAGGGTGAGGATCCACTGGGAGAGGTCATGACATCGCTTGTAGCGACTTCGATCACCGGGCGCCGCAGGGATAGAGCGACCCTATGCTATTTGATGAGAATATCGATTGGACCTATGCCGGGCGGACGCCTATCTCCCAGGCCTCAACCCCGCAGGAGCTGTCCATGTCCTTGATCAACACCGACATCAAACCCTTCACCGCCCAAGCCCTCAAGGGCGGCAAGTTCATCACGGTCAGCGACAGCGACCTGAAGGGCAAGTGGTCGGTCGTGTTCTTCTACCCCGCCGACTTCACCTTCGTCTGCCCGACGGAACTGGAAGACCTGGCGGACAATTACGCCGAATTCCAGAAGCTGGGCGTCGAGATCTACTCGGTCTCCACCGACACCCACTTCGCGCACAAGGCCTGGCACGACACCTCGGAAGCCGTGGGCAAGATCGAATACACCATGGTCGGCGACCCCACCGGCACGATCACCCGCAACTTCGAAGTGATGATCGAAGCTGACGGCCTGGCCGATCGCGGCACCTTCGTGATCGACCCGGAAGGCAAGATCCAGATCGTCGAAATCACCGCCGGCGGCATCGGCCGTGACGCCCTTGAGCTCCTGCGTAAGGTCAAGGCCGCCCAGTACGTCGCCGCCCACCCGGGCGAAGTCTGCCCGGCGAAGTGGGTCGAGGGTGAAAAGACCCTGGCCCCGTCGCTCGACCTGGTCGGCAAGATCTAAAGACCAAGGCGCGCCGCCGCCGCTTCCCCGATGGGACAGCGGCGGCGGCAGCCATCTCCCCAAGTTTCGCGTTTTTGAACGCCGCGCGAGCCCGCGCGCCCATCCGATCGGAAGCCGCTATGTTGGACGAAGCACTCAAGACTCAACTGAAGGCTTATCTGACGAACCTGCGCGAGCCCATCGAGCTCGTCGCCTCGCTGGATGACAGCCCCCGGTCCGCCGAGATGCTCGACCTGCTGCAGGATGTGGCGGCGGCCTCCGACAAGGTGAGCCTGGTGAAGTCCGGCGACGATGCGCGCCGCCCCTCGTTCGCCATCGAGCGCGCCGCGGGCGACGCCGGCGTCCGGTTCGCGGGCCTGCCGCTGGGCCATGAGTTCACCTCGCTGGTGCTGGCCCTGCTGCATGTGGGCGGCCACCCGCCGAAGGTGGACGCCGAGGCCATCGAACAGGTGAAGGCGCTGCAAGGCGACTATCACTTCGAGACCTACTTCTCGCAGACCTGCCAGAACTGCCCCGACGTGGTGCAGGCGCTGAACACCATGAGCGCGCTAAACCCGAACATCMCCCACACCGCCATCGACGGCGCCTTCTTCCAGGAAGAGGTCGAGGCCCGCCAGGTCATGGCCGTGCCGACCATCCTGCTCAACGGCCAGCCCTTCGGCCAGGGCCGGATGAGCCTGGAGCAGATCCTGGCCAAGATCGACACCGGCGCCGAGGCACGCGTGGCCGAGCAGCTCAAGACCAAGGACGCCTTCGACGTCCTGGTGGTCGGCGGCGGCCCGGCTGGCGCAGCGGCGGCGATCTATGCGGCCCGCAAGGGCATCCGCACCGGCGTCGCGGCCGAACGCTTCGGCGGCCAGGTGCTGGACACCATGGGCATCGAGAACTTCATCTCGGTCCAACACACCGAGGGCCCGAAGCTGGCCACGGCGCTCGAGCAGCATGTGAAGGACTACGAAGTCGACATCATGAACCTGCAGCGGGCGGTGGGCCTGACCGGCGCCAAGACGCCCGGCGGCCTGATCGAGGTGCAGCTGGAAAACGGCGCGACGCTGAAGTCGCGCACCGTGATCCTGGCCACCGGCGCCCGCTGGCGGCACATCAACGTCCCCGGCGAGGACGAGTACCGCAACAAGGGCGTGGCCTACTGCCCGCACTGCGACGGCCCGCTGTTCAAGGGCAAGCGCGTGGCGGTGATTGGCGGCGGCAACAGCGGCGTCGAGGCGGCCATCGACCTGGCCGGCATCGTGGCGCACGTGACCCTGATCGAGTTCGACGCCGAGCTGCGGGCCGACGCGGTGCTGCAGCGCAAGCTGGCCAGCCTGCCGAACGTCACCATCGTCACCTCGGCGATGACCACCGAGGTCCATGGGGACGGCGTGAAGGTGAACGGCCTGACCTACAAGGACCGCAACAGCGAGACGCTGCACCGCGTCGACCTGGAAGGCGTGTTCGTGCAGATCGGCTTGGTGCCCAACACCGAATGGCTGAAGGACTCGGTGGGCCTGACCAACCGCGGCGAGATCGAGGTGGACTATCGCGGCGAGACCTCGGTCCCGGGCGTGTTCGCCGCCGGCGACGCGACGACAACGCCCTACAAGCAGATCGTCATCGCCATGGGCGAAGGCTCCAAGGCCTCGCTCTCGGCCTTCGACTACCTGATCCGCCAGGAGCCGGTGGAAGCCGAGCAGGCGGCCGCCTGATCCTGGACGAGGCCGCTGGCCGCTAGTGCGGTCGGCGGCCGGTCCACCGCACGGCCGCGACCAGATCGTCCAGCTCGTCGGCGTCGCAGCGCACGCAGAGTTCGATCAACGCCCGAACGCGCTTCACGACATCTCCGTCCGGATCCTGTGACAAGGTGGAGATCAGCTCGTTCATGGCCGCGTCCAAGTCAGCTTCGCCCGTACTGACTTTCGGCGGCTCGTTCTGCGCGCGCATAGGTCCCCACTCTCACCCTGCCCGACCCTGAGCTTCACAGGACGGTGGCGTTTACTATGTCCGGTTTCGGACAAGGCTTGTCCACTCCTAGACACGCTGGGCGAGATTTTTCTGCGATTGCTCTCGCGCTCCCCGAGAGCAATGCGGAGGGGCGGCTTGCTCTCAGGCCTCGTCCCAGCCGAACACATCCTCCAGGCCGACGCCGAACAGGCGTGCGATTCGGAAGGCGCTCTCCAGGCTCGGCGAATAGCGGCCCTGCTCGATGGCGATGACGGTCTGCCGAGTGACGCCGATGGCTTCGCCCAGGGCGGCCTGGCTCATCTGCCCGTGCAGTTCGCGCAGTTCGCGGACCCGGTTGGTGATCGGCGGTCGCTTCGCCACGGAGCTAGGCGCTCCGGCGGAACAGGACGATCTGCAGGATGAACTCGCTGACCTGCTGCAGGATGAGGCTGCCGACGATCATGTGGAACATGAGGTTCGGGTCCTGGTGGCGGACATAGACCCATAGCGAGGCTATGGCGCCCGCGCTCAGCAGCACGCCGGACCAGTTTCCCGCGCGATCCAGCAGGGGCCTCTCACGCTCGTCTGCGGGAGCGTCAGCCTCCTTCGGCCACCAGGCCGACATGACGATCTGCGCCACGATCGACATGACGACGACCAGCATGGCGTAGGGTACGAAGTCGTCGATGGGCGGCGGACGCCAGTCGGCCGCCCTCGCCGCGGCGAGGGCCGTCAACAGATAGCGCAGGCCGGCGAAGGTCATCACCACCGCCATCACCCAGGCGGACTTTTCCCGAAACGACATCAGGCTCTCCAATGTCAAAGATTTCTGACATCAGATAACGAGACCTAGTGGCGCTTGTCAAATATCTTTGACACCTCTACCCCCTCAGACGCCGAAGGTGACGTAGCCTTCCGGGCTTATCGTCCAGGCGGGATTCCAGGCGATCTCCCACCCATGGCCGTCCGGATCGGCCACATAGCCGCGGAACCCGCCATGCGCCGGCGCGTCGCCCGCGCGCAACAGCCGCCCACCGGCGGCGACGAGCTGGTCCACGAGCTGGTTCACCTCGTCCGACGACCCGACATTGTGGGCGAGCGCGAAGGCGCCGGGGCTTTGCAGGCCCGTACGTTGCATATCGTCTTCGAGACTGGCCTTGAGCCAGGTTCCGAGGACGAAGCCGTTCATCTGGTAGAAGGCGATCTCTTCGTTCTCGAACACCGGCGTCCAGCCGAAGCCCTCCACATAGAAGCGCTTGGAGCGGGCCAGATCCTCGATACCGAGGGTGATCACGGAAAGCTGTTGTTGCATGACAAGGTCCCTTCGTTAGCTCCGCGCAGGATGCTGCGGGGCCTACGTCCTGGGACTTGGCGCCTTAGGCGCCAGCCTGAGCTTCCCGCCAGGGGGAAACGACCGGGCTAACCAAACCGGTCCGCCATTTCCGACTTTTTGAATCTAGGACGCCAAGCCTGCGGGTCAAGCGTGGCTAGTCGGCCAGGCCCGCCGCGGTGACGCCGCCGGAGCAGGCGTTGACGATCACCAGCTGGGCCTTGCGATCCTTCTCGGCCTCGCCGGTGGGGGGCTGGGCGTTCTCGGCCATGTCGTAGCAACGGGAGAAGGCGCCGCTGGCCCAGACGGCGGCGCGTTGCATGTCGGCCTCGAGCACCACGGTCTCAGCGGCCAGCACTTCAGCGTCGCGGGTGTCCACGACCTGGTTGTTCCCATTGATGAGCAGCACGCAGGCGAGGAGGCCCGCGGAAGCCGCAATCGCGTCGATCGTTCGCATATGTATCCCCGGCGCGAACATAGTGACGGGCTGGTGACATGCCAAGCCGAGGTTGTCGGGGTCAGCGCTTGGGACCCGGCACGATCACGTTGAGGACCAGACCGCCTGGTTCCCAGTCAAMCCGGCCCTCTCCCCCCMCCTGCCGCAGCAGGTCGGCGATCAGACGCGAGCCGAATCCTCGGCGGCTGGGCTCGGAGACCGGCGGGCCGCCGGTCTCGCGCCAGATGAGTTGCAGGGCGCCGCCGGGGCCGACCTGCCAGACGACGGAGACCTGACCAGCCTCGGTGCTGAAGGCCCCGTACTTGCTCGCGTTAGTGGCCATCTCATGGAAGATCATGCTCAGCGGCTGAACCCGCTCCGGGCTGAGCATGAGTTCAGGGCCTTGCAGGCTGTAGGCCTGGGATTTCCCGATGGTCGCCAGTTCCTCGGCCAGGACGTCGCCCAGCATGGCCCCCTCCCACCGGCGGTTGGCCAGAGATCCCCGGGCTCTGGCCCGCGCGCTGATCCGCCCCATCACCACATCCTTGTAGTGATCCATATCCGGGGCGCGGGTGAGCTGGACGATGGATTGGACCACCGTCAGGACGTTGCGCGCGCGGTGGTCGACCTCGCGCATCAGCAGGTCCCGGGCCGACTCGTTCTTCTTCCGATCGGTGATGTCGCGCACATAGACCGACAGGCCGCCGTCGACGGTGGGGTGGATGCTGACGTCGACCCAGGAGGCCACCACCTCCGACACCGCTTCGATCTTGGTCGACCGGCGGGTGGCCGCGGCGCGCAGCATGGCGGCATGGATCGGCGCGCCCACCGCCTGGGGGAACACCTCCCACACCACCTGGCCAAGGAGTTCGGATTTCGGTGTGCGCAGCCAGGCCTCCGCCCGACGATTGACGTAGGTGAAGCGCCACTCCGCATCCAGCGCATAGAAGCCGTCGCCAAGGCTCTCAAGGATCTCCCCGGCCCGCGCGTCGGCGCGTTTGCGTTCGGTGATGTCGGTGAGGGAGACGCAGACCCCGCCGCCCCGCATGGGAGCGATCTGCAGCTCGACCGTGCGATCAGGACGCAGGCGCGACGCCGTCTCGAACCGGGTGGTCAGGCCTTCGGTCATGGCCGCGCGGCAGAACTTCTCGAAGTCCGTGCCCCGCCCCTGCGGGAAGACATCCCACATGACCTTGCCCAGCAGGTCGGCCGCCGAAACGTTGAAGTACTTTTCCGCGGCGCGGTTGAAGAGCACGTACCGCCATTCGGCATCCAGCGCGTAGAAGCCGTCGCTGATGGTCTCGAGCACAGCCTCGAGCAGGGTTTCGGAAGGCGTCAGCGCCATCGGAGCTTTCGGCTCCGGCCGTTGGTCATCCATGGCCCGCCCTCCTGCCGGCAACCTAGCCTAGTCGAGGCGAACGAATAGTGTGCTTGCCGACTCTCAGGTCAATCCGCTGCCGGCTGACCGTCAAGCAGGCGTCGGCGGCTGCGCGCGCAGCCGCCGATCCAAACCGTCCTACAGCAGATCGCCGCCCGCCGCCGAGGCGGTGGTGCCGAACTGTTCGTAGGCCTTGATCACATTGCGGCCCACCGTCCAGCGATGAACCTCGTCCGGTCCGTCCACCAGCCGCTGCGAACGGATGTGGGTGTACCAGGCCGCCAGCGGGGTGTCGGTGGAGTAGCCGAGCGCGCCGTGCAGTTGGATGGCGGTGTCGACCACCTTGTGGACCATGTGGGCCAGGAACACCTTGGCGATGGAGTTCTCCTGGCGGAGGTCCATCCCCTTCTCCGCCTTGTAGGCGATGTGCAGCAGCATCAGCCGGGCCATGTAGAGCTCGCTGGCGCAGTCGGCGAGCATCCACTGGACGCCCTGGCGCTCCGACAGCTTCTTGCCGAAGGTCTCGCGCTTGGTGACGTGGGCCGCGGCCATGTCCAGGGCCCGCTGGGCCATGGCGACGTTGTGCATCCCGTGGCGCAGGCGACCATAGGCCAGACGGTGCTGGCCCATGTTGAAGCCCTGGCCCTCGCCGCCCAGCAGGTTCTCGGCCGGAACCTTCAGGTCCTTGATGTCGATCTCGGAGTGGCCGCCGCCCATGATGTGGCTGAGCGGGCCTTCCTTGGCCATGGTGCCGATGTCGCGCTTGATGATGTAGCCCGGGTTCGGCAGCTCGACGATGAAGGTCGAGTAGCGCTGGTGGCGCGGGGCGTCGGGGTCAGTCATGGCCATGACCACCGCCATGTCGGCGGCGCTGGCGGCCGACGAGAACCACTTCTCGCCGTTCAGCACGTAGTTCTCGTTGCCGTCCTTGACCGCCCGGGTCTGCATGCCCGTGGCGTCGGCGCCGGCGGCCTTCTCGGTCATCGAGTAGCAGACGCGCTTCTCGCCAGCCAAAAGCGGCTTGAGGAACTTCTCCTTCTGGTACTCGGTGCCGTGCGCCAGCAGGGTCAGCATGGTGGCGTCGTCAGGCCCCTGGCTGTTCATGGACAGGGCGCCCAGGTGGCTCTCGCCCAGCTCCATCTGGACCAGGGCGTTGGCGAGGGGGCCGAGGCCCATGCCGCCGTATTCCTTCGGAATGAAGGGCAGCCAGAGGCCCGCGGCCTTGGCCTTGGTGCGCAGTTCGGCCAGGACGGTCTTGAAGGACTCCTTGTCCACCAAGCGCTTCTCGGCGGGGATGCATTCGTCGTGCACCCATTGGCGAACCTTGGCGCGGATCGCCTTCGCGTCTTCCGGAATGTCGAAATCAATAGCCATGGCGTTCCGCTCCCTGCGTTTCTGATTATGCGCTCAAGCCTCCGCGTGGTGAGCGCGGGGCGCAAGCGTCATTCGCAGGTTTCCGTAGGGAGCGGACAAGCCCCGGCCTTAAGTCTCCTAGGCGGCGGCGAAGCCGTGCTCGCCGCTTACGCGGACCTGACAGAGTCGGCCTTCCTCGGCGGCGGCCCGTGCGCCCTTGTTGGCGGCGGCCTTGGCCTCTTCCTTGTCGTGGGACTCGCCGAAGATCGCGCCTTCATGCTCGACCGCCCAGCCGTCGTTGTGACGGATGACGGCGAAGACGTCGCGGATGGGTTCATTGCGAGCCATTGGAAATCTCTTTCTTCTGAAGGGATTGCGGCGCGATGACCGGAGCGGCCTCCGCGTCCCAGTCCTGCTGGTCCTCGAGGCTGTTGAGCACCTCGGCCAAGGCGTGGGCGTCAACCTGCATAGAGTTATCGCGAGGAAGAACTTCCCGTGTGCTGTGGTCGATCACGGACCATTGGCCCGAAACCTTCCGCGCTTGGTATCGACTCATGAGTTCATAGATCGCACAGGATCGTGGCGAGTTCTTGTTCCCGTTAAGAACTGCCTTGAAACAACGAGACGTTGTTAAGGATCTGCTTCACCAGAGCTCTTGTTTTTTGACGCCAGAAATGCGATATTCGCCGGATCGAATATCGCTCTGGTTCCGTTGTTCTCCGCTTGGCTCCTCCGGTCGAGCCGCGGGAGCGCCTTCGGCCACCCACGAATTTTGATCGACGTCCCCATTCGTGGACGTCGCCGCCCTTTTCATTTGAGGGGCGTTTCATGACGACTTCGGAACGCGGTTCAGTAACCGGTTCCCGCGAAAGGACGCTGAATGGCCAAGGAAGAGCTCATCGAGTTCGACGGACTGATCACCGAACTGCTGCCGGAAGGCCGGTTCCGCGTGCGCCTGGATAACGATCACGAAATCCTCGCCTACACCGCAGGCAAGATGAAGAAGAACCGGATCAAGTCGCTGGTCGGGGACCGCGTCATCGTCGAGATGCCCCCCTACGATTTCCCGCGCGGCCGGATCCCCTACCGCCACAAGACCGATGGGCCGCGCGTCGGCGGCGGTCAGCGCCCCACCTTCCGCAAGCGCTAAAGCGCAAATCGTCCGCCCGAACAGGATTATCAAGAGACACTAAGCTATGGCCGAGACTTCCACTGTTGAACGCGCTTACGCCCTCGCCCGCACCGGCGAGTTCGCAGGCCTGCCCGAACTGAAAGCCCGCCTGGTGCGGGAAGGCTGCCGCGCGGTCGAGCCGCTGCTGGCCGGCCGCTCGCTGCAGGGCCACCTGCGCGCCATCTGCCAGGCGACCTACAAGAAGCCGGGCGAAGAGTAAGGCGTCACGCCACGGCCGCCCGAACTGGGCGGCCGACCTCTCCCCTGCCCGCGGCGGTTTCGCCGCGCCCCCTTCGAAACCTGAGACCACCAGCCATCCCGCGGCGATCGCCTGCGGGATTTTCTTCGCGTGCGTCAAAAACGAGCGTAGGCTGCCAAGCGCAACAGCAAGTCTTCGGAGGATCCGAAATGGACGCTGGTACGCATGATCCCAATGACCCCGAACTGCTCGCCCATGAGCGCACCTACAAGGGATTCAACGTCCTTTTGCGATGGTGCATGGTTCTGCTGGCCGTCAGCATCCTGACACTGACACTTTGGTTCGCCACGCCCGCGGGCTTCCTCGGCGCCGTCGCCATAGGGTTCGTGACCTTCATCGCCGGCTATTGGGGGCTGATCCGGCATGAAGCCCATCAGCCCCTCGATCCCTGGACGCCGGGGCGCTAGCTAGGTCGGCTCGTAGTTGAGGATCGGGGCCAGCCAGCGTTCGGCGGTCTTGAGGTCCCACCCCTTGCGGCGCGCGTAGTCTTCGGCCTGGTCCTTACCGATACGGCCGACGCCGAAATAGTAGGCCTCGGGGTGCGAGAAATAGATCCCGGACACGCTGGCGGGCGGGKTCATGGCGAAGCTCTCGGTGAGCTCCATGCCCGCCTCAGCCTCGGCGTTCAACAGCTTAAAGAGCGTCGCCTTTTCGGTGTGATCGGGCTGGGCGGGATAGCCGGGCGCCGGGCGGATGCCGCGGTACTTCTCGCCGATCAGCATGTCGATGTCGAAGACCTCGTCGGGGGCGTAACCCCAGAGCTCGGTGCGGACCCTGCGGTGCATGGCCTCGGCGAACGCCTCCGCCAGTCGGTCGGCCAAGGCGGCGGCGAGGATGGCGGAATAGTCGTCGCCGGCCTTCTTGAAGGCCTCGGCCACCGCAAGCTCGCCATGGCCCGAGGTGACGGCGAAGCCGCCGATCCAATCCGGCTTGGTTCCCACCGGCGCGATGAAGTCGGAAAGCGCGGCATTGGCGCGGCCGCCCTCGGTCTTCGGCATCTGCTGGCGCAGGGTGTGAAGCCGGGTGAGCTCGGTCTCGCGGGTCTCGTCGGTGTAGAGGACGATGTCATCCACGTCGGCCTGGGCGGGCCAGAAGCCGATGACGCCGCGGGCCTCGAACCACTTCTCCTCGATGATCTTCGCCAGCATGACCTGGGCGTCGCGGTAGAGGTCGGTCGCGGCCGCGCCGACCACGTCGTCCTCCAGGATCGCCGGGAAGTGCCCCGCCAGCTCCCAACTCGCGAAGAACGGGGTCCAGTCGATGTGCCTGGCGAGGTCGGCCAGATCATAGGCCACGAAGGTCCGCGTGCCCGTGAAGCTGGGCTTGGGCGGATCATAGACGGTCCAGTCCGGGGTGAAGGCGTTGTCGCGGGCGTCCTGCAGGCCGGCGCGGGCGCGGCTGCCCTGACCACGGGCGAACTGTTCGCGGACCTTCACATAGTCGGCGCGGGTCTCGGCCTGAAGGCGGACCTTTTCCGACGGCGACAGCAGGCCCGAAACCACGCCCACGGCGCGGCTGGCGTCGAGGACGTAGGTGGTGGAGCCGGCCTTGTATGAGGGCTCGATCTTCACCGCGGTGTGGGTCTTCGATGTGGTGGCGCCGCCGATCAGCAGCGGGATGTCGAAGCCGCGGCGCTCCATCTCGGAGGCCACATAGACCATCTCGTCCAGGCTGGGCGTGATCAGGCCCGAGAGGCCGACGATGTCCACCTTGTGGGCGATGGCCTCGTCGAGGATGCGGTCGGCGGGCACCATGACGCCCAGGTCGATGACCTCGTAGTTGTTACACTGCAGAACCACGCCGACGATGTTCTTGCCGATGTCGTGGACGTCGCCCTTCACCGTGGCCATCAGGATCTTGCCGGCCGCCTCGCGGGGCTTGCCTTCCTTCTCGGCCTCCATGAACGGCATGAGGTAGGCCACGGCCTGCTTCATCACGCGGGCGGACTTCACCACCTGCGGCAGGAACATCTTGCCCGAGCCGAACAGGTCGCCGACCACGTTCATCCCGTCCATCAGCGGGCCTTCGATGACGTGCAGCGGGCGGACAGCCTGCTGGCGCGCCTCTTCCGTGTCGGCCTCGATGAACTCGGTGACCCCGTTGACCAGGGCGTGGGTGATCCGCGCGCCGATGGCGCCCTCGCGCCAAGTGAGGTCGGGCCCCTTCTGCTCGGACTTTCCGCCCTTGTACTTGGGCGCCAGCTCCACCAGCCGCTCGGTGTTGGTCAGCTTCGGGTCGCGCTGGGCGCGGTTGAGGATCACGTCCTCGACGGCCTCGCGCAGCTCGGCGGGGATGTCGTCATAGACCGGCAGGTCGCCGGCGTTGACGATGCCCATGTCCATGCCGGCGGCGATGGCGTGGTACAGGAAGACCGAGTGGATCGCCCGGCGCACCGGCTCGTTGCCGCGGAACGAGAACGAGACGTTGGACACCCCGCCCGACACCCGGGCGTAGGGCAAGGTCTGCTTGATCACCCGCGTCGCCTCGACGAAGTCGACGGCGTAGTTGTCGTGTTCCTCGATCCCGGTCGCTACGGCGAAGATGTTGGGGTCGAAGATGATGTCCTCGGGCGGGAAGCCCACCTGGTCCACCAGGATGCGGTAGGCCCGCTCGCAGATCTCGATCTTGCGCTTGGCGGTGTCGGCCTGGCCGACCTCGTCGAAGGCCATCACCACCACGGCGGCGCCATAGCGCAGGCAGGCCTTGGCCTGCTCGATGAACTTGGCCTCGCCTTCCTTCATCGAGATGGAATTGACGATGCACTTGCCCTGCACGCACTGCAGGCCGGCCTCGATCACTTCCCACTTGGACGAGTCGACCATCACCGGCACCCGGGCGATATCGGGCTCGGCGGCCACCAGGTTCAGGAAGGTCCGCATGGCGGCCACCGAATCCAGCAGGCCCTCGTCCATGTTGATGTCGATGACCTGGGCGCCCGCATCGACCTGCTGCCGGGCGACCGAAAGCGCGCCGCTATAGTCGCCCTCGGCGACCAGCTTTCGGAATTTCGCCGAGCCGGTGACGTTGGTCCGCTCGCCGACATTGATGAAGACAGGTCTCATTTGGTCTCCGCCGCGCGGGCTTCAGCCAAGGCGATCTGGCCGTTCAGGAAATCGACGAACTCAATGCCGTGGGCCTTGAGCGCCTTGGGATAGAGCGAGGCCTTGGTGAGCCCCGGCAGGGTGTTGATCTCGAGGAACACCACACCCTTGTCGGTGATGATGAAGTCGCTGCGGGAATAGCCCTCGGCCCCGACGGCCTGATGGGCCTTGACCGCCGCGTCCTGCATGGCGCGGTTGATCGTATCGCCGAAGGTGGCGGGGCAGATCTCCTGCGTCGTGGAGGCCAGATACTTGCCGGCATAGTCGAACGCGCCCTCCGCCGGACGGATTTCGATGGGCGGCAAGGCGACCAGGGATCCGTCGGCCTGTTCGAGGACAGCGCAGGTGCCCTCGGCGCCGACGATGAACGGCTCGACCAGATAGGCCTCGCGCCTGGCCGCCTCGGCCAGGGTCGCCAGATCGGCTTCGGTGTTGACGAAGATCAGGCCGTAGCTCGAGCCTTCGGCCACAGGCTTGGCCACCAGCTTGCCATGCTTGACCAGTCCCGCCGGCGCGGTGTCGACGGAAACCGTGCCGGGGGTGACGACGCCGATCTTGGCCACCGCGGCCTTGGTCGCGGCCTTGTCGAACGCCAGGCGGCTGGCGGACGCGCCGGAGCCGGTGAAGGCCACGCCGCGGGCCTCACAAAGGGCGCCCAGCTCGCCGTTCTCGGCAGGTCCGCCGTGCAGCGCCAGGACCAGCAGACGGTCTTCGGCCTTGGCGCGGTCCAGGGCGGCTTCGATCTCGCCGATGGCGTCGCCCGAGGCGGGGAAGTCGAGCTCGAACGGGCGCTGGTGCGCGGCCAGCGCCGCGCGGTCGGCCGGATGCACCTGGCCGCCCGGCGCCCAGTACCAGAGGTCGGCGTCAGGCAGGGTCGCCGACACCGCCTGGGCGCTGGCCACGGAGACGAGCCGCTCGCGGTTCGTGCCGCCGAACAGAATGGTGATGCGCATCAGACGAGCTCGAAAGGCTCCAGGCCGGCGAGCCGCATGGCGCGCGGGCGCTCGGGAACCTGGCGAGGAGTCATGCCGCGCACTTCGTCGGCGACGTGCTTGATGTGGTCGGGCGTGGTGCCGCAGCAGCCGCCCAGGATGTTGACGATGCCGTCCTTGGCCCAGTCGTGCAGCATGTGGCCGGTCTGGTGCGGCTCCTCGTCGTACTCGCCCATGGCGTTAGGCAGGCCCGCGTTCGGATAGGCCGAGACCAGGGTGTCGGCCACCCGCGACAGCTCGGCGATGTGAGGCCGCATCAGCTCGGCGCCCAGGGCGCAGTTGAGGCCCACGGCGAACGGCTTGGCGTGCTTCACCGAGTTCCAGAACGCTTCCACCGTCTGGCCGGACAGGGTGCGGCCCGAGCGGTCGGTGATGGTGCCCGAAATCCAGATCGGCAGCGGCTCATAGCCCTCGTCTTCGAGGTCCATGATCGTCTTGATCGCCGCCTTGCAGTTCAGGGTGTCGGTGATGGTCTCGATCAGGAACATGTCCMCCCCGCCGTCATGCAGGGCGATCATCTGTTCGCGATAGGCCTCGTAGACCTCTTCGAAGGTCACCAGGCGCGCGCCGGGATCGTTCACGTCCGAGGACATGGACAGCATCTTGTTCAGCGGACCGACCGAGCCGGCGACGAACCGCGGCTTGTGCGGCTCCTTCTCGGTCCAGCGGTCGGCCACCTCGCGGGCGATCTTCGCGCCCTCGAAGTTGATGTCGCGCACGGCGAAACCGCAGTCGTAGTCGGCCTGGGCGATGGTGGTCGCCGAGAAGGTGTTGGTCTCGGAGATGTCGGCGCCGGCGGCGTAGTACTGGTCGTGCAGGTCGGCGATGATGTCGGGCCGGGTGATGCAGAGCAGGTCGTTGTTGCCCTTCAGCTCGGTCTTCACGTCCTTGAACTGCTCGCCGCGATAGTCGGCCTCGGCCAGGCCGCGCTTCTGGATCATCACGCCCCAGGAGCCGTCGAGGATCAGCACCCGTTCCTTGGAAGCGGCTTTCAGCGCCGCGATGCGCTCTTGGCGGGTCATCATTTGGCGGCGTCCTGTTGCTTGGCCAAGTCCGCGCGGAAGGC
>BFBZ01000060.1_pt9 | contig 13993 bp, 13 predicted proteins | sample 1888401 | NCBI WGS metagenome assembly BFBZ01 (sample SAMD00112614, study PRJDB3348) | symbiont metagenome | host: Chara braunii | reverse complement strand
CCGCATGGAGCGTCGCGGCTTCCCGTTCGGCGGCTTCGGCACGCCCTCCAGCGGCAACCGCGCCTTCGACGAGTACCGCCAGGACACGCTGCGCCGGCTCGAGGAAGAGCAGGTCGAATTCAGGAACTTCCTCGACCGCCTGCGTCACGCTAAGGACAAGGAAGAGTTCGACGCCTTCATGGCGCAGCACAAGACCCGTCCGACCCCGCCGAACGATCAGCCGCCGCAGGGTTGATCCCGCGAGGCAAGCACTGAGCCTTCAGGCGATGTGCCCCCATAACACCTGATGGCCTCGAGCCGCCCGTTTGCGATCAGCAAGCGGGCGGTTTGCATTTTGGCGGCGGCATCCCCACTCTATCGTCGGCGAAGAGGCGCGGATCATGACGGCAGGCGCGACGACGGGTTCTGACGATCTCTGGGTTGCGATCCGGCGCGAGGCGAAAGCTGCTGTTGCCGCCGATCGCTTTCTCGAAGCATCGGCCGCCTTCATTCTCGATCAGGGCGATCTCGGCGGCGCGATCGCCTTCCTGATCGGCCGGCGCATCAGCGACGCGGAGGCCGATCGCGCGCAATTCGTGCGGGCGGCACGTGAGGCCTATGCGGCCGAACCCGTGCTGGTCGACGCCGCGGCGAGTGATCTTGCCGCGATCGTCCGCCGCGACCCGGCCATCACGGGCTTCCTGCCGCCGCTGCTGAATTTCAAGGGCTATGTCGCACTGCAAGCCTGGCGGGTCTCGAACTGGCTGTGGCGCCACGATCGCCCGGACCTCGCGCTGCTGATGCAGAGCGCATCAGCGGACCAGTTGCAGATCAGCATTCATCCGTCGGCGCGGATCGGCACCGGGGTATTCCTCGACCACGGCACCGGCCTCATCATCGGTGCGCTGGTCTCGATTGGCGACGAGGTCACGATCCTGCAGAACGTCACCATCTCGCGGCATCGTGATGACCCGCGCCGTGCGCCGACAATCGGCTACGGCGTGCTGCTCAGCGCCGGCGCCACGGTGGTCGGAGATATCTCGATCGGCGACTTCGCCAAGATCGGCGCTGGCGCGCTGGTGACCTCGGACGTGCCTGCCGGCTGCACCGCGGTCGGCGCGCCCGCGCGGTTGACCAATTGCGCCGAGGCGGGAGCGCTTCAGTGAGGTCGTGAGGTGAGCACTTCGGTCAGGCTCCCTCTCCCGCTTGCGGGGGAGGGTGTGGTGGGGGCTCTCTCCACAAGTCGTATCGTGGAGAGAGCCCCCACCCGGATCGCATCCGCGATGCGATCCGGCCTCCCCCGCAAGCGGGAGAGGCGAACCGAGTTTCGCGGACAGCTAGCGCAGCGCCTCACACATTCGATCCATGGATCGCGTCGACCACCGCGTCCGTCACTTCCTTGGTGGTCGCCGTGCCGCCGACGTCGGGCGTCAGCACGCCGGCCGCGCACACCTTCTCCACCGCCGCCATCAGGCGCGCGGCGGCGTCTTTCTCGCCGAGATGCTCCAGCATCTGCGCACCGGTCCAGAAGGTCGCGACCGGATTGGCGATGCCCTTGCCGGTGATGTCGAAGGCCGAGCCGTGGATCGGCTCGAACATCGAGGGGAAGCGGCGCTGCGGGTCGATGTTGCCGGTCGGCGCCACGCCGAGGCTGCCGGCCAGGGCGCCGGCAAGATCCGACAGGATATCGGCGTGCAGATTGGTCGCCACGATGGTGTCGAGGCTCTTCGGATTGAGCGTCATCCGCACCGTCATGGCGTCGACCAGCATCTTGTCCCAGGTGACGTCGGGGAACTCCTTGGCCACTTCGGCCGCGATCTCGTCCCACATCACCATGCCGTGGCGCTGCGCGTTCGACTTGGTCACCACGGTGAGGAATTTGCGCGGCCGCGACTGCGCGAGCTGGAACGCATAGCGCATGATCCTGCTCACGCCGACCCGGGTGAAGACAGCGACTTCGGTGCCGACCTCTTCCGGCAGGCCGCGATGCGCGCGGCCGCCCATCCCGGCATACTCGCCTTCGGAGTTCTCGCGCACGATCACCCAGTCGAGATCGCCAACGCCGACATTGCGCAGCGGCGAGGCGACGCCGGGCAGGATCTTGGTCGGCCGCACATTGGCGTATTGGTCAAAGCCCTGGCAGATCGGCAGCCGCAGGCCCCACAGCGTGATGTGGTCCGGCACGTCGGGCGCGCCGACCGCGCCGAAGTAGATCGCGTCGAACTTTTTCAGTTCGGCGAGGCCGTCGGCCGGCATCATCACGCCGTGCTTCTTGTAATAGTCTGACCCCCAGTCGAAGGTCTTGACGTTGAAGCTGATGTCGCCGGAGCGCTTGGCCAGCGCTTCGAGCACGCGGACGCCGGCGGAAATCACTTCGGGGCCGATGCCGTCGGCGGGAATGGCGGCGATGGAATGGGTACGCATGGGTTGTCTCCGGATGGATGGTTAGCGGGTTCGCAGGGGATCGGATTGCGGTTCGGCTGGCGCGGATGCGCTCTGGGCGCGCGACAGCAGCAGCGTGAGCACGGCCGAGAGCACCAGCAGGCCGGCGACGAAATAGAGCCCGCCCGCGAAGCTGCCGGTACGTTCCTTGATCCAGCCGATCATTGCCGGGCCGACGAAGCCGCCGAGATTGCCGATCGAGTTGATGGTGGCGATCCCGGCCGCCGCGGCCGAACCCGACAGGAACATGGTCGGCATGCTCCACAGCGGCGGCTTCGAGGAGGAGATGCCGATATTGACCAGCGTCAGCGCGGCGATCACGGCAACCAGCCCGGTCCACAATCCCGCGAGCGCCAATCCTGCTGCGGCCATCAGGCAGGCCAACACGACATGCCAGGTGCGCTCGCCGGTGCGATCGGAATGCCGCGCCCACAGGATCATGGCGATCACGGCGACCGTCGCCGGCACCGCGTTGAGGAAGCCGACCTGAAGTGACGACAGGCCGAACGCCTTGATGATCTGCGGCGCCCAGACACCAAGTGTGTACAGCCCGGCCGAGGTGCCGAAATAGACCAGCGCCAGCGCCAGCACGCGCGGATCGGCGAGCCCGCGCCAGATGCTGTGGCTCGCGGTCGCGGCCTTGCCGTCATTCTCCGCCTGCATGGTCTTGACCAGCCAGGCGCGCTCGTCGTCGGCGAGCCATTTCGCCTGCGCCGGCCGGTCGGTGAGGAAGCCCAGCACCACGAAGCCGAGCAGCACGGCCGGCACGGCCTCCAGCACGAACAGCCATTGCCAGCCCTTGAAGCCGAGCATGCCGTCCATCTCCAGCAGTGCGCCGGACAGCGGCGAGCCGAGCACGGTCGACAGCGGCGCCGCGGCCATGAACAGCGCGGTGACGGCAGCGCGCTGCCGCGCCGGGAACCAGTAGGACAGGTAGAGGATGATGCCGGGGAAGAAGCCGGCTTCAGCGGCGCCGAGCAGGAAGCGCAGCACATAGAAGCTGGTCGCGCCCTGCACGAGCGCCATCGCCGCCGACACGATGCCCCAGGTGATCATCACCCGTGCGATCCAAATCCGTGCGCCGACCTTGTGCAGGATGATGTTGGAGGGCACCTCGAACAGGAAGTAGCCCCAGAAGAAGATACCGGCGCCGAAGCCATAGACGGTCGGCGACAGGCCGATGTCCCTGTTCATGGTCAGCGAAGCGAAGCCGATATTGACGCGGTCGATGAAGGCCACGAAGTACAGCAGCATGATGAACGGCACGATGCGCAGTGAGATCTTGCGCAACACGCGCGTGCCAAGCTGGCTTTCCATGGGCTTCTTCCCCGGGGTTCGTATTGTTGTTGGGACGGCGCGTTTCGCCGCACTACCGAAAAGCCTAGAAGGCTGCGGCCTTCCGGTTCAACCCGCGCGCATTTATACAAAAAAATGATATAATCCTGGTTCCGTCATTGCGAGGAGCGAAGCGACGAAGCAATCCATCGCTCCGCATATCCGGTGGCATGGATTGCTTCGCTTCGCTCGCAATGACGGTGGATAGGTCTTGGAGTAATCACGTCTTGGAACTGCACCAGCTTCGCTGCTTCGTGGCCGCCGCCGAGGAATTGCATTTCGGCCGCGCCGCGCAGCGCCTGCAGATGATGCCGTCGGCGCTCGGCCGTCACATCAAGCTGCTGGAAGAGGACCTCGGCGCGCGGCTGTTCGCGCGCACCACGCGCGCGGTGTCGTTGACCGAGGACGGAGCCACCCTGCTGCGCGAGGGACGGGCGCTCCTCGACCGCGCCGAGGCGATCGAGGACGGCTTTCGCCGGCGGTTGCGCAAGCCGATGGCGCGGCGCTTCCGGATCGGCGCGATCGACAGCGCCGCGGCCGGCCTGCTGCCGCCGCTGCTGCGCGACGTCCGCGCCGTCAATCCCGAGCTTGCCGTGCAGCTGCTCGAGGAGAAGACCATCCGGTTGTTGCCAAAGTTGCTGTCGGGCGCGCTCGACCTTGCTTTCGTGCGCCCGCCGGCGCGGCCCGACCGGCGCATCGAGTTCGTTCCGCTGTTGCAGGAGACCGCCGTGGTGGCGCTGTCGCACAAGCACAGGCTGGCGCGGCGCAAGCAGGTCGCGTTGCCCGATATCGCGGATCAGCCGTTGATCGTGCCGGAGCGGCGCTCGCGGCCGCACAGCCACGATCTCACGATCAAGCTGTTCGACGAGGCCGGGCTGATGCCACGCATCCAGGAGATCGCCGACGAGAAGCAGACCATCGTCAACATGGTCGCGGCGAGGCTTGGCGTTGCCATCGTGCCGCGCTGGACCGCGCGGATGGCGATCCCGGGCGTGCGTTTCATTCCCCTGAGACTCAAGCGCGGCAGCAGCGCCGGCCGCCTGCCGCTCGCTGCCGCCTGGCTGAAAGGCTCCCGCGACCCGGTCCGCGATCAGGTGATCGCGGTGCTGGAGGCAAGACTGAAGAGCTACGCGCGCGAGGCATGAACAGGTTTCGTCATTCCGGGGCGTGCGAAGCACGAGCCCGGAATCCATTTCACCGCGCATTCTGTGGCCCAATGGATTCCGGGCTCGCGCCAAGTGGCGCGCCCCGGAATAACGAGAGGAGGGGCGCCCCTAACGCCGCTCCGCGCGGCCTTCTGATGCTCCCGTCTCCACAGCAGGAAACAGGACGGCCGCGGCAACCATGCCGGCGATGGCGCCAATGGTTGCGAGGACGAAGGGAGCAGCAAACGCTGACGCCGCATCCGTCGTCACGAGCGTCGCCCCCAACGCGGCAATGCTGATGGCGAAGCCGGCCTGACGGACGATCATTGTCATCGCGGACGTCATGCCGGCCTGCGCAGGCGGCGCGAGGGCCAGGGCGACGCTTCCCAATTGCGGGTTGGCCAGTGCCGCACCAACGCCGATCGTCAGCATGCCGGCCAGCGTTGCGGTGCTGCGCATGGCGGTCTCGGCGGATAGTGCCGCGATCACGAGCAGCACGTCGCCGGACGCGATGATGCCAAAGGCGACGACAAAGAAGCGCCGCCAACCCCATCGGGTGACAAAGCGGCCACCCAACAGCGGGACAAGCAGCATCGGCAATGTCGCGGCAAGCAATGCCGCGCCCGCCACTTCCATGCTCACATGCAGGCCGATACTGAGAAACAACGGCAGATAGACCAACGCTGCCCAGTAGCCGAACTGGATCGAGATCAACGATGCCCCGACCCCGATCATCGCTGGAATCGCGAATACCCGCGGGTCGAGCACCGGATTGAGGCTGCGGGATTGTTGCCAGACGAAGCCGCAGGCCGCTGCTACGCTCGCGATCAGGCTGGTTGTTCTCACGATCGCCGAGGCCTCGTGCCTCAGCAGCGCGTCGATCGCGAGACCTAGCGACAGCGTCAGCAGCACGATACCGACGGGATCGAGTGGGCGCCCGCCGGACTCGCGTGTCTCGGCAACGAGCCGCGGCACGGCGAAGGCCAACGTGAGGCAAAACGGGATGTTGGCATAGAAGATCCAGCGCCAGCCGAACCCGGCGGCGAGCAGGCCGCCCAGCGTTGGACCCAGAGCCATGGCAATGCCCGAGATCATCCCGATGGTGCCGAAGGCCCGCGCCCGCTGCGCCTGGTGCGGGAATGCTCCGGCCACCAATGCAATGGCGCCGGTGCTCAGGAAGGCCGCACCGATACCCTGCAGCACGCGTGCGGCGAGCAGCAACGGGCCGCTCGTTGCCGCGCCGCAACCGATCGACGCCAGCAGAAACACGATATTGCCGCCCAGCATCGCGCGCCGGCGACCGAAGCGATCCGCGAGCGCGCCTGATGCCAACAGCGCGCCGGTGAGGGCAAGGCTGTAGGCGTCGATCACCCAGGCGGAGCCTGCGACGGCAAATCCGAGATCGCCGGCAATGCCCGGCATGGCGACGACGACCGCGGTCACATCGAACAGGATCAGGAATGCGCCAAGGCTGAGAACGAGTGTGATCAGGTGCGATCGCTGGTGGGCGATCTCAGGTGAGCGATCGTGCATCTTGTGCTTGCCCCGTGCCCGGACTGCGTTCGGAGCCTGTCTACGCCAATCCTGCTGACACCATGGTGGCAGCAGGACGATGCGCCCGGCGCCAATCCTCGCTCCCTGAGGCCGCGGCGTACTGGATCGCCCGGTCTCGACCGGGCGAAAACACCGCATGTTCGATATCTTGAATCGAGACGCCACCTCCCCGTCGTCCTGGCTTTTCCCAGGACGACGACGTGGAGAACGCCGCGCGCTTGAACCTACTTCTTCAAATTCGCATGCGGGCGGCCGAAATCGGGCGCGGCGGAATCCTGGCCGATCTCGACGATGCCGCGGCGGATCGCGCGGGTGCGGGTGAAGTGGTCGAACAGCGCCTCGCCGTCTCCGCGCCGGATCGCGCGCGTCAGCTTCGACAGGTCCTCGGTGAAGGTGCCGAGCATCTCCAGCACCGCGTCCTTGTTGGCGAGGAACACGTCGCGCCACATCGTGGGGTCGGAGGCCGCGATGCGGGTGAAGTCGCGAAAACCGCCGGCGGAGAACTTGATCACCTCGGATTCCGTCACCTGCGCCAGCTCGTCCGCGGTGCCGACGATGGTGTAGGCGATCAGATGCGGCAGATGGCTGGTGATCGCGAGCACGAGGTCATGATGATCCGGCGTCATGATCTCGACCTTGGCGCCGAGCGCGGCCCAGAACGCGCGCAGCCGGTCGGTCGCGGCCGGATCGGTGCCTTCGGGCGGCGTCAGGATGCACCAGCGGTTGATGAACAGCTCGGCGAAGCCGGAATCCGGACCGGAGTTCTCGGTACCGGCGACCGGATGTGCGGGAACGAAATGCACGCCGTCAGGCAGATACGGCGCCATGTCCTTGACGACGGCGCCCTTCACCGAGCCGACGTCGGAGATAACGGCGCCGGGCTTCAGGTGAGCGGCGATCTCGGCCGCGACCGGACCGCAGGCGCCGACCGGGATGCAGAGGATGACGAGGTCGGCATCCCTGACCGCCTCGACATTGGTGGCGACGACGCGGTCGACGATGCCGAGCTCGGCGACGCGCGCGCGGGTCTTCTCCGAGCGCGCGGTGGTGACGATCTCGCCGGCCACGCCCTGCAGCCGGGCGCCGCGCGCGATCGAGCCGCCGATCAGGCCGAAGCCGATCAGTGCGATGCGGTTGAAGAGCGGAGCCGTGGTCACGATGTCACTTTCCGGCCAGGAAGTCGCGCAGCCCCTCGACCACGAGGCGGTTGGCTTCCTCGGTGCCAATGGTCATACGCAGCGCATGCGGCAGCTTGTAATTGTTGAGCGCGCGCAGCACGAGGCCGCGCCGCGTCAGATAGGCGTCGGCTTCCGCCGCGGTCTTGCCCTTGTCGGTCGGGAAGTGGATCAGCACGAAATTGGCGACGCTCGGCGTCACCTTCAGGCCGACCTTGCCGATCTCCTCGGTCAGCCGGTTGCGCCACTGTTCGGTGTGGGTCCGCGACATCTGCACATGCGCGCTATCCTCGATCGCCGCCACCGCCGCCAGCATCGCCGGGGTCGTGACGTTGAAGGGGCCGCGAATGCGGTTGCAGGCATCGACGATATGCGCCGGGCCGAACATCCAGCCGATCCGCAGCGCGGCCAGGCCGTGGATCTTGGAGAAGGTGTGCGTCACCACCGTGTTGTCGGTGGTCGCAACCAGCTCGATGCCGAGCTCGTAGTCGTTACGCGAGACGTAGTCGGCATAAGCAGCATCGAGCACCAGCAGCACATGCGAGGGCAACGCCGAGCGCAGCCGCTTGACCTCGTCGAACGGGATATAGGTGCCGGTCGGGTTGTTCGGGTTGGCGAGCCAGACGAGTTTGGTCTTCGGCGTCACCACCTTGAGGATGGCGTCGACATCGGCGGTGTAGTTGCTCTCGGCCGCGATCACGTTCCTGGCGCCGTTCGCCATGGTGGCGATCGGGTAGACCAGGAAACCGTGGGTGGTCGAGATCGCCTCGTCGCCCGGCGCGAGATAGGTGTGCGCCAGGAGATTGAGGATCTCGTCGGAGCCGGCGCCGCAGATGATGCGGTCGGGATCGAGCCCATAGGCGCGGCCGATCGCCTCGCGCAGCACGCGCGAGGTGCCCTCCGGATAGTCCTCGAGATGGTCAGCCGCGGCCTTGTAGGCGGCGATCGCCTTCGGCGACGGGCCGAACGGCGTCTCGTTGGCGGACAGCTTGAACACCTTGCGGCCCGGTTCCGGCACCGGGCTCTTGCCGGGCGTGTAGGGCGCAATATCGAGGATGCCGGGATTCGGCACGGGGCGGGACATTGTCAACTCCGATGGGCGAACGGGCCGAGGCTTGATCTAGCTCTTGATCTAGCTCTTGGCCGATCCGTTAGAAGGCACCGTATAGCGCGTTGCGTGGCTGCCGACGAGGGCCGATGAGCGCACCGAGGCGCCGGCCTTGATCAGCGCGAGCTTGATGGCCTCGAAACCGTGCCCGGTGACCGAGACCAGCAGCGCCGCGCCGTCGAAGGCGGTGTCGGGGACCGCGACGATCTCGGCCAGCGGCGCCAGCGCACGGGCGACGTCGGCGTTCCAGCCGGAGACGCGCACGCTCCAGGTCTGCACCTCGGTCACCATGGCATCGTCGGCGACCCGCGAGATCACGAATACCGGCAGCGCGGCTGGATGGTCGGCGCGCTCAAGGAACGGCACCCGCGCGATGATCTTCGGTGCGCCGTCGGCCTCCAGTGCATTCCACCACGGCGAGCGGCTTGCGACCGCGGAGACCAGCGCGAGGTCGCCCTTCGACTTCGCCGCCGCCTCGACCGCGGCCTGCGCGCTGAAATGCGAGACGTAGGGCACCACGAAGCCGAAGTGAAACCGCGCCGAGTCGCGCATCGCCGACTCGCCTATCGACACATCGGCATGCACCGAGAACGGCGCCTGCACATAGGTGAAGGTCGAGATGATGACGCGCCAGATGCTCTCGATGGTGTCGAGCGGCAGGATGCCGCGATGACGCTGCACCAGTTCGCGCATCATGCTGGCCTCGCGCGCCGGACGGAACGCCGAGCCGACCTCCTGGGTCTTCTTGACCTGGATCAGGCGGTCGATGATGTCGCCGCGCGCCATCAGCAGGCGATGCACCTGCTCGTCGATCGCATCGATCTCCTTGCGCAGCTCCTGCAACGTGGGCGGCGACGGGGGTGGGTTGGACATGCTCTCAAACCTTGTCGTCCGGGCAGCCCGATGCCGCCGCAGACCGGGTCCCTGATTAGGAAAGACGGGCAGCGAAAGCAAAGAGAAACGTCGCAGCCGTGCCTTGCGCATTCGGTTAACCATCGGCGCCCGGCAAGGGGACGTTCGCTGCCTACCTTGACGACGGGGGGCCTGAGGACTAGGTTCGCGTTACTCCGTGGTCATTTGAGCCGGCCGGCTTGCAGCCACGTTAAACAACTCGCTAAACAGGCCGGGGACAGATCAGCTCCCGGCCGAACCTTGTTCAGGCCGGGTTTTTTATGGCCTGATTTTCTGTTCGAGCCCTCCCGCGCGAGGGCAGGGTCGCCTAGATGAGCAACGTGCGTCCGATACCGAGCCCGCAAACCCAGAGCGATGATCGCGCCCATGAGGCCGATCACCCGTCGTCATTGGTGGCGACATTCGGCATGGACCAGCCGCTCAAGCTCGATTGCGGCGTCGATCTCGCACCGTTCCAGATTGCCTACCAGACCTATGGCGAGCTCAACGCCGACAGGTCCAACGCGATCCTGATCTGTCACGCGCTGACCGGCGACCAGCACGTCAACAACACCCATCCCGTCACCGGCAAGCCGGGCTGGTGGGACACCATGGTCGGTGCGGGCAAGCCGCTCGATCCCGAAAAATACTTCATCATCTGCTCCAACGTGATCGGCGGCTGCATGGGCTCGACCGGCCCGGCGTCGCGCAATGCTGCGACCGGCAAGGTGTGGGGACTCGATTTCCCGATCATCACCATCCCCGACATGGTGCGCGCGCAGGCGATGCTGATCGATCGGCTGGGCATCACGACGCTGTTCTGCGTGGTCGGTGGCTCGATGGGCGGCATGCAGGCGCTGCAATGGACCGCGGCCTATCCGGAGCGTGTGTTCGCGACGCTCGCGATCGCCTGCTCGACGCGTCACTCGGCGCAGAACATCGCGTTCCACGAACTCGGCCGCCAGGCCGTGATGGCCGATCCGGACTGGCGCGGCGGCCGCTACGTCGATGAGGACACCCATCCGCATCGCGGACTGGCGGTGGCGCGGATGGCCGCACACATCACCTATCTCTCGGACGCGGCACTGCACCGCAAGTTCGGACGGCGGATGCAGGATCGCGAGTTGCCGACCTTCTCGTTCGATGCGGACTTTCAGGTCGAGAGCTATCTGCGCTACCAGGGCTCCTCCTTTGTCGAGCGCTTCGACGCCAATTCCTATCTCTATCTGACGCGCGCGATGGACTATTTCGACATCGCGGCCGATCACAATGGCGCGCTGGCGAATGCGTTCACCGGCATCAAGACGCGGTTCTGCGTGGTGTCGTTCACCAGCGACTGGCTGTTTCCGACCTCGGAATCGCGCGCGCTGGTGCATGCGCTGAATGCGTCGAGCGCGCGGGTGTCGTTCGCGGAGATTGAGACCGATCGAGGCCACGATGCGTTCCTGCTCGACGTGCCCGAATTCCTGGAGATCTCTCGCGCCTTCCTGCTGGCCGCAGGCAAGGCGCGCGGATTGAACGAGGGCGGCGCCCAGTCATGAGCATGCAACAGACATTGCCGTTGCCCGGTGTCGCGCCGGAGCGGACCGGCGGCGGTTACCGCAGGGATCATCTTTTGGTCGCCGAGATGGTGCGGCCGGGATCGCGCGTGCTCGATGTCGGCTGTGGCGATGGCGAGTTGCTGCAACTGCTGGAGAGCCGCGGCATCGATGGCCGCGGCATCGAGCTGTCGCGCGAGGGCGTCAATGGCTGCGTCGCCAAGGGGCTCGCCGTGGTGCAGGGCGATGCCGATACCGACCTCGTCAACTATCCCGACGATGCGTTCGACTATGTGATCCTGTCGCAGACCTTGCAGGCGACGCGGCAGCCGAAGGTGGTGCTGGAGAATCTCCTGCGCATCGGCCAGCGCGCCATCGTCTCGTTCCCGAATTTCGGGTTCTGGAAGATGCGGCTGCAACTCCTGATCGGCGGGCATATGCCGCGGACCGAAAATCTGCCGGCGAGCTGGTACGACACCTCGAACATCCATTTCTGCACCATCAAGGACTTCGTGCAGCTCTGCGAGGAGATCAACGTCAAGATGGAGCGCGCGGTGGCGCTCGATCTCTATGGCCGCCCGGTGCCGCTCAACCTGCCATGGTGGGTCTGGAACATGTTCGGCGAGCAGGGCGTGTTCCTGCTCAGCCGCGGCGGAGGGAAGTGACGCCTGGGCGCCAACATACGGTCGTCATTCCGGGGCTCGCGAAGCGAGAGCCCGGAATCCATTGAGCCGCAGATTCCTTGGATGAATGGATTCCGGGCACGATGCTGCGCATCGCCCCGGAATGACGGGCCTATACCGGCGCCGCCACCAGCGACCGTGGATCGCGCACCGGCCAGCGGCCGGCCTCAACCAGCGCGATGAAGCGCTCGACCATCTCGTTGAACAGCGCCGGCTCCTCGAGATTGAGCACATGGCCCGACTTCGGGAAGAACGACAGGCCGGCGGCCGGCAGATGCTGCTTCAGGAACATGCTGGGGGCAATGCAATTGTCGTCCTCGTCGCCGCACAGGATCAGCGCCGGGGTCGCCGCGCGCGTGATGGCGTCGGTCATGGTGTAGATCGAGGGCCTGCCGCCCTGAAAGCTGCGCATCGTGTTGGCGGAGCCCTTGGCGTCGTGGCGGGCGAGCGCGGCGTAGAAATCGGCGTGACCGCGCGGGTCCTTGACCAAAAACGGAATCCGGCTCGGCGCCTCGCGCGTCACCTTGGCGACCTCGACTGAGCCGATGGTCTCGAGCTGCTCGGCATTGGCGCGGCATTGCGCGCGGAACGCATCGAGCTTCTCGAGCGACGAGCCGGAGCCGACCGCGGCGAGCGTCATCGACAGCGCGCGCTCCGGCGCGTTGAGCGCGACCTGCAGCGACGAATAGGAGCCCATTGAGAGGCCGACGAAATGCGCCTTCGCGATGCCGAGATGGTTGAGCACCGCGAGCGCGTCGGTGTAGAAATGTTGGTAGGTATAGACATCAGCGCTCGGCGGCACGTCCGACGGCGTGTAGCCGCGCGCCGAATAGGCGATGCATCGGTGGCCGCGCGAGAAGTAGCGCATCTGCGGTTCCCAATTGGTGTGATCAGCTGCGAACTCGTGCAGGAAGATGATCGGGGTTCCGCTGCCTGCCTCCTCGTAGTGGAGGCGGACATGATCTTTCGTGATGGCGTGGGGCATTGAAATTCTCCTCTCGTTGGCCGGCCCCAGACTTGCAATTATTTTCCGCGGCGGCAATGCGGCAGTTCTGATCATTTTCGTCATGGAATTTGCGCGGAATGACCCAGAAATCGTTTTCGTGCCGTCACACGAAATCCTGCTCCCGCCACATCCCGACTTTCAAACCCACCGCCGTGTTTCGCAGGGAACACGACGGGGAAGCGGGGGCGTTACAGAGGATCTCGTGAAGTATGGTTCAGTTGCTTGCGTATCGCCGGTCGCTTCGTGTTTTGGCGCTGGCTCTGTGTTCGCTCACTCTCGCCGTCGTTTCGATCTCTTCGGCATCCGCCCGTCCACACCATCAGCGCCACGCGCATTCGGCACATGCCGGCCATCACGCGCGCCACTATGTCCGTCATCACGTCAGACACGCAGCGCGGCTGTCGCGTGCCGAGCGCCGCGCGCAGATGCAGGAGACCGGTGGTTTCGCCGAAGCCAATGCGGCCGTGATGCCCGGCGCTGAGACCGTGCCGAATTCGGGTGGTGTGGACACTGCGAGCGGGTTTGGCTCGCCCGGCATCGTCGCCACGGCACGCCGCTATCTCGGTGGCAATCCGACCGGACGCTCCAGCCTGTGGTGCGCGCGCTTCATGAACATGGTGCTGCAGCAGACCGGCCATCGCGGCACCGGCTCCGACATGGCGAGTTCGTTCGCCAAATACGGCCAGCGGGTGTCCGGGCCGCAGGTCGGCGCGATCGCCGTGATGGGCCGCCGCGGCGGTGGCCATGTCGGCATCATCACCGGCGTCGACGCGAAGGGCAATCCGATCATGATCTCGGGCAATAGCGGCCACCGCGTCCGCGAGGCGCCGGTGTCGCGCGGCCGGATCTACGCCTATGTGATGCCGACGAACTGAGGCGTGACCATCCACCTCTCCTCCGGAAGCGGAGGAGGGGACCTCACTTGTCGTGCTCCATCGACTGGATGGTGGCGACGTTGGTGGTTTCGAGGTTGCTCAGGGGCACCTCGACCGCGGATGGCTGGTACCAGGAGAATTGCGAGAAGTAGTTCGCGAGCACCTGGTCCTTGAAGAACCGGCCATGCCGCGCGAAGATTTCGTTCCGCGCGATCCGCAGCTCGATCGCCGACATGTCCTTCAGATCGGCCTCGGCCAGAAA
>BFBZ01001667.1_pt1 | contig 13994 bp, 11 predicted proteins | sample 1888401 | NCBI WGS metagenome assembly BFBZ01 (sample SAMD00112614, study PRJDB3348) | symbiont metagenome | host: Chara braunii | reverse complement strand
CAAGACCACGGCGCTCGCGTCCACGCTCGCCTATGCCGAGCTGCTCTACCAGGCGATGCAGTTGAACAGCCAGAGCTTCCGGCCGCTGGAGGTCTATTCGACCATCGCGGTGATGTATCTCGTGCTGCTGGTGACGGCGAGCGGGCTCGCGCGCCTCGCCGAGAGCCGCATGACGGCCTATCGCTGAGGCGGACGGATGAATTACGAGTTCGACTTCAGCCTCATCGCCCAGACCTGGCCGGTCCTGCTGCGCGGCGTCTGGGTGACCATCGCGCTGTGGGCACCCTGCTTTCTCGCCGGCCTCGCCGCCGGTTTCTTCCTGGCGCTGGCGCGGCTCTCGGCCCGCCCGTGGCTGAGACTGCCGAGCCTTTGTTACGTCGAGCTGTTCCGCGACACGCCGGTGCTGATCCAGCTCATCTGGTTCTTCTATGCCTTTCCGATCATCATCGGCCTGCAGCTCTCGCCCTATGCGGCGGCGGCACTGGCGCTCACCCTCAACACCTCGGCCTATTGCGCCGAGATCTTCCGCGGCGGCATCCAGTCGATCGCTGCGGGCCAGTGGGAGGGCGCGCGCGCGCTCGGCATGCGCCATCGCGACATCCTGCGCCGGATCATCCTGCCACAGGTCGGCAGGCGCATGCTGCCGGCCTTCACCAACCGCGCCATCGAGCTCGCCAAGGTCACCTCGCTCGCCTCGATCCTGTCGGTGCACGAGCTGATGTATCAGGGCCGCCTGCTGAGCTCGACCTATTACCGGCCGCTCGAGATCCTCTCGACCGTGGCGCTGGTCTATTTCGTGCTGATCTATCCCGGCAGCTTCCTGTCGGCCTGGCTCGAGCGGCGCCTTGCGCGCCGCGCCTGAACAAAGCCGTGTCACCGGCTGGAGACCGATCATGTCCGATCCCATTCTGCAGGTTCGCGGCCTTCACAAGCATTTCGGTCCGCTGCATGTGCTGCGCGGCATCGACCTTGCCGTCGAACCGGGCGAGCGCATCGCCATCATCGGCGGCAGCGGCTCGGGCAAGAGCACGCTGCTGCGCTGCCTCAACTTCATGGAAATGCCGACGGCGGGCAGCGTCACCGTGGATGGCCGGCGCATCGGCAAGGTGCGCACCGACCGCGGCGGCGTCGAGCAGGTGACCTATCCGGAGAGCGAGCTCCGCGCGGTGCGCGAGCGGCTCGGCATGGTGTTCCAGCAGTTCAACCTGTTTCCGCACATGACCGTCATCGAAAACACCATGGAGGGCCTGGTCACTGTCAAGCGCGTGCCCAGTGCCGAAGCGCGGCGGCGCGCCGAAGCCGAGCTCGCCCGGGTCGGCCTGAGCGACAAGATCGACATCTATCCGAGCCGGCTCTCCGGCGGCCAGCAGCAGCGCGTGGCGATAGCCCGCGCCCTCGCCATGGAGCCCGAGATCCTGCTGTTCGACGAGCCGACCTCCTCGCTCGACCCGGAACTGGTCGGCGAGGTGTTGCGGGTCATCCGGACGCTCGCCGAGGAAGGCCGCACCATGCTGCTGGTCACTCATGAGCTCGGCTTTGCCTATCACTTCGCCACCAAGGTGATCTTCCTGGCCGATGGCCGCTTCCACGAAGTCGGCACGCCCGACGAAGTGCTGAAGCGTCCGCGCGAGGAACGCACCCAGGCCTTCCTCGCCCGCTTCACCGAATTTTCATTCTGAGCAAACCCTTCGCGCCGCCCCGTTTGGCGGCGACCAGTTCCAGGAGGCCCACCGTGAGCAATCCGCAAAACCAGAGCCAGTCCAGCGCCCAGGGCTATGTCGACGATCCGCGCAACGAAAACGTGCTGGTCTATGTCAACGGCAGCTTCGTGCCGCGCGACCAGGCCTCCGTGTCGGTGTTCGACGCCGGTTTCGTGCTCGGCGACGGCGTCTGGGAAGGGCTTCGCCTGGTGCGCGGCAAGCTGGTCGCGGTCGACGATCATATGAAGCGGCTCTACGAGGGCGCCGGCGCCATCCAGCTCGATATCGGGCTGAGCAAGGCGGAGATGATCGCCGCCATGCGGGCGACCCTCGATCGCAACGGCATGACCGACGGCGCGCATATCCGGCTGATGGTCACCCGCGGGCGCAAGAAGACGCCGAACCAGGACCCGCGTTTCGCGCTCGGCCAGGCGACCATCGTCGTCGTCGCCGAATACAAGGCGCCGAAACCGGAGGTGAAGGCCCGCGGCCTGACCCTGTTCACCTCGGCGATCCGCTGCAGCGGCCCCGACGTGTTCGACCTGAGGCTCAATTCGCACAGCCGCCTGAACTTCATCCAGGCGCTGATCCAGGCGATCAATGCCGGCGCCGACGAGGCGCTGATGCTGGATCCGCAAGGCTTCGTCGCCAGCTGCAATTCGACCAATTTCTTCATCGTCCGCGACGGCGAATTGTGGACCTCGACCGGCCGCTGCAACTTCATGGGCATCACCCGCGGCAAGATCGTCAAGCTCTTCGGCCAGCATGTCGGCACGGTGCGCGAAAAGGATTTCACCCTGGCCGAAACCTATAGCGCGGAGGAGGCCTTCGTCACCGGAACGCTCGGTGGCGTCACGCCGGTGACCCGCATCGACGGCCGCGCGATCGGCGATGGCCGGCCCGGCCCCTTTACGGCGCGCATCAGCGACATCTATCAAGAGAGCCTTCTCGCCTGACCCCGGCCGTCCATCATGCTCACCCGCGCCTCGCTTCGCATCCCGTCCTTGTCGATCCGGGAGAGGCTTGGCCGCCTGCGTGAGGTGTCCGAGTGGCGCATGGTCCGCTCGATCGTCCGTGAGAACGAGATCTGGCTGTCGGTGCTGGCGGCGATCGTCGGCATCGCCTCCGGACTGATCGTCACCGGCATGGTGGCGGTCGCCAGGGAAATGCACCACGTGCTGTTCGCCATTCCCGGCGACGAGCTGAGCGGCGCGCCCTTCGTCGACCCCATCCGCACGGTGTTCGTGCCGATCGCCGGCGGCCTCCTCATGGGCCTCATCGGTTATCTGCTGGCGCGGCTCGGCCGCAGCACGGTGGTCGATCCGGTCGAGGCCAATGCCCTGCATGGCGGCCGGATGTCGCTGAAGGGCAGCCTCACGGTGGTTGCCCAGACCATGGTGTCGAATGGTTTCGGCGCTTCCGTCGGCATGGAGGCCGGCTATACCCAGATCGGCTCGGCGATCGCCTCCAGGCTCGGACGGTCGTTGCGCGTCCGCCGGTCGGATCTCAGAACCCTGGTCGGCTGCGGCGCGGCCGGCGCGATCGCCGCCGCCTTCGACGCGCCGCTGACCGGTGCCTTCTATGCCTTCGAGCTGGTCATCGCGAGCTATTCGGTGGCAACCCTTGCGCCGGTCGCCATCGCCTCGATCTCGGCCATCGGCGTCATGCGGCTGGTGTCGACGCCGGTCTCGTTCCAGGTCGGCTTCGCCGGCAGCCTGTCCTGGTCCGACTACACGCTGGTCATGCTGATGGGCGTGCTCTGCGCCCTGCTCGGCATCGCCGTGATGCGCGGCGTCACCCTGGTCGAGGCGGCGTTCCGGCAGAGCCGGATTCCGGTCTGGTTCCGCCCCGCCATTGGCGGCGCGGTGGTCGGCGTGCTCGGCCTGGTCACGCCCGCGGTGCTGTCCTCGGGCCATTCCGCCCTGCATGTCGGCTTCGAGGCCTATTATTCCGCCGGCTTCCTGGTCCTGCTGATCGTGCTCAAGACGCTCGCATCCGCCGTGTCGATCGGCTCCGGCTTTCGCGGCGGCCTGTTCTTCGCCGCCCTGTTCCTCGGCGCCATGCTGGGCAAACTGGTGGCGATCGGCTGGATGCTCGCCTTCGGCCTGCAGATTCCGGCCCTGGTGGTCGGTATCATCGGCATGAGCGCCATGGCGACCGCCGTGCTCGGCGGCCCGCTGACCATGTCGTTCCTGGCGCTGGAGACCACCGGCAGCCTGCCCTTGACCATCGCCGTGCTCGCGGCCTCGGTCGTCTCGTCGATCACGGTCAGGCGCGTCTTCGGCTATTCCTTCACCACCTGGCGTTTCCACCTGCGCGGCGAGGTGATCCGCAGCGCCGCCGATATCGGCTGGATCCGCGATCTGACGGTTGGCCGGATGATGCGGCGCGACGTCCGCACGGTGAGATCCGATCTCAGCCTCGAACAATTCCGGCGGCAGTTCCCGCTCGGCGCGACGCAGCGCGTCATCGTGGTCGACAATGCCGATCGTTATGCCGGCATCGTCCTGGTGCCGGAAGCCCATCAGGAAGGCCTGAACGCCGAGACCATCTCCGCGCTGCTGCATTACCAGACCCACGTGCTGCTGCCGGAAATGAACGTGCGCGACGCCGCTGCCCTGTTCACCTCGGCCGAAAGCGACGCGCTGGCTGTCGTGACGAACCGCCAGACCCTGCAGGTCATCGGGCAATTGACCGAGCAGCATGTGCTGCGCCGCTACAGCGAGGAGCTGGACCGCCAGAGCCGGGAGCTGGCCGGCACCTGAGCCGGAGCGCGGCAACATGCCGTAAGATCAGCTGACCGATTTGCCTGTCGCCGCGGCCCATGGATCGGTGGCATGATCGACCCCGAGGAGACGCCCCGCCATGACGCCGGCCGACGAGAACCTGGGATTTGCGCCCGACGACGATCGACCGATCGCCTATATGCAGCGCACCCGCGACTATTATCTGACGCTCGGCTACGGCAATCCCTATCGCTGGGCCCATTACGACCATGTGCCGTTCCAGCCGCTGGCGAAACCCCTGGCGCAGAGCCGGGTCGCGCTGATCACCACCGCGGCGCCTTACCAGCCCGACAAGGGCGATCAGGGGCCGGGAGCCGCCTATAATGCGGCGGCCAAATTCTATTCGGCCTATTCGGGCCGTTCGGATGAGGATCACGACGTCAGGATTTCCCACATAGCCTATGACCGGAGCCATAGCACCGCCGAAGACCCGAACAGCTGGTTTCCGTTGCCGCTGCTGCGCCGGTTCGCCGCGGAAGGGCGCATCGGCGCGCTCGCGCCGCGCTTCCACGGCGCGCCGACCAACCGCAGCCAGAAGACCAGCATCGAGACCGATGCGCCCGAGATCCTCGCGCGCTGCCGGGCCGACGCAGTCGACGCCGTCGTGCTGGTGCCGAATTGTCCGGTCTGCCACCAGACGGTCAGCCTGGTGGCGCGCCACCTGGAGGCCAACGGCATCGCCACCGTGGTGATGGGCTGCGCCAAGGACATCGTCGAACATGTCGGCGTGCCGCGCTTCCTGTTCAGCGATTTCCCGCTCGGCAATTCCGCCGGCCGGCCGAAAGATCCGGCCTCCCAGCGGCAGACCCTGGCTCTGGCGCTCGACCTGCTGGCCGCCGCGCCCGCCGCGCGCACCACCGTGCAGTCGCCGCAACGCTGGAGCGCCAGCGCCGACTGGAAGCAGGATTTCATGAATGTCGCCCGCATGCCGGCCGAGGAGGTCGAGCGGCGCCGCGCGGAAAACGACCGGCAGAAGGTGATCGCAAAAGCGATCCGCATCGAGAGCCCGGCGACTGGCACCTGATCAAACGCGACATCCGCCGACCGGACGCCGCCTGGATTTCGGTCTTGGCTCGTCTTGGCTCGCGGGATGATCTAATCTGCGAGGCAGCATCGGAAATCTCCCGCCACCGCACGTTGGAGACCGTCATGCCGTCACAGCTCGAGCAGATCCGCGATCAGCAGCGCGAAATCTGGGACAAGTTTTCGCGCGGCTGGAAGAAATGGGACCATCACGTCCTGAACTGGCTTGCCCCGGTCGGCGAGCGGTTGATCCAGAGCGCGGCCCTCAAGGAAACCGATCATGTGCTGGATGTCGCCGCGGGCACCGGCGAGCCGGGCCTGACGGCCGCGCTGCGGGTGCCCAAGGGCACAGTGACAGCCACCGACCTTTCGGAGCGCATGCTGGAGGTGGCGGCCGAAAACGCCAGCCGCCGTGGCATCGGTAATTTTTTGACCCGGCGCTGCGACGCCGGCGCCATGCCCTTTGCCGACGATAGCTTCGACGCCGTGCTCTGCCGCTTCGGTTTCATGTTTTTTCCCGATGTCGAGACCGCCATCAACGAATGCGTCCGCGTCGCGAAACGCGGCGGCCGCGTCTGTGCCGCCGTCTGGGGAGCGCCCGAGAAGAACCCCTGGGCGACCACCGTCATGGGGACGATCGGCCAATATGTCGACATGCCGACACCGCCGCCGGGCGCGCCGGGCCTGTTCCGCTGCGCCGCGCCCGGCGCGATGGAAGCGGCCTTTCGCAAGGCGGGGCTGCGCGACGTCGCGCTGAACGAGATCGGCGGCGAACTGAGCTTCCGGACACCCGACGAATATTGGACCTTCATGACCGAGATCGCCGCGCCCGTGGTGGCAGGGCTTGCCAAGGCCGATGAACCGACGCGCGAGAAGATCAAGGAAGCGGTCCTCGATCTCGCGCGAAAGGCCTCGGCCAGCGGACAACCGCGCCTGCCCTGGCTGGCCTTGACGGTGTCGGGTGTCAAGGCGCGGTAGGGTTGCGGCGGTCGCCGCGGCAGGGGCGTCGCGAGAGAGCCGAAGCCCACCGGGCGTCCCGAAGATCGCGGAGACGTGGTCACGACACGCCCGGTCCGGTTACCGTGAGCGCCACGGTGACGGCCCGACGCGCAGGTCCTCGTCGATTCGGCCTTGTCCCGTCCTGGGCCAAGGTGTCTTGAAACACGCGTTGGTGGGCAACAGCTCCAGCCGACAGAGCGGTCGACGAACATCGCGGAAATAACCTGGACCCGGTTGGCCTTCTGGTCGATGTCACCAGCGGGACGGTGAGCGCCTCAGGCGCAGCGAAGGATTCTCGACGCGACACGTAAAGCATGTCCTCGGCCCACGATCGTCCAGCTCCGGAACTCCGGTCTCGCGGCCCCGCCGGGCGCCCACGAATCCAGTAAAATACAGGTCATCATTTTGGCCATGAAATTATTGTTCCGGCTTTTCGCGACGTCATTGTTAGAAAATGACGTTCGATGGCGAATAGATATTTCGCTTCCCTGTACCGCGGCACTTGATTCATACCGCCTCAGGAGACTGTTTCCTGAGCGCTGCGATGGACAAGAAATTCGCGCGATCGGCCGTTGGGGCTTTCGCGCTGTGCGTCGCCTTGGCCTGGCCGATGGCCGGTGCCCAAGCGGCTCAGCGCGCCGAGCCCGCGGCCGCCGTAACGGCCATACGTCGCCGGTCGAGATGCAGCGCCGCCACGTCGGCCCGCGCGTCGGCATGCGGCTACAGGCACGGCGGTTATCGCGGGCGCGGCTACGGTGGACGCGGCTATTATGGCGGCAATGGCGCCTTGATCGGCGCGGGCGCCGCGGCCCTGATCCTCGGCGGCGCGGCCGCAGCGGCTGCATCGTCGCAGCGCGAGCGCTGGATCGAGCCGCGCTGGGTCGAGGATCCCTACGGGCCGGAGCCCCGGCGCGTCCGCGTCTGCTGACGATCGCTGCCGGACTCGGCAATCTGCAGCCGCGCTACAACATTTCGCCGACGACGCAGACCCACATCATCGTGCGCGCCGATGCCGGCCGGGAGCCTTCGGAAAGTGGGCGCAATCCGGGCCGCCGAAAACGGCTCGACCGAGGCCCAGCTCAATGCGATTTCGGGTGGAAAGAGGGTAGTCGCGAGAGCGCCACCTACGTCAAGAAGGCCCGCCGGAACGTCCTGGCATGGACGGAGCGCAACTGCTCTTGAAGGACTGCAAAAAGAACAAAAGCCGCCGCACCACCACAGAAGGCGCGGCGTGGAAGCCGAACAAGACAACGATTTCAGGATCTTAGAGAACCAATGGTGCCCGGGGGCGGAATCGAACCACCGACACTGCGATTTTCAGTCGCATGCTCTACCAACTGAGCTACCCGGGCAACCCACGCAACGCGACCGTTCGATGACAGCCGCACCGCGAGCGAGCGGGGTTATAGGGGCTGGCTGCGGTCCTGTCCACCCTCCCCGCGTGGAGAATCACAGAGAAAGATCAGGGTGTTGATGAGCGGGCCTGGCGGAGGTCCGGACCGAAGGAAAAAGCGGCCTTTCTGGCGGCCTTCCGGGCCCGTGCGGAGGGGTGGATGCCGCGGCCGGCCCCACGAAAAAATGCCCCGGCGCTGAAAAGCCGCCGGGGCAGTCGGAGGTCATGCGGGGCATGCACGAGGGGAGAAATCAGCGCAGGACGACCACGCGGGTGCCGACCTGGACGCGGTTGTAGAGATCGACGACGTCGTCGTTCAGCATGCGGATGCAGCCCGACGACACGGCCTGGCCGATCGTGTTCGGCTCGTTGGAGCCGTGGATGCGGTAAAGCGACGACCCGAGATACATGGCGCGGGCGCCGAGCGGGTTCTGCGGGCCGCCGGCCATGAAGCGCGGCAGGTCGGGACGGCGCTGCAGCATCTGCACCGGCGGACGCCAGTCCGGCCATTCCTGCTTGCGCGTGATGGTCTGGCTGCCGCCCCATTCGAAACCGGGACGGCCGACGCCGATGCCGTAGCTGACCGCCTGGCGGCCGGGCAGGACATAGAAGAGCCGCCGGGCTTCGGTATCGACGACCACCGTGCCCGGCGCATAGGGCGCGGTGAAGGCGACGATCTCGCGCGGGATGGCCTGGGCCTGGGAGCTGGCCTGCTGCATCATCGGCGCCATCATCATCGGCTGGCGGGTGTCGGGATCGACCATGACATTGGACATGGCCTGAGCACCGGTTCCGGCGAAGCCGGCAAGGGCAAGGGTTGCGGCAAAGGCAAGGCGGCGCATCGGAGATCTCCTGAGAGCGCGGTGTGGCGTCAAAAATGGTTTGGGATGCGTCGGCGATCGGTATCAGCGGGTGGCGGCGGGCGTATCGACCGTCACCGTCCGGACCTGGCGCAGTTCCTGGCCATTGGCCGCGGTCTGGCAGGTCCGGGGAATATGGGGCCAGGTATATTGGGCACAGGCGCCGCGAGCCGCGGCGGAGCGCTCACCCTGGATCAGGGCCGGCTGGTTCTGGGCTGCGGCCGGGCGCGACACGCCGTCGAGCTGGTTCCTGAAGCCGTCGAAGGCGCGGTGAGCCTGGTCGAGTTCGGTCGCGGAGAAGACATGGGTCAGGCCGGGCATCGGCGAAACGGCGGCGCGGCTTGCCGGCGGGATCACCAGGGCGGCAGCGATAGCGATGCCTGCGCATGCGCCGAGAACCAGGGTTTTCGAAATCCGGGTCATTGCTGTCTCCCCACATCGCCCGCTTCGGGCCGGCCTCCACGATGGGTCGCTGCGGCGCTCGAGAAGGTTCATTCCTTCGTGGCCAACCGCGTCATCGCGTTGCATGTGGTTCTAGGAGGTCGTGTTTTCGCAGCGGTGTCTTTGACTCGCCTTGCGCATTTCAGATCGAAACAGAGTGTTTCAAGGCTTGCCGGACGGTGTCGCAGCCCGTCCGGCGCAGTTTCAGGCCCCGTGGATTTGTTTCACAACGGCCGGCCGGGCAACCGGGCGCGATGCCGGAACCGCCCTTTGGGAAATCCGGACCGGGCTCAGCGCTTCTCGCCATCGGGCAGGAACATGTAGCCGGCGCCGCGCACCGTCTTGATGAAGGCCGGCGCCTCCGGGTCCGGCTCCACCTTCTTGCGGATGCGGGTAATGCGGACGTCGATCGCCCGGTCGAAAGCCTCGGGGTCGCGCGCGCCGGCGAGATCCAGCAGGCGGTCCCGCGACAGCACGCGCCGCGGGTTTTCGGCAAAGGCCTTCAGCAGGTTGAACTCGGAGGCGGTCAGCGTGTGTTCGGCGCCGTCGTCGTCGCGCAGCATATGGCCGGCGAGATCGAGCCATTTGGTGCCGAAGCGGATCCGCTCCTTGATCTCCGGCTTGCCGCCGGCCGCCGGCGCGCCGGCGCGGCGCAGCACCGAGCGGATGCGGGCGAGCAGTTCGCGCAATTCGCAGGGCTTGGCCAGGTAGTCGTCGGCGCCGAGCTCGAGCCCGACAATGCGGTCGACCGCGCTGGCGGTCGCCGTCAGCATGATCACCGGCACCGGCATGGTGCGCTTGAGATCGCGGATGATCGACAGGCCGTCCTCTTCCGGCATGTTCAGGTCGAGCACGATCAGGTCCGGCCGGCCGACGGCGATGGCGCGCCGGAGCGCGGCCGCACCGTCGCACAGCGTCACCTGGAAGCCGTGCATCTTGAGATAGTCGCCGACCATGTCGCGGGCGGCCGCCTCGTCGTCGACCACCATGACGTGCTGGGAATTGCTCATGCCGGGGCTCCGCCCGAAACCGGCGGCAAGGTCAGGCTGAAGGTCGCTCCTTCGCCCGGTCCATGGCTCGCCGCGGTAATGCGCCCGCCATGCAGCTCGACGATGCGGCGGGCGATGAACAGGCCGAGGCCGGTCGAGCTTTCGCCGGCGGTCGGCTTGGCGGAGAGCCGCTGGAACCGCCCGAACAGGCGGTCATGGTCCTCGGGCGACAGGCCCGGCCCGCTGTCGGTCACCGCCACGCAATGGCCGGCCTCGCCAGTCGACAGGGCCACCGCGATGCGGCCGCCCGGCGGCGAATATTTGATGGCATTGGAGACGAGATTGTCGATCGCTTCGCGGATCCGGTCCGGGTCGGCGCGGCCGGCCAGCGTCCGCGGCCCGTCATAGACCAGGCTCTGCTGCTTGCGCTCGGCCAGCGGCCGGTTGGCATTGATGACGGCTGATATCACTGTGACCGCATCGATATCGGCGAGCCGGAGCACGATATCCTCGGCATCGAGCATGGCATCATTGATCAAGCCGTCGACCATGTTGGTCATGCGCGCCACCGAGGAACGCACCTGTTCGATCTGCGCCTTGGCCCGCTCGATATTGGGCGGCGCGAGCTCGAGCAGTTCGCGCATCATCTCGGAACGGCCGAGAATGACGCCCAGCGGGTTCTTCAGGTCGTGGGCGACCGTGCCCAGCACCTCGGCCTTGTGATCGTTGGTGCGCTTCAGCCGGTTGCCCTGGGCGGTCAGCCGCTCATTGGCGAGGGTCAGTTGGCGGGTGCGTTCGGCCACCCGCTGCTCCAGCGTCTCGTTGGCCGCCTGCAGCTGTTCGTAGAGAATGACGTTGTCGAAGGCGGTCGACAGCCGGCCGCAGAACACCGCGACCAATGTGCGGTCGGTTTCCGACAGCGGCCGGTCCGATTGCAGGGCGACCACCACCTCGCGGCCGCTGGCGGTCTTGATGTAGAGCACCGTCTGCTCGCCCTGGAAGGTGTGGCAGCGCTGCTCGAAGGCCCGGCCGACCAGATCGGCCATGGCCTTGTCGAGGCCGCTCTCACCGGCGTCGACGACGCCGGCATAGACCCCGGAGCCGGCGAGGATGGCATAACCGTCGCGCTGGTCCTCGCGCAGCACCAGGATGCCCTCGCAATGGGCCTGGATCAGTCCGGCGATCTGGGTCAGCACGCCTTCGGCGAGCTTGCGCATGGATTTGAGGTCGAACAGTTCGGAGGCGGCATCGACGATCAGTTCCAGCCCGCGCCGGGTTTCCACCAGCCGCATCAATTGCTGGTAGCTGCGGATCGCCGCGGTCAGCGCGGTGAACAGCTTGTCGGCGGTCAGCTCGGTCTTCGCCTTGTAGTCGTTGATGTCGTAATCGACGATCACCTGCCGTTCGGGCGCCTGGCCGGGTTGGCCGGTGCGCAGGATGATCCTGACCGTGTCGTTCTTCAGGACATTGCGGATCTGCTGGACCAGTTCGAGGCCGGCGCCGTCGCTCTCCATCACCACGTCGAGCAGCACCACCGCCATGTCGGGATGGGCGGTCAGCAGCGCCCGGCCCTCGGCCGCCGAATAGGCGGAGAGAAGCTCGAGGCCGGCGCCCGCCAGCTCGTAGTCATAAAGCGCATAACGCGTGCCGGAATGGACCGCCGGGTCGTCGTCGATGATCGCCACCTTCCAGCGGTGGCCGTCGCGCGCCGGCGCCGGCGGCCCGTCTTCCACCACCTGGATCAGATCGTCGTCGTGGTCTTTATCGTTCATCGGGGCACTCGGATCGGATGACATCAGGCCGGGCGTTCGGCGGGTTCCTGCGGCGCGGTCAACGGCAGGGCGATACGGAAGGTGGTGCCGCCGTCGGGCACCGAGGAGAGCGTGATGCGGCCGCCGAGGCGACGCGTCACGATGTTGAAGACGATGTTCAGGCCAAGGCCCGTGCCGCCCTCGCCGCGGCGGGTGGTGAAGAACGGATCGAAGGCCTGGCGCTGCACGGCCTCGGTCATGCCGGCGCCGTCGTCCTGGAAGGTGAGGATGACGGTTTCGCCCTCCAGCCTGGCATTGATGCGGAACGTGCCCTTGCGTCCCTCGGGAAAGGCGTGGGTCAGGGCATTGATGAAAAGATTGGTGACGACCTGGCCATAGGGGCCGGGATAGCTGTCGAGCACGATGCCCTCGGGCACCGACACGTTGAGCTCGACGGCTGCGCGTTTCAGGGTCGGCCGAAGGCTCGCGACGATCTGGTCGGTCGCCTCGGCGAGATCGAAGGAGCGCCGCTCGGCATGGCTGCGGTCGACCGCGACCTGCTTGAAGGCCTGCACCATCTCGCCGGCACGCTGCAGGTTCATCGACAGCTGCGCGGCGGCCTCGCGGCTGCCCTCGACGAATTCGGTGAGCTTCGAGCGGCGCAACTCGCCGCGCTCGACGTCGCGGCCGAACTCGTCGATCCGGCGGGCGAGCGTGGACGCCACCGTCAGGCTGATGCCGATCGGATTGTTGACCTCATGCGCGACGCCGGCGACCAGGCCGCCGAGAGCCGCCAGCTTCTCCGCCTCGATCAGGCTCTCCTGGGTCTCGCGCAAATGGGCGAGCGCGGTCTCGGCGCGGTTCTTGGCCGCGACCAGGTCCTGCTCGGCGCGCTGCTTCTCGATGGCGTTCTGGCGGAACACCTCGACGGCGCGCGCCATGCGGCCGATATCGTCGCCCGCCATCAGGCCGGCCGGCGGGCGGGCGAGATCGCCGCGCACGATATTGGCCATGCTGCCGGCGAGGTCGTCGAGCGGCACCCGGATGGAGCGGGCGATCAAGGCCCAGATCGCCGCGACGAACAGGAGGAACAGGCCGGCGACGCCGACCGCCTGGACGAAGACCGAACGCAGGGTGCGGTCGAGCCGCTCCTGCGCGGCGTCCTCGTGGGAGCGCACACGCTCGGCGACCTCCTGGATGACGGTGGCCATGACCGCCTGATTGCCGTCGATCTCGACCTGCAGCAGGCGGTTCTGCATGCCGAGTACGGTGACCAGGCGGCCGAAGCCGGCCCGCAGCGCGTCGGTGCGCTCGCGCAGGGCCTGCAGCGCGGCCTTCTGAAACTCGGTCTCGGCCAGATCGATCATGACAGGCGCGGTCGTCTGGATCACCTCGATGCTCGAGGAGGCCTCGCGCTGCGCCGTCACCGACTGGGTCAGGTAATAGTCGTTGATCGCCACCAGAAAGATCGAGAAGGCCTCGCGCGACTTGCCGAGCGACGGCGCGATCAGCGACGAGCGATTGCTCATGGCGGTCTCGACCACGGCATAAAGCTGGGACAATTCGCTCGCCGGCTTGCGGATCTCGTTTTCGTAGATCGACGAGATGGTCTCGCGCACGCTGCGCAACTCGTCGAAGCCGAGCATGAAACGTTCGGTGACGCTGGTGACCGAACGCGCCGGGTTCTGCAGCGCCAGGTCGATTTCCTTCTCCAGAGCGAGCTTGGCCAGCAGCGCCTTGCGGCGCGCCTCGATGTCGTTCAGCACGACGTCGTTGGGCAAGGCGAAATAGCGGTGGATCAGGGTTTGCAGGCGGCCGGCCTCGTTCTCGATCGAGGCGAGCAGGCGATCGATGCGTCGGGCGTCCTGCAATTCGTTCCAGGCCGAGCGGATCGCGCCGGCGCCCGAACCGATCAGCAGCAGCAGCAGTCCGATGAAGGCGAGATTGAGAATGACGACGGTGGCGATGCGCCAGCGAACCGGGATGTGCCTGAGCGTCTGCGAGGCCGCATCCAGGCGCCCCCGCAGGGATCTGATGGCGGGACGGACAACC
>BFBZ01001678.1_pt1 | contig 14004 bp, 11 predicted proteins | sample 1888401 | NCBI WGS metagenome assembly BFBZ01 (sample SAMD00112614, study PRJDB3348) | symbiont metagenome | host: Chara braunii | reverse complement strand
AAAACGTCAGTTTCGAGAATATAGCCGCCAGTCTTTTCAAGACGCCGCCATACTACATCGCAGCAGCAGCGAGCTTTACTCTGTTAAGCTTTGTTTGCCTGAGCATTTATGACTTTTCGGCCCTCTGGCACCTACGGCTTCGGCTCCCAGCCGCCGACGTCTTTCGCACATCATTTTGCGCATACGCCGTGGGCAACTTTGTCGGCTACGGTCCGTTGTCAGGTGGCGCGATTCGATATCACTACTATCGGCGGCTTGGTCTCAAGCCGGCCGATATCGGAAACATCATAGCCTATATAACGCTGGCTTTTGGCCTTGGCGTTGCCGGAGTGATGGCGGCTGGGCTTGTGTCGAATCCGGCCGATATCGCCGGATCGATTGGCGTTTCCCCCCAAGCACTCACGATGATAGGCGGCGGCCTTCTGCTTGGCCTGGCGGCTGTGTTCACGCTGTCCGCATCCGGCCGCTCTTTGCCGTTATGGCGCGGCCGTTCAGTAGCGCTTCCTCAGCCCAGAATCATGCTCATTCAATTTGCAGCCACGGTTGCAGATGTTGCAAGTGCTGCGGCTACCCTCTGGGTTCTCCTGCCCCATATGGACATCGGCTTTCCGGCATTTGTAGCAGTTTTCGCTGTCGCGATCGCCCTGGGTATCGCGAGCCACGTCCCGGCGGGCCTCGGCGCGTTCGAAGCTGTGATTGTCGCTGTGGTGGGACAGACGTGCCCCATTGGCGATGTGGTTTCAGCCCTCCTACTCTATCGATTGATATATTACGGCCTCCCCCTCCTCCTGGCGGCTGGACTGATGAGCACGGCTGAGTTCCGCCGCAGCAAAATGGCGAAGCAGGCCTCATGGTTGGCCAGAGTCGGTTTGCGTCTGTCACCCAATGTTCTTTCGGTATTGACCTTCGCGATGGGCGTGGCACTGATCGTTTCCGGCGTGACGCCAGCCTCGATTGCCAGGCTCGATCTGCTTGCCGAATACCTTCCCCTGTCTATCGTCGAGAGTGCTCATTTCCTCGAGAGTGTCCTCGGGCTGGGATTGATCGTGATAGCGCGAGGATTGGCGCATCGGTTGGATGGCGCCTGGTGGGCAGCGACCGCAAGTGTCGGCGCGGCGATTGTCCTTTCGCTTCTAAAGGCGATCGCACTGAGTGAATCGGCCGTACTGCTGCTGTTACTCGGTGCCTTGATCGCCTCGCGACGCCAATTTTCCCGCCCCGCATCCTTGATGCAACAGCTTCTTTCAACATCCTGGCTCGTGGCGATCGCAACGGTGCTGATGAGTGCCGTTGTTGTGCTTTTCCTCGTTTACAGCGACGTCGACTATCAGAACGGATTGTGGTGGGACTTCGAGTTCACCGACGAGGCGCCTCGTAGCCTTCGCGCATTGCTTGGTCTGATCATCGGGGCGGGAGCCCTTGCTGGCTGGTCGCTGTTGCGACCTGCGAAGGGCAAGGCATGTTACCCCTCCAAGGCGGAGATCGACGAGGCGACAGCGATCGTCGCAAGCCAACCTTATCCTGACGCCAACCTCGTACGGATGGGCGACAAGATGGTTTTGTTCTCAAGCGATCGGCGGGCTTTCGTCATGTTCAGCCGCCATGGTCTGTCCTGGGTCGCCCTCTTCGACCCTGTCGGACCGCAGGATGCGTCCGCGAGCCTCATTTGGCAGTTCGTCGAGATGGCGCAGCTCGCCGGCGGCAGAGCCGTGTTTTATCAGGTCCAACCGCACAATCTCTCCCTATATGCCGACGCCGGCCTGCGGGCCTACAAGATCGGAGAGGCAGCCCACATCGATTTGCAATCATTTGATCTTGGCGGAGCCAAACGGGCAAGCTTGCGGCATTCCGTCAATCGCGCGCAACGAGACGGATTGTCCTTCTTCCTCTTGGAACCTCATGAGGTAGTGGATGAAATCGACAGCCTGCGGGAAATTTCCGATAGCTGGCTTGCAGCGCAGAAATCACGGGAGAAACGTTTCTCGCTTGGTGCCTTCGACGCCGATTACGTTTGTGCACAGCCAGTCGCAATCATTAAACGTGACGATGAGATCATCGCTTTCGCAACGATCTTGCGCACATCGCTTAAAAACCAGGTGACCATAGACTTGATGCGTTCGATGTCAGACGCCCCGTCTGGAACGATGGAGTATCTCATCGTCTGCCTGATACTTCATCTGAAAGGCCGGGGCTATCTCTCGTTCGATATCGGCATGGCCCCTCTTTCCGGGCTTTCGAACAGCCCTGCCGCGCCGTTTTGGCATCGCATCGCGCGCATCGTCTATGAGCGTGGAGAGCGCTTCTATCATTTTATCGGTCTAAGAGCCTTCAAGGCCAAATTTCAGCCGCAATGGCAACCGCGATATCTGGCGGTTTCGAACGGAACCAGCCCGGCCCTCGCCCTTGCCGACATCACCGCATTAATCAGTGGTGGCTTTAAGGGTATGGTGCGCAAGTGAGACGACATATCCTGGCTATTCTGGCGCTTTTCTGGTGCGCTGCGGCGGTGTTTGCGGACAGCAATCCCGCTTTATCAAACGTCCCGATAGACGCAGGCCTTTTGGGCAAACCCCGAATTATTTTGCCGACCGGCCCCGTCCGAGGTGAAGTATTCCTGTTCTCCGACAGGGAGGGCTGGGGAGCCGACGAGGATATTCTCGCTGCGAGTTTGCAAAGCAAGCAAGTGATCGTCGTCGGTATCGATACCAAGGTACTTCTTGGCGCGCTCAATGCACGCCCTGCCAATGACTGCATTTATCTTGTTTCCGATATCGAAGCCTTGAGCCGCCGGATACAGCGGGCCATTGGCGACACCCAGTATCAGTCGCCGATCATTGCCGGTATGGGAACAAGCGGGGCTCTTGCTCTCGCCATCGCCGCCCAAACTCCGGATGCCACCATCAAGCAGACGGTAGCCATCGATCCGAGGATTGCGCTTCCCTTGGTCAAGCCGCTCTGTACGGATGCGCCACGTGTTTCGATTAGCGGCGGCTCGATTTATGGTTTGTCACCACACGGCCTCAAGAACCCGGTTGAGGTCCTTTACACCGCCGCAGCTTCGACCGACGGTCGTGCCCACACGTTGGAGTTAAAGGAACAGGGCTTCGCGATCCAGACGAAGGACGTTCCCGAAGACCCTCATCAGGCTCTGCTCTCCGCCATCGACCGGGTGTTGAACATGGAAATTCCGACCGATCATTCTGTTGGAGATTTGCCGCTGGTACAGTTGGCCACCACTCACAGCTTTGGAACGATGGCGATCATTTATTCCGGAGACGGCGGCTGGCGGGATATCGACAAATCAATTGGTGATGTCCTTCAGAAGGAAGGCGTTCCAACCATTGGGGTCGATTCGCTTCGATACTTCTGGTCAAAAAAGAAACCAGATGAGACAGCGAAGGACATGGCGCGCATCATCGACACCTATACGAAGCTCTGGGGTGCCGAGCACGTCATTTTGGTGGGCTATTCTTTTGGAGCCGATATTTTGCCGAAAGCCTATGACCTGCTGCCGATCGGCGACAAAAAGAAGATCGCGGAGATATCGCTTCTCGGCATATCAAATACGGCAAACTATCAGATCTCCGTGGGGGCATTTCTCGGCAACAGCTCCGGCGACGCTCCGACCTTGCCATCCCTGGGGAAACTACAGGCGCAGATGATACAGTGCTTCTACGGGGAATTGGAAACGGACAGCGTCTGCCTGAAGCTTCAAGGAACGGGAAGCGAGCTCTTCAAAACCTCCGGTGGCCATCATTTCGATGGACGCTACGATGTGCTGGCGCATGACATTGTCAACGGCGCTAAGCGGCGACTTGCCATTGCAGGAAATCGAGACAGCAATGTAGCCGCGGAGCGTTACTAGGCGGCGGTGTGACGTTACGGCTAGAAGGCCGACGGCAAACTCGGTCTAATTGGGGCTCGGCTACCCTAAGGTTTGAAGCGTATAGACCTTGCGATCGACATCGCCGGCGCTCAAGCCGACACTGCGCGCGCGACAAGCTTGCCCTCACGCCGACGGCGCTCCGCCAGTGTCTGGTGGCGTCGGTAATCGGTCAGTTTCCGCCACTGGCGGATTTCGGCCGCAGTGCGGAAACAACCGATACATAGATCCGATTTCCGGTCGAAATTGCAGAAATCGAGACATGGCGATGCAACGGACACGATTTAGCCCTTTGTGGCGTCAGACTTCAGTTTGAATGCAACGGAGACCGTCGTCTCAGGTGTGAATGTCGGATGGACCAAAATCAAGATCGATGCAGCACTTCGACGGTAAGGTGTGACAGCGACTTGAAGCGAGTTAGGCGACCTCGATAATAGTCCGCCTCCCGCGCTTTGCTCGTGATGACCGAAACGATCGCCCCAAGATGGCCCGGGCCGAGACGCCAGAGATGCAGATCGGCAAGTTTGTCGCCCTCATTTTCGATCGTTTGGCGAACCTTGTCTGCCATCTGACGATCTGGGTTCATATCCAACAGGATTGCCCCCGTGTCCCGGATCAAACCGTAAGACCAACTTGCGATGACGATGGCGCCGACGATACCCGCAAGCGGATCCATCCACAGCCAACCAAAGGCGCGAGCGAGCAACAGTCCGATAATCACGAGCACCGACACGGCAGCGTCGGCGATGACATGGATCACAGCTGCGCGCATATTGTTGTCGCGCGCTGCCGATCCGTGGGCGTGTTCATGCTCCTCGAAGACAGCCGGATAGTCTTGTGCCCCGATGCGCACATGAGCCGTGAAGGCATGCGGCTCGGGAATCTCGTCGACGGATTCCAAATAGCCGCCCTGATCGTTCATCGCGAAGACTTGCCGCGAGCCATCAGGACGCACAGTTTCGATCGAGGCCATTTGAGCCGTCAGAGCGGAACCCGTTTCCGTAAAGAGCCGGAAGCGGGGCGGCACGCCATCCTCGAACACGTCCAGCACAACAGTTCCATTGTGGGTCTCGATGCGTTGGGATTCATCATGGTCGTCGTGACCGTGGTCGTGACCATGACTGTGACCATGGTGATGGCCGCCGCTGCTTAGCAGCCAAGCACTCGCAATGTTCACCGCCAAGCCAAGAACGGCAATCGGAATGGCCTCGGCAAAGTGAATCGGAACCGGTGCAAAGATACGACTGACGGATTCGTAGCCGATCAGCAGCGCGATCATCGCCAGGATGATGGCGCTGGTGAACCCAGCAAGGTCGCCGAGTTTGCCGGTGCCAAACGAGAAGCGTGTGTCGTTGGCATGCTTGCGAGCGTAGGTATAGGCAAGTGCCGCCAGCAAGAGCGCACCCGCATGGGTACTCATATGCAGACCATCGGCGACGAGCGCGATCGAGCCGAATAGCAGACCGCCGACGATTTCGGCGATCATCATGGCGCCGCAGAGCCAAATCACCGCCCAGGTCTTGCGCTCACTCTTTTCGTGTCCCTCGCCAAGGAAGGCGTGGCTATGGAATGCGGACGGGGAAGCGTTGTCGTTATCGGTCATAGCGGTTCTCATTTCAGGTAAGTGCGGACGACTTCAAGGAGTTGCTCCGCAGCTTCGGCGTTGAGGGCACCGGGATATTTCTCGGCATCGACCAGGTGCTCTCGCACATGGTCCTCGACGACGACGGCCATCAAGCCAGCCAGTGCCCCCCGCACCCCGGCAATCAGGTGCATGACCTGCTCGCAATCGGCCTCGGCTTCGAGTGCACGCTCGATGGCTTCAACCTGGCCTCGGATACGGCGCACGCGCGCCAACAGCTTGTGTTTTTCACGGGTGGTGTGTGTCATGGCGGCTATATGACATACCCCCCTAGCCTATTCAAGTCATAACGAGTATCGAAGCGCTGAGACATGTCATTCGATGGATTCGTTCTGCGTTGCGACAGATCGCCCAGCTGTAAGCGAACACAATGCGTTTCCGTTGATTTGTGACGGCCGTTTCATTAGAATGCGGTCATGGTTGCATTAGCATGGCTTCTCCTCACGTACAAAGTGCCACCCGAACCGACCACCAAGCGCATCGCGCTGTGGCGGCGACTGAAGGGGATGGGTGCGATCTACTTGCAGAATGGCGTCTGTCTGTTGCCAAAGACCGACGATCACATTCGGCGGCTCAAAATGCTGGAGAACGATGTTGCCGGGATGGGCGGCGAATCCGTCATCCTGGACACGGTCGCACTGGACCGAGCTCAGGAGGACAAGGTCGTCGCCCGTTTCAAGGCAGATCGCGACGAGCAGTATCGCGAGTTCCTGGGTCGCTGCATCGATTTCGAGGCCGAGATCGCCAAGGAGATCGCGATCAACAAATTCACCTATGCCGAGCTCGAAGAGGAAGACACCGACCTCAAGAAGCTCCAGGGCTGGCTGGAGAAAATCAAAAAGCTCGATTTTTACGGCGGTACGCTCTCCGAGGAGGCCACGGAACGGCTGAAGAGCTGCGAAGCTTTGCTCAACAGCTATGCACGACAGGTCTTCGACGCCCATGACGAGAACCGCTGAGATGAGTGGCCAAGACAAACGCACAGACGAAATAGTTGCCGATACGAGTAGAAGGTCTGCGATGCGGCGAGGCATTCCGGCTGGTGTTTGGGCTCTCGGCTTCGTCTCGATGCTGATGGATATCTCGTCGGAAATGATCCATGCTCTCTTGCCCGTCTACATGGTGACCGTACTTGGAACTTCTGCGCTCACTGTCGGTATTGTCGAGGGCATCGCTGAAGCGACAGCGTCAATCACCAAGGTGTTTTCAGGAGCGCTGAGCGACTGGCTCGGCAAACGCAAGCTCCTCGCTGCCTTGGGCTATGGTTTGGCTGCCTTCACCAAGCCTGTCTTTCCATTGGCGTCGTCGATCGAGTGGCTCATCGCAGCCCGCTTCGTCGACCGTGTCGGCAAGGGCATCCGGGGTGCTCCGCGCGACGCCCTTGTCGCCGATATCGCACCACCGCATTTGCGCGGCGCCAGCTTCGGCCTGCGCCAGTCGCTTGATACGATCGGGGCCTTCCTTGGACCGCTCATTGCGATTGGCCTGATGTGGCTGACGGCCGATCACTTCCAGGCGGTGTTCTGGATCGCCGTCATTCCGGCATTCCTGTCCGTCGGCCTGATCCTCGTCGCCGTCAAGGAGCCCACACGCCCGAAGGAGCAGCGCCGAGTTCGCATGCCGCTGCATCGCAATGAGTTGCGCCGTCTGGGCGCGACTTACTGGTGGGTTGTCGCGGTCTCTGCGATCTTCACCCTCGCCCGCTTCAGTGAAGCCTTTCTCATCCTGCGGGCGCAATCGATCGGCCTGCCGCTGGCCCTGATCCCAATCGTCCTGGTGATCATGAGCCTCGCTTATTCCCTGTCGGCCTATCCAATCGGCGTGCTGTCCGATCGCGTCAACCGCCTGACGCTTTTGGCTCTCGGTCTTGTTCTTCTCCTGATCGCCGATCTCGTGCTTGCCTTTGCGTCCGATCTCCTCTGGGTCGGTATCGGCGTCGTGTTCTGGGGTCTGCATATGGGTTTCACGCAAGGACTGCTGGCAACACTGATCGCCGAGACCGCGCCGTCAGAACTGCGCGGGACTGCATTCGGTATGTTCAATCTTGTGACCGGTATCGCGTTGCTCGTCGCCAGCGTCATCGCCGGCGCGCTCTGGGACATGATTGGACCGCAAGGAACATTCTTAGCGGGAGCCACCTTCACCGTGCTGACCCTCGCGGGGTTGTTCGTCGTCCGCGGTCGGCTGAAAGCGCGAGCACGTCCCTTGAGCAGCCACGATTCCAGACTCTAGTCCCGACCCGTCAATCGCCCCCAAGCGTAGCATATACGCCCACAATGGTGGCTGAACAGAGGAATTGCCCATGTATGAACTCGACGCCGCGGTAACGCATGCGATCAACGAGCTGGCGGGACGAAGCGCCGTCGTCGACCTTTTGATGATTTGGATTTCCGCAATCGGCGTGCCGCTATTGGTGCTGGCGGTCGCGGTTCAATGGTGGCGGCACACCAATAGGTCAGATACGCGCCACGTTCTCGTCGCGGCGGGACTGTCGTTCATTCTGGGCCTCGCTCTCAATCAGATCATTTTGCTGTTTGTCCACCGGATGCGACCGTATGACGGCGGTATCACCCATCTCTTGATCTCATCCAGCACCGATCCCTCGTTCCACTCTGATCATGCGACCGCGACCTTTGCTATCGCGGCGGCGTTCCTTCTGCATGGCATGCGACGCATCGGGCTCGGCTTCCTTGCCGCTGCTGCGTTCATCACTTTCTCCCGCGTCTACCTCGGAACCCATTACGCCAGCGATGTTCTGGGTGGCGCACTGACCGGGATCATTGCCGCCGTGGTCGTTCGAGCTGCCTATAGACAAGGCACGCGCCTCGATAAGTTCATCACCCATATTCTTTAGGACACGTGGGTGGCGTCCTTGCCCCAGTCACTGTCTTCGCCCCCAGCGATCTGGAGAAACGGAGAAAACATCCATCTATCGCTCACCCACCCGGTCGTCGACGTCCCATCTGACGCAGCCGATCTGGCCGGCCTTCTCGACCGTTGCGATACGCGCGATCAGTCCGGGCGCCGCCGCGCACTGACCGACCAACCGTATCGGTTCGTAGTTTCCACTATTGTGGCGCGCTAAGGAGTAATTGGGGGCGGGGGCGGGCAACGCCCGATCCTTGCGATTGTTCGAGAGTGCGATTCCAAGGCCAACGCGTAAGGCCGGAGCCCCACCCGGGCCTTACATGAAATCCAATGAGTGATCGTACTTCCCCGTAAAGTAAGAATTCACTTACTTTAGTGATCCATAATTCGGGCGTGTGTCAGCAAGTCGCGGCACGCATTGTGTAGATTCAACGCCGGGGGCAGGCGTGCGAATATTGTTGGTTGAAGACGATCCGGTTTTGGGGGAGGCCTTGCGCGACCATATCGCGGCCGAAGGCTGCCATATCGACTGGGCAATCGATCTGACAACGGCAATACAGTCAATCGAGAAGAGATCCTACTCTCTCGTCCTTCTTGATCTCGGCCTGCCGGATGGGCGCTGGCTCAAACTGCTGGGTCGTTTCAAGTCCAGATCCTTGGCCGCACCTTCCATCATCATATCTGCCAGCGCTATATCGCAGACACGAAAAGGAGTCATGAATTGGGTGCAGTCAGTTACTTGGTCAAGCCGTTCAGGCTTAGCGAACTTACGGTTCGGATCAAAACCGCGTTCGGCACGGCCTGTCCCGAATCTGCGACCAGTGTTCCGTCAGATCGGGCGTTATGTCCAGGTGATGATCGGTTGCTGTTCCATCAAGACATGATCGCTCCAGCGCCGAAGAGACCCCTGACCGCCGGATGGCGATGGATACGATCACGCCCCGCAAAGCTGATCGGCGCTTTCGCCGCAATGTTGGCCCTTCCGGGCGGCAATATTCGGCATCCATGTAGCCGTGCTGCATTGGGACGGCAATTTTCATGCGGTTATTCCGGGTGAGCTCTATCGCTCCGCTCAGCTTTCGCCAGAGCAGCTGGAAACCTACGTGCGTGACAACGGCATCCGAACAATCGTCAACCTGCGCGGCGAGAACAGGAAATCGGGCTGGTACAATGAGGAAGTCCGTACAGCGCAACGGCTGGGTATCGAACATGTCGACTTCAAAATGTCAGCCCGCAAGATACTGACACCCGAGAGGGCTGATCAACTGGTCGATATCCTTCGCTCGGCGCAAAAACCTATCCTCATCCATTGTCAAGCGGGCGCAGACAGAAGCGGGCTTGTCGCGGTGATCTACAGCCAGGAACTCGCCGGCATCGACCCAAAGCAAGCCGCGCGGCAATTTTCCATCGCCTATGGCCATATCGGTATTCCCTATCTCTCCAAGACCTACGCAATGGACGAGAGCCTGCAAAACCTACAATCGTATTTCGGCCGACAGGACTGAGGAGAGTTATAGAGGGCTAGCTCAGTTTTCCCGGACAGTTCCCGGCGCTTTGCTAAGTGGATTTCTTTCGCGACCCAAGAAAGGCGGCCCCATCATGATTATCCCATGTATCGCGGCTCACGCACTGAGTCGCTTTCAATTATCGATTTCAAACGTAAAAATGTCATGTACTGCTTGGATTTAGCGGTCATTATCGCCCTCGAATTCGACTAACGATTCCACTTTTGGCCTAAGGGTGCAAAAGCGTTCGCGAGCCTTGGATAGTCAGGAATCTCTGAGGCGTCATGGTTGTTTGTGCGATGCATCGCACGCAAGGTGAATTGTGTTTTCGTGTGTTCGTCGGAAGGCCGAAGCTCCTGCTCAACCCGAGTCTTGGCTCATGGCGAGGCACCCGATTTTCAGCTAAGCGCCTCAATGAAATTGTTAGCTGAAATCCAAACCCAACGTGTTGATCTGGCTGAGCAATTCCGCGTCGAGGTGGGGTTACGACCGGCGTGGGGACCACCCTATTTTATTTCCTAATTTCCGCTGAATTTCCAAATGGTTGTCGTGAATGTTAGTGGGGTGAACCCTCGGAGCTGATTCACACCACAGGCAGTTACGGGGAGGTTTCCACCTCGTCAGTACCACGCGCCACACATGGTCGCCTGTATCATCAATTCGCCTATCGCCGGGTCGGGCAGCATCTGGGGCGGAAGGCCCGACCCAGCGATAGAGCCGGTGGGCGCACCGGCTACGGACTGGCGTCCATTGACGCCAAACTGGTGAACCCAAACTTGTGAGCGATGATCACGCGACCTTGTCGCGATAGGCCCCCCGCGCTCGATATGCTCACTCCAGGACGCCGCTAGCACAACGCCTTCAATTGGCAGTTACCGCACCGCTCTGAGACGGAGCACTGGTCTCGGACTTTTTTTCCAGCACATCTCGGACTTCAGCGATTTTTCCGCTATTTGTTCCGGCGCCAAGAATGCTCTTTGCTTCTGCGAGCGTCTTATCCGTCACGGGTTTGTTCGATAGTTGCGCCAGCGCCGAACGCAGGGCGGCGTCACTGAGGGCCGGATCGGTAGGCACGGCTGTGGTGCCATATTGCATTTCGAACTCGGCATATGCCTTCACATAGGCCGAGAGGGCTGCCATCTTGGGGTCTTTCGAATTCAAATAGGCATGGTAGTCTCTCCGGAGCGAGCTGAGCCTGCCTTCGCCGGGTTTTGAGACGTGTGTCTTTGCGCTTGCACTCTGCGCTCCGGGGTGTTTGTCAGGATGATGAGCCCGCAACGACGATGAGGCACCTTGCGTCGTGCCCGTATTCGCGGATGTGCCACTTGTGTCGTCGCCGCCGGATTTTTCATGGCCGGAGTTTCCTTCGCCATGGCCACCACCATTACCATTGCCGCCACCGTTTCCACCCTTGGCGAATGCCGTCTGCACAAAACCGGTGGCTGTTCCTCCCAAGGGAGCGACGGCGAGTACCAAGCCGAGGCTTGCGGTACCAATGATGGAACAGATTCTCATGCGCGTTTCCTTCACAAACGACCGTCGCCTGCTGCGGCGGCCGTATCCAGCAAATCATTGCGCACTACAATATCGCGAAAATTCCACGTTTCTATACCGCTCGGACCTATGCTTCGGCGGTTAGGACCATAGTCTGATTGATCCCGCTCGATGGCCCTTTAGATTGCGTAGGCCCGGTGGCAATACCATCTTCACACGACAACACGACCAGTGCCGACGTTGCAACAGTTGACACTCGGCCCTGCCGGGATAGCTATAAAGGGTTGGGAGATCCGTGCTGACTATGCCAGTTCTGCGAGCAAATCGTAAATACAAGCTATCTCTGGCAAGTCTCATCGAACGCTGGAACTCGCAATCCTTGGCCAGGCAGTTCCTCCTCGCCGGCGGCTTCGTCGCGACTTGCGCAATGCTCGTTGTCGGCTCCTTCGTTGCCAGCCTCATCGAAAATGCAGTGACACGCAATTCCGCGGCAACGACAGCCCTTTATGTCGATAGTGTCATTGCCCCGCTTCTCCCGGACATGCAAACCACTCAGGCCCTCGATGACACCGTAACACGGGCACTGGATGAAACACTTGGCCAGGGCGCGCTTGGCACGCGGCTATTTTCGTTCCGTCTATGGCGCAATGACGGGACGATCCTCTATTCCGACAACAAGGACCTCTCCGGCAAACGGTTTCCGCTCTCTGACAGCCTGCGAACGGCTTTTTCCGGCCAAATGGTCGCCAAATTCAACCGGATCGACGATGTGGAAAGCGTTGCTGAGCGCAATAGCGGCAAACCACTCCTGGAAATCTACAATCCGGTGCTCCAGCCCTGGTCGGGCAAAGTCGTCGCCGTCTCGGAGTTTTACGAGGTTGCCAACGACTTCGAATGGAGCCTCAATCAGGCCCGCCTGTTGAGCTGGCTTGTGGTCGTTTTGTTTACGCTGACCTTCTTCTCGCTTCTGTCGATCATCGTCCTGCGTGGTAGCCGAACCATCGACAATCAGCGCAGGGCACTCAACGGTCGCATTGGGGAGCTGTCGACACTTCTTCTGCAGAATGAGGCGTTGCGAGCACGCGTTCAACGTGCAACCCAGCGCGCAGCCGCACTTAACGAGAGCTATCTCCGCCGCATTGGCGCTGACCTGCATGACGGTCCCGCTCAATTGATCGCTTATGCCTCTTTGCGTCTGGACAGCCGGACCCTGACGAGCCCGAAAGCCTCGTCAGCCGAACGTGATGCGTCCCTGCGCACGATCAAGGCCAGTCTTGGCGACGCCATGGCGGAAATCAGAAGTATCTGTAGCGGGTTGATGTTACCGCATATCGAGACGGACAACCTGACCGATCTCATTAGGCGCGCAATCCGCGAGCACGAACGGCGCACCGGTGTTACAGTTACGCTTTTGGTGGGCATGACGGCGACAGACCTTCCCACCTCCGCAAAGATATGCGTCTATCGCTTCGTCCAGGAAGCTTTGAACAATGGCTATCGTCATGCCGGGGGGATCGGACAGAAGGTTATGCAATCGTTGGATGATGAGCAGATCGTCGTCGAAGTTGCCGATGAAGGGCCGGGTTTCGATCCGAAGGATGTCGGCCCGCAAAAGCTTGGTCTTGCCGGCCTTAGAGATCGGGTCGAAAGCCTCGGTGGTACTTTTCAGCTTTTGTCGTCGAACCAGGGAACCACAGTTCGAATGTCCCTGAGCATCGAGGAAATGGAGCAGGCATGACAGGTGCGATCAGTTTGGGAGTGATAGACGACCACCCGCTTTTCAGGGAGGGCGTCATTCGAAGCCTGACCGAAATGGACGAGTTCAACATTGTCGGCGAAGGCAGCAGCAAGGAAGACGCATTGCGCATAGCCATGGAACATCGTCCGGATATCTTGTTGCTCGACATTTCCATGCCGGGAGGAGGATTGGACGCCATTCCCCTCATACTCGAGCAGATCCCCAGCCAGAAGATCGTCATGTTGACCGTCTCCGAAGCAAGCGATGACCTGATGGCGGCGCTGAAGAGCGGCGCCAAGGGCTATGTTCTCAAAGGCGTCGGGTCGCAGACATTGGCCGATATTATTCGCAGCATTGCCGCCGGTCACAGCTACGTCGCACCGACCTTGTCGGCTCGTCTGATTTCGGAAAGCGGATCGGGCACTCAGATCAATCCCTTCAACGCATTGACAGATCGTGAACGGGAAGTGCTGGAACTGGCTTCTGCAGGTTTGAGTAATAAGCATATCGGCCTGAAGCTTGATCTGCACGAAAAGACCATCAAGCATCACATGACCCAGATCTTCACCAAGCTCGAAGTGAGCAACAGAACGGAAGCCGCGATGGCATTCCGCGATGAGCTTGATAGGCGCCGTCAGTGAAGGAAGGATTTGAGCCGTTGCTCGTCAGCGATCGTTGCGTCGCGGTTGACAATCATGCGGCCCCTTGAATCCTTCATCATATAGCGACCGCTCTGTATTTTCTCGCTCATCCCATCCTTGTGATGCACGGTAATCGAGCCGCTAGCGTCATCGGTAGACTGATCGGAATCGACCTGGCTTTGCGTTGCGCTCTTGGTACTGGACGACTTTCCATTGTCGTTTCCCTTGCCATT
>BFBZ01000005.1_pt68 | contig 14005 bp, 6 predicted proteins | sample 1888401 | NCBI WGS metagenome assembly BFBZ01 (sample SAMD00112614, study PRJDB3348) | symbiont metagenome | host: Chara braunii | reverse complement strand
AGGTCGTCGCCGCGTCGAGCGCTTCGGCCTCGCCGCCCATGGCGCCGTAGAGCACGCCTCCGAACAGCACGGCCGCGGCGGTGAAGATCAGCCCGAACACCACGGCCAGCACAACCGCGTGCCACACCAGCGCATCCGCGTCATCCTTGCGGCCGGCGCCGATCGCGCGCGCCACCGCCGAGGCCACGCCGCTGCCGATGCCGCCGTTCGACATCGTCATCATCAGCATGAACACCGGAAACACCAGCGCCACGCCGGCGAGCGAATCCGTGCCGAGGAACCCGACATAGAACGCCTCGACAACACTCACGGCGGTCTGCGCGACCAGCACGACGGTGGTCGGCAGCGCCAGCCGCAGCATCTGTCTCTTATACACATCTAGATGTGTATAAGAGACAGGGAAACACCAGCGCCACGCCGGCGAGCGAATCCGTGCCGAGGAACCCGACATAGAACGCCTCGACAACACTCACGGCGGTCTGCGCGACCAGCACGACGGTGGTCGGCAGCGCCAGCCGCAGCATCTGTCTCTTATACACATCTAGATGTGTATAAGAGACAGGGAAACACCAGCGCCACGCCGGCGAGCGAATCCGTGCCGAGGAACCCGACATAGAACGCCTCGACAACACTCACGGCGGTCTGCGCGACCAGCACGACGGTGGTCGGCAGCGCCAGCCGCAGCATCTGTCTCTTATACACATCTAGATGTGTATAAGAGACAGGGAAACACCAGCGCCACGCCGGCGAGCGAATCCGTGCCGAGGAACCCGACATAGAACGCCTCGACAACACTCACGGCGGTCTGCGCGACCAGCACGACGGTGGTCGGCAGCGCCAGCCGCAGCATCTGTCTCTTATACACATCTAGATGTGTATAAGAGACAGGGAAACACCAGCGCCACGCCGGCGAGCGAATCCGTGCCGAGGAACCCGACATAGAACGCCTCGACAACACTCACGGCGGTCTGCGCGACCAGCACGACGGTGGTCGGCAGCGCCAGCCGCAGCATCTGTCTCTTATACACATCTAGATGTGTATAAGAGACAGGGAAACACCAGCGCCACGCCGGCGAGCGAATCCGTGCCGAGGAACCCGACATAGAACGCCTCGACAACACTCACGGCGGTCTGCGCGACCAGCACGACGGTGGTCGGCAGCGCCAGCCGCAGCATCTGTCTCTTATACACATCTAGATGTGTATAAGAGACAGGGAAACACCAGCGCCACGCCGGCGAGCGAATCCGTGCCGAGGAACCCGACATAGAACGCCTCGACAACACTCACGGCGGTCTGCGCGACCAGCACGACGGTGGTCGGCAGCGCCAGCCGCAGCATCTGTCTCTTATACACATCTAGATGTGTATAAGAGACAGGGAAACACCAGCGCCACGCCGGCGAGCGAATCCGTGCCGAGGAACCCGACATAGAACGCCTCGACAACACTCACGGCGGTCTGCGCGACCAGCACGACGGTGGTCGGCAGCGCCAGCCGCAGCATCTGTCTCTTATACACATCTAGATGTGTATAAGAGACAGGGAAACACCAGCGCCACGCCGGCGAGCGAATCCGTGCCGAGGAACCCGACATAGAACGCCTCGACAACACTCACGGCGGTCTGCGCGACCAGCACGACGGTGGTCGGCAGCGCCAGCCGCAGCATCTGTCTCTTATACACATCTAGATGTGTATAAGAGACAGGGAAACACCAGCGCCACGCCGGCGAGCGAATCCGTGCCGAGGAACCCGACATAGAACGCCTCGACAACACTCACGGCGGTCTGCGCGACCAGCACGACGGTGGTCGGCAGCGCCAGCCGCAGCATCTGTCTCTTATACACATCTAGATGTGTATAAGAGACAGGGAAACACCAGCGCCACGCCGGCGAGCGAATCCGTGCCGAGGAACCCGACATAGAACGCCTCGACAACACTCACGGCGGTCTGCGCGACCAGCACGACGGTGGTCGGCAGCGCCAGCCGCAGCATCTGTCTCTTATACACATCTAGATGTGTATAAGAGACAGGGAAACACCAGCGCCACGCCGGCGAGCGAATCCGTGCCGAGGAACCCGACATAGAACGCCTCGACAACACTCACGGCGGTCTGCGCGACCAGCACGACGGTGGTCGGCAGCGCCAGCCGCAGCATCTGTCTCTTATACACATCTAGATGTGTATAAGAGACAGGGAAACACCAGCGCCACGCCGGCGAGCGAATCCGTGCCGAGGAACCCGACATAGAACGCCTCGACAACACTCACGGCGGTCTGCGCGACCAGCACGACGGTGGTCGGCAGCGCCAGCCGCAGCATCTGTCTCTTATACACATCTAGATGTGTATAAGAGACAGGGAAACACCAGCGCCACGCCGGCGAGCGAATCCGTGCCGAGGAACCCGACATAGAACGCCTCGACAACACTCACGGCGGTCTGCGCGACCAGCACGACGGTGGTCGGCAGCGCCAGCCGCAGCATCTGTCTCTTATACACATCTAGATGTGTATAAGAGACAGGGAAACACCAGCGCCACGCCGGCGAGCGAATCCGTGCCGAGGAACCCGACATAGAACGCCTCGACAACACTCACGGCGGTCTGCGCGACCAGCACGACGGTGGTCGGCAGCGCCAGCCGCAGCATCTGTCTCTTATACACATCTAGATGTGTATAAGAGACAGGGAAACACCAGCGCCACGCCGGCGAGCGAATCCGTGCCGAGGAACCCGACATAGAACGCCTCGACAACACTCACGGCGGTCTGCGCGACCAGCACGACGGTGGTCGGCAGCGCCAGCCGCAGCATCTGTCTCTTATACACATCTAGATGTGTATAAGAGACAGGGAAACACCAGCGCCACGCCGGCGAGCGAATCCGTGCCGAGGAACCCGACATAGAACGCCTCGACAACACTCACGGCGGTCTGCGCGACCAGCACGACGGTGGTCGGCAGCGCCAGCCGCAGCATCTGTCTCTTATACACATCTAGATGTGTATAAGAGACAGGGAAACACCAGCGCCACGCCGGCGAGCGAATCCGTGCCGAGGAACCCGACATAGAACGCCTCGACAACACTCACGGCGGTCTGCGCGACCAGCACGACGGTGGTCGGCAGCGCCAGCCGCAGCATCTGTCTCTTATACACATCTAGATGTGTATAAGAGACAGGGAAACACCAGCGCCACGCCGGCGAGCGAATCCGTGCCGAGGAACCCGACATAGAACGCCTCGACAACACTCACGGCGGTCTGCGCGACCAGCACGACGGTGGTCGGCAGCGCCAGCCGCAGCATCTGTCTCTTATACACATCTAGATGTGTATAAGAGACAGGGAAACACCAGCGCCACGCCGGCGAGCGAATCCGTGCCGAGGAACCCGACATAGAACGCCTCGACAACACTCACGGCGGTCTGCGCGACCAGCACGACGGTGGTCGGCAGCGCCAGCCGCAGCATCTGTCTCTTATACACATCTAGATGTGTATAAGAGACAGGGAAACACCAGCGCCACGCCGGCGAGCGAATCCGTGCCGAGGAACCCGACATAGAACGCCTCGACAACACTCACGGCGGTCTGCGCGACCAGCACGACGGTGGTCGGCAGCGCCAGCCGCAGCATCTGTCTCTTATACACATCTAGATGTGTATAAGAGACAGGGAAACACCAGCGCCACGCCGGCGAGCGAATCCGTGCCGAGGAACCCGACATAGAACGCCTCGACAACACTCACGGCGGTCTGCGCGACCAGCACGACGGTGGTCGGCAGCGCCAGCCGCAGCATCTGTCTCTTATACACATCTAGATGTGTATAAGAGACAGGGAAACACCAGCGCCACGCCGGCGAGCGAATCCGTGCCGAGGAACCCGACATAGAACGCCTCGACAACACTCACGGCGGTCTGCGCGACCAGCACGACGGTGGTCGGCAGCGCCAGCCGCAGCATCTGTCTCTTATACACATCTAGATGTGTATAAGAGACAGGGAAACACCAGCGCCACGCCGGCGAGCGAATCCGTGCCGAGGAACCCGACATAGAACGCCTCGACAACACTCACGGCGGTCTGCGCGACCAGCACGACGGTGGTCGGCAGCGCCAGCCGCAGCATCTGTCTCTTATACACATCTAGATGTGTATAAGAGACAGGGAAACACCAGCGCCACGCCGGCGAGCGAATCCGTGCCGAGGAACCCGACATAGAACGCCTCGACAACACTCACGGCGGTCTGCGCGACCAGCACGACGGTGGTCGGCAGCGCCAGCCGCAGCATCTGTCTCTTATACACATCTAGATGTGTATAAGAGACAGGGAAACACCAGCGCCACGCCGGCGAGCGAATCCGTGCCGAGGAACCCGACATAGAACGCCTCGACAACACTCACGGCGGTCTGCGCGACCAGCACGACGGTGGTCGGCAGCGCCAGCCGCAGCATCTGTCTCTTATACACATCTAGATGTGTATAAGAGACAGGGAAACACCAGCGCCACGCCGGCGAGCGAATCCGTGCCGAGGAACCCGACATAGAACGCCTCGACAACACTCACGGCGGTCTGCGCGACCAGCACGACGGTGGTCGGCAGCGCCAGCCGCAGCATCTGTCTCTTATACACATCTAGATGTGTATAAGAGACAGGGAAACACCAGCGCCACGCCGGCGAGCGAATCCGTGCCGAGGAACCCGACATAGAACGCCTCGACAACACTCACGGCGGTCTGCGCGACCAGCACGACGGTGGTCGGCAGCGCCAGCCGCAGCATCTGTCTCTTATACACATCTAGATGTGTATAAGAGACAGGGAAACACCAGCGCCACGCCGGCGAGCGAATCCGTGCCGAGGAACCCGACATAGAACGCCTCGACAACACTCACGGCGGTCTGCGCGACCAGCACGACGGTGGTCGGCAGCGCCAGCCGCAGCATCTGTCTCTTATACACATCTAGATGTGTATAAGAGACAGGGAAACACCAGCGCCACGCCGGCGAGCGAATCCGTGCCGAGGAACCCGACATAGAACGCCTCGACAACACTCACGGCGGTCTGCGCGACCAGCACGACGGTGGTCGGCAGCGCCAGCCGCAGCATCTGTCTCTTATACACATCTAGATGTGTATAAGAGACAGGGAAACACCAGCGCCACGCCGGCGAGCGAATCCGTGCCGAGGAACCCGACATAGAACGCCTCGACAACACTCACGGCGGTCTGCGCGACCAGCACGACGGTGGTCGGCAGCGCCAGCCGCAGCATCTGTCTCTTATACACATCTAGATGTGTATAAGAGACAGGGAAACACCAGCGCCACGCCGGCGAGCGAATCCGTGCCGAGGAACCCGACATAGAACGCCTCGACAACACTCACGGCGGTCTGCGCGACCAGCACGACGGTGGTCGGCAGCGCCAGCCGCAGCATCTGTCTCTTATACACATCTAGATGTGTATAAGAGACAGGGAAACACCAGCGCCACGCCGGCGAGCGAATCCGTGCCGAGGAACCCGACATAGAACGCCTCGACAACACTCACGGCGGTCTGCGCGACCAGCACGACGGTGGTCGGCAGCGCCAGCCGCAGCATCTGTCTCTTATACACATCTAGATGTGTATAAGAGACAGGGAAACACCAGCGCCACGCCGGCGAGCGAATCCGTGCCGAGGAACCCGACATAGAACGCCTCGACAACACTCACGGCGGTCTGCGCGACCAGCACGACGGTGGTCGGCAGCGCCAGCCGCAGCATCTGTCTCTTATACACATCTAGATGTGTATAAGAGACAGGGAAACACCAGCGCCACGCCGGCGAGCGAATCCGTGCCGAGGAACCCGACATAGAACGCCTCGACAACACTCACGGCGGTCTGCGCGACCAGCACGACGGTGGTCGGCAGCGCCAGCCGCAGCATCTGTCTCTTATACACATCTAGATGTGTATAAGAGACAGGGAAACACCAGCGCCACGCCGGCGAGCGAATCCGTGCCGAGGAACCCGACATAGAACGCCTCGACAACACTCACGGCGGTCTGCGCGACCAGCACGACGGTGGTCGGCAGCGCCAGCCGCAGCATCTGTCTCTTATACACATCTAGATGTGTATAAGAGACAGGGAAACACCAGCGCCACGCCGGCGAGCGAATCCGTGCCGAGGAACCCGACATAGAACGCCTCGACAACACTCACGGCGGTCTGCGCGACCAGCACGACGGTGGTCGGCAGCGCCAGCCGCAGCATCTGTCTCTTATACACATCTAGATGTGTATAAGAGACAGGGAAACACCAGCGCCACGCCGGCGAGCGAATCCGTGCCGAGGAACCCGACATAGAACGCCTCGACAACACTCACGGCGGTCTGCGCGACCAGCACGACGGTGGTCGGCAGCGCCAGCCGCAGCATCTGTCTCTTATACACATCTAGATGTGTATAAGAGACAGGGAAACACCAGCGCCACGCCGGCGAGCGAATCCGTGCCGAGGAACCCGACATAGAACGCCTCGACAACACTCACGGCGGTCTGCGCGACCAGCACGACGGTGGTCGGCAGCGCCAGCCGCAGCATCTGTCTCTTATACACATCTAGATGTGTATAAGAGACAGGGAAACACCAGCGCCACGCCGGCGAGCGAATCCGTGCCGAGGAACCCGACATAGAACGCCTCGACAACACTCACGGCGGTCTGCGCGACCAGCACGACGGTGGTCGGCAGCGCCAGCCGCAGCATCTGTCTCTTATACACATCTAGATGTGTATAAGAGACAGGGAAACACCAGCGCCACGCCGGCGAGCGAATCCGTGCCGAGGAACCCGACATAGAACGCCTCGACAACACTCACGGCGGTCTGCGCGACCAGCACGACGGTGGTCGGCAGCGCCAGCCGCAGCATCTGTCTCTTATACACATCTAGATGTGTATAAGAGACAGGGAAACACCAGCGCCACGCCGGCGAGCGAATCCGTGCCGAGGAACCCGACATAGAACGCCTCGACAACACTCACGGCGGTCTGCGCGACCAGCACGACGGTGGTCGGCAGCGCCAGCCGCAGCATCTGTCTCTTATACACATCTAGATGTGTATAAGAGACAGGGAAACACCAGCGCCACGCCGGCGAGCGAATCCGTGCCGAGGAACCCGACATAGAACGCCTCGACAACACTCACGGCGGTCTGCGCGACCAGCACGACGGTGGTCGGCAGCGCCAGCCGCAGCATCTGTCTCTTATACACATCTAGATGTGTATAAGAGACAGGGAAACACCAGCGCCACGCCGGCGAGCGAATCCGTGCCGAGGAACCCGACATAGAACGCCTCGACAACACTCACGGCGGTCTGCGCGACCAGCACGACGGTGGTCGGCAGCGCCAGCCGCAGCATCTGTCTCTTATACACATCTAGATGTGTATAAGAGACAGGGAAACACCAGCGCCACGCCGGCGAGCGAATCCGTGCCGAGGAACCCGACATAGAACGCCTCGACAACACTCACGGCGGTCTGCGCGACCAGCACGACGGTGGTCGGCAGCGCCAGCCGCAGCATCTGTCTCTTATACACATCTAGATGTGTATAAGAGACAGGGAAACACCAGCGCCACGCCGGCGAGCGAATCCGTGCCGAGGAACCCGACATAGAACGCCTCGACAACACTCACGGCGGTCTGCGCGACCAGCACGACGGTGGTCGGCAGCGCCAGCCGCAGCATCTGTCTCTTATACACATCTAGATGTGTATAAGAGACAGGGAAACACCAGCGCCACGCCGGCGAGCGAATCCGTGCCGAGGAACCCGACATAGAACGCCTCGACAACACTCACGGCGGTCTGCGCGACCAGCACGACGGTGGTCGGCAGCGCCAGCCGCAGCATCTGTCTCTTATACACATCTAGATGTGTATAAGAGACAGGGAAACACCAGCGCCACGCCGGCGAGCGAATCCGTGCCGAGGAACCCGACATAGAACGCCTCGACAACACTCACGGCGGTCTGCGCGACCAGCACGACGGTGGTCGGCAGCGCCAGCCGCAGCATCTGTCTCTTATACACATCTAGATGTGTATAAGAGACAGGGAAACACCAGCGCCACGCCGGCGAGCGAATCCGTGCCGAGGAACCCGACATAGAACGCCTCGACAACACTCACGGCGGTCTGCGCGACCAGCACGACGGTGGTCGGCAGCGCCAGCCGCAGCATCGTGCGAAACACCGGGGCGGTCAGAATGTCGGTTCGGGCCGCAGCCTTGAGGTCGTCCGCACAGCGATCGGTCGCGAGCCGGACGTTCGACACCTGCGGCGCAATCACACACGGCGTGCTTGCAACCTGGCTCATCTCCGCCTCCTCGCCGCTCTTTACCGTACGACCATACTATTGCAGTACGCTCATACTTTAAATAGCGGAAAGCGCGGTGCGCAGGCCTGCGGCAAGTCCCGCAGGTGGACGGCTATCGCCTTGGTCCTGCGGTGTAATTCGTCGTCGGCCAGGCTTATCAAAGCACGCCGGCCCGCCCTTGCATGGCTGACCGGCTGTACGGCAGGCCTCAGTCTTCCGGAGGCGGCATCGGAATGCTGGACGACCGATCGGCAACGGCGAGCGCGAGCTCGAGTCCTCCCTCCAGGATCTGGTCGGAGAGCTTCTTGTCGTTGACGGCGCGGGCGAGTTGCACCGTCCCGATCATCAGGCCATAGAGCGCCATGGCGCGCCGTCGCCGCTCCTCGTCGGAGCCATTGCGAAAGCGGCTCGCGATCAGGTCGATCAGCCTATTCACCCGTTCGGTGTAGGCGGTCCGGGTCTTTTTCGGCAATCGGGCGATTTCAGCGACCAATGCGGGGGTCGGGCAACCGGTATCCGGGCGATCGCGATGCTTGACGCTGAGATACTCGCGGATGGCACCATCCCCTTGTCCCGCGGCCAGGATCCGCTCCCGGATCGTATCCAGCGAGTTCATCAGGGTTTCACAAACCAGATCGTCCTTCGATTTGAAGTGGGTGTAGAAGGCCCCGTTGGTCAGGCCGGCATCGGTCATGATGCCGGCAAGTCCCGCCGCCGCAACGCCGTCCTGGCGAAACCGCCGGGCGGCGACATCGATGATATGCTGGCGGGTGGTGTCCTTGTGGCCCTTCTCGTAGCGCATCATTCCCTCATTTTGTATGGCGGCGACCGTGTCCGGTTTCTTCCGCAGGCCTTTGATCATAAGAAATTATAACCATAATTCAATCCTGCTCTGCGGGTCATTCCACCGCAATCCGGCTTGACCCGGGCGATGCGGCAGCGCAGTATCAAGTTCCTTTTTAGAACTTAAGGTCGAGAAACCGTTCAGCGCCAGCTTCCGGAATGATTGCGTCGAGACGCTGGCACGAACATTTCTGAATGTTTGCAAGTCGCTTGGTTTCATGTCCAAGCTATGCGCAGGCCACTGGTGACAAACAACAATCGGACGGCAGGGAGACAGGGATGAAGACACGGATTACGGACCTTTTCGGCATCGAACACCCGATCATCCAGGGCGGGATGCATTATGTCGGCTTCGCGGAGCTGGCAGCGGCCGTCTCGAATGCCGGCGGTCTCGGCATCATCACCGGACTGACGCAGAAGACGCCGGAGCTGCTCGCCAGGGAAATCGCGCGCTGCCACGACCTGACCGACAAGCCGTTTGGCGTGAACCTCACCTTCCTGCCGACGTTCGCGGCGCCGCCCTATCCCGAATACATCGCCGCCATCAAGGAAGGCGGCATCAAGGCGGTCGAGACCGCCGGCCGCAGTCCCGAGCAATACATGCCGGCGCTCAAGGCCGCGGGCATCAAGGTCATTCACAAGTGCACCTCGGTCCGCCATTCGCTGAAGGCCGAAAGCATCGGCTGTGACGCCGTCAGCGTCGACGGTTTCGAATGCGGCGGGCATCCGGGCGAAGACGACATGCCCAACATGATCCTGCTGCCCCGCGCCGCCGAAGAGCTGAAGATCCCTTTCGTCGCCTCCGGCGGCATGGCCGACGCCCGCAGCCTGGTCGCGGCGCTGGCGATGGGCGCCGAAGGCATGAACATGGGCACGCGCTTCATCGCCACCAAGGAAGCGCCGGTTCATGACAATGTGAAGAAAGCGCTGGTGGCTGCGACCGAACTCGACACCCGCCTGGTGATGCGCGCGCTGCGCAACACCGAGCGTGTGCTGACCAACGCCAATGTCGAAAAACTGATCCAGATCGAGCGGGAAAAAGGCCCCGCGCTCAAGATCGAAGACATCATGGACCAGGTCGCGGGCGTTTATCCCAAGGTCATGATCGACGGCGAGATGGATGCGGGCGCCTGGAGCTGCGGCATGGTGGTCGGCCTGATCCACGACATCCCGACAGTCAAGGAGCTGATCGACCGCATCATGAGCGAAGCCGAGCAGTTGATCCTCGGCCGCCTTGCCGGCTTCCTCAACCGCCCGGCGCAGGCTGCCGCGAAGGTCGCCTGATCAAGCTAGACGGGGTTTGCGTCAACGCGCAGCCCCTCTTCTCTTCGCCAGGTGAACCGGTTACGCGTCCGCCAGGAACCGCAAGTCGGCCTTGAAGCGGATGCTGAACTTGCCGGCGAGCGCGGTGGCCAAGCCTTCGGCGCCGTCATCGGTATACGTGCCCGAGAAGCCGATCGAAACATCCTTGCCGCCAAACACCGGCCGCTCGCCGAAGGTCTTGGTGTGCTCGCGGTTGATGATCTCGCCCTTCCACTTTCCGTCGCTGAAACTGTAGCTGCCGACGTAGAAGAAGAACGCATCGCCGCCGAGAATCTCACCGTCGCGCAGCACCATGACGCCGGTGTTCACGCCGTGCACGCCATCGAGCATCTCGATGCGAATGGAATACAGTCCGTTTTTCATGTCCCGCAATCACGTCAGGCGCCGCCCGCCCAGGCAGCAACGGACGCCGTATCCCGACGGCGCCCTCCTCCATCAGCCATAGCGAAGCTGCGGATCGGCCGCAATGCCCCGGAAACCCGGCCGGGGCACCGCCGGCCGACCATGAAAATGCGTTATGCGGCGCGGACTTGCGCCAGGAATTCATCAACCGCCACGCGCAGCATGCCGGCCTGCTGGTCGAGTTCCCGCGCACTCCGCAATACGTCGGACGCCGCGGTCCCCGTCGCCGAGGCGGCCTTGCCGACACCGCCGATATGGCTGGTGATGTCGCTCGAGCCCTGGGCCGCGGCCTGGATATTGCGCGCGATCTCCTGCGTCGCGGCGCCCTGCTCTTCCACGGCGGACGAGATGGTGACGGCGATCTCGCTCATCTTGCCGATGGTGCCGGCAATGCCGTTGATCGCGGCGACCGCGTCGCCGGTGGTCGCCTGCATGTTGGCGACCTGGGCAGAGATTTCCTCGGTTGCCTTGGCGGTCTGGGTGGCCAGCGCCTTCACTTCCGACGCAACCACGGCGAAGCCACGGCCGGCTTCGCCCGCGCGCGCGGCCTCGATGGTGGCGTTCAGCGCCAGCAGATTGGTCTGCTCGGCGATGGTCTGGATGAGCTGAACCACCGCGCCAATTTTCTCCGCTCCGCCCGACAACAGCCGCACCGTCGAGTTGGTCTGCTCCGCTTCGCCGACGGCGCGGCGTGCGATCTCGTTGGACTGCGCGACCTGGCGGGAGATCTCGGCCACCGACGCCGACAGCTCTTCGGCTGCCGCGGCAACAGTCTGGACGTTATTCAGCGCCTTTTCCGACGCCTCGCCCACGGTCGCCGCGCGCTGGCTGGTGTCGTCGGCCGTCGCCGTCATGGATTGCGCCGCAGTCTGCATCTCGACGGCGGATGCCGCCACCGAGCGCACCACGCCGTTGACGCTGCGTTCGAACCCGTCGGCGAGCGCCGTCATCGTCGCCTTGCGCTCGGCCGCAGCCTGCTGCTGCGTGTCCATGGCCGTCTGCTCGAGGCCACGGATCCGGATGGCATTGTCCTTGAAGACCTGCACGGTCGCCGCCATCGCCCCGATTTCATCGCGCCGGTCGGCGCCGGGAACGTCGGTCTTCAGATCGCCATCGGCGAGCGTCTTCATACTGGCCCCCAGCCGCCCGAGCGGACCGGTGATGCCGCGCGCAGTCAGCCACGCGGCAAGCCCGGTCACGGCGGCAATCGCCAGCATCGCAAGTCCCAGCGACCAGACGATCGGTTTCAGCTTGGCGTCGAGATCATCGAGATAAGCGCCTGTGCCGACGAACATATCCCAACCCGGAATGGCCATCGCATAGCCCATTTTCCGGACCAGTTCGGTTTCGCCCGGCTTGACGTATTCATAACGCAAGGTCACGTCGCCCTTCGCCGCCACGCCGTCGCGCAGTTCGCGGGTCAGAGCCCGGCCGTTGGTTTTCACGTCAAGACGATTGGTGCCAATGGTCTTGGTGTCGGGCGTCGCCAGCGTCACGCCGTCCATGGTGTAGACGTACACGTAGCCGGTGCCCTTGTCGTAGGTCATGTTTTGGGCGCGGCGCGCGAACTCCTTGATCGCGGCATCCTTGGTGAGTTCGCCGGCGTCGACCTGTTTCTGCAATCCAAGCGCAACGTTCCTGGCCATCTCAACGATGGCGTGTGTCTGCTCGACCCTGTCATTCTGGATTGTGTCGCTCATCAGCCGCCCGGCTTCGATTCCGGCTGCGCCCAGACCAAGCAATGCAATCGCCACCAGGCCTCCCAATTTCGCGGGAATCGGAAGGTTGTCGAACAGCTTCATGGAAATCTCCGGATGGGGGAAAACGAGTCGATCAAATTTGCGGGAGAATCGTACCGTGAACTGCTTAGGACCGTCTTAACCGTGCGCGCGAGCGCAGCCCTCAACACGACGGCGCACATATCGTCAGTGGTGGCACACCACATACGCGCGCCTGCCCCGCGCCGATTGCATTCGAAAGAGGCCGATCATATGATAAATATCATTCCATAATTGCGGCCGCGGACCGCGCTCGGACACTCATTCAGGAGAGAACGCCCCATGTCATCCAATCCGGTGTCATCCGATCCCGTTGTCATCGTCTCCGCCGCACGCACGCCGCTCGGCCGGTTCCAGGGCGACCTGTCGCCGCTCAGCGCCCACAAGCTCGGCGCCCATGTCATCGGCGCTGCGGTGGAACGCGCAAAACTGTCGCCGGAGCGGATCGACGAGGTGTTCATGGGCTGCGTGCTGCCCGCCGGCCAGGGCCAGGCCCCGGCCCGCCAGGCCGCCCGCGGCGCCAAGCTGCCGGACGCCACCGGCGCCACCACCATCAACAAGGTGTGCGGCTCGGGCATGAAGGCCACCATGCTGGCCCACGACATCATCAATGCGGGCTCGGCCGAACTGGTGGTTTCCGGCGGCATGGAGAGCATGTCGAACGCCCCCTATTTGCTGCAGAAGGCGCGCGCCGGTTATCGCGTCGGCCATGACCGCATCATCGATCACATGCTGATGGACGGCCTCGAGGACGCCTATGAAAGCGGCCGCTCGATGGGCGATTTCGGCGAGGCCACCGCGGAAGCGTATCAGTTCACTCGCAAGGACCAGGACGAGTATGCCATGGAGACGCTGACCCGCGCCCGCAAGGCGGTGGAGAGCGGCGCATTCAGGAACGAGATCGTCCCGATCACGCTTACGGAAAAGGCCGGCCCGCGCGTCGTCGCCAATGACGAGCATCCGCTGAAGGTCGACCCCAACAAGATCCCCGGCCTGAAGCCGGCGTTCCGCGCCAACGGCACCATTACGCCGGCCGCCTCCTCCGCCAATGCCGACGGCGCTGCCGCCTTGGTGCTGGCGCGCCGCTCGCTGGCCCAGCGCGAAGGGCTGCCTATCCTCGCCGAGATCAGGGGCCACTCCACCCACAGCCAGGAGCCGCAATGGTTCACCACCGCGCCGATCCCGGCGATCCGAAAATTGTTGGATAAAGTCGGCTGGAGTGTCGGGGATGTCGACCTGTTCGAGATCAACGAAGCCTTCGCCGTGGTGCCCATGGCGGCGGCGCGCGATCTCGGGATCCCCCGCGACAAGCTCAACATCAATGGCGGCGCCTGCGCGC
>BFBZ01001674.1_pt1 | contig 14015 bp, 22 predicted proteins | sample 1888401 | NCBI WGS metagenome assembly BFBZ01 (sample SAMD00112614, study PRJDB3348) | symbiont metagenome | host: Chara braunii | reverse complement strand
ACGCTAAATTCGTCGACCTCGTCGGCATAGTCGTCGGCGATCTGATTGACCAGTTCGGCGGCGCGTAGGTTCGCGGCTGGCTGGGTGTCGTAAATGGACAGCGGGTTGCCGGAAACGTCGGGGTGTGAGGCTTGGACGATAAAAAGTTGCAAAGGTCTATTCCTTCAATCTCGCCGGCGTTCGCGAGACCTAAAATTGCAATGGCACGTTATGACGGCGCCCGAATGAGTCGGCGAAACGCCGTAAGTAGGCACGAGGAGAGCGATGGGCGGCGCGGCGGCGCTTCGTAGATTATGCCGAGGATATGGCCGATCACGTTCAGGCGCCCCGCAGTGGGCGGGTGTCGATCAGGCCGTCACATGCGGCGGCATGCATGATGGCGGCGCCGATCTCGCGGGCGGCATCTTGGTAGGTCAGTCGCGACTTCTGCTGCTGGCCGTAGATGACGGCGAACTGGTTTGCATCGTGTTGCCGCAGCTCGATCGGGAATGCGAGATTGTCGAGGCGAAGGCAGACTTTCGGACGCGACATTTGCTGCTCCTGGGGGATCTCGATTTGATCTCTCGGTCCAGGATTGATTGGCATCTTGGCGATCAGCGGGTCGCAGCCTTTCGTGTGGATCACGGAAGTTCGACCTGAACGCACCGGGTGTCTGGTCGGATTTTGAGAAACCCGACAGCCCTGAGCTTATTGTTCGAGATGGAGCGACGGGACCTTCTCAGAGTCGGCGTATGGCTGGGACCGTGGCCGCGTGCCTCACCCCTTCTGCTGTGATCGAGGTGGGGGGGGGAGGAGCTGGCTGTGGATTCTACGTCGGCTGCACGCATCAAGAATCAACGCCTGTGAGCGTCGATGAAGTCCTTGAACGAGGCGTAGACCGGCGCGGCCATATCAAGCTCGTCCGGCGACCAAAGGCCGAGGCGTTGGCCAACCTGCTGGATTTGGCTGGTACGGCCCTCGCGGGCGGCGAGGATCATGGCTCCGGCGCAGACCTTGGTATCGGGCGTGATCTTGCCGCCATCGTCGTTGTTATACTCGACGGTTTTGTGACACACGAAATGGGTCCCGCCATTGTCACCTAGCATGCGAGCCAGGTCTTGGGCGCGGGCAGATTCGAGAAACGGCAGAATGTCGGTGCGAAACGGGCAATTTCGGCACGGCGATTTTAAACGAAGCTGGTCTATTGAGGTCATGGCCGCTTAGCGTTGATTGGCGCGATGAAGCTAGGCTCGATTCCGAAGTGCCTCGACGACGCCGGCTTCAGTGAGCCGGACCAATTTCGGGTCCTCTGGATTTTCTTGGGCCAGTTCGTCGAGAAGGAGACGCTTGATCACCGCGGGATGGTAATATCCCCGCCGGGACCATTCGCCATTGCGGATCTGCCATAAGACGGAGCGAGCCTGGTTGGAGAGCGGCGGTCGGCTTGCTGATTTAGATTGCTCGTTCATGGAATGGCTCGGTGCGATTTCGACGGTCAGATTCCAGCGCCATTATCCTTGGATGCAAGCAGCAGGGCGGCTTCGCGGTACTCGCGGATCCGATCAGCCATCTGATGTGCCTTGGTGAATTCGCCCTTTTGCAGGAATGCATCGGCGTCCTTGACGAGGTCGTCGGCTAACGACCTATACATCTTGGCTCGGCTTGGCTCGTAGTCGCCGTACAGGGCCATGATGTGCTCGGGTGAGAAGCGATCAAAGTGGGTCAACTGAAGGCTCCAAAGGCGCAATAATTCGCGACGCTTCTTCGCGCCCTGCTTTCGTCTTTGAACGCGCTGATGAACGCGGCGGCGTCATCGGACGAGAGCATCTAGACTCCGTAGGCCCTGATCTCCTGGGCATCAAGTCGCGAGACGCGATCGGGATCCTCCACGAGCTGACCTGTTTGTAAGTTAATCCATCCGCTCTCTGTTTGCTCGTGCCAAGCGCCGCTGCCGAGCATGGCGTATCTCGACTGGCGCATTTCTGCATTCCTGTCGCCCGGAACGGCTTTGCCCGGAGGAAAAACGACAAGGACCCCGGCGCTGTAAGTCGTCTCTTCAGCCTCCGTCGTTGGCCTCACGCGATAGGGATAGGTTGTAGCCTGTTGCCGATGCTCGACGTCCCAGAATTGTTTAGGAGGAAGGAGCTCGGTAATGATGTGCGCGGCAACACCATTGTCACCGCCGACATAGCGCAACATCCCGACATGCACAGGCTCGTCGCTATAGCGGAGGTTGGTCATGGTTCAGGACCGCTTGGTTATGTCGAGAACGGCGTCGTGCATGTGCTGGCGCGCCGCTTCCAGTCGTTCGGCTGCAGAGGTCATGTCGGCTGGCTGCGAGCTTAGAATGCGCCGCACCGCGGCATCAAGGGCATCCCAAGTCTCGAAGAACTTGTCGAGGTCCGGAATGACGGTCGCGGGAAGCGATTGGGCCGCGGATGCGGCGATCGCGCGTTGGGCGATTGCCGCGCAAAGCTCTTTGGCTCGCTGCTGGGTCGTACCGGAGAAGCGGCCGTAAACGTTGGACATGTGGCGCTCGTCCCACATCAGACGCTCAAGCTCTTCCTGGGTCGCAATTGCCAGGTAGGTAGGGAACGAATCCTGAGCGGCGTCGATACGCGCCCGCCTTTCAAGGCGGTCTGCTTCATTTTCATAGGGAATCATTGGGTCTCTCCGCGCTTTGTTGAAGAAGCGGAATTGTCTTCGTGAGCCGCCATCTCTCGGGCGATTTCGGCAATGACCTTAGTCGCTCATGTCGAACCTCTGCCCGTAGGCCTGTGATGATCGGTTGGCGTTCCGATCGCTTATCGGAAGTGTCGGTCTAGCGACTCATCGCGCAAGGCGGCCGATTGATGCTCAGGATTTGTTCTGGACTGCGAGATATCGCAATAGCGCTGAAAGGCGCGCGCGGGCCTCATTTCTCGAGATCGCGGTATGTGCGTCATTGATCGTTGCAACGACACGAGCTGTTTGCCGAGTGATCGTCCAAGAGACCTCCGGCGCTAGCTGTTCGGCAAAACCGATGACCGCGTCGACGGAGGCGGTGAGCTGCGGAACGCTCCTATCGAGCTTGGAACCAGCCATGATGAATTGCAATCTGCTGGGGTCGTCGGCGCCTATGGGCGGCAGCTGAAGCAGCGAGAGTGCCTTGTAAACGTGCAGACGGCTCGGCTCGGATAGATCCTCGATTTGTCCCGCAAGGGCGATCAACTCGCCGGGCAAGTTCGGCGAGGCCTCTTTTGCGGGACCGGTCGCTTCAGAGCCTTCGCCAACCGGCACGCGGCGCCAGCTCTTGATGTTGAACTCGGCCTCGAGGCCGGTGCGGTCCTGCCAGGAGAAGCCGCTGGCCGGCCCGCGACTAATGGAGGCGTCCGTTCTGCCACGGACTTCGACGAGTTCGCCGCTGTCGAGGCCAGGTGGCCGGAACGGGTAATCTCGGCCGTTGTGGGGGATCCAGTTTGTCATGTTCGGCTTTTCGGGACGAGGGGAGAGAGCGCTGCGATTTGTTTTGAAAGATGAACCCTGCTGGAGCTTCGAAGTCCAGGCTAGACACAACTCATTTGTGGATTCCGCGAGACAGCGATGGGCTGTTCACTCGTAGATCGGCGTGACTGCCGGGAACGCCGTGGGCAAACCGTCGGATTCACGGATCTGGTAGATGTTGGTCGCCAGTACCGAGCCAAGGGGCCGACGGCCGTTATTGAGTCCGGAAGCGTTCAGGACGGCTTTCATGTCGTTGAGGGCGGAATGGATCGCGTCTTCGTCCATGGAATGGATGAAGCGCGGTAGAAGGGCTGGATGCTCGGCCATCAGGACGGGATAGCCGGCATCGAACCACCAGCCGCCCTCCTGCGGTCCACCATAGATCCGGCTGACCAGGTAGAGCGCGATCGACGTGATGGTGCACTCCGCTTTTTCGGAGGTTTCGATCGCGGCAGTGTCGATCGCTGCTGTGATATCGGTCATGATGGCTCTCAGGTCGCGAACAAAGGGGCGAAAGTGGCGGGGCGGCGGCTTGCCGCTTTAGGCGTTGCGCTTTGTCTTTCGGCCGGCGACGCCGCCTTCGTTCACGAAAGCCTGTGCCGCGGCGATTGCGAGCGTGATGCCAGTTCCGACGAAATCGTCACGCAAGCCCGCGGCCGGATTGACCATGGAGGGCGGCCAGAGGGCGCGCATGTGCGTCTTCTGGTCTACGCTCGCGATGCCGGTTGTGATGCTGAAGAGGTTGGTCCAGCGGACCGCGCGCCTGCCTTGGTAGCGAAGGCAAATGGTGGTCGGAGAGCCGTCGATCGACACGGCCTGGTGTCTCACCGAAAGATGGACTGCGCCCGGGCCGAATGTGAGCGCATAGAACTCGGTCATCCCAACTCGGTGGGCGAGACGAAAACCAGCCTTTTCAAGCTCGGCCTGATAATCCGCCGGCGCTGGCATGGTGTCTGCGATTGCGATCAGCCTTTTGGCTTCCTCGATCGAGGGCATATCGCAGTGCCGATCGGGGAGGAAGCCGAGTTGATTCAGGATCAGGTCATGCTCGAAGGTGTGACGATCGACGAGCTCAAGGCGCTTTTGGAGTGCTCGCGGGCTTTCGCCAGCCGGGCTGTTGAATTGGAATCCGACCGGAACGAGCCCTTGCCGATCAGGCTGACCAATACGCCATTTGCCGATTTGGGTTTCTGCTTCGAGGCGCTCGAAGACCGGACAGAATTGCCAAGACAGGCCGGATTTTTCGGACATGACGCGGGCCTTTGGTGTACTGGGGGATCTCTTCGTCGGTGTCGAAGATGCCCAATGCCGAACTGAACGATGCTCCTGGCTTTCAGATCTCCAATCCGAACCACCTTCGTGCGATGATACAGCCGTCGTCGCCGGGCTGTTCGTTACGACAGACGGCCGGCCGGTTGGCATAGATTGAGCAGAAAGCGCTGATCCCAACTGGGCCGATAAGGGCTGAGCAGCGATCGCCGGCGCAGCGCATCCGTCCATTGTCCTGGTCGATGAGGGCGACTGGAATGCGATTCGTCATCGTCCGTGTCGGTGAACGCAGGCCAGGTGTCGGAGTAAGAGCAGCAAGCGCCACAGCTCCGGCAGTCAAAGCTCGGCGTTTCGGTCAGTCTGTTGCTCAGTGGTTTACCAGTTCGGACGGGGGTAGGGCTGTGCCGATCCGCTCTTTGGTGGGATCGTCGCCGGCGATCGGTGTCCGGATGGCGGTGCCAACCATGCGGCTCGCCGGTGCCGTCCCATTCGGCAAGAGCCCTTTCTGCGGCGCCCTTGTCGTAGCACCAGCGGTCGTCGTAGCGGCCGGTGCTCCCCGCTTCCATGACGATGATCGCATCGGTGAAAAGGAGCGCGTAGACGCATGCTATGCGGCCGTCTGGAAGGAGCCGCACGTGTTCATAGTGACATTCGTGGCGAAGCCAGTCGCAGAAAGCCCTGAGGTGTTCGGGGATTTGTTCGCTCATGAAGCCTGCGATTCTTCGCGGTTTCTGGATCAGCTGCTGACAATCAGTGAATATTGCGATCGCGTTCGAGCGAGTTTTCCGTCAACGGGACTGGGCGGAGTGTCTGCCGCATGACATGCCCGTCGACAACGCTCCGCATGAGGTTCATGAGATCTTCGAGCGACCACTGTGACTCGATTTCGACATCGACGTCCGGGAAGGGGAGCTCATGTTTCACATTTCGGAACGCGACCTTTATTCCGGCAGCCTTGCCCACAGCCGTCAATTTCTCGACGTCGCGTTGGCACTCAGCTCGGAACGAGAAGATGGTCATGTCAGGTCCCTCGTAGGCTAATTGACTGGATCTTTGCCGGAGCTTGGAGCTCCCAGTTCAGAAGGATCTCTGCTTCGTCATCGTGTGCGAACACCACGGCGCGGGCAAGCTCCTGTGAAAGCGGATATCCGGCTTCCTCGAGGAGCGATAGGAGATCCGCGGCGACTTTGTGCCGGCAGATTGTGGGGTAGGGAAACTCCAGGAGCCGCTGGACGAAGGCCAGGACCGTCTTCGCGGGCAGGCTCGCGGGTTCTGTTGCGAGAGACGGCTGTCGATCGTCGCTGTGCACGGGAGTTCTCCTTGGAGAACGTTTGGTCATGGCGGAGGCCGGTTGGTCAAGCCTGACAGTCATGAGGTTTTTCCCGTAGCGCATCGGTTCGTCAGGTTGATACAAGCCAAACCTGCATGGGCGGGGAAATGAACATGTCGAAGCTGGACGAGGAAATCGGCGACCTGATGAGACAGGGCCAGCTCGCAGATCACGCGAAGAATGAAGTCTTGAAGGAAACTGTTTTCAAGGCCCTGCCGCGGCGTCCGTTCTTTGATGCCGAGATGGAAATGGCCGCGGGATTCCTAAAGACGTGGCGGCTGAAGGGGCATCGCGTGTTTTTTGGTCCCGCTGAGACCCTGGAACCCGAAGAGCGCATGAAGGCCGTGAAGGAGATGGCGGAAGAGGGCGTGATGGTCTTCATCGGGCTTGATCATCAGTGCGAGCTGATGATCCTGAAGGTTGACGATGGTCGCGGGTTTTTTGGCCGGCAGAAATACCGATATCACAGCTATGTTTCGTCGCCTGGCGATCCGTCGTGTTTGCCGAATGGTTCGTCGACCAATCTGGGTTGGTCGATATCGAAGCTTGGAAACGTACTTAGGTCTTAAGAGGCTTTGCCCCTGGGACTTGATGTTTCTGTAGGCTCGAACGGCCGATGGATCGACGAGAACAAAGTGTCCGCGTGGCGCGGCCACTTAGTCGAATTCGAAGACCTCGGCGAGGATGAATCCGACTTCTCTTGCGCCGTCTGGGTCGGTCTCGAAGGTCAGGATGGCGGTCGCCCGATCGGTCTTTCGGGCTTCGTACTGAAGTCCGGTTCGCCGTTTGACTGCTCCTGCTTTGGCGCGGGAGGCCGCGATGGTCAACACGACTTGGTCGGAGCCTTTCAGTTCGACCTCGACGTGATCGGTCTCATCGAGCTTGCTGGTAGCTCGTCCGACTCTTTCGTCGAAAACAATCAGACCTTCGGAAATTGGCTCGACGATGTAGGCGAGGGGGCTCGTGCGGCGGTTCATCTTGTGCTCACGTTGCGGAGGGGGGATGGTCTGCCTGCGCGGCGAGCTCTACGATCTGGTCGGCGCGCGCGGGGAAGAACTTCCGGACGGCGCGGATCCACAGCGTCGCAGCGTAGCCCTGGCCGCAATCCACGTCGTAAGCTAGGCGCCCGTCGCCATGGACGTGGATTTTCCAATGCTCGGGCAGGGGATCTCCGGCGAGCCAGAGCAGGAAGCGGTGAGCGTCGCTGCGACGTGCGAAGCCCTCGCCGAGACGGTCGGAGTGGTCGGGCACGACGACATACCAGTCGTCGTCATCGCGCTCGGTGTAGTAGCCAGGTGCCTGCTCTCAATTGTTCGAGCAGCGCCGGATCGATCATTGAGGTCCTTCCTTGCTGGACGTTGGATTTAGGTGAGGGCCGTGAATTCGGCGCAGGCCGGATTGCTCATCCGGACGACGGGGTAGTCCGCTGCGTGTTCGCGATCTTCTGATCGTTGCGGAGGAAAGCGCCGGCATTGCGAACCGACGTGGTGAGCGCAATCGTCACAGACGGAGGGTTTGGCATCGGCGCCGGACGCGCCATCGTCTGCCGAAACTTCGCCGACAGTCGCGGAGGAGGGAGACTTGGTGCTGTTGAGTCGCTCGCAGAGATTGTCGATCTCGTCCGGCGACAGCGGCTGCAGCGTTTCGGCGCAAGTTGCGACGTCGTGTTCAGCGCCGGCCGACATCAAGCCCTCGCGCTGCCAGTAGCGCAGTGCGGCGAGGACGGTGCCGAGTTCCCGGTCGGAAAGCGCCGAAGATGGGACGTCGCCTACTTGATCAAGCGCGATCGGTTGGAAGGGCGTTGCGGCGGCGTGGAACGGCGCAGTGTTGGGGTGGCCGGTCAGTGACGAGCCGACATCCAGCTCGACAGGCAACTCGAGCCCGTAGGTTTGCGAATGAACGAGCAGCTGCTGGGCCGTCATCTCGCCATGACGGGACGGCTGGCGGGCCTTGCCACCTTCCGGTCGCCTTTCGGCCGATCGAGCTTCGTACGGGTTGCGCCGATTGTCGGTGAGGGCGGCCCAGACATGACCGGTGTTGATCAATTCCGCGATCGCCTCGGCGATCTTTGGGTGTTTGGCGGTTGCGATCTCCACCTCCATGCGGCTTGTGATGGCGGCGCCTTCTGCCGTCACCGGGATGTGGACGATTTCAGTCAGCCGTGGCGCTCTCATTTCGAGAGAGCTCCGACTTTCTGGTCGAGCGCGCCGGTGACCCAGAAGCCGTTCATCACGTCGCGCCAATAGAGGAACTCGCCTTGGTGTCGGGCGGCGAGGTAGTCGCGGCGCCAAGGCAGATTGCATGTCCGGACCGCGGAGAAACCGGAGCCGGTTCCGGCGCTGCCGTGATCTCGTTCGATCAGGTCGATTGCCGAGCAGCCGGTCGCCGCGGTCCCACGGAATACCGAGCCCAGATTGAAGGCATCATACATGCGTGGCGGACTGAAGACCGCGCATAAGAGAGATATGCAAACACCGTTCGCATGTCATCCGCTATCGCTTCATCGACCGCGAAGATTTCGGCGAGGTCGAAGCCGCCATGATCGGTAGCGTTCCACCATGCGAGGATGAAATTAGCGACGCGACGCGATTGACCGGTGTTCGAACTGGCGATTTTGAGCAGTCGTTGCAGCGCAGCGTCTTCGGTCTTGTTCATGGAGGGCTCCCGTAGATCCTTAGAGACCGAGCCAGACGCGTTTGTGGTCCGCCCAGTCGTAGAGCTGGTCGAGGATGCTATTTAGGTCCTCCAGGACGGCTCCTTCCGCTTCGCCGGCGCCCTTCAGGTGGGAAAGCCAGTCGATGTAATTGTCGATGTCGTCGTCGAAATCGGGGGAGGAAATGTCCAACCAAGCTTTCGGGACCGATTGCTTGAGCAGCGTCGAAAGCTCGTTGCCGACTGTGGCGGCATGTTCGTTGGTTTCGTTCAAGCGGTTGCGGAACAGGATCTCCTTGATATTGATCCTATGATCCCATACCGGCTTGCCGGCGTTGCGACGCTCTCGGGCGACCTGGTGGTTCTCGACAATTGAATCGATTGTTCGCGGCATTCGCGATCCTTGTGAACTATGTCTCGACCGACACTTGAGAGGCAGTGAGAGGCAGTGAGAGGCAGTGAGAGGCTATATCAACCGACTTCTATCTGGTTGCAGTTTCGGTGATAGAACGCGTTTTCGATAGCTCTCGCGGAGCGCGCGGTCGGGCGAGGGATTGTCGATCTCGGCCATGAACTGCTGGAACGCATCGCCGCGAACACCAACCGTGGGGATGTTCCGACGATGGGCCGCGACCGCCTGGTCGTGCAGGCTCTTGTCGCCTTTGGCGAAGGCGAGGATGAGCGCCTTGTCTTTGGCGGGTGTCTCGACGGGCATGCGGGCCTCCAGGTCTGTTGATGATCGGTCTTGGATTTATGACTCGGGATCGATCCGCGGGGCGCCAACAATGGTGTTGATGGACGCGCCGCACGGGCAACGCCCCGCTGGTTATGGTTCGCAGGGGCGGGCCGTTCCTGCGATGGAGCTCGGCGAGCTGAAGGCCTTCGGGGGCGGGCTCGAGAACCACCTGCAATCCTCCGCCTGCCCGAGCTTAGGGCCATCGCCGTCCAACGGTCAGGCTGACAAGATTGTTCTGCACGGTCCATCCTGGCGGATTTGGAGAGAGTGCAGCCTATCTGAAGTTGGTCAGATCGAGCCAGCCCGATCTATAAGTCCGCGAGGATCACAGGGGTCCTTATTGGAGTCGCTGTCTTGGCGAGCAGCTGGAGTTGATCGGCGATGTGGTTCGATCCCAATGGCGGTTCCAGTTCAGCCAGGGCGCAGTCGCTTGTTTTTCCCAAGACCAGGCAGTCGAAGACATCTCTGGCTCTGGCGAAGGTATCGAGAAAGCTCTCACCTGATCGGCTCCGGGCGATGCATTTGGTCCAGTAGCTCGCCCCCCTCTTGGATGGATCTTCGCCGTAGCGCAGGAGGAATGAAAAGCCGGAAAATTTGCCGATGGCGACGCTGACGTCATGGAAAGAGCGGCAACGCGGATGGGAGGAGTTCAGCGAAATCGCCATAGGCTTGCCGCGGCTGCCGGTGCACACCTCAGTGAGGGACTTCTGGATATCGAATTCGGAGCTCCAGCCCAGATGTCTTGCGCCCTCGAAAGGCCGGTAGGTCGCGCGTTTGATCGTGATCACACTATCGACCGAGATGCCTATTTCTTCTCGCCACAAGACCTGGCCCTCGCTCTGGGGCCTGGCGAGAACGGCCAGGTGGAAGCGCTTCCGAAGATCGGCAAGCGACGCAATCGGGTCGAGTTGGTATTGGCTGAGGGCGCCAGCGCCATTGAGCAGCTCGGCGACGCCGGCGATGCCCCATCGCAAGTGTGAGCTATATCGCTTGTCATCGCCGGTTTCGACCATCCATCGCATCGCCTCGAACGCCTGCTCGATCGAGAGTGGTTGGGGCCAATAGCTGTCCGGCCGGAGCAACTCGATGAGCGGGATCGAGAAGCTACGCTTTCGGCGGGGCCGATCGGTTGTCGTTTGGAGCGGGCGATTTTTCAGAAGAGTCGCGCGGGCGTATTCGGTCATTGGGTGTCAGCGCCGCTTCTTTTGGGGTTTAGCGGTCACGGTGCCCGCGGAGAAGGAGGCGTTCATTTGGGGAAGCGGAAGCGACCTGGGTCGTTTCGGTCGCATGTCCGATGTACCGAGTCGCCGAACAGGTCTGGCCATCTGAAGTGCATGCCTGAGTCGCGGATGCGCGCGGCGGCAGGCTTGGATGCAGATGGCATAGAGCAGTAGATGCTGGAAGCGCATTATAGCGGCTTCTCAAGCCGCCTGGAGTGCTTGAGGGGTGGAATGGCGACTTGTGTCGTCATAGCCGAGCCAGAACTGCTCCAGCAGCTTCAGGAACTCATCCTGATTGATCAATCCGTCGGAGGCGTTCTCAGCGATGAAACGGGCTGCGGCCCGTGACTGGCGATCGGTCATGGGGCCGATCAAACCGTTGGTCACGAGGGCCATCTCAGCGGTGTCTTGAGTTGAGACGAGAATTAGGCAAGTCGGCATAGCGCGCTGACCTATTAGTTGGGGGAATAATCTAAATAGTCTACGGCTTTGAAGCGATCGTATATTCGTGTCAGCCTTGCGCGAAAGGTATCTTATGGAACTCAAAAGCGGTTTGCGCGCCGTTGCGTTTTGGCTCGAAACCGCCAGTTAGGCCGTTGCGTGAACTCACCATAGAGAGAAGTCGAGTTGCGATCGAATTCGCACGCTTCTTTTGCGTCAGTGTTAACGACTATTGATGTCTGAAAAAAGCACTTGAAGCAGAATTAGAGGCGCGTGAAGATGCCGATATTTGGTTTCCAGCGACGCTACGTCTAGGGGAGGCTAGCCATGAGATTTGTGACTGCATGGGCGGGCGCAATAATCTTTGCCCTCTCAACAGGCTGTGGCACAGCGCAAACCCCCGAAGCCGATCGCGCAGCATACGTCGCAAATGCGGTGAATCGAATATCAACTCGCGATAGATGGGAACATATTGAGTTCCTTAGCTTAATCACCGAAGTCCATAGGCATATGGGCGGCGAACCGATTGGCAATCGTCAAAACCTCGCAAACAATAAGTTGCTCGCGGACGACGCCATTCGGGCACGAACGGCGGCGACAGGCGAAGGGAGAATTGCTCCCTCGGCTGCTTTCGCCGACCGAGTCTACGAATTCTTGGCTAGCGGGGGAATCCCCGGTGCTACGATTGCTCGCATTCTGAGGGATCGCCTAAAGTTAGAGACCGAAACGGGGGCGATCCAGAATGCTGCGTCACAGCTGGCGCGGGGCCATGAAAGTTACAGAAGAAATCATCCGCGGGCCGAGCAAGTCATTGCTGCCATTTATGATTTGGGGCGAAATTATCCGGAGTTCGGGAAAGCTCTCAACGAAATATATGGAAGAGATTTTGGCGTAGACATAGGCGATCCAGCGCACAAAATTTTAGCCCAAAATAGTACGCTAACGCAAGCGCGGCGCTTTCTTGGAACAGCTGGTACGAATCCCAATGAACTCCGCGCAATGTTGAGCGAGGAGATGGCGAAGTTGCCGGCAATTGCGAGAGAGGAGGCTAGCCGAGTAGCTCTGCAGTCGAGCCAAGGGGCATCGAATGCGTTTCGCGCCGCTGCAAATGAACGCCTTGAGGTGACAAGGCGAACCTATGAGGAAATGGGGCTTCGAGCTGGAATTGCGGTCGCTGCAACGATGTTGCCGCCAACAGATTCGAACCGCCGATTTGTCCAAACCGCACACACACTGGTCGATGCGTACTCCGCCTATAGGGCATTTGAAACATATCGTCAGCAAGAGGTCGATCAGTCACGCATCGCCGTCGCGGGCGCCGCCATGACAATGAACTATTTTGTCATGGCGATCGCGTTAATAAATGCATACAACACTGACCAGAGGGCCAATCCAGAAGCTGAGATTTATAAGGCTCTTGTAGCAATATCTCAGCAGATTGCCCAATTCAGAACTGAAACGACTGGGCGTTTTGATCGAGTTGATGCGAGCCTAAACATAATCTATCGGGATATGACGAGAGGTTTGTTCGAAGCTGTGCGGGCGATAGGGCAAGTAGACACTAACCTTTCCGAGCAGCATAGGTCGATATCGCGGCTTTATTGGCAGGCTACATTTTCTCAACAGAATTTTGATAGCAGGCTCAATTTCATGATGAACCAAAATTTCAACGGAGATGTTGGCCGCTGTGTTGGGTACCGCGCGGCAACCGGTCTCCAATTGACCTCGGAGCAGTATGCCATCTGCGTGCGAAATATTAGCACGCACCTGCGAGAATGTAGTGATCGTGCGAGAAGTGGATTGCGAACTACTCTCGATCGCGTGTCGCTTTCGTCATTGCATGTGCGACTTATGTCTGCGCGATGGGCGGAAGAGATTAACTTGTTCCGTGATATTGCCGGCGAGTTTTCGTTTGGCTTCAGCGGGGATCGCGCCAACCCAATATGTTGGGAACGGGTCAGTAATGCGCTTGTTAACTTGGCGATAGAAAATGACGGTCATCACGCATCGTTCCCAAGTGTAGCGCTTGATGAAATGATCGCGGAAGGCGAAGCGTTGACTCGGGACATTTCCTTTCGTCTAGGCCGGGATCTTCCCGCCGAAACTTTGCGCTTGTATGAGAAGCTATTTTCTATTTATCAGACCTCAATGGCCGATACACGCTCAGCGATCACCGCAGCTCGGACCAGTGTAGTGATCTCAGAGGAAGTGAGGTTTGATGATCTTGTTCTGGACTTTGAGCATCCGATTCCTCATCGGGTCATAAATGAGATTCGGGCTCGGAAGATCCAACACGTCGGTCTGGGCATGCCGGGCGCGCCCGAAACGCCACAGATTGTATCTCTGGGGAATCATCCGGCACAAGTAGTGTCTGGTAATGAGAATTGGCCGCCGCACTCGTCTCCAGAGCGTATCTGGGACTTAGTTCTGCGTATGCCATGGATACGCGCTTATGAAATGCTCGGGCTTGGAACTTTGGATATTCGTTACAGCGTAACGCTTCTTAACCCGAGCACCGTGTTTTGCGTTGAAAACGCGCAAGTCCGCGGCGTCCATAGTGCGGTATACTTCGTGTATCTCGTTGATAAGAGGGGTGGACGCAAATTGATTGCACGATCCTCGCCTATAAGCGTCCCGCAGGCAACCGTTTACGACGGGCCGTATCGGCGAGCCTGTACTGCGGAGCAGCCAAGCATGGGCGCGTATGTAAAGGCGCAAGCATTTGTTGATCTCTTGCCTTACGAATTCCAGCCGCTGTTCGAGAAGCAGGCGGCACCCGAGGCGCTTCAGTCGCATCAACGGGTCTTGAAGGAACGCGTCGTCGCTCTCGCGATTAGAGGGCGAGCGGCGATCCTGGAGCGCATGGAGAACGCTACGAGTGATGTGTCCGACGCAATGCGGCGGG
>BFBZ01000022.1_pt304 | contig 14017 bp, 13 predicted proteins | sample 1888401 | NCBI WGS metagenome assembly BFBZ01 (sample SAMD00112614, study PRJDB3348) | symbiont metagenome | host: Chara braunii | reverse complement strand
CGAATTCAATATAGCGCGAGAACAAACGCAACCTTACTTCGATAAGTACACGCAACTTTACTTCGATAAGTACGTGGCGCTCAATCCGATCAATCCGGTACTACCTTTGCTGGAGGTCGAGAAGGTCTACAGCCTGTCTGATTTGCTCCCCTATAACGAATTCTACGGCACTCGCTTCTACAAGGAATGGCTTGGCCCACAAGGCGTCGTGGACTTCTTTTTAGCCAGCCTGGAAAAGTCAGGCACGCGTACAGCCTTCCTCACCCTTCGACGTAATGCGGACAATGGCCTGGTCAACGACGACGCGCGGCGACGGATGGCACTGGTCATTCCGCATGTGCGCCGCGCCATGGTGATCGGCAAGGTGATCGATTTTCGCAAGGCCGAAGCGGCGGCGCTCACCGATACGTTTGCCGGCTTGGCCGCCGGCATATTCCTGGTCGACGCCAAAGGCCGCATCGTGTTCTGCAACGATGCAGGACAAAGCGTCCTCAACGAGGGAAAACTTATCCGCAGCGTGCGTGACACACTGGTCGCGATCGATCCCGATGCGGATCGCGCCTTGCGCGAGGTGTTTGCCTTGGCTGGTGGCGGCGACGCGGCGATCGGAACCAAGGGGATCGCCATCCCCTTGCGCACACTGGATGACGAATCCTTTGTGGTCCATGCGCTGCCGCTCACCTCCGGCGCGCGGCAGCAGGCGGGCGTGACATATTCGGCGGCTGCGGCGGTGTTCGTGCGCCAAGCAGCGCCCGATACCATCCCGCCGATGGAGGCCATCGCCAGCCTCTACAAGCTGACCATGAGCGAGTGCCGCGTGCTTCATGCGGTGGTGACAATCGGCGGCGTGCCAGCAGTGGCCGACGCATTTGGCATTTCCGAGGCCACGATCAAAACCCACCTGCATCGCGTGTTCGCCAAGACCGGCCTCAAGCGCCAGGCCGATCTCGCCAACCTCGTCGCGCGGCATGCGAGCCCGTTTCTTGGGTGAATCGCTGAGATCTCGATCGATCGATTGACGCGCGCACACGCCGCTCATGCCAGCCTTGCCCGGGAGGAGCATGAGGCCATGGCGATGGAAAGAGTTAATCATGATGCGCGTTGGATGTTTTGGACGGCAAATATCCCCGATGTGGTCTGCAATCTTCTCATCGCCAGCGCCGTTGCCGGCATGATCATCGCGATCGCACGGACGACAGTTCAAGGCGTCCTTCAAGACGCTGAGGGCGCACCTGTCTTCATTTGCGGGACATGGGACCAGGCCGCGACCGATGCAGGGGCCTGGCTGCAAAACAATCGCAACGATGGGATTGCGCAACGCGCCGAGAATGCGATGCGGCTGCAGCACGCCCGCAAGGCTTGCGGAGCCGGCAATATCGCGATGGCATGTCAGGACTACCGCGCAATTGTGCAGAGCGTGAGTGATGGCGTGGGCATATCCGCCATCGCATGCGGGCTGCCCCAATAACCGACGACGGCCTCGGTCGAATCATACAGGACCGGGGGTACCGGCAGACCGAGTTGGCCAGAAGCCCCCGCGCAGCGCCGCATTTAAATCGCCCCGACGAGGCCCAGCACCGCGTCATCGCCGGAAAGGCCGTGGCCAGACATTGGTCGCACCACAAATACTTTTTCCAATCAACGCTGAACCAGTTGCGGCCGTCGGGGCCGTACGACCATCATACACGACGTCGCGGATGAATGTTGCTGCAAAGCCGCATGCGGCAAGATTCGTGGCGCATGCCCGTTTGTCGGTCCTCGCCTCTGACGAACGTCAGATGCGGTCGGCTTGCGGCTTGACCAAGCTGGCCGAAAGCAATGCGGCGCTGTGCCGTCGGCTGCGGGGGCTGGCATGTCTGATACGCGACGTCACAAAATCAAGACTTATGGAAGTCATGGCGTTCTTCGATCACGACTCATCATTGGTAGCTTGGCAGTTGCGACTGTCGGTGCGGTGCTGGCGCCGTCCGACGCCTTGGCTCAATTCATCTGCGCTCCCGGCGGCGGCGCAGTGGCGACAGGTCTTGGCTCAATGGCTTGCGGCACAAATGCAACAGGAGGAGGAGGTTCCACCGCGGTTGGCGCTGAGGCGGGTAGTTCCGGTGCCAACGGAGGCACTTTTTTTGGTGCGGATGCCGGCGCTGCATCAAACGGCAGCCGCAATACCGCGCTCGGCAACGGCGCCGGCGGTGCCGTCGATGGCCACAACAACCTGGCCGTGGGGGCTGACGCAGGTGAAAGCGTCACCGGCAGCGGCAACACGGCTCTCGGCGCCACCGCGGGCCAGAGTTTGCATGGAGACAACAACATCGCCATCGGCAATACTGCCGGCGCCGGCAATCGCGTCGATCCACTGGTCGTGTCCAACACCATCGCGATCGGAAACAATGCCGTCGCCAGCGCCAACGGAGCGATGGCCATCGGGCACAACGTGCAGGCGACCCGCGCCAACCAGGTCGTGCTTGGCACCACCGCCAACACCTACACCATGGCCGGCATCACTTCGGCCGCGAGCAAAGCCGCGCAAAGCGGACCGACGCAACTGGTTACCTCCGACAGCGGCGGCAATCTCGCCACCACGAGCGTTGCAAGCCTTGGCCTCGCCTCCAGCGCCGATGTCGGCGCGATCAACTCCCAGCTTGGCGCCGTTAATTCACAGCTTGGCACCGTTAATTCCCAGTTCGGCGCCATCAATTCTCAGCTCAGCACGATCAATTCACAACTCGGCGCCATCAACGCCAGGCTCGACGACCTCAACGGGCGGACCAACAAGGCCATCAACGGCGTGGCGATGGCTTTCGCCATGGCCGGGGTGCCGACACTGATGCCGCACGAACGGTTTGCCGCCACCATGAACTGGGGGACGTATCAGGGCGCCAACGGGCTTGCGGTCAACACCGCCTTCCGCATCACCAACAATGTGCAGCTCAATGGTGGCATCGGCTACGGCGCCGACGAGCGCACCGTCGGCGGGCGCATCGGCCTGCGGGTGGGCTGGTGACGTGAACGGGCGGCGTGCAGCCCCAAAGGCGGCAGCGGGCCTTGCTCTGCTGACGTTCGCTCTCCTGGCGGCAGGCCCCGCGACAACACTGTTCGCCGATCCAACGAACGTGAGCCAGCAGTTTTCCGAACGCTGGCAATTCGCCGAGATGGCTGGCGCTCCATCACAGCCTAATGCCAGGCCGCAGCCAACACCGGCCCCCGCCGCGGCCAAGCCGGAAGCTGCCGCCTCCTCCGACAAGCCTCCCGCCCTGCCCGTCAGCCTCGATCAGGCGCTCTACCTCATCCGCACCACGCTTCTGACCCTCAACGACGCCAATCGTTCGGGCAACTACACGGTGCTGCGCGATCTCGCGGCGCCGGATTTCCAGGCGAACAACACTGCCGCCGATCTCGCGCAAGGCTTCGCCGATCTGCGCCGGCGGCGTTTCGATCTCTTTGCGGCCGCGTTGGCGGCCCCCCAGCTCACCTCCACACCGGTCCTTGACGCCGAGAAAAGGCTGCGCCTGCAAGGGAGTTTTTCGACACGACCGCTGCAAATCAGCTTCGATCTGCTGTTCCAGAACGTGAGCGGGCAATGGCGATTGTTCGGCATGTCCGTCACGACGCCGCAAGCGCCGGCGGAGGCCCAGATCGCGCCGGCCAAAGCCCACCAAGGCAGTCGCGTCACGAGCCGCTAGCGAGAGGCAGACGACATGTTGCTGCGAGGTCACATTCAGCGACATTCGCAGGGAATGTCCGTTTCTGGTCACGACCTCTGACGAACGTCAGATGCGGCCGAAGAACAGCTTGGCCAAGGTTGCGGCGCGGCGGATAGTGGAAGCACCATGGCCCGGCCGCCTGGGGAATGCCATGTCAAAGATTCGACCTCGCAAAACCATCTTTGCGCGCGGCGGCAGCCCTGATGGAAGGGGGCACACGGATGGCTTGATCCGTATGCTGCTGGCGGGCGGAGTGACTGTCGGGATCATCGGTGGCGGTCTGGCTCCAGCACGGGCAGCCAACGACGGCATCATTTTCAACGGCGCAGCCGTGAACAGCGGCATGGCATCAGGGGCGAGTTCGTTGGCGATCAGCAGCAGCAGCGACGTCTTTCCAGCAACGGCGAGCGGCGATGGCTCCATGGCTTTTGGTACCGGCGCTAAGGCAAGCGGCGACACTGCCATAAGTCTCGGCGCTCTTACGACGGCGAGCGGACGCCTCTCTTCCGCAGTCGGCTTCGGCGCCCAAGCCGACGCGGGTGCTGGCGTTGCGATCGGCCCAGGTGCAAGCGCTGGCGCGAACCGATCTTTCGTGTCTATGGGCAATCCGCCAGCCGTTCTTGGCAGCGTCGCAATTGGTTTGAACAGCTTCGCCAGTCATAGCGGCGCCACCGCGGTCGGAGGCGCAAGCGTTGCTGGCGAGAATGGTGCCAGTGCAACCGCCAATTTCGCCTCGGCGTTCGGAACCAGAAGCGTGGCTTCAGGGCTTGCCAGCTCAGCCTTCGGCGTCGGCAGCGTGGCAAGCGAAGACTCCAGTGCCGCTTACGGCTCCGGTAGCCAGGCAACCGGCGTCGCCAGCTCTGCTTTCGGGCTCGAAAGCACGGCAAGTGGCTTCAGCAGCTCGGCCTTCGGCCGCAGTAGCCAGGCGACCGGCGGTTACGGCATCGCCTCCGGCGCCAACAGCACCGCAAGCGGTGCGAGAAGCGCGGCCTACGGCGTCTTCAGCACCGCCAGTGGCGCCTCCTCGGTCGCGATCGGCGACACCGCGCAAGCGACACAGGCCGGCGCCATCGCCGTCGGCCTCAACGCAGCCGCCACCGGCGTCAATGCTGTCGCCATCGGCACCGGCGCGAGCGCGACCGGTTCAGTCGCGATCGGCGCCGGCGCTTCGGCCAGTAACGGTGGCGCGGCGTTTGGCGACGGCGCCGCGGCTTCCGGATCGCTCTCCGCCGCGCTCGGGCCGAACGCAACCGCAACGGCCGCCAACTCCGTCGCGCTCGGCTCGGGCTCCATCGCGAACCAGGCCAACACCGTCTCGGTCGGCTCCGCCGGCAACGAGCGGCGCATCACCAATGTCGCCGCCGGCATCAATCCGACCGACGCGGTGAACATGGGCCAGCTCGGCAGCGCCACGTCCGGCTTCCAGTCGCAACTCAGCAGTTTGCAATCTCAAGTTGATACCGTGAGCAAGGAGGCCCGCCGCGGCATCGCGGCCTCGGCGGCGCTCGCCCCGGTCATCACGCCCTCCGCGCCCGGCCGCACGACGGTGTCGCTCAACTCCAGCTTCTACCGGGGCGAAACCGGCGTCGGTGTCGGCATCGCCCATCGCCTACGCACGGCCACTCCGATCACGGTCTATGGCAGCTACGCCAGCACCTCCGGCACCGAGCACATCGGCCGTGTCGGCGCGGCGCTGGAGTTCTGACGACGCGGCAAGGTTGAGACCATGACTTTACCGTCGATCGCCGCTGCAACTCCGCTGCGGGGTTCGATCTGTCCGGCTCTGGTGATGGCATTGCTATGGGGCCCGCTGCCGGCCCTGGCGCAGCAGCAGCCGAAATCGCCGTGGGCGCAAACGGCGCCGGCAAAACCGGCCGAGCCATCGCAACCATCGCCGCCCACACCGCAACAGGTGCAGCCGGCCCCGCAGCGCCCCACCACCACACCGCCGCCGTCTCAGTCCTCGCCGCGCTGGGACAGCCTGCCACGCATGGGGCTGGAGCGGCAGTTCGCGGGCCCCCTGCAGGACACGCTGATCCAGCGCTGGCGCGACCCGGGCGACGGAGCCATCTGCTACATCTACCTGCCGATTACCGCACCGCATTCGCAGCCGACCGAGAGCGGCTATGTGCAGTATGGAGCCAACACCATCGGCAGCATCAGTTGCTTTGCTGGAACTTCATCCAACCAGCGCCGCTGAACACAGTCCGTCATGACAAATTGGTGGCGCCCCGACAATCGAGTCAGACAGCCAATCGCCTACGAGATGAGATGTTGCCGCAAAGCCTCAAGCAACATTCCGCAGAGTGGCTAGCTGCGGTCGTTTGCCGTGCGCGGCCGGTTTCGGAAAATTGAACCCGACGCCGCATCCTGCCTGACCGTGGCCGCGGGATCGCGCCAGGCTTAGAAGCCCGATAAATCAGCACACTTGCCAAGACCGGTGAACAATCCGATATCAGGGGCTGACCATCGCCCTCAGGGCGCGCCTCCCAGTCTCCAACAACAGGCCATCGATGCCCGACGCGCTGCAGCTTCTGAAAACCCGCCGTTCCGCCAAGCCGCGCGAGATGAACGGCCCGGGCCCCTCGCCCGCTGAACTCGAGACCATTCTGACCATCGGCGCCCGGGTGCCGGACCATGGCAAGATCGCGCCATGGCGCTTCATCGTGTTCGAGGGCGACGCGCAGCGCAAAGCCGGCGATATCATCGCCAAGGTGTTCGCGGCAAAGAATCCCGGCGCCACCATCGAGCAGATCGAGGCCGAGAAAAACCGCCTGGCCGAAGCGCCGCTGGTGATTGCCGTGGTCTCCTCCATCAAGCCGCATCCGAAAGTGCCGCCGTGGGAGCAGGAGCTGTCGGCAGGGGCCAGCGCCATGAATATCGTGACCGCGGCCAACGCGCTCGGCTATGTCGCCAACTGGCTGACCGGCTGGTTCGCCTTCGACCGCGACGTGCTCACCGCGTTCGGCCTGCGCGCCGACGAGAAGCTCGCGGGCTTCGTCCATATCGGCAGCATCGACAAGCCGGTCGAGGACCGCCCCCGGCCGAACCTCAGCGACCTCGTCACCCGGTTCTGATCGACGGCGCTGATCGGACTCTGGTCAGCAAGGGCTTGGCTTATGCAGGACTTGATCAAGAAGATACTGTCCGCCCGCGTCTATGATGTCGCGATCGAAAGCCCGCTCGATCCGATGCCGAGGCTGACCGAGCGCCTCGGCTCGCCGGTGTTTCTCAAACGCGAAGACCTGCAGCCGGTCTTCTCCTTCAAGCTGCGTGGCGCCTACAACAAGCTTGCCTCGCTCCCACCCGACGCATTGGCACGGGGCGTGATCTGCGCCTCCGCCGGCAATCATGCGCAAGGGCTCGCCCTCGCCGCGCAGCGCCTGCGGGCCGAGGCGACCATCGTGATGCCGCGCACCACCCCGGCGATCAAGATCGACGCGGTGAAGCGCCGCGGCGGACAGGTGATCCTGCATGGCGATACATTCGATGAGGCCTATGCCCAGGCCCGGCAGATCGAACGGCAGCAGGGCCTGACTTTCGTTCATCCGTTCGACGATCTCGACGTCATTGCCGGACAGGGCACCATCGGCCTCGAAATCTTGCGGCAGCATCCCGATCCGATCGAAGCCGTGTTCGTCCCGATCGGAGGTGGCGGCCTCGCCGCCGGCGTCGCGACCGCGATCAAATTCCTGCGGCCCGACATCAAGGTGATCGGCGTCGAACCGCAGGATGCCGCGGGCATGGCAGCCTCCCTGCAGGCCGATGAGCGCGTGACGCTCAGTCAGGTCGGCCTGTTTGCCGATGGTGTCGCCGTGCGCCAGGTCGGCGAGCTGACCTTTGGCCTCTGTCGTGAATTTCTCGATGAGGTGGTGACGGTGGACACCGACGCGATCTGCGCCGCGGTCAAGGACATCTTCGATGACACGCGCGCCATCGCCGAGCCCTCCGGCGCGCTGGCGCTTGCCGGCCTGAAGGCCTTCGCTCTCCCCACGTCCTCGACCCGCGGTAGCCGGATCGCCATCAACAGCGGCGCCAATCTCAATTTCGACCGGCTGCGCCACATTGCCGAGCGCGCCGAGATTGGTGAACGCCGCGAGGCGCTGCTGGCGGTCACCATCCCCGAGCAGCCCGGCAGTTATCGCGCCTTCATCCAGGCCCTGGGCCCGCGCCCTGTCACCGAGTTCAATTATCGTCTGGCGGGCAGCGGACCGGCCCATGTTTTCCTCGGCCTCGGTCTCAGCGACGGCGAGAGGGAGAAGCGGGAGACTATCGATATCCTGCGCCGTCAGGGCTATGACGTCGAAGACATGACCGACAACGAAATGGCCAAGCTCCATGTCCGCTACATGGTCGGCGGGCGCGTGGCCGGAATCGAGAATGAACTGCTGTTGCGCTTCGCCTTCCCCGAACGCCCCGGCGCCCTGCTCAAATTCCTCGACGGCTTGACGCCCGACTGGAATATCTCGCTGTTTCACTACCGCAATCACGGTGACGACCATGGGCGGGTGCTCGCCGGCATTCAGGTGCCGGCCGACGATCGGCCGCGCTTTCGCAGTCGTCTCGATGACCTGGGCTACCCGTATTGGGACGAAACCGACAATCCCGCCTATCGGCTGTTTCTCGATGGCGCGGGATAGCCTACGCCGCCTGCGCTGCATTCTTGCCGAAACGCACCAGCAGTTCGGCGACCGAGGCGGCCGGCCGCGCCGGGCTGAACAGAAAGCCCTGCACTTCGGTGCAGCCTTCGGCGCGCAATTGGTCGAGCTGCTCCCTAGTCTCGACGCCTTCCGCGGTGGTCGGGATGCTCAGGCTTTGCGCCAGCCCTGAAATCGCCCGCACGATGGCGATGCAGTCGGCACGATCCGGCAGATCGCGGACGAACGAACGGTCGATCTTGATCTTGTCGAACGGGAAGCTGCGCAGGTAGCTCAGGCTGGAATAGCCGGTGCCGAAATCATCCATCGAGATCCGCACCCCGAGGGCGCGCATCTGGTGCAGCGTCTGAAGATTGGTGTCGGTTTCCGCGAGCAGCACGGATTCGGTGATCTCGAGCTCGAGTCGGTCAGCCGGGAGCTGGGAGTGCGCCAGCGCCGCCACCACCGCAGGTACGAGATTGCGGCTCTTGAACTGCACCGGCGACAGATTGACCGCAACCTTGATGTCGGAGGGCCACTGCGCCGCATCGGCGCAAGCGGTCCGCAGCACCCATTCGCCGATCGGAACGATCAGGCCGATGTCTTCCGCCACCGGAATGAACTCGGCCGGCGATACCATGCCCCGCTCCGGATGGCGCCAGCGCAGCAGCGCTTCGAACGAGGTGATGCGGTCGGCCGAGAGATTGACCAGCGGCTGATAGTGCAGTTCGAGTTCACCGTTCGCCAGCGCGTGGCGCAGATCGGCCTCCAGCATCCGGCGCGATTGCGCCTGCCGGTCCATCTCCATCTCGAAGAAATGATGGCCGCCCCCGCCATCGGCTTTCGCGCGGTACAGCGCCATGTCGGCGTTGCGCAGCAGCGTTTCCGAGGTGTCACCGTCGAGCGGCGCGATGGCGATGCCGACGCTGGCGCCGATGGTCAGTTCCCGGCCATCGACGTCATACGGCACGCTGAGCGCCGCAATCAGCCGGGTCGCCCGCTCGCCGGCCTCGGCCGGGCTCGACATCGGATCGAGGATCAGGGCGAACTCGTCGCCACCGAGCCGCGCGGCGAGATCGCCGGCGCCGAGCGAGGCCTTAAGGCGTTGGGCGACCTGCTGCAGCAGCCGGTCGCCGACCGGATGGCCGAACGAGTCGTTGATCGCCTTGAACATGTCCAGGTCGACGCACAACACCGCCGCCGTGCGCTCCGTGCGGGTGCACTGCTCCACCGTATGCTGCAGGCGCTGCTGGAACGTCACCCGGTTCGGCAGGTCGGTCAACGCATCATGATGCGCCATGTAGGAGATCCTGGCCTCGGCCCTGCGCCGTTCGGTGACATCGATGATCGACACCAGAAACGCACTGCGCTCGCCGAAACTGACCCGGCGACCGTAGGTCAGGGCTTCGATCTCGCTGCCGTCGGCGAGAATATGCCGCCAGCTGCGCCGCGACTGATAGCTGTCCTGCAGCACTTCAAGCGCCTTGAAGTGGATGTCGCGTTCGTCGTGCGGCCAGATATCTCCGATCTTCATCGCCAAAAACTGCTCGCGGCTGTAGCCGTAGTGTGCGACCGCGGCATCATTGACGTTGAGGAAACCGAAGCTCTCTTCGTCGAACACCCACATCGGCATCGGATTGTTTTCGAACAGCAGCCGGAATGACTGCTCGCGCCGCTTGAGGTCGGTGATATCGGTCAATGTCGCCGACAGCAGGTCGCCGATCGCGGCCACGCTGATCTTGATATGGGTGCCGCTTGACGACGCGATCTCGAATTGATCCGAGGCACCGTTTTCGATCACCGCGCTCAGGCGGCGCAGAACGTCGGGCGCTGCCAGATCGTGCCTGCCTTCGCTGAGGCGACGCCAGCGCAGCGTCTCCGCCGGCTCCCGCAGTAGCTGGCAGGCCCCCTGGTTGAGATCGATGATCTGGAAATCGATGGTGGTGTGGCTGGCATTGCGGCATGCCGCCAGCGCCAGGAAGCCGCCGTCGGTCGCACTGAAGATGGTGTCGATCAGGCTGTAGCCGCTGCCGCGCTCATGAACGTAGGCCGAGATCAGCGGCGGCCCCCACCGGCAAGCCATCGGCATGGCGTAGATATCGAAGGTGCGGACGATGCCGTTGGCGACGTTGTAGGCTGATGTCGCATAGGGCCGGCTGCTTGCGAGCGCATTGAACGCCGCCTCCGACAGCACGCCCTCGTATTCCGGCGCGAGATCGCTGACCCGGGTATCCCAGGCATCCTGTCCCAGCCACTGCCGCAGCGCGCGCCCCGTCCGCATGATGGTGAGCGTCTCGCCACAGCCCTGCAGCAGCGCCATGTGGTCGGCGAGCCGGCCCATGCTGCCGAGCACGACTTCCTCATAGGCCGGCAATTGCTGGTCAGGACGCAGCGCGGCGAACCATTTTCGTCGCAGGGTCGAGACGTCGCTCAACGTTTCGGTGAGGATTTCTTCCTCGACCGTCTTCCTGACAGCACCCACGACATCCCCTTAACCAGCGCACGCCTCGAGAGTTTCGCGGTTAATTCAACCTTGCGGTATTGACGAGAGGTAAAGAGTTCCGCAGGAGCGGTGATTATGAATTTTTTAAGACGCCCGATGGTTAGGAAATCATTGGCGAAAATGCATTGCATTTGACGCGTCGACATCTGCTTAGCGCGCGACGACTTCAACCTCGCCATCGACGCCGTTCACCACATTGAACGGGCGCTCGAACACCTTGCCTTCGTTCTTGGCAATGGCGCGGTATTCACCCTCGGCCAGGATCACGCGCGGAAACGCGCCGATCGATTCCTTGATCACGTCACCGGCCGGCGTGATCACCGACCACGATGTGTTCGCCAGTGCCTCTCCGCCCTTGTCGCCGACGAGCTTCAGCGTCACCACCGCCGCACGATGGGTAACGATGACGTCGGTGAGCTTGCCGGCCTGAATGCGGATGTCGGAGCGCACGATCGAGTTGGCGTCGCCATACTTCGAGATGATGTAGTAGGTGCCCTCCGGCACCAGCAGCACGTCCCCGGCGGAGACGTTCTGCTGGATCGGCGCGCGCTCACCAACTTCGAACTGGCTGCCTTTGAAAATATCGAATGCGATCTGGTTCGGCGGGATCTTGCTGCTGCCGACACGGCCTTCGATACGTAGACCGCCCGCCGGCAAGTCGAACGATTCGCGGGTCGTCTCCTGGCGCAACGTCACCGGCCGCACCGCGCTGACCAGACCCAGGCCGACATGCACCACATAGCTGCCGGGGGCCAGCACGATGTTCGGTGTGGGCGTGCGCTCCTCGCGGATCAGCTTGAAGGCGCCTGTGGCGTCCGGCTTGTCGGCATAGATGCGCCAGACCAGCCCGCTGTTGACCACGGGGAGATCCTTGCCATAACGCGCCGTCAACGCCAGCACGGCCTGCCCCGGCGCAGCGACCGCCGCTGCCGCGGGCGGCACGGCCAGCGGCGCCGCGGACACCGGCGGCTGGGTGATCGGAGCAGGCAGCGGCGCCGGTGCGGCGGCCGGCCCCGAGGGGGGCGCCAGGTTCATTGCCGGCCCCGAGGGGGCCTCAGGAACCGAACCGGGCGGAACCGGCGGCGGCCGATCGCTGAACATCTGGGCAAGGGCCGCCTGCGGGGGGCCCAACACCAACAGAAGCGCACACAATCCAGCCGTCAATCGTCGCCTGGCGGACCGACAATGGGAGCTGCTGGGTATCATCGCAGGGTTTTTGACCGAAAACGCGGCGAATTCAAGCCTTTGTAAGCTCAATTCACCACGTGTTCAGATCCTCCGCCGGATCGGCCGTTTCGGAGGCATGCTGCACGCTCATATTTGTTATCCTCACCGCTGGAGGCGAAACGGCACAATTAGGTCCTATATGGGGTTTGACTGATGCAGATCGTGTTGCGCGGCAGGCTTTCGCGGTTGGGAGAGAATGGTGCTGGAAAGTTTGATCGGACGTAACCGCGACAAGGCGGGCCTCGGGCCAACACGGCGACCGACGATCGGACTGGCGCTCGGTGGCGGTGCAGCGCGCGGCTTTGCCCATATCGGCATCATGCGCACACTGATCGCCAACGGCATTCTCCCCGACATCGTGGTCGGCACATCGATCGGTGCCGTGGTCGGCGGCTGCTATGCGGCCGGTCATCTCGACACCCTGGAGGAATGGGCGCGCAGCCTGCAGCCGAAAAACATCTTCAGCTATCTCGATATCCGCCTTAATGGCTCCGGCCTGATCGGCGGCAACAAGCTCGCGGCCCAGCTCGAAGCCTCGATCGGCAAGACCCGCATCGACGACCTGCCGCTGCGGTTTGCCGCCATCGCCACCGAAGTCCAGACCGGGCATGAAATCTGGCTGACCCACGGCCGCGTGGTCGACGCCATGCGCGCCTCCTATGCGCTGCCCGGGATCTTTTCACCGGTCGCGATCGGCGACCGCTGGCTGATTGACGGCGCGCTGGTCAATCCGGTGCCGGTTTCAGCGGCCCGCGCGATGGGCGCCGAAATCGTGATTGCTGCCAACGTCAGCACCGATGTGTTCGGCCATGGCACCATCATCTCCGCTCATGGCGCCGTCGAGGAAACGGCCGAGGAAGCCATGGAACCGCCGCCGGCCCGGCGCGGCATCAGCAAGTTCTTCTCCGCCGAGCGCACCATGAAGCGTGAATTTTTCGGCAGCGGCGACCGTCCCGGAATTTCCACGGTGATGGTCGAGGCTTTCAACATCATGCAGGATCGGATCACCCGCGCACGCCTCGCCGGCGATCCGCCGGACGTGCTGATCTCGCCGCGGGTCGGAAAGATCGGCTGGTTTGATTTTCATCGCGCCGACGAGACCATCGCGCACGGCGCACGCGCCGCCGAGCGCAACATTGAATCAATTCAGGAAGCGATCGCGATTCTGTCGCCGACATCCAGCAACACGCCGGGCATTGGTCAAAACCAGAGCATGTCGCCGTAGGCGAGCTGGCGCAGACGCCGTTTGAATGGCCCTTATGCCGTCTTGATATATTCGTGCAGCGCTTGCTGCTCGCTCTCGAACTCGTGGACTCGCCACTTCACCACGTCGCCGATCGAGATCAGGCCGACCACGGTGTCGCCCTCGATCACCGGCAGATGCCTGAATTTGCCTGATGTCATGGTTTCCATGATAAAGCTGACCGTGTCGGTTTCCTTGCAGGTCACCACCTTGCGGGTCATCACGGCGCTGATGGGCTCGTCGAGGACGCCAGCGCCACGCTCGCCGAGCACACGGACGATATCGCGTTCGGACAGTATCCCTTCCAGATGCTGATCCTTCATCACCAGCACGGCGCCAATGCGCCGTTCAGACAGCATCTTGATAGCCGCGGACAGCTTGGCGTCCGGCTCGACACCCAGCACCTGATGCCCTTTTGAGTTGAGAATCGCCCTTACCGTCATTGTCGCCTCCTGAGAAAAACGACCGCTTCGCAAATGCCGCGGCCTTGTATTTTTCAGTTATCAAAAACAGCGCAGTGTCGATTTGGTTCAAAGATGATGGATGAATTTGACTGGACTCGCAAGGCGGCGGACGGATGGGAGCCATTCGGTCGCATTGTTCGCTGCCGTTTGCGGCAGCAGCGAAGGAGGTTTCCCTGCTGCGAGGCAATCGCGACAGCAGCCCCTAATTGCCGTCGGCGGTGTCGGCGGGCGACGGATCGGCC
>BFBZ01001673.1_pt1 | contig 14019 bp, 14 predicted proteins | sample 1888401 | NCBI WGS metagenome assembly BFBZ01 (sample SAMD00112614, study PRJDB3348) | symbiont metagenome | host: Chara braunii | reverse complement strand
GCCGGATGCAGATCTCTAGACTCGCAAGGAAATCCGTCATGACGCTCAATCGTACCAGACGCCTGAAGACACTGACCGGGGCAGGCAGTGTCGTTGCCACATCGAATGATGCAAGCCCGGTGACGGGCATCAAACGGGCCGTCGAATTGGCCCGCAAGGCCGAGGCCGAGAAGATCACCGGCCTGTTCACGGCCGACCTTCTTCATATCGATCCGGCGGGGCTTGCGGGGACGGCGGGCATTCAGGAGCCGATCATCGCGCTTGCCGCGCTCAGCCAGGTGACATCGCATATCGGCCTGATCGCCACCGTCTCGACGACTTTTCACTACCCCTACAATCTGGCCCGCCAGATCGGCACGCTCGACCATGCAAGCGGCGGACGCGCCGGCTGGAACGCGGTGACCTCTTCCGTCGGCGAGGAGAATTTCGGCGAGACATTGCCAAGCCCGGAAGAACGCTACGAGCGCGCGGCCGAATTCATCGAGATCGTCAACGCGCTCTATGACGCCAATGAGCGCGATGCAGCCACACGCAAAGCCTCCGGAGCGGTCAGCATCGATCCGGCGAAGTTCCATCCGATCAATTATCGCGGCAAGCATTTCAGCGTCGAAGGACCGCTCAACGTGCCGCCATTGCCGCAGGGACGCCCGGTCCAGTTTCAGGCCGGACAGTCCGAAGCAGGCGTGACGGTCGGCGCGCGATATGCCGAAGTGGTCTATACGTCGCAGCCGAAGCTCGAGGATGCCATCGCCTTCGCAACGGAGCTGCGCCGCCGCGCAACAAGCTTCGGGCGAGCAAGCGGCCTTCCCTTCATCATGAGCTCCTTCCATTCGGTGATCGGCGAATCCGATGCCGATGTGGCAAGGCGCCTGAAGGAAAAGCAGGAGCGGATCGACTACGAACAGGGCCGCCTGAAACTGGCTGATATGCTCGGTGGCAATCTCGACCTCTCCGAGTTGCCGCTCGACAAGCCGCTGCCGGAAACATTGTTACCGGAAGTCACCAGCATCAATCGCCGGCGCGGTCGCGTGGAGATCTTCCGTCGCTATGCCCGCGATGGTCTGACGCTACGGGAATTGATCATTCAGGCGCAGGAAACCGGGCACTGGTCGGTGGCCGGCACACCGGAACAGCTTGCGGATGCTATCGAAGAGCGCGTCCGCGCCGGCGTTCTGGACGTGCTGTCCCTGCATGGATTGGGCAATCCGGATCAGGAGGATTTGCTCATCAACGGATTGCTGCCCGAGCTGCGCCGCCGCTCGATCATCGATACGGATTATGTCGGAGATGACTTTCGCTCGAATCTGGAGCTGCCGCCCTATGTCGCCGCTGTGGATACCGTACCCGCGGCGAAACATGGCTGAGGCTGCCGGTCGCATTCAATAACTGCCTCGGCGCTGGACTTCCCGGCGCCGAGGCAGACAGGAGTCATGTCTTCGAAGTTATCGCTCAGACGACGGCAGCCGCGGCAAACCCGCGCTCAAGGTCGGCAATGAGATCGCTCACATCTTCAAGCCCGATTTGCAGGCGGATGAGCGGCCCTTCCTCAGGTGGCTGGACTACGCGCCGATCGCTGAGATTGACCACCAGCGCCAGGCTCTGAAACCCACCCCAGGAATAGCCGAGGCCGAAGAGCGAGAGAGCATCGAGAAATCTCTCAGCCCTCGGCGCAAAATCCTGCTTTCGATCTGTGGCAAGAACGAAAGAAAAGACGCCACCGGCGCCCTTGAAGTCGCGTTTCCAGATATCGTGGCCCGGAAAGCTGCTGAGAGCTGGATGAAGGACGCGGGCAACGTCCTCCCGTGCCTCGAGCCATTTCGCCACCGCCAGGGCACTTGCCTGATGCCGCTCCAGCCGGATACCCATTGTTCGCAAGCCGCGCAGAACCTGATAGGCGTCGTCCGGCGTACCGCAAAAGCCGAGCGCGCCGTTGGCCTGCCGCAGCGCGCGCCAATGTTTGGCGTTGGCGGAGATCGTTCCCATCAGGATATCGGCGTGACCGGCCGGATATTTTGTCGAAGCCTGGATGGATACATCGACACCGAAATCCAGCGGCTTGAAATAGAGCGGCGTCGCCCAGGTATTGTCCATGGTCACGACTGCGTCATGCCGATGCGCCACTTCTGCGATCGCTGGAATATCCTGGATTTCGAAAGTATTCGAACCCGGCGCCTCGGTGTGAACCAGCTTCGTGTTCGGGCGGAACAAAGCCTCGATCTCCGCGCCGGCCGCTGGATTGTAATAGTCGATCTCGATGCCGAACCGCGCCAGCATGGTATCGCAGAATTGCCTGACGTTGCCGTAGACGGAATCGACGATCAGCGCGTGATCACCGGGCGAGAGATAGGCCAGCAGCGCGACGGTAACCGCCGCAAGACCGGAGGGAACCAGCACTGTGCCGGCGGCACCTTCCAATTCATTGACGGCGTTGCAGAGCGCATCCGTGGTCGGCGTGCCCCGCGTTGCGTAGGTGTATTTCTGCCCATGCCGTTCCATCGTCTGCGTGTCGGGGAAAAGAACGGTCGATGCGTGAACCTTGGGTGGGTTGATGAAGCCATGATAGTCGAATGGATCGTAGCCGGCTCGCACGAGCTGGGTATTCGGGCCAAGCGGGTCCAGGCGATCGTCTGAATTGCTCATCAAGCCTGCTCCGTTTCTGCCGCCAGATATCGTTCACCGGTGTCGGGCAGAACCGCGACGATGACCTTGCCGGCGTTTTCCGGACGCGCGGCCAGCTTGGTCGCCACCCACAATACGGCGCCCGACGAGGTTCCAGCAAATATGCCCTCCTCGGCCGCCAGCGCTCTCGCTGTCTTGCGCGCGTCAGCCGTGTTGAGCGCGATCACCTCATCGGCAATCGTCGTGTCGAGTTGCGCGGCAATTGCTCGGGCGGCACCTCACTCACCTTGTGCACGCCGTCGATTTCATCCGGATAGGGATTTTCTTCCGTCGGCAAGGATTCCGCTGCCGGTTCGGCGATGACGATCTTCAGATCCGGTTTCTTGGATCTGAGAAACTTGCCGGCCCCCGAAATGGTGCCGCCAGTGCCGACGCCGCCAACGAAGATATCGATAGTGCCTTCGGTATCTCGCCAGATCTCGGGGCCTGTCGTTTCGAAATGCGTGCGGGGATTTGCCGGATTGGCGAGCTGATCGGTGAAGAAAGCCGTTGGGTTCTCTTCCTGTACGCGCGCCGTGATCTTGTCGAGCGCCTCCGGATCGAGGAAGAACTCGTTTTTCACCGTGACGATTTCAGCGCCGAAGAAGCGGAGCAGCTTGATCTTGTCGGGGCTGATATTGTCGCTCAGATAGAATTTCGTCCGGTAGCCCCGGGATGCGGCGACGGCCGCGATGCCAATGCCGGTATTGCCGCTCGTCACATCGACAAGCAGATCGCCCGGCCGGATCTTTCCCCTCTCTTCGGCATCCTTGATGATGCCCCAGGCGATGCGATCCTTCACGCTGCCGGCGGGATTGAAATATTCGATCTTTGCCAGGATGCGAGCGTCAAGGCTCCTGTTCCTGCGATAGTTATGCAGCTCTAGCAGAGGCGTATTCCCGATGAGGTCCGTGAAGCTGTTATATATTCTTGTCACTCAACACTCCTGTTGATGAATGGGCGCATAGGAGAAGAGGTTTGGCGGGCATCGTTGCGACGGCGAGCGGGTACTTTCAGCCGCCGCAGACGGCGTACAGCAGCAGAATAAAGGACACGAGCACCATGAAGGCTGCGAACAGATGCTGGAGCATCTGCCAAATGCGCCAGCGCGTCGGCAAGGTCGGACGGGTTGCAAGTGAGGCTAGATAGAGGACAGTATCCATGAAAGCTCCTGATGCCAGCGCCCGCCCTTCCCCGGTACCTGAACGGCTGCGGCAAGGCGGCTCTATTATTCATGAGCATAATATTGTCTATAAAATTAGTGGATTAAAGAAACGATTTTCCGCTGATGCGTGTGGCATCGGCAAAATGCATTTCTTCGCAAGCGTTGAATCGAATGCGCTCGCGACAAGCGAGGGAGCGGCCTGTTTGCTCCGGCATCCGTAATAACGGATAGATTTCTGCAATAATGAGGATAATCGACAACACAGCAGAGTTAAATCTATTCTATTGGAGGAAAGAATATTAAAACAATTTTTCGCATTGAAAGCGAAATTTAGTTGGCATACCTCAATTTTCATTGAAAGCCGGAATGCGGCTGAGCTCGGGAGATGACGACGATGAACCCTGCAATGAACATGATGCCGATGATGAATTCCATGATGAATGGCATGTCGATGATGAACCCCATGATGGGTGGTATGCCCATGATGAACCCAATGATGGGCGGCATGTCCATGATGAATCCGATGATGGGTGGCATGCCGATGATGGGCCAGATGCCGATGATGAACCCCATGATGATGCCAATGATGCAGATGATGATGGGCAAGATGACCTGCAAGATGACGCCGAAGGGCATGGTCTGCGAAATGATGCCCATGGAAGGCATGGACAAGGACATGTTCATGGAATGCTGCAAGCGCATGATGTCCATGATGTCGTCGGGCATGCCGATGATGATGATGTGCGGCAACATGATGATGTGCTGCACGATGGAAGCAGCCTGATCCTGCTCCCTGTTGCTGACCGGAACAGCAATCAGTCTTTCCGGTCACTTCGGCCGCCCCAAGGGGCGGCCTTTTCATTGATGCGACCAAGCGCTCAGCCGCGAACTTCTTCGACATAGGTAGTAACGAGGTAGAGCACGGCCTCGCTGGCAGTCATGTTGCGATAGCTATGGGCCACGTCTGCCTCGAATATGACGGCATCGCCTTCGCCGAGGATCTGCGCAGCGTGCCGGCCGGCGACGATCTCGACCGTTCCGCGCGAGACGACCAGATTCTCGACCGTGCCGGGGCGATGCGCTTCGGCGATCTCCGTGTGATGCGGCGCAATGCGCAATTCGTAGAACTCGACCTTGCGTTCGCTCTCATAGGGGAAAAGCGCCCGTGTCCGAAACCGTCCTTCCGAGGCGGACAGGACCTTGGCTTTCGCGTGGGTGAGGACCTGGAGGGTGGTTTCTTGCGGCTCGGCGATCAGCGAACCACAGGACACATCCAGCGCTGCGGCGATCTTCCAGAGGATGGCAATAGTCGGGCTGCTCTTGCCGGTCTCGATCTGGCCGAGCATGGCGCGGCTGACACCGGATATCTTGGCCAGCCGATCGAGCGAGTAACCGCGGCGCGTCCGCAGACGGCGCAGGTTCTGGCCTGTCAATGTCGAGATTTCGTCGATTGCCTCCGCCCTGGAGACCAGATGTAACGGCCCGCCCGCGTCAAGCACCATAATTCTGATGGCCGAATGGCACGACAGGAATGAAGCCGACGAAGGGTACCCACATCAGGAAGGGCTGAACCGGCCATACGGAATTCGAAGGCGATGTTGCAACAGAATCCCTGCCGCGGGCATCGCGATAGGCCTGGAAATCAATGACATTGGCAGCCTGGCTAGACATTCTGGCTCCTGCAGGTTCGATGCCATAAATCTAGTTTTCCAGTCGACTATTTTGTAGAGACCAGCGCCCAAACTTCGCAACCGCGGAGGAATGTTTTTGCCGAGTGAGGGCTTAGCAACGAAAGTGCTGCCCAAAGAATACAGTGACGACAAAAGCAAGGCTTTGCCGGCAATCCCGCTTAAACCTCGCGAAACTTCGGCACCGATGCGATCAGCTCACGCGTATAGGCATGCTGCGGCCGTTCGAAAACCTGCTCTACCAATCCGGCCTCGACGACTTCTCCATCCTTCATGACGACAATGCGTTGGCTGACATGCTGGACGACCCCCAGATCATGCGAAATGAAGATCATGGACAGGCCAAGCCTTGCCTGCAGATCGACCAGAAGATCGAGAACCTGCGCCTGGGTCGTGACATCGAGGGCTGAAACCGGCTCATCGCAGATCAGCAGTTTTGGCTCGGCGGCGAGAGCCTGTGCGATCGACACGCGCTGGCGCTGGCCGCCGGAAAGGGCTGATGGTCGCCGCGCCAGCAGATCCTGCGACAGGCCGACCAGCTCCATCAGCTTGGCAATCTTCTCGCGGCGCCCCGCCCTGTCCAACCTGGTATAGAGCTTCAATGGCTGATCGATAATGCGCTCTACCGTGAAGCGCGGGTTGAAGGAACTGAGCGGATCCTGGCTGATGGTCTGAATGCCGGCACGCAGGGGGCGACGGGTGCGCTCGGGAAGCGTGCTCCATGGCTGCCCTTCGAAGAGGACGTCTCCCGCATCCGGAGACTGCAAGGCAAGAGCGAGCTTGCCGAGCGTCGTCTTGCCCGAGCCGGATTCCCCGACAATACCAAGCGTCTCGCCGCGATCGATGTGGATAGATAGCTTCTTGACCGCCTGCAGGCGGCTGCCATCTGCGCGCTTGAAGCTCATCGATATCTCGCGGATCTCCAGCAGACGCTGGCCCGAATGAATGGCCTGCCGGCTCGGAGAAGGCGTGCCCGGCGCGCTCAGACGTTGTCCGCGATTGGCGGCGGTCGGCACTGCCGCCAGCAGGCGTTGCGTGTAATCGTGCTTCGGGTTCGCCAGGACACTGCGCGCCGGGCCGATTTCCACCAGCTGGCCTTTCTGCATCACCGCGACCCGATCGGCCAGCTGCGCCGCGACGGAAAGATCATGGGTGATCAGGAGAATGCCATGTCCGGCGGCAGCCAATTCCTTGAAGATCGCAAGCACTTTCTTCTGGACGCTGACATCCAGCGCTGTCGTCGGTTCGTCAGCGACCAATAGCTGCGGTTGGGCGGCAAGCGCCGAGGCGATCAAGGCCCTTTGCCGCAATCCGCCTGAGAGTTCGTGCGCATACTGCCCGGCTCGTACATCCGGATCGGGAATGCCGACGCGTGCCAGCAATTCCGCGACCTGCTGCGCTACGAGTGCCCTCGGCGACAGACGGTGCGTCAGGATGGGTTCGGCGATTTCGCGGCCGATCGTCCTTAGCGGATCGAGCGATACCAGTGCATCCTGAAGAACGAAGCCGATTTCGCGGCCGCGCACCTCGCGCCAGTCTCTCTCCGACAAGTCGAGCAGGTTAAGCGGCTGGCCATTGTGGGCTGTCAGGCTCATGGTCTCGGCGCGCACGGCAGCACGCGGGCCGGTCAGGCCGACGATGGCGCGCGCCGTTACCGACTTCCCCGATCCGGACTCGCCGACCAAGGCCAGAATCTCCCCTGGCGCAATGTCCAGGGACAGATCACGAACCGCATCGACGCGGCCTTGCGGGGTGGAGAAGGAGACATTCAAACCCTTCACCGAGAGCAGTGGCGTCCCGTCAGTCGCAGGGCGAAAGCTTTGCAAGCTGGTCTGAATATTCATCGCACATCGCCCGTTGCAAGAATGGTCTGCAGCCGGCGCCCGAGCAGCGTGATCGAGATCACGGAGACGGCGACAACGGTTGCCGGAAGCAGGCTCGTCCAGGGCGCTATGTCGAGGAAATTGCGGCCGTTGGCGAGAAGTGCGCCCCATTCGGCGGCGGGCGGCACGACGCCGAGCCCGAGGAAGCTCAATGCAGAGGCAGAGAGGACAGAGCTGCCGACACCGATCGTCGCCAGGATAAGAAGCGGGCGAATGGAATTCGGCACAATATGCTGGCTGATAATTGTCCAGGGGTGCTCGCCCAGTGCGATCGCATGCTCGACATAGCCCGATAGCTTGACTTGAAGCACCTGTGAACGGATCAGTCTTGCATAACCCGCGACACTGGAAAGCCCGACGGCCAGCAGGGTGTTGGCAGGTCCACGGCCGAGCACGGCGATGACCAGCAGCGCCAACAGGATTTCCGGGAAGGCAAGCAGAATATCGATGAGGCGCAAGAGCGGCCGGGCGATCACCCTTGGCGCCAGCGCTGCGATCGTGCCGAGCACGATACCGCCGATGCTGGCGATCAGTGTCGCACCGACGCCGATGGTCAGCGATTGCGAGGTGCCGTAAACGACGCGGGAGAAGAGGTCGCGCCCGAGCTCGTCGGTTCCGAACCAATGCGTGCTGTCCGGCGCAATGAGTATCGCGTCCGGATCGACCGCCTCCGGATCGAAATGGGAAAACCATTGTGGCGCCCAGACCGCTAGTGCGAGAATGATCACGAAAGCCAGCGGGACGAGCAGGCCGGAAGACAGCCAGGGACGTCGCCGGCCCTCTTGACGGTGTAGGAGCACGTCATCGAGCAGGAGTGTCGCATTGGTCATAGACCCGTCCTCCGCAAACGTGGATCAATCATCAGATAGAAGGCATCGACAAGCAGATTGACGATGACGAAGATGAGGGCCGAGAGCATGACCAGCCCCAGCACGAGCGGCATGTCGCGCGTCTTGATCGCCTGCAGCGTGATCTGCCCGATGCCCGAGCGTCCGAAGACTGTCTCGGTCAGGATCGAGCCGCCGAGCGTGCCGGCCAGCAAAGTGCCGGTGAGTGTCGATGCCGCCAGTGCCGCATGCCGCAAGCCGTGCCTGACGCGCAGGACCGTCTCGCCGACACCGCGTGCCCTCACGGTCAACGAGAACGGCTGGGACAACGCTTCCTCCAACCCATCGCGCAGCACCTGACTGAGCAGGGCGGCAAGAGGGAGGCTCAAGGCGATTGCCGGTAGCACCAGGGCCGATAACCCGTCATTGCCGGTTACGGGGAACCATTGCAGATTGAAGCTGAAAATGGTGAGCAGCAGGATACCGATCCAATAGACTGGCGTGCTCAGCAATATCAGCTCCACGCCGGAAGACAGCCGCGCCAGGCCGCGGCGGCGGCCCGCCGTCGCCAATGCGATGCTGACGGCTAATAACAGCGCGATAACGATAGCAGTGCCGGCAAGCTGCAGCGTCGGCCCGGCAGCCTCGTAGATCACCTCGCTCACCGGTTGGCGATATTGGTAGCTTTGACCGAAATCGCCAACCAGAGCCTTGCCGAGGTAGTGCGCATATTGAACGATGAGCGGTTGATCCAGCCCATATTGATGGATCAAGGCAGCCCGTTCGGCCTCATCGACGACATTTTCGCCGCCGGCCAGGATCGACACCGGATCGCCCGGTATGAGCTTCACGGCAATAAATGCAATCGTCGCCGCGCCCCAAAGCACGGCAACGATCACGCCGGTCCGCCGCGCAGCGGTCTGAAGGGCTTTATTGATCCAGCCAGGCATCATAGAAATTCGGCTTGGCGTTGGTGGCCCAGGAGATGCCGTGCAGCGCTTTGGAGGCGCCAAGCTGATAGGCCGCGACGAAGAGCGGCACGGCGTAGGCCTGTTCGATCACTTCCTTCTGCACGTCGGCATAGAGCTGCTTGCGCTCGGCATCGGTTGCGCCAACTGCCTTGCTCAGCTTCTCGTCCAGGCTCTTGACACGAGAGACATTCTGGCCATTCGGCGGAAGATAGGTCGAATGAAACACCGTGCGCAGGATATCCGGCTCGGCGCGCACGTAGAAGAACGAGACGAGATCGTAATCATTGGCATTGGTGCGGGCGGTCCAGCCGCCGGCATCGACCGGATCAAGCTGAAGATCGAAGCCCGCCTGCTTCACCTGATACTGAACGGCCTGCGCCAGTGTGACTTCCTGTGCGCTGCTGGAGCCCGTGTCATACACATAATGCAGGGTCAGACGGGCGCCGTCCTTCTTGCGTATCCCGTCGGCATCCTTCTGCGACCAGCCCGCTTCGTCCAGCAGTCGGTTCGCCTTACCGAGATCGAAACCCCATTTCTTCGGGATATCGTGGTCGTAATAAAGCGTCGACGGCCCGAGGATATTGTCCGCCGGCTTCAACGTGCCGAAATAGGCAGCCTTCACGGCGGCTGGGCCATTCACGGCAGTCTGGAAGGCCTGGCGCACCTTCACATCCTGAAACGGTCCCTTGGAGGTGTTGAGGAAGTAGGAGCTGTTGACGCCCGGGTTCTCCCTCGTCACCACCTGCAATTTGCCATTGCCCTGAACGGAGCGATAGTTTGCGGGCGGTACCGCGTCGATTGCCTGCAACTGTCCGCTCGCGAGCGCGCCCAGTCGTACGGAGGCTTCCGGCAGATATTTGAAGACGATCTGGGCGAAATGCGCCGGTCCCTTATGCGTGGCATAGCCCGGACCCCAATTGTAGTCGGCGCGCCGGCTGAGCTTGCTGCCGCTTCCCTTGGTGAAATTCTCGAGAATATAGGGGCCGGAACCGATAACGGTATTTGTCGTGCTCTGCGCCTTCTGCAGATAGGTTGGCGACTGAATGCCGAGATAGGGCAAGCTCAGCCCCTGCAGCAAGGGTGCGAAGGACTGGCGGTAATGGATCACCAGCGTCTGGCTATCGGGCGCCTCGATCTTGTCGATAGGCCCGAGCAGCGACTTGGCATAGCTGGACGTGGTCTTCGGATCGAGGATGCGCTCGAAGTTATATTTGACGGCGGCGGCATCGAGCGGCGTGCCATCGCTGAAGGTCACGCCCTTGCGCAGATGAAACGTATAGACGGTATTGTCGGTATTGATCTCCCACTTCTCGGCAAGCCAGGGCGTGAAGCTATTGTTCTCGGCCTGCCCGACGAGGGAATCGACGATGTTGCGGGTGATAAGGGCCGTGATCGAGTTGCCGGTGATCGATGGATCGATGATCGCGGCATCGGTTGCCAATCCCACGTTAAGGACACCGCCGTCGACCGGTTTCGTCGTATCGGACGCGGCATTTGCCGGCGTCCCGATGAACGTCAAAAGAGACAATGCCAAGGCGATGCCGACAGCATTCCGCTTTCTGCCATTCACCGTCAAAAATTCCTGTTTCATATCCCGTCCCTGATTTGGTCGCTGCTGCATCGATCAAGTGAGTGCAGATTTGCGATCTGGTCTGCTGGACAGAATATTGTCTATAAATTTACTAGACTAAAGGTATTGCGGTGCTTTTATGCGCGAACAGGCAGAAATCCGTTTCAGTGTCTGACCCGCCTTTGTCGTGTGTCATTCGGATATCGACATCTCAGGCAGATTCACCCATGATGTTTCGACACGTAGTCCACAAAGCGGCTCAACAGGGCACTGCTACTTCTCCGGTGCCAGCAAAGTCCGATAGGCCATGTCGCCTCGGGGCCTGAAAGAGGCTGTTGATGCGTACGACCGGCCAAGGCATTGACGCCGTGCCAGGGCAGGAATGCCGCGCCCAGACCGGCCGCGACAACGGCGTGTACCGTCAGGATATCATCGGCATATTGGATGATACGCGGGGTAAAGCCGATCGTGGAGCACCAACGGCTGATCTGCGAATCCAATCCCGGCCCACGCAATGGCGATAAAGACACAAAGCCGAGACGGTTCAGGTCCGGCAGCCGATCTTCGGAGGGGATCGTCATTTCGTGAGGAAGAACCAGCGCCAGCCGCTCTTCGATAACAGGCATGAAGGCCAGGTCGTTGTCGCCTTCGGACGCTCGGCAGAAACCGACATCGAGCCGGCCATCGAGCAATCGCTGATGCTGCTCTCGCGACGGCAGGTCGTTAAGCGTGATCTGGCTCTCCGGTATGCTTGCCCGAAAGCCGGCGATCAGTTGCGGGGCGGTGACCAGCGCCGATATCCCGAATCCGATGTCGAGCGATCCGGTCAGGCCGGCATTGGCCCGCTGCATCTTCAGGTCGATATCATCACTCAGGCGCAGGAGTGCGCGCGCTTCCTGATGCAGTAGCTGACCCAGGGCTGTGAGCTTGGCGCCATGACGGCCACGCTCGAATAGTGGGCCGCCTGCTGTCATTTCCAGCGCCTGTATCTGCTTCGACAAGGTCGATTGGGTGACGAACAGCTTCGCCGACGCCTTGCCGTAATGGCCGGTATCAACCAACTGAATGAAAGCGCGGAGAAGTTTAAGATCCATTCAAATATCGAATAATTTCTGTCGAAAGTATCATTTTACGAAAAGATGCCTGGATGGTCAAATCGCTTCATGACAATCAGGAGCAACAGCCGTGACCTTCACCGTCTCTTCCGTACAGTTTCAGCATCGCGCCAGCGACAAGGCCTACAATCTCTCGCGCATCCTCCATTTTACCGAGGAGGCTGTCCGGGCGGGCAACCAACTCGTTGTGTTCCCCGAGATGTGCATTTGCGGCTATTGGCATGTTCCGAAGCTCGATGGCGAAGGTCTGGAGGCTCTCGCCGAGCCTCTTTCGGGCCCTTCGGTCTCCTACGTTGCGGCGCTGGCACAAGAAAAGGGTATAGCGATCGGCGTCGGCCTGCTGGAGCGCGGCGAAGATCAGAAATTATATAACAGCTATGTCGTTTGCATGCCCGACGGACAGCGCCATTGCCACCGCAAACTGCATGCCTGGGAGCACAAGCTCATTTCGAGCGGCGACAGATTTACCGTGTTCGATACCCCTTGGGGCATCCGGGCGGGGATACTGATCTGCTGGGATAATAATCTCATCGAGAACGCCCGCGCGACCGCCCTGCTCGGCGCGGAACTGCTGATTGCTCCGCATCAGGCGGGTGGCGGGCATTCCGCCAGCCCACATGGATTGAAGCGAATTCCGGTTGAGAAATGGGCCCGTCGTCAGGAAGATCCCGACGCCATCGAAGCGGAGTTTCGAGGCCCGAACGGTCGAGAATGGTTTATGCGCTGGCTGCCGTCTCGCGCTCATGACAACGGCATGTTCCTCGTCTTCAGTAACGGCGTTGGTCAGGACGAGGACGAAGTGCGCACCGGCAATGCCATGATTCTCGATCCCTATGGCCGGATCCTGGTCGAGACCTGGCAGGCTGCCGATGCCATGGTGACCGCCGAAATCGATCTCGATCTGCTGGACAAATGTACCGGCCAGCGCTGGATACGCGGTCGCCGCCCCGAGCTTTACGGCTGCTTGACGGAGCCCAATCCGAACGGTCTTGCGCCGATGGAGGCGCGCTTTTCCGAAGCGTCAACCCGCAGCGGTCTGTCTAAAGAGCCGGCCTCATGAGCGCGGTGCTGGTTTTCTGACCAATCCGGAACTCAATACAATATCTCCGTCTTGCTCATCGTGAGGGTGCGCGCTGTCCGGCAATTGCACGGCCGGCGGCGCGGCCGGAGAAAATGCATCCACCCAGGAAGGTCCCCTCGAGTGCATTGTATCCGTGGACGCCACCACCGCCGAAACCGGCTGCCTCGCCGGCCGCGTACAATCCGGGGAACGGGCTGCCATCGGGGCGCATGACCTGTGAGCTGAGATTGGTCTCAATGCCGCCGAGGGTCTTTCGGGTGAGGATATTGAGCCGCACGGCGATGAGTGGCCCCCGTTTGGGATCGAGCAGCCGATGCGGCTTGAGGATGCGCAGCCGATCACTGAAATAGCGCCGGGCGTTCATGATCTCCATCAGCTGGGCGTCCTTGCTGTACTTGTTCTCGCTTTCCCGGTCGCGCGCTTGCACCTGGCGTTCGACATGGTCGTAATCCAGCCTTGGCCCGCGGGCGAGTTCGTTCATGCCGGCGACGAGATCCCGCAGATTGTTGCGCACAACGAAGTCGATGCCGTTGCGCTTGAACGCTTCGATCGGTCCGGGCGCGCGCTTGGAGAGCCGGCTACGGAGCAGCAGCTTGATGTCCTTGCCTGTGATGTCGGGGTTTTGCTCAGAGCCGGACAGCACGAATTCCTTGCCGATGATCGACTCGTTGAGGATGAACCACGAGTAGTCATGGCCAGTCGAGACGATCCGCTGCAGGGTTCCAAGCGTATTGAACCCCGGAAAGTTCGGAGCCTCCATGCGGTCACCATTCGCGTCGAGCCATAGCGGCGATGGCCCCGGAATGATCCGGATTGCGTGATCGGGCCAGATCGGGTCCCAATTGTGGATTCCCTCGACGTAATGCCACATGCGGTCGCGGTTGATGATGTTGGCGCCCGACGTCTCGGCAATCCCGAGCATGCGCCCGTCCACATGGGCGGGGACGCCGGGGATCATATGCGCCGGCGCCTTGCCCAGCCGGTCAGTCGGCCAGTTACGGCGGATCAGGTCGAGATTATGGCCGATGCCGCCGGTGCTCAACACTACGGCCGGGGCACGG
>BFBZ01001672.1_pt1 | contig 14023 bp, 11 predicted proteins | sample 1888401 | NCBI WGS metagenome assembly BFBZ01 (sample SAMD00112614, study PRJDB3348) | symbiont metagenome | host: Chara braunii | reverse complement strand
GCCGGAGCGCCCACGCAGCCGGCTGGGCCGCCGGCTGAGCCATTAATTTGATGAATAATGGATGCGGGCGAGCGCGCGATGTGTTGCCGAAATACATCGTGCCGGTGAGCTTTACATTGTGAGTACTTTTGCATTCGGAAACCCACGCCTATATCCTGCCGCATTGCAGCATCAGCGATCTCTGCACACGGACCCCACGACCAAGCATATGACCAACGCCACGTTCACGCGGCTCGCCGCCACATTCCTTTTGCTCGCGCCGATGCTCGCCGCGTGCGGTCAGGGCCAACAACAGCAGGCAGCCCCGCCGCCGCCCACGGTGACGGTGGCGAAGCCTGTTCAGCGCGGCGTCGTCGATCAGGACGAGTATGTCGGCCGCTTCATCGCGGTCGATGCTGTCGAGGTCCGCGCGCGGGTGTCAGGCTATTTGGACCAGATCCATTTCCGCGACGGCCAGATGGTCAAGGCGGGTGATCTGCTGTTTACCATCGACAAGCGGCCGTTCCAGAACGCGCTCGATCAGGCGCGCGCCAATCTCGCGCAAGCACGCGCCAACCTTGCCTTCGCCGAGGCCGACCTCGCGCGCGGTCAGCAACTCGTGCGCGACCGCACCATCACGGAGCAAACCTACGATCAGCGCGTGCAGTCCGCGAAGAGCGCGGCCGCGACCGTGCAGGCGCAGGAGGCCGCGGTCCGTCAGGCCGAACTCGATCTGCAATTCACCGAATATCGCGCGCCGGTCTCCGGCCGCATCGGCGACCGCCGCGTCTCGATCGGCAACCTCGTGACCGGCGGCACCACGGGCACCACGACACTGCTCGCCACCATCGTCTCGCTCGATCCGATCCGCTTCGAGTTCACCATGGACGAGAGCTCCTACCTCCGTTACGAGCGCTTCTCCGGCGGCGGCAAGGAAGTCACCGGCCGCGACGGCAACGTCGTGGTCTCGCTCCGTCTGATCGACGAGCCGGATTTCAAGCACAGCGGTTACATGGACTTCGTCGACAACGTGATCGAACGCTCGTCGGGCACGATCCGCGGCCGCGCGACCTTCTCCAATCCGAATGCGCTGTTCACGCCCGGCATGTTCGCGCGCATCCGCGTGCCCGGCTCGCCGGCCTATAACGCGGTGCTGGTCCCGGATTCCGCCATCGGCACCGAACAGATCCGCAAGTACGTCATGGTGGTCGGGCCGGACAACGTCGTCGCCAACAAATACGTCACGCTGGGCCAACTCTCCGACGGATTGCGCGTCATCAAGGACGGCTTGACCGCCGACGACCGCGTCATCGTCAACGGCCAGATGCGTGCACGCGCCGGCCAGAAGGTGACTCCGGAGGAGCAGAAGCCGGCGGCGGCGCCTGCGTCCGCTGCCGCCTCGCAGCCCAAGACACAGTAACGAGACTCGGTAAAGCGAGCCTCAAGTAAGGCGTCAGCCCCATGCGGATGTCCCATTTCTTCATCGACCGGCCGATCTTCGCCTCCGTGGTGTCGATCGTGTTCGTGATCCTGGGCGCGGTTGCCTTCTCGCGCCTGCCGGTCGCGCAATATCCGGAGATCGCGCCGCCGGTCATCAACGTGTCCGGCCAGTATCCGGGCGCGAGCGCCGAGGTCGTGGCGTCCACCGTGGTCGCTCCCATCGAGGAGCAGATCAACGGCGTCGAGAACATGCTCTACCTGTCCTCGAACTCCTCGGGCGACGGGCGCTTCTCGATCCAGGTCACCTTCGACATCGGCACCAACCTCGACATCGCCCAGGTGCAGGTGCAGAACCGCGTCGCCATCGCGCAGCCGCGCCTGCCCGCCGACGTGCGCAACATCGGCGTGACGGTGGCGAAAAGCTCGCCCGACCTGATGATGGTCGTGCACCTGATCTCGCCGGACAAATCGCGCAACGACCTCTTCATCTCGAATTACGCCACGCTTGAGATCAAGGACGTGCTCACCCGCGTCGACGGCGTGGGCTCGATCACCGTGTTCGGCGCGCGCGACTATTCCATGCGCATCTGGCTCGACCCGGACCGCCTCCAGTCGCTCGGTCTCACCGCGGCAGACGTGACGCTGGCGTTGCAAGGGCAGAACATCCAGGTCGCCTCCGGCATCCTGAACCAGCCGCCGGTCGACAAGCCCGGCGCGTTCCAGATCGCCGTGCAGACGCTCGGCCGCCTCGCCGATCCGGCCGAATTCAGCAACATCGTGGTGAAGCAGACCGCGAATGCGGTGGTGCGCATCAAGGACGTGGCGACGGTCGAGCTTGCCGCGCTCGATTATTCGTCGAACTCCTATCTCGATCTCGATCCCGCGGTGGCGATCGCTGTGTTCCAGCGGCCGGGGTCGAACGCGCTTGCGACCGCGCAACTGATCCGCAAGACGATGGACGACCTGTCCAAACGGTTCCCGCAGGGGCTCGTCTACAAGATCGTCTACGACCCGACGACCTTCATCCAGCAGTCGGTCGATGCGGTGCAGGAGACGATCCTGGAAGCGATCTTCCTGGTCGTGATCGTCGTCGTGTTGTTCCTGCAAACCTGGCGTGCCGCGATCATTCCGCTGGTCGCGATCCCGGTGTCGCTGGTCGGTACCTTCTTCCTGATGGCGATGTTCGGCTTCTCGCTGAACAACCTGTCGCTGTTCGGTCTCGTGCTCGCCGTCGGCATCGTGGTCGACGACGCGATCGTCGTGGTCGAGAACGTCGAGCGCAACATTGCCGAAGGCCTCAGTCCGCATGACGCCGCCTATCGCTCGATGGACGAGGTCGGGGCGGCGCTGGTCGCCATCGCGCTCGTGCTCTGCGCGGTGTTCATCCCGTCGGCCTTCATCACCGGCATTTCGGGGCAGTTCTACCGGCAGTTCGCGCTCACCATCGCGGGCGCAACGGTCATCTCGCTGATCGTGTCGCTGACGCTGTCGCCGGCGCTTTGCGCGATCCTGCTCAAGCCGCATCACGAGAAAGGCCAGCCGAGGTGGTGGTCGCGGCCGCTCCACGGCTTCTTCCGCATCTTCAACGGTGCCTTCGACGCCCTCAGCCGCGGCTATGGCTGGCTGACCGCGCGCACCGTGCGCTTCGCCGTGATCATGCTGGTGCTCTATGCCGGCATCATCGGTTTCGGCCTCAATGAATTCCGCAAGACGCCGGTCGGCTTCATCCCGCAGCTCGACCGCGGCTACATCATCGTCGTCGCGCAATTGCCGCCGGGGTCCTCGCTCGCGCGCACCGACGAGGTGCAGCGCCGCGTCGTGGACATCGCGTTGAAGGTTCCGGGCGTCACCGGTGCGGTGAACATTGTCGGCTTCTCCGGTGCGACCTTCACCAACGCGCCGAACGCGGGCGCGGCGTTCTTGGTGCTCGACTCGTTCGAGAACCGCGCCAAGGACCCGAACCAGTCCGCTTCGGGCATCCAGCGGCAGCTCTTCCAGAAGCTTGCCGGGATTCAGGAGGCGCTCATCCTCGTCGTGCTGCCGCCGCCCGTCGCGGGCATCGGCAACGCCGGCGGCTTCCGCATGATGGTGGAGGATCGCGCCGGCCGTGGCTCCGCTGCGTTGCTCGGCGCCACCTACGCCATGATGGGCCGCGCCGCGCAGACACCGGGGCTCTCTCAGGTGTTCTCGCTGTTCGAGGTCTCGACGCCGCAGCTCTATCTCGACATCGACCGCAACAAGGCGCAGCTCCTCGGCGTCAACACGCCGGACGTGTTCTCGGCGTTGCAGATCTTCCTGGGGTCCGCTTACGTCAACGACTTCAACCTGTTCGGCCGCACCTTCCGCGTCACCGCGCAGGCGAAGGACGGCGCGCGCATGGACACCAAGGACGTGCTCGCGATCCGCGTGCGCAATTCGAGCGGCGACACGGTGCCGCTCGGCTCGTTCACGACCGTGCGTGACATTTCGGGCCCGTACCGCGTGCCGCGCTACAATCTCTATCCCGCGGCTGAGCTCGATGGCGCGGCCGCCCCCGGCTACAGCCAGGGCCAGGCGATCGAGATCATGCAGAAGCTCGCCGCCGAGGTGCTGCCGGACGGCTTCGCCTACGAATGGACGACGCTCGCCTTCCAGCAGCAGCGCGCCGGCAACACGGCGATCTTCGCCTTCGTGCTCGCGGTTGTGTTCGTGTTCCTCGTGCTCGCGGCGCAGTTCGAAAGCCTGACGCTGCCCATTGCCGTCATTCTGATCGTGCCGATGTGCTTGATCGCGTCGATCGTGGGTGTCGTCTTGCGTGGGCAGGACAACAACATCCTGACGCAGGTCGGCTTCATCGTGCTCATCGGTCTGGCGGCGAAGAACGCCATTCTGATCGTCGAGTTCGCCAAGCAGCTCGAGGACCAGGGCCGCAGCCGCTGGGATGCGGCGGTCGAGGCCGCGCATCTGCGTCTTCGCCCGATCCTGATGACCTCGTTCGCCTTCATCTTCGGCGTTGTGCCGCTGGTCTGGGCGACCGGCGCCGGCGCCGAGCTTCGTCAGACGCTGGGCACCGCCGTGTTCTCCGGCATGATCGGTGTTACCGTGTTCGGCCTGATCTTCACACCTGTGTTCTACGTGGTGTCGCGCTGGCTGGCCGAGAAGCTGGCATGGAAGCGTAAGCCGGCGGCCCATCAGCCGGCGGAATAAAGCCAACAACGAGGAGCTTCGCGATGGCACCCAACAAGTTCGGCGTCGGCCAGTCGATGAAGCGGAAGGAAGACGATCCGCTGCTGCGCGGCCGCGGCCGCTACATCGCGGACGTGCAGCCCGAGGGGCAGCTCCATGCGGCGCTGGTCCGTTCGCCGCATCCGCATGCGCGCTTCAAGCTCGACGCCGGGAAGGCCAAGGGCATGAAGGGCGTGCGGCTGGTGCTGACCGGCGCGGACGTCACCGGCATCGGGCTGATGCCGTGCCAGGCCGGCATTCCGGGCGTCGAGATTCCTGCGCCGCGCTATCCGGTGATCGCGACGGATGAGGTGCATCACGTCGGCGATGCGGTCGCTTTCGTGGTGGCCGATACGCTCGCGCAGGCAAAGGATGCCGCCGAAGCCATCGCCGTGCAGTGGGAGCCGCTGCCGCATGTGGTCGGCGCGGTCGCCGCGCTGAAGAAGGGTGCGGTGCAGGTCTGGAAGGACCGGCCGGGCAACGTCGCGTTCACGGTTGCGCTCGGCGACAAGGCCGCGACTGAGACGGCGTTTGCGCCTGCGACGCACAACGTCGAGGTGACGGTGATCAACCAGCGCCTCGTCACCAACTACATGGACACGCGCGGCTGCATCGCCGAATACGATGCCGCCAACGACCGCCTGACGCTGACGATGGGCAGCCAGGGCTCCAACTACATGCGCGACACGCTCTGCGAGATGCTCAATCTCCCGCCGGAGAAGATCCGCGTCATCACGCCGGACGTCGGCGGCGGCTTCGGCACCAAGCTGTTCATTTATCGCGAATATGCGCTTCTTGCTGTTGCGGCGAAGACGCTAAAGCGCCCGGTGCGCTGGATCGCCGACCGCAGCGAGCACTTCCTGGGCGACGCGCACGGCCGCGACAACATCACGACCGCGAAGCTCGCGCTCGACGACAAGGGCAAGTTCCTCGCGCTCGATGTCGATATCGTCGCCGATATGGGCTCGTATCTCTCGGCTTATGCGCCGTACATTCCGTTCCTCGGCGCGGGCATGACGCCGGGCCTCTACGATATTCCGGCCTGTCACGTCCGCGTGCGCGGCGTCTATACGCACACTGTGCCGGTCGACGCCTATCGCGGCGCGGGCCGCCCCGAGGCGTCCTACGTGATCGAGCGTCTCGTGGACGCGGCGGCGCGCGAGTTGGAGATCGCGCCCGACACGATCCGAAAACGCAACTTCATCAAGCCGAAGGCGATGCCGTACACGACCGCCGTCGGCAAGATTTACGACTCCGGCGACTTCAACGCGCACATGTCGCGCGCGCAGGAGCTGGGCGATTGGGATGGCTTCAAGAAGCGCGCCAATGAGGCGAAACGCAAAGGCATGATCCGCGGTATCGGCCTTGCCACCTACATCGAAGCCTGCGGCAACAACGGCCCCGACATGGCGGAGATCAAGCTCGATCCGGACGGCGGCGTCACCGCGCTCGTCGGCTCGCAGTCGAGCGGGCAGGGGCACGCGACCTCCTACGCGCAGCTCGTCGCCGATCAGTTCGGCCTCTCGCCCGATATGGTGCGCACAGTGCAGGGCGACACCGACCGCATCGCGCAGGGTGCTGGCACCGGCGGTTCAAGCTCGATCACCTGCGCCGGCACCGCGCTCGTACGCGCGACCAAGACGCTCGGCGACAATCTGAAACAACTCGCCGCCGATGCGCTCGAAACCAGCGTCGGCGACCTCGAGATCGCCGACGGCGCAGTGCGCGTCGCAGGCACCGACCGGCTCATCACCTTTGCCGACATCGCCAAGCGTCCGAACGTGCCGCAGGACAAGCTCGCCGCCCACGATCAGTTCGTGCCGGAGCAGCCGACCTATCCGAACGGCACGCACCTGGCCGAGGTCGAGATCGACCCCGCCACGGGCGCGACAAAGATCGTCAACTACATCATCGTCGACGACTTCGGCGTGACGCTGAACCCGCTCCTTCTCGCCGGCCAGGTCCACGGCGGCGCGGTGCAGGGCATCGGCCAGGCGTTGATGGAGCAGGCGGTCTATGACGAGGGCTCCGGCCAACTGTTGACTGCCTCGCTGATGGACTACGCGCTGCCCAAGGCCGGCGACATGCCGTCCTTCGCCTTCGAGACTTCGAATGTGCCCTGTACCAGCAACCCGCTGGGCGTGAAGGGGGCGGGCGAGGCGGGGGCCATCGGCTCCTGCCCGGCGGTCATGAACGCCATCGTGGACGCGCTCTGGCGCGCCTACAGGGTGCGCCATATCGACATGCCGGCCACCCCGGAGCGGGTCTGGAAGGCGATCGAGGAAGGCCAGCAATTGCACCGGATGTAGGGCTGTTATCTCTTAATAATCAGTAGGTTAATGTGTTTTAGCGGCCTCACGGGAACGTGAGGCCGCTTTGCATTCTGTTGTCGTGAGTTTGGAGGAATAACAAAGTAAGGCTGGTGTTTCATAAACCGCTGCCCACAAGCCCCGGGGCTTCCTTCCAGACACGGGGCGCTTCCCGAAGAACCAGAGGGACTTTTCGATGATCACTCGTCTCGTGCTTGCCGCCGTCGTCGCCGCCGCCGGCATCACCGCGGTTGCCGCTCAAAGCGATCCGATTGCCGTCCGTAAGGCCCTGATGAAGGGTGTCGGCGATCAGTCCCGCATCGCCCGCGAAATGCTCGACGGCAAGACGCCGTTCAACGCCGACGCCGCGAAGAAGGTCTTCGCGACCTTCGAGGACGCATCCGCCAAGATGCCGGCGCTGTTCCCCGACAACTCGAAGGCCGGCGACACCGCGGCGCTCCCCGCGGTCTGGGACAACAAGTCCGACTTCACCGCGAAGTTCGCCAAGCTCGGCGCCGACTCCAAGACTGCCGCGGCGCAGGTGAAGGACCTCGACAGCTTCAAGGCCGCGATGAGCGAAGTCGGCAAGAATTGCGGCGGCTGTCACCAGACCTACCGCAAGCGCCAGTCCTAAACGCTTCCACGGGAATTTTCGGACCCCGGTTTCGATCAAGAGGGCGGCGGGTCTTCGAGGGCGAGTGCCCTGGGGACGCGCCGCCCTTCCGCTTTTCGTAAAGCCTCAATCTCAATAGGATCGGTTCGAGGAGACGCCATGTTGCGCAAGCTTTTCATTCTGGCGGTCATCGCCGCCGTGATCGGCCTCGGCGTGTTCTGGGTCGTCACCATTCCCGCCACGATCCCGGCGAGCGCGCTCGCACAGCGCACGCCGAACCTCGAGAACGGCAAGGAGATGTTCTACGCGGGCGGCTGCGCTGCGTGCCATGCGGTGCCCGGCCAGGATGACAAGACGAAGCTCGGCGGCGGCCTCGGCATGAAATCGCCGTTCGGCACGTTCAATGTTCCGAACATCTCGCCCGATCCGAAGGACGGCATCGGCTCCTGGACCGAGGCGCAATTCGTCACCGCGATGAAGATGGGCACGTCGCCTGACGGCCGTCACTACTATCCGGCGTTTCCCTATGGGTCGTACCAGCGCATGAAGATCGACGACATGCGCGATATCTTTGCCTATCTGAAGACGCTTCCCCCCGTGCAGGGCCGCGTGCGCGACCACGATCTGCCGTTCCCGTTCAACATCCGCCGTACGCTCGGCGGCTGGAAGTTCCTGTTCCTCGACGGCAAGGAGTTCACGCCCGATCCGTCGAAGGACGCGGCGTGGAACCGCGGCGCCTATCTCGTCAACGGCCCAGGCCACTGCGCCGAGTGCCATTCGCCACGCAACATTCTCGGCGGCATCGTCGAGCGCCAGCGCTTCGCGGGTGGCCCGGACCCGGAAGGCGAGGGCTGGGTTCCGAACATCACCCAGGACGGGCTTCGCGCCTGGACCGTCGAGGAGATCGAGACGCTGCTCGAAACCGGTGAGAACCGCGACCATGACACGGTCGGCGGCGGCATGGGCAAGGTTGTCGGCAACACTGGAAAGTTGAGCAAGGAAGACCGCGCCGCGATGGCGCGCTATATCAAGTCGCTGCCAGCGGTCGAGGGGCCGAAGCAACCCGAGAAGAAGTGAGATAAATACTGACGACCATGCGTTTGCGCCCGAGATGAATGTATTCAAGGCCGTTGTTCTCAAGCTGATCTCGGCGCTGCTCTTTGCGTTGATGTCGTCACTGGTGCGCTTCGTCGGCGAGGATGTCCCGCTCGGCCAGACGGTGTTCTTCCGCGCCGCCTTCGCCATCGTGCCGGTGTTGCTTCTCCTGGCGTGGCGGCGGGAGCTTGGGTCTGCCCTCTACACCGCGCGTCCGCTCGGTCATGTCGGCCGAGGCTCGATCAGCGTGTGCGGTATGTTCCTCAACTTCGCCGCGCTCCAGCGTTTGCCGCTGTCGGACGCCACGGCGATCTCGTTCGCCTCGCCGCTCATCACCGTGGCGCTCGCCGCGATCTTCCTCGGCGAGCACGTGCGCCGCTATCGTTGGACCGCGGTCGCTGTCGGTTTCGTCGGCATCATCGTGATGCTGTGGCCGTATCTCGACATCGGTCACTTCACAGCGGGCACGGCGTCCGCCGCCATCGGCGCGGCCTGCGCGGTCGCCTCGGCCTTCACCAACGCGGGCTCGGTGGTGCAGACCCGCCGTCTGACCACGACTGAAACCACCTCGTCGATCGTGTTCTACTTCTCCGTCATCTGTGCGATCGGGGGCCTCTGCACGTTGCCGTTCGGCTGGATCATGCCGAACACGGCGCAGCTTGTGGCGTTGATCTCCATCGGCCTGCTCGGCGGGCTCGCGCATGTGGTGCTCACCGAGAGCTATCATCACGCGCCGGCCTCGCTCGTGGCCCCGCTCGACTACACCACGATGATTTGGGCCTTCATCCTCGGCTACTGGATATTCGGCGAAGTCCCGTCGATCTATGTCTATGTCGGAGCTGTTATCGTCGCGGGCTCCGGCATCTACGTGATCCTGCGCGAGCGTCAGCTCGGCTTGCGCCGTTTGCGCGAAGTGGAGGACCGGACGGCGCAGACGTAATGATTGCTCTCGTCTGGTCGCCCAATCTCCGCCGTCATGCCCGGGCTTGTCCCGCCATGACGGAGCAAACGACGAAGTCGGAGCGAAGCGTCAAAACGCCTTGAACGTGATGATCGTCCGGGTGTCGTGGATGCCCGGGATCGTCTGCACCTTCTCGTTCACGAAGTGCCCGATGTCGGTGCCGGCCTCGACATAGACCTTGACCAGCAGGTCGAACTCGCCCGCGGTCGAATAGATTTCCGAGGCGATCTCCGCGTCAGCAAGGCGGTTCGCCACCTCGTAGGACTTTCCGAGCTGGCATTTGATCTGAACGAAAAAGGGGACCATTGGGCCTCCGGCCGCCGACGACGGGGCCAATCCAGCAAAAACAGGCTCAAGAGGCAAGGGTGCAAAGAGGGCGGAGAATGCGCCGCCAATCGGCCGTTTTCAGCGCTGTTCGAACGGGTTGTTGAACTGCCAGCGCGGTGGCGCGGGCGTCGCTGGACGCGCCTGGGCATAGGCGTCCGATTCGGCGGCTGGCTCGGACGACGAGAACGGCCAGAAGCCCCCCGGCTCGGACCGTGCGAGCGGGCCGTTCTCCGGCCCGCGCTGTCCGGCCGCCACCACATGCACCACGCGATAGCCACGCGCCCGAAGCTCGGAGAGGAGCGCCGGCAGCATCATTGCGGTTTTGTCCTGGACGTCATGCATCAGGATGATGCCGCGGCCCCGGCGATCGAGCCGCGCGAGCGTGTCGTACAGCATCCGCCGCGGGCCGATGCGCTTCCAGTCGTAGGTGTCGATATCGATGCTGAAGGCCGCGATCTCGCGCGAGCGCAGGTAGTGCTCGGCGTGCCGCGTCGTAAACAGGCCCGGGAAGCGGAAGAACGGCGCGACCACGCGCGGATCGCCCGCTGCGGCCCGCACGGCGGCGATGCCGGTGTCGATCTCATAGGAGGCTTCGCGCGGCGACATCCGGTGCAGCGGATGATGGTGCGTGTGCGTGCCGATGGTGTGGCCCGCCGCATAGATCTGCCGGACCATCGCCGGGTCGCGCACCGCCTGCCGCCCGACCATGAAGAACGTCGCCTGCACGCACTCGTCGGCGAGCGCGCGCAGCACGCGCTGGGTGTTCGGCGATCTCGGCCCGTCGTCGAAGGTCAGCACAACCTCGCCGCGCGCGAGCGGCAGCGAGCGGCCGTAGTCGTGCGAGCCGATGCGCGGCATCTGCCGCGGATCGACCTCGATGGTGCGGCTGGTGCCGAGCGCGTTCGGGTTGCCGGGGCAGGACGTGGCGGCATGTGCCGTCTCTGCGCTCAATAGCGCGAGACCGGCCAGAATCGCCGTTGGAATTCGTCGCCCCTGAAACATTTCCTGATTGTCTTAGCCGGGAGCGGCGATTCGCGCGGGGAAACCGCTGGTCAGCGTTAGCGTTCATCGTTAACGGCCGCCCTTGAACGGGCCGCAGCGGCGGGCTACCTATTTTGCAGCAATCTCATGGGGTGCCTGGTTTACTGAGGCGAGCGGAAACGAAGCCGTTCTTCGATCGCCAAGGGCCGGGCTGAGAGGCAAACGCCAACCCATCGAACCTGATCCGGGTCATGCCGGCGGAGGGAGAGATGCAGGCGCTGGGAAGCGAACTGCCGAACATTGCTGGCGACATTCTGGAGCGCGTCCGCGCCAAGCGACCGCGCGTCCACTGCATCACCAACGCGGTGGCACAGACCTACACCGCCAACATCCTGCTTGCCGCCGGTGCCATTCCTTCCATGACGATCGCGCCGAAGGAGGTCACCGCCTTCGCGCAGCGCGCCGACGCGCTTCTCGTCAATCTCGGCACCTTCGACGCCGAGCGGCAGAAGGCCTCGCTCGCCGCCATCGCCGCGGTCAACAAGCTGAAGAAGCCGTGGGTGCTCGATCCGGTGTTCATCGACCGTTCGAAGCCGCGCGCTGCCTTCGCGAAGAAGCTCGTTGCCAAATCGCCGCGCGCGATCCGTCTCAACCAGGCCGAGTTCGAAGCGCTGGCGGGAGCGAAGTTCAGCGAGCGCTCGCTCGGGCAATGCGCGGTCAAGAACCGCACCGTGATCGGCATGACCGGCGAAGTCGATTTCGTGCGCGACGCCAAGCGCAATGCGATCATCGACAACGGCCATCCGCTGATGGCCAAGGTGACCGCGATGGGTTGCGCCGGCTCGGCCTATCTCGCAGCCTGTCTCTCTGTCGAAAATGATCCATGGCTCGCGACCGTCGCGGCGCTGCTCGTACTCGGCGTTGCGGGCGAGGTCGCCGCCGAACGCGCGCGCGGGCCGGGTAGCTTCGCCATCGAGATGGTGGACGCCATGCACAACCTCGACCGCGCGACATTGCGGTCGAAAGCAAAGGTGAATTGATGCCTGTCGATCTTCGCGTTTACGGCATTGTCGATCCCGAGCACACCGGCGGGCGTTCGCTGGCGGAGCTTGCGCATCTGGAAGCCAAGGGCGGCGCGACGCTCATTCAGTTGCGCGACAAGCTCAGCGAGACGCGCCAGTTCGTCGAGAACGCCCGCGCGGTAAAGGCCGCGCTCGATCCGTTCGGCGTGCCGCTTCTCATCAATGATCGCATCGACGTCGCCCTCGCGGTTGGCGCTGCCGGCGTTCACATCGGCCAGACCGACATGACGGTGGAGGACGCGCGGCGTCTCCTGCCGCCGAGCGCGATCGTCGGACTCACGGTCAACAAGCTGCATCTGGCCGAAGAAGCTCCGCTCAGCCTCATCGACTATGCGGGTGTCGGTGGCGTCTATGGCACCGCGTCGAAGCAGCAAAAGAATTCGCCCATCGGCCCCGAAGGCCTGAAGGCCATCACCGATATCCTGCGCAAGCGGTGGCGCGGTTTTCCGGTTGTCGGCATCGCCGGCATCAATGCCTCGAACGCGGCCGCCGTGATTGACGCCGGTGCCGACGGCGTTTCGGTGATCGCTGCACTGTCGCTCGCGCCGGATCCCGAAGCCGCGACGCGCGAACTGCGCGCCGTCATCGACAAGACGCTGGAGAGACACCGAGGCCGCGCATGACACCGGTTGCCGTCACCATCGCGGGTTCCGATTCCGGTGGCGGCGCCGGCATTCAGGCCGATCTGAAAACCTTCTCCGCGCTCGGGGTCTATGGCGCGTCGGTGATCACCGCGCTCACCGCGCAAAACACGCTGGGCGTGACCGGCATTCACGACGTGCCGCCGGAGTTCATCACCGCGCAGATGGATGCGGTGTTCTCTGACATCGCAGTGTCGACCGTGTTCTCTGGTGCTTCGCCCAGCGCCGTGAAAATCGGCATGCTGTCTCAGGTTTCGAGCATCGAAGCGGTGGCGGATGGACTTGCGAAGCACAACCAGAGCAATGTCGTTCTCGATCCGGTGATGATCGCGACTTCGGGCGACCGTCTGCTCAACGCCGACGCCATCGATACGCTCATTCGCATCCTTATTCCTCGCGCACGCGTGATCACGCCGAACCTTCCCGAAGCCGCCGCGCTGGTCGAGCGTCCGATCGCCGAAGGCGAGAACACGATGCGCGCGCACGCCGAACGCCTGCTGCTCCTCGGTGCGCAAGCCGTGCTGATCAAGGGCGGTCACGCTGTGGGCGAGGAGAGCGTCGATCTCCTCGTCGAGCGCGACACCATCACGCGCTTCGCAGCTCCTCGCATCGAAACCGCGAACACCCACGGCACCGGCTGCACGCTGTCGTCCGCCGTCGCGGCTGGTCTGGCGAAAGGCCTCGATCTGGTCGAGGCGGTCCGCGAGGCGAAGGACTACGTCACCGGCGCGATCACCGCGTCGAGCAAGCTGCAGATCGGCTCCGGACACGGGCCGGTCCATCATTTTTACCGCTGGTGGTGAGCTGACCTGGACGTGCGTTGATCAAGGAGCGAGGAATGGCTCATATCAATCGTAGAAACGTTGTTCGCGCCGGAGGAATGGGGCTTATAGGTGCGATTTCAGCACCTACTGTGGCCCGCGCCCAGACCCGCCGCTGGCGCATGATCACCTCCTGGCCGAAGCGTCTTCCCGGTCCCGGCATGTCCGCGGAGCGCGTCGCCGAGCGCATCGGCGCGCTGTCCGGCGGCCGCATCCAGATCACCGTGCATGCCGCCGGCGAAGTCGTTCCAGCGTTTGAAGTTTTGGACGCGGTCGGCTCCGGCGTCGCCGACATGGGCCACACCGCCGCGTTCTACTGGCAGGGCAAGGAGCCCGCCGCCGCGTTCTACACCACCGTTCCCTTTGGTCTGACGCCCAACGAGCACGTCGCCTGGGTCGATGCCGGCGGCGGTCAGGCGTTGTGGGATGAGATCTACGCGCCGTTCGGTGTGAAGCCGTTCATGGGCGGCAACACCGGCGTCTGCATGGGCGGCTGGTTCCGCCGTGAAATCAAAGGCCTCGCGGATTTGCGCGGTTTGAAGATCCGTTCGCTTGGACTCGGCGGTGAGG
>BFBZ01001671.1_pt1 | contig 14025 bp, 12 predicted proteins | sample 1888401 | NCBI WGS metagenome assembly BFBZ01 (sample SAMD00112614, study PRJDB3348) | symbiont metagenome | host: Chara braunii | reverse complement strand
CCGAACAGCTCGCTGGCGCGCTGCATGATGGCAAGCATGCCGTCGCTGCGCGGGCGCGAATAGTCGGGATCGGCGAGCGGCGCGGCGCGCTCGCCGCCGACGACGACGTTGCCGCGCGTAACCTGCCGCGCGTAGATGCCGCCGCCCTCGATGCCGATGTTGACGCCGAGAAATAGATCGAGCGGCTCGGTCACGATCATCGACGGATAGGTGCGCTCCAGCGGCACGGGCTCGTCGAACGCGCGCGCCAAGCCGTCGGCCCAGGCGCCGGCGCTGTTGATCACGGTACGCGTCCTGATGGCGACGTCACCGGCTTCCAGGGCAAAACCCTCGAACGTCCTGGTGGCGCCCGTAACCTCCGTGTTCTCCAGCACCTCGGCGCCGGCGCGACGCGCCGCTGCGGCGAAGGCGGTGGCGACCAGCCGGGGATTGGCGTGGCCGTCGCCGGGACAGAACGAACCGCCCACGACGCCGCCCGCGATGCCGAAGCGCTCGTGCAGTTGATTGTGGCCGATCAGCTCGAGAGCGAGCCCGAACGGCGCGACCTCGGCGGCGTAGCGCTCCAGGCTCGCCATGTCCGCAGGCGTCCGCGCGAGCTTGAGATGGCCGGAGCGCAGGAACTCGCCGTCGATGCCGATGAGCTGCGCGAGCCGCGGCCAGATCGCATGCGCCCGCTGCGACAGCGGCAGTTGCTCGGGCGGGCGGCCCTGGCGGCGCACGCCGCCATAGTTCACGCCGCTCGCCTGCGCGCCGCAGAAGCCCTTGTCGAGCAGCGTGACGGAGAAGCCCATGCCGCGCAGCGCCAGCGCGGCGGAGCTGCCGACCAGCCCGCCGCCGACGATCGCGACATCGCAGTCAATGCGCCGGGTCATGCCGCCTCTCGTCGATGGAACGGCTGGTAGCCACCGGGATCGGCTTGATCGGCGCCTGCGCGCGCAGCCGGCCGACAGCGCCGATGTCGCGGCGCGTCTGCGCAGCCAAGAGCTCCGCGGCGACCGCGCCGCACATGCGGCCCTGGCAGCGGCCCATGCCGATGCGCGTCACCGCCTTCAGGCGATTGATCTCGGTGAGCGAGAAATCGCTGATCGCGCGCCGCGCCTCGCCGGCATCGATCTCCTCGCAGCGGCACAGCAGCGTGTCATCGGCGATGTCGCCCGCCCAATGCGATGGATAGGGAAAGGCGGCTTCGAGCCCATCGCGCAGGCGATCGATCCGCGCCAGCGCATGTTCGAGGGTGGCGGCGCGCACCGAATCATGCGGCAGGCCGCGATCCTCCAACAATGCCAGCGCGGCCCGCTCGCCGGCGGCTTCCGCGGCATCGGCGCCGGCGATGCGGGCGCCGTCGCCGGCGAGGTACACGCCCGCGATGCTGCTGCGGCCACCGGCGTCGCGAACCGGACGATGCGCGCGGTCGCGCGCATCGAAGCCAAAAGCGCAGCCGGCGAGATCAGCAGCCTGAGTCTCCGAGCGCAGACCGAGACCGTAGCCAACGCCGTCGCAGGTGATCGCGTGTTCGCGCCCGCCGGCCCGATAGACGATGCGCGCCACCCTGCTCTCGCCCTCGATCCGGAGCTGGGAGACGCCGAACCGCACGCGCGTGCCGCGCAGCGTCAACTCCAGCGCCATGCGCACCCCACGCAGCACGATGCCCGGCGCGAGCGGCAACGCGCGCAGCAGATTGAGCTTCGCAGACAAGGGCGCCGCGTCGAGCACGGCGGCAACGTCGACGCCGGCCTTCATGTATTGCCAGGCGACCAGATAGAGCAGCGGGCCGGAGCCGGCGAACACCACGCGCCGGCCGATCGCGCAGCCCTGCGCCTTCAGCGCGATTTGCGCGCCGCCGAGGGTGAATACGCCGGGCAAGGTCCAGCCGGGGATCGGCAGCACGCGATCGGTCGCGCCGGCCGCGAGGATGAGTCCATCATAATTGATGCGATGGCTGATGCCGTCGCGGAGAATGGCGGCCGCGCCGTCGCGCAGATTCCACAGCAGCGTGTTCGACTGATAGTCGATTGCGGTGCCGAGCGCCGCAAAGTCGTGATGCAGCCGCGCGGCCTTCGAAGCCTCCGAGCCGTAGCGCGCCGTGGCATCGCGGCCGTCGGGACTCAGCGGCTGGCGATAGATCTGGCCGCCGCAGGCGTGGCCTTCATCGACCACGATCGGCCGCAGGCCGGCCGCGACCAATGTCATCGCGGCGCGGATGCCGGCCGGGCCGGCGCCGACGATCAGGGGCGATGCGCGCTCAGCCATGGCCGCGCCCTCGTCGTGTGATGATGTCCATGCCTTCGGTAAGCGGCGTCGTGCAGGCGCGCAGCTGCTCACCGCTCGCGAGCTGCACCCGGCAGTCCTGGCACGCGCCCATCTGGCAGAAGCCGGCCCGTGGCGCGGCGGAAAACTCGCTGTAGCGAAGCCGGTCGACCTGGCAGAGCATGGCCGTCAGCACGGTGTCGCCGGCGCGGCCGTCGCAGGGCACGCCATCGATCGTGAAGGAGATGACGGCGCTGTCGTTGCGGACGAGGCGATGCAGCAACGGCATGGTATCAGCCTTGGCCCACGAGGATCTTGTCGAGGCCGAAGATGCGGTCGAGCAGCAGCATCGCCGCCGCCGTCACCGCGATCATCAGCGCCGATACGGCGGCCATCATCGGATCAATCGATTCGGTCGCGTACATGTACATGCGCACCGGCAGGGTGATCGTGGCGGGCGAGGTGATGAAGATCGACATCGTGAGCTCGTCGAAGGAGTTGATGAAGGCAAGCAGCCAGCCGCCGGTGATGCCGGGCAAAATCATCGGCACGGTGATGCGGCGGAACACGATCCAGCCGGAAGCGCCCAGGGTCACCGCCGCCTGCTCGGCGCTGAGGTCGAGGCCGGACAGGGCGGCCAGAACCAAGCGGAGCACATAAGGCGTGACGACGACAATGTGACCTGCGGTCAGCCACAGCAGGCTGCCGGTGGCGCCGAGCAGCGCGAACAGCCGCAGCAGCGCAACGCCGAGCACGAGATGCGGGATCATCAGGGGCGACAGGAACAGCGCGTTCAGCGCCGCGCGGCCGCGGAAGTCGTAGCGATCGAGCGCGAGGCCGGCGGCGACCGCGAGCACGACCGCAATCGTCGCGGCTGTTGCCGCAACCCACAGGCTGTTGAGGAAGGAGGCGACGAAATCCGGATGCGCGAACACGGCCGTGAACCAGCGCAGCGAGACCTGCGTGGTCGGCAATGTCAACGTGTTGGCCGGCGTGAACGCGACGAGGCAGATCACGATGAGCGGCGCCAGCACGAAGCCAGTGACGAGCGCATGAAAGACCAGGGCGATCGGACCGTTGTGGCGCATGCCGCTCACCCCAACATCCGCCTGGCGCGCGCCTCGACGACGCGCTGATAGGCCAGCATGATGACGAGATTGATCACCAGCACGAGAATCGCGATGGCGGCCCCCAGCGGCCAGTTCAGCTCGTGCATGTATTCGTCATAGACCAGCGTCGCCGCCATCTTCAGCCGCCGGCCGCCGAGCAGCGCGGGGATCGCGAAGGCCGAGGCCGAAAGTCCGAACACCACCAGGCTGCCCGACAGCAGCCCCATCGTCACCTGCGGCAGCACTACGCGGCGCAGCGCCGTGAAGCGCGAGGCGCCGAGCGTCCAGGCGGCGGCCTCGACCATCGGATCGAGCTTCTGCAGCGAGGTCCAGACCGGGATGACCATGAACGGCAGCATCACATGGACGAGCGCGATGACGATGGCCGTCTCGGTGTAGAGGATCCTGACCGTGCCGAGCCCGAGCGCACGGGAGGCCTCGTTGACGAGGCCCGTGGGGCCGAGCAGCATGCTCCAGCCAAAGGCGCGCACCACGACCGAAACCAGCAGCGGGCCGATGATCGCGAGCAGGAACGCCGAGCGCCAGGGCTCGCGCATGCGCGCCAGGATGTAGGCCTCGGGCGCGCCGATCACGGCGCAGATCAGCGTGGTCAGCGCGGCGAGCCGCAGCGTGCGCCAGAAGATATTGAGAAAGTAGCTGTCGGAGAGGATGCCGATGTAGTGCGCCAGCGTGGTCTCGTCCTTGACGCCGGTCGCGGCGTCATAGACGTGGAACGACAGCGCCAGGGTGAGCACGAGCGGCACGGCCACCAATGCGGTGAACAGCAGCGCGCCCGGCGCCGCCAGCAGCCATGGTGTCGTCGCGCGCGTGCCGCTCATGCCGACTGCGCTCCGTCGGGCTTCGACGCGCGTGCGCTGGCGCTGCTCCAGGCGAGACCGACCTGATCGCCCTCGCACGCCGGCTCCTCGCCCGCATTGGGCAGGGCGACGCCGATCAATCCGGCGGGCGTCTCCACGGTGAAGAACCAGCTGCTGCCGAGGAAGAAGCGCGCTTTGATGCGGCCATCGAGCACGCCGGCGCCGGGAGCTGTCAGGCCGATCTTCTCCGGCCGGATCGCGAGCACGGCGGCCGTGCCGTCGGTGAGGTCAGCCCCCTCGCACGGCAGCAGGCGCCCGCCGATCTCGACGCCCCCGTTGCGCCGCACGCCGGACAGCCGGTTCATCTTGCCGACGAAGGAGGAGATGAACGGCGTCACCGGATTTTCGTAGAGCCGATAGGGCGCGTCGATCTGCATGATGCGGCCCTGCTCCATCACCACCACGCGATCGCTCATCGACAGCGCCTCGCTCTGGTCGTGCGTCACCATGATCGTGGTGGTGCCGACGCGCTGCTGGATGCCGCGCAGCTCGAACTGCATCTCCTCGCGCAGCTTGGCGTCGAGATTGGACAAGGGCTCGTCGAGCAGCAGCACCGGCGGATCGATCACGAGCGCGCGCGCCACCGCGACGCGCTGACGCTGCCCGCCGGAGAGCTGGCGTGGATAGCGGTCGGCGAGCGCGGCGAGTTGCACCAGCGCCAGCGCCTGTTTGACGCGCGCCTCGCGCTCGGCCCTGATCACCTTGCGCATTTCGAGTCCGAAGGCGACGTTCTGCGCCACCGTCATGTGCGGAAACAGCGCGTAGCTCTGGAAGACGATGCCGAGGCTGCGGCGATCGGGCTTCTCGTGGGTGATGTCGCGACCGTCGAGCGTGATGCGCCCCGACGTCGGCTCGACCAGGCCGGCGATCATCTGCAGCGTCGTGGTCTTGCCGCAGCCGGAGGGGCCGAGCAGCGAGATGAACTCGCCCTTGGCGACGCTGAGTTTGACGTCGCTGACCGCAGCGACATCGCCGTAGAGCTTCGTCAAACCGTCCAGCGTCAGGAAACCCATGCGTCCTCGCGCGGGAGGCTTCCTGTCATCGCCAGGGATTGCCGCCCTGGGGCTCTTTCATGCCGGCAGGCAACGCAGACGGTCAATCATGTATTCCGATATCCTGAATTTATCTGTCTGGAATTCTGATATATGAAATCTATGCGACGAATTTGACTCCAACATTCACCAGATCAGATGACGACAGCCGACACCGATTCGTCCTCCAGCCTTCGCCGGGCCCTGAAGCTGCTGCGCATCCTCGCCGAGGGCGACCCCGACGGGCTGCGGCTGAAGGACATCGCGGAGACCGCGGGCTGCAGCCAGCCGACCGCGCATCGCATGCTGCAGGACCTCGCCGCCGAGGGTTTCGCCGAACAGGCGGCCGGCAAGCGCTATCGCCTGGCGCTCGACTTCTACGTGCTCGCCGCACGCGCCGGCCAAGCCAGCGGCCTGCGCGAGGCGGCGCGGCCGGCGCTGCTGCGGCTGTCGGCGACCTTGAGCGACACGATCTTCCTGCTGGTGCGCAACGGCTTCGATGCGGTCTGCCTCGACCGCGTCGAAGGACCGTTTCCGATCCGCTCCTTCACCGGCGACATCGGCGGCAAGGTGCCGCTCGGGCTTGGCCAGGGCAGCCTCGCGATTCTCGCCAACCTGCCCGAGGACGAGCAGGAGGCCGTGATCCGCTTCAACATCCCGCGCCTGCTCGATCGCGGCTTCCTCGACGAGGCCTCGCTGCGCAGTGCGCTGGCGCAGGCGCGCGCGCAAGGCTGGGTCAACACCAGCACCGGCCTCATTCCCGGCATGGCCGGCGTCGGCGTGCCCGTGCTCGACGCGCAGGGCCGCGCGGTGGCGGCGCTCAGCGTGGGCACGCTGGCGGAGCGGCTGAACGCGGACCGGCTGCCGCATGTGGTGAAGATCCTGCAGGGCGAGGCGCAGGTGCTGGCCGGCAAGCTCAACCCGTTCGACGTGGCTTTGCGCTATCCATCACGGAGCTTGAGCACGATCGGGGGAAGCTGATTCTTCTCTATCGCAACCACCGTCATTCCGGGGCAAGGCCGCAGGTCTTGAACCCGGAATCCCGAAGTTGTCTTGCGTTCGTTTCCAACAATCTCGAGATTCCGGGTTCAATCGCGCACACGCCGTCGCGTGTGCACGATTGCCCCGGAATGACGCCAAGTCCTTTCGCACGGTCCAACCGAGACAACCGCCTAGGTCACCCACTCCGCGCGGATGCCGCCCCTCGCTGCTCCGCGCTCGGGCTCTCGCCAGGAGAACGTGAACAACCCCATCGGCTCGACCTGTTCGAGCTCATCGCGGGCAATGTCGCGCGCGATCACGACGATGAAGGGCGCCGGCGGTTTCTCGGCCGTCAATTGCCGCGGCGGCGAGAACACCGTGCCGACGCTTTCGACCAGCAGCGGCCGCGGCGCCTCGTGGATCTTCACCAAGCCCTTGATCCGCAGCAGGCGCTCGCCGAGCCGACCCGCGACGTTGTCCAGCCAACTGGCGAGATCGGCATAGCCGATCTCATGGCGCGGCCGGACCAGGCAGAGCGCGAGGCGCGGATGCGCGGCGGCGAGATCAGGCGCGACGTCGCGCAGCGGCGGGGACGCCGTAAGCGGCGCAAAGGCCGCCGACACCACAGCGGCGCGATCCGCGTTGGCGACGGCCTTCGCGACTGGATTGAGCTGCGCGATCACCACCGGCGCATCGGTCAGCCCCTCCGGCGCAAGATCCGCCTTGGTTGCAATGATCCGATGTGCCGCGGCCCATTGGGCCGCGGCCTCCTCGAACGTCGCGACGTCCAGGCCGCGCGTGAGATCGTAGGTCGCGACGACGGCGACGCGCATGCGGTGCTCGGCCAAGGTCGCGAGCTGGCGCAGCACCGGTCCTGGCATCGACAGGCCCGAGGTCTCCAGGATGATCCGGCGCAACGGCGGCAGGCCGGCGGGCCGCGGGGCCATGATCAGGCGGTCGATGGTGAAGGCGAGATCGCTGCCGACCTGGCAGCACACGCAGCCGTTCGACAGCATCGCCATCGGCACGTCGTCGCCGCTCTCGCGCAACAGGACGCCGTCCAGCCCGACCTCGCCGGCCTCGTTGACGATGACAGCGGTGTCCGACGCCGTTTCCGCGGTCAGTACATCGCGCAGCAGCGACGTCTTGCCCGAGCCGAGAAAGCCGGTGAGGACGAAGAAGTCGATGCTGCCGACGCTCATGGCGCCGCGGCATCCTTGTCTTTGTCCTTGGTCGCGTATTTCTCCGGCACGTCGCTCTCCCAGCTCGCCTTGACCAGCTCACGGACGTCGGCGAGCAGCTCCTCGGTGTCGTAGATGATGCCGTCCTTGATCGTGAATTTCAGGCCGCGATGCCACTCGACTGCATTGGTCGCATCGTTGAAGCGCATCGCGCCGGTGCCGTAGAGCAGCTTGAAATCGGTCAGCGGATTGTGGTCGTGGACCAGCATGTCGGCGCGCATGCCGATGTCGATGGTGCCGATCTCGTCCTGCAGGCCGCACAGCGCCGCGCCCTGCGAGGTCGCCGAGCGGATCACCTCCAGCGGATGGAAGCCCGCCTCCTGCAGCAGCTCCAGCTCGCGGACATAGCCGAAGCCGAAGATCTGGTAGATGAAGCCGGAATCCGAGCCGGTGCAGACCCGGCCGCCGCGGTTCTTGTACTCGTTGATGAACGCCATCCAGAGCCGGTAGTTCTCCTTCCACTCGATCTCGTTCTGGGTCGACCAGCGATACCAGTACGAGCCGTGACCGCCGCGCTGCGGCGTGAAGTAGTCCCACATCGACTTCCAAGTATACTCCTTGTGCCAATAGGCCTGACGCGCCCGCATCAGGTCGCGGTTGGCGTCGTAGATGGTGAAGGTCGGCACGAAGGTGAAGCCGATCTCCAGGAACTGCTCCAGCACCTCGTTCCACTTGGCCGAGCCGGGCTCGGCGCCCTGCCTGAACATCTGCCCCGAGACCGAGAAGCGGAAATATTCATCGGTGTAGTTGTAGTCGAGCGGGAAGTTCTGGATCACGCGGTCTTCGAACAGCGCCTCCGGCAGGCCGTAATAATGCTCCGCGCTCGTCAGGCCCCACTTCGCCGTGGTCAGCGCATTCATGCGCGACACCGCCATCTGGGCGTGATGGCAGCCGGTGCGCAGGCCGATCTGTTTGCACTCGTCGAGCGCGGCTTCCATGATCGCGGGCGGCGCGCCGAAGAACTTGATGCCGTCGGCGCCGCGCTCCTTGACCTGACGCAGCCAGGTGCGCCCCTGCTCCGGCGTGTAGATCGTCTTGACCATGTCGTTGACGGCCGGGAAATAGGCATAGGCGAGCAGCCGCGGCGCGGCGATCGTGTTGTTCTCGGCGCGCTCTTTCTGGTCGAGCATCCAAGACAGCCCGTTCATCGAGCCCATCTCGCGCACCGTGGTGACGCCATGCGCCAGCCAGAGCTTGTAGACGTAGTCGACCGGCGGCACCCAGCCATTGGCGGAGTGATAGGCAACGCCGGCATGGGCGTGGCAGTCGACGAAGCCCGGCGTCACCCATTTTCCGCGACAGTCGATCTCGTGATCGGCCGGTTCGCCAGCGTTGCCGGCATAGCCATAGCCGACGATCTTCTTGATGCTGACGATGCGGCCGTTCTCGACGATGATGTCGACCGGCCCGATCGGCGGCGCCCCGGTGCCGTCGATGACAGTGGCGCTGCGCAGCGCCAGCCGCTTGAACGGCCCGATCCCGCGATCCCGCGTCGTCGCCTTCGGCACGATCGGCGCCGCGCCCTTGTTCCGGATGAAGGCGAGCTCATCGCCAGGGAGCATCTGTTCCGTCACGACGGCGTGTCCTCCATTTGAGACCGTAGGGTGGGCAAAGCGCAGCGTGCCCACCATGCGTCTGCTTTCTTCCAAGATGGTGGGCACAGCGCTGCGCGCCTTTGCCCACCCTACGCATCGTCTTCCCGTCGTTGCGAGCGGAGCAAAGCAATCCAGGGCCAGGAAGCAAGTCTGGATTGCTTCGTCGCTGCGCTTCTCGCAATGACGGCGTCTACCGTCACCCCGCCCTGTACTTCCGCGCGAACGCCACGCTGCCGAACACCGTGAAGGCCATGGTCACCGCCAGCAGCATGAAGGCGAGGGCGGCGCCCATCGGCCAGTTGTTGCCGCGCACGAACTGGTCGTACACGGCAGGCGCCATCATCTTGAATCGCGGGCCGCCGAGAAGCACCGCCGTTGCATAGGTGTTCATGCACAAAACGAACACCAGGATCGAGCCGGCGGCGACGCCGGGACCCGACAGCGGCAGGATCACCCGCCAGAACACGCGCGCGCCTGAGGCGCCGAGATTGGCGGCGGCATATTCGAGGTCGCGGGGGATGCTCTCGATGACCGCGGACAGCGTCAGGATCATGTAGGGCAGCACGACGGCGATGATGCCGATGATGACCGCCTTGGTCGTGTACATGATCTCCAGCGGCGCGGAGATCAGGCCGAGCTTCATCAGAACCGTGTTGACGAGCCCGTCGCGCGCGAACAGCGCCATCCAGCCGGCCGAGCGCACGACATTGCCGACCAGCAGCGGAAACAGGGTCGCGATGACGACCAGGCTCTTCCAGCGGCTCTCCATGCGGCCGAGCCAATAGGCCGCCGGAAAGGCGAGAATCAGCGTGAGCAAGGTACACAGCAGCGCGATGCCCAGCGTGGCCAGGATGATCTGCTGGTAGTAGGGATCGGTCGCGGCCTTGACGTAGTTGTCTGGCGACAGCGCCTGCATCATCAACTGGGTCGGGCTGAACTGGTTGAGCGAGATCCGGAACATCAGGATCATCGGCCCGACCAGCAGCGCCAGGACCAGCAGACAGGCAGGAACGACCAGCAGCGCCATCGCGCGAGCTCCGATTGCGAAAGTGTCGGCTGTTCAGCCACGGCTCCTGCGGCCTCGCCGCAGGAGCGCATCATTCAAGACTTACGCCTTGAACTCCTTGTTCCAGAAGTCGAGCGTACGCTGCGAGCGCCCGGCGGCATAGGCATAGTCCGGCTTCAGCAGCCGCGCGCGCTCGGCCTCGGTCAGGCTGACCTGCTTGGCGAGATCCTCCGGCAGCGGCGCATCGGTGACCGTCGGGACATAGCCCATCTTGTCGGCGAAGCCGCCTTGCGCCTTGGCGTCCAGCATCGCGTCGAGATAGGCGAAACCGCCGGCCTTGTTCTTGGCGTTCTTCGGCACCGCGGCCTGGAACACGATCGCCGGCGTGCCTTCCTTCGGCACGACATGGGCGAGCGGAATGCCGGACTTCTTCCACATGAAGCCGCGGGCAAGCCACATCGTGGTGATCCAGACCTCCTCCGACTTCAGCGCCGCCGCCAGCGCCTCGTTCGACGGATAGATCTTCACGTCGAGCGAGCGCCATTCCATCAGCTTCTTCTCGGCCGGATCGAGATTGCTGACGCCGCCGCCGCCGGCGAGCGCCGCGGCCAGCGTGTTGTTGGGATAGAGGATGTCGGCGAGACCGATGCGGCCGCGCCATTTCGGATCCCACAGATCGGCGAAGGATTGCGGCGGCGTCTTCACCTGGTTGGTGTTGTAGAGGATGACCTGCGCCGAATAGATGTGCGGGATCGCGATGTCGCTCTTGAGCTCCGGGAACACCTTGTCGAGCCGCTTCACCTGGGCTGCATCGACCTTTTCGAACACGTCCGACTGCGACACGATGTAGGTATCGTTGTCGGACAGGCACGACACGTCCATCGAGCCGCGGCGACTCTGTCGCTCGGCCAGCAGCTTGGTCTTGCGCGGATCGGCGTTGGCGACGTCCTGCACGATCTCGAACCCCTTCGGCGTCATGATCGGCTTATCGATGATGTCGGAGAGCAACTGGCCGTAGTCGCCGCCCCAGGTGCCGACCACGACCTGTCCGCCTTCGGCGCGGGCAGTGGGCATGCCGGAGGCCAGCGCGGCGACGCCGGCGCTGGCGGAGAGAAAATGTCGTCGCGAAATCATGGGAGAACCTCTCGCTGTGGATGGATGCGTTACGAAGATGTCTGCGGCACGAGACGCGGGACCTTGCGGTCCCACTGCAGGGACACGGGATCGTTCGGTTTGAGTGTTGCCAGCGGCTCGCTCGCGTCGGGCGTTGGCCTGACGGCCACCAGCGTCTCGTCGCCGATCGCCACCACATATTCGCTCTGCGCGCCCATATAGGTGATCGCCAGCACGCGGCCGCGCACCTCGCCGGACTCACCGGCCACCACTGCAATGCGTTCAGGCCGCAGCGCGAAAGCATCGGCATCGTCGCGCTCGCCGCTGGCGACATCGACCGGCAACAGCAGGCCGCCGCTGGTACGGAAGTTATTGGCGTCCGCACGCCGACCCGCCACGATGTTGCAGCGACCGACGAAGTCGGCGACGAACGCATCCTTCGGGGAATCGTACAGCTCCTGCGGCGTGCCGATCTGGCGGACGCGGCCGCCCTCCATGACCACGAGGTGGTCGGCCATGGTCAGCGCCTCCTCGCGGTCATGGGTCACCATCAAGGTGGTCAGGCCGAGCCGCTGCTGCAGCGCGCGGATCTCGAGCCGCACCTCGGCGCGCAGCTTGGCATCGAGGTTGGACAGGGGCTCGTCGAGCAGGAAGATGCGCGGATTGATCACCAGCGCCCGCGCCAGCGCGACGCGCTGCTGCTGCCCGCCCGACAATTGCCGCGGCAGCCGGTCGGCGAGATGCGACAGCCGCACCAGCCTGAGCGCCTCCTCGATCTTCGTCTTGCGCTCGGCCGCACTGATGCCGCGCATCTCCAGGCCAAAGCCGACATTGTCGGCCGCGCTCATGTGCGGAAACAGCGCGTAGGACTGGAACACCATGCCGGTCGCACGCTTGTAGGCCGGCAGATGCGTCACGTCCTCGCGGTCGAACAGCACGCGGCCGCTCGTGGGCGGCAGGAAGCCCGCGACCATGCGCAAGGTGGTCGTCTTACCGCAGCCGGAGGGTCCGAGCAGCGCGACCAGCTCGCCCTCGCCGACGGCGAGATCGAGCCCCTCCACGCCGATCGACGTCCCGAAGCGCTTGGTCAGCTTCTCCAGGGTGAGCTGCGCCATCACACCACCCGCGACAGCTTGACGAAGCGGTCGGTCGCCACCATCAGAATGCCAACCAGCGCGATCTGCACAGTGGCGACCGCGGCGAGCGTCGGATCGATGCGGAATTCGAGGTAGTTCAGCATCGCAACCGGCAAGGTGATCCGGCCGGGACCGACCAGCAGCATCGACAGATCGAGATTCTCGAAGCTCTGGATGAACGAGAACATCGCCGCCGCGACGATGCCGGAGCGCATCATCGGCAGGGTGATACGGCGGAACACCGTGAACGGGCTGGCGCCGAGATTGGCGGCGGCCTCCTCGGCGGCACGGTCGAGCCCCTGCAGGCTGGCGATCACGAGCCGCACCGTCCACGGAATCGCCAGCAGCGTATGCGCGGCGACGAGGCCTTCCGTGGTTGCCTTGATGTCGCGGTCGAGCAGGTCCTCGGCGACCACATAGAACATGTAGAGGCCGGAGCCGGCGACGACGCCGGGCACGGCCAGCGGCGCCAGCAGGAACGACGACAGCGCCTGGCGGCCACGGAACTCGCCCCGCACGATGGCAAGCGCCGCCGCAGTGCCAATGGGCACGCCGATCGCGGTCGCGAGCAGCGCGACCTGGAAGCTGGTCACGAGGCCACGCAGAAATTCCGGCTTGCTCAGCGCGTTCGCGTACCATTTCAGCGACAGGCCCGGCGGCGGAAAGCTCACGATCTCCTGCGCGAAGAAGCTGGTCACGACGATCATGACGACGGGCGCGAAGATGATTGCGTAGGCGACGACGATCAGTGTCCGCACTGCGAATTGGCCGAGTGATATTTGTCCCGTAAAACGGAACGGCATTGCAGACACCTCAACAAACAGATCAGCAACTTGTGCGGCGGCATCGTAGTCGGCAGCTCCGCTGCCGCCAAGCCTGTGCCACGAGTTATCGCAATGCACATTCGCATGGGCGCAGCGACGCGGCGATCCTGACGCGTGATGCGGCGGCAGCGCCATCTTGGCGCTAGCCCCGTGCGCACGTGAAACCGTCGCCGGCGCGCTCGATTTCCGACTTTCGGAATCTTCGAGGACCGAGCAGGCGGACTTGACGCCTGCGCGACGGTCCGTCGCAACGGCGCGGATTTGAGCAATGCGTGCTCAATTCTTGCACCGGCACGATCCAATATTTTGTGCGCCCACGGACAAGCCATCCGCGCAGGCCCGCACCTAAGCTTGCCTTCGAGCTTGGACCGGGGCGACGGCACCAATGCACCGCCGGACCAGCGCGACATCATCGTTCGAAGGAGCTGGCAACATGCAGACGAGGCTATTCACTGGAGCGCGGCGGGCGTGGCTTGCCGCGCTCGGCGTCATCATCGCGGCGGGACTTCTCGCCCCCATCGACGCGCAGGCGGCGACGCCCGCGGGCTGCGCGGCGCTGAAGGAGAAATATCCGGACTGGAAGGGCAAGACGCTGGTCAACGCGATCAATCCGCACACGCCGGGCTATGAGTCGATCGACCCGAAAGACCCGAGCAAATATGTCGGCTTCGACATCGATCTCGGCGAGGCCATCGGCGACTGTCTCGGCTTCAAGCTGACCTACAAGCCGGTGACCTTCGCCGCGCTGCTGACGACCTTGGCGAGCGGTCAGGCCGACATCGTCATCTCCGACATCTACGCCACCAAGGAGCGCGCCAAGGCCGCCGACTTCATCACCTACTCCAAGGTGTTCGACGGCGTGCT
>BFBZ01000022.1_pt126 | contig 14028 bp, 15 predicted proteins | sample 1888401 | NCBI WGS metagenome assembly BFBZ01 (sample SAMD00112614, study PRJDB3348) | symbiont metagenome | host: Chara braunii | reverse complement strand
CCGATCGAACCGTGGGATTGGTAGGGGCGCGTGTAGTTCGCCTCCACCGTGGTCACCTGTCTCTTATACACATCTAGATGTGTATAAGAGACAGATTTGTTCCTGATCTTCTCGCTGGGCGCCATCGCGGTGGTGCTGATCTACACCCAGGTGAGCTTAAGCAATGAACTGCTGTGGGTGCTGGGCTTCCCGCTCGGCTTCTTCGCCTCGGGATATTTCTCCGGCATCGGCGCCTTCCTCACCGAACTCTACCCGACCCGGCTGCGTGGCTCCGGACAGGGCTTCTGCTACAATTTCGGCCGCGGCATCGGCGCGCTGTTTCCGTTCCTGGTCGGCTATCTGTCGCAGACCACCACGCTCGCGAATGCCATCGCGATCTTTGCGGTCGCCGCCTACGCGCTGTTCTTCCTTGCCGCCTACGCATTGCCGGAAACCCGCGGCCGGGTGCTGACCGCGGATACGTGAATGGATGATCCGTAGCCCGGGTGAGCGGCAGCGACACCCGGGATTCAATCGTGAGGTCGTTCCCGGATATCGCGCTGCGCGCTCATCCAGGCTACACCGACGACTTCAACGCATGACCGAACGGAGACGGACTTCATGGACATTCCACGCGGAACGAGACGACGGCTCAACATCGCGGGAGCGGACGTCTCGGGCTCGACCTTCGACGACGTCAACATGTCCGGCTGGTCGGCTCACAATGTGAACATGAGCGGATTCCGCGTCGACAACGCCAACCTCGCAGGCCTGCACATCAACAATGCGAACATGGCCGGCGCCTGCCTCACCGATTGCCGGATCGAGGGCATGCGCATCAACGGCATCGCGATCGAGGATTTGCTCGCGGCCTATCAGGCGGTCAAAGAGAAGTAATTGGGGTCAGCGGACCGGCGCGCTGGTGCCGGTCAGCGCGGCGACCACGGTCCGCGCGATCGGCAGATCGGAGGTGTAGACCCGGCCGGCGACCAGCAGCAGCGCGATTGCCCAGAACACAATAATCCCAACTCGCTGCGCACGACCGCCGCGAGGCGCCGGGCGCACGACGGCCGCCTGCTCGCCGAACGGGTCGAACGAGGGAGCCTGGGTGTCGTGAATCCGGGTCGTGCTCATGGCAGGAAACTAATCCCTGGACCTGCCGCAATAAATGGATGCATTTTTCGATTTTGGCGTACACAAAGGAGCGTTGTTCTCTCCCTGGAGCCGGATGTGGAAGTTTTGACTTGATACCCTCAAAACGGCCCGGAAATGCCCCCAATGACCTGCAATGACGCAGTAATCGCCTGGAAACGATGCCTCCCAAACCGCCCTTGAGGCCCCCGGCGGTGCTGGCCCGCCTGCCCGGGCTCGCCCTCTGCCTCGCCATCACAGCCATTGCCGTCGGCATCCAGGTCATCGAGGAACACGTCTTCGACCACCCCTATGTCGAAGCCTTGGTGATGGCCATCCTGATCGGGGTGGCCATCCGCACCGCATGGACCCCCGGGGATCGCTTCCGCTCCGGCATCGCCTTCGGCGCCAAGCAGTTGCTCGAGATCGCCGTCACCTTGCTCGGCGCCTCGCTCAGCCTCGGCGCCATCCTTGCGTCCGGGCCGGCGCTGCTGGTCGGGATCCTCGCCACCGTGGCACTGACGCTGGGGGCGAGCTTCGGCCTGTGCCGGCTGCTCGGCCTGCCGATGAAGATGTCGATCCTGATCGCGTGCGGCAATTCGATCTGCGGCAACTCGGCGATCGCCGCCGTCGCGCCGGTGATCGACGCCGACAGCAATGATGTCGCCGCCTCCATAGCCTTCACCGCCGCAATCGGCGTGCTGATGGTGATCGGCCTGCCGCTGTTCGTGCCGCTCGCCGGCCTCTCGGAACATCAGTACGGCGTGCTGGCCGGCCTCACCGTCTATGCCGTGCCGCAGGTGCTGGCCGCCACCGTGCCGGTCGGCCTCGTCAGGATCCAGATCGGCACCCTGGTCAAGCTGGTGCGCGTGCTGATGCTGGGGCCGGTGGTGGTAACGCTGTCGCTGCTGGCGCCGCTGCTACGGCTGAATCCGGCGGCCCCCGCCCGCGCCTCAAAGCGATTGAACCTCGCCACCCTGGTGCCGTGGTTCATCATCGGCTTCCTGCTACTGGCAACGCTGCGGTCGCTCGGGTCTGTCTCTTATACACATCTAGATGTGTATAAGAGACAGGGATCGCCCATGGCTTCGAGATCGTGCAGTCGATCTTTCCGAACTGGTCGTTCACCGCCGCGGACGCAGTCGCGGGCTACGGCATGCACGGCGCCTATCTGATCGGNCGATGCGCGCGAACTGGCCCGCGCCGGAAGCCGCGTCACCATGGCGGTGACGATGTCGCTGGTGGTGCTGATCGCGATCAGCTTCGTCCTGATCCGCGCGCTCGGCATTTCCTGACACCAGCCCTCACGCAACGTCTCCTGACCTTGCACCTCTTGAAGCGTCGACGGCCTGAGCACGCCTGCAGACAAGGCTGACCTTGGAGTCAAATTCCTGGAACCGGAATCGACGTCCGGCGTTTCACGTCGCCGGAGGTTCGTCATGCCCTATGCGCTGTTCAGCAATAATGAAAAAATAAGCAAGGCGTTCCCCACCCGGGACGCTGTATGGACCCACGCCGACGAAGCGGGCCTGGTCATCGATGTGGTGACCGACGACACGAAGCAACCGAAACGCGTGCTGGATCAGGACTACACGATCAGGCCATGCGAAGCCGACGCGGGCGACAGGGCCGCGTAAACGACAATGCCCGGCTCACGCCGGGCATGCCGCATCAGTCCTGAGATAAAATCTGCGAAATAAATCTGCGAACTTGACGCGATCACCAGCCGTTGCGGAAGCAGCGGCGGCCATACGGCCCCGTGTGCCAGCCCGGCGGGCAGTTAAACAGCGGACGGCAACCGCCATAGGGACCGCGATGCCATCCCGGACCGCAGCCGCCGAACACTTGCGTCACTCCAGTATCTTCGTGAAGCGGCGCAAGCGGCATGGCCCGCGCCGACGCAATCGCCAGCACTCCCCCGACAACAATCGTGATTGCAGCAATAAGAGACCTCATACGTTCCTCCTCTTGTCACAGGCAGTAACGAGAACGTCCCCGCATGCATTTTGCCAAAAAAGCGGCGTCGCGGCAATCACGGTCGCGCCAATTCCAGAGCAACGTTCAGGAAGATAAACGGCCGTTCAGCTCCGTAGCCCGGGCGAACGAAGCGCCCCCGGGAGCTTACCCGTCCCGGATATCGCGGAGCCTGTCATCGGGCCGCGCTTCGCGCGGACCCGTTGGCTCATCCGGGCTACGATTTCATATTCCAACCGCCGACTTCAGCTTCGCCGCCGTGAGCGGCAGATCGCGCAGGCGCTGTCCCGTGGCGTCGGCAATCGCGTTCGCCAGCGCCGCCGCCGCCGGGCCCTGTCCGGCTTCGCCGGCGCCGAGGAACGGCAGCCCCGGGCGATCGATGATATGCACGTCGACACTCAATGGCACGTTGTTGAAGCGCAGGATCGGATAGGTCGCCCAGTCCACCGACGTGATCCGCGTGTCGTCGAAGGTGACGTTTTCATACAGCGTCCAGCTCAGCGATTGCAGGATCGCGCCCTCGATCTGGTTGCGCACGCCGTCGGGATTGACCACCTGCCCGGTATCGACCGCCGCCACCGCGCGCATTACATGGATGCGGCCGGTTTCGTGGTCGGTCTCGATTTCCATGGCGACGGCGCAATAGGCGGCGAGATTCTTGTAGCGCGCGAACGCGAAGCCGCAGCCGCGCCCCTCCACCGGTTTCGGCCTCCCGTTCCAGCCGAATTTCTCGGCCGCAAGCTGGATGACATCGCGCGCCCGCGCATCCTTGAGATGCGCCAGGCGGAACGCCACCGGATCGGCCTTCGCCGCCAGGGCCACCTCGTCCATGAAGCTCTCGATGGAAAAGATGTTCATGTAGGCGCCGAGGGAGCGCATCGCCGAGATCCGCAGTGGCATCTCGGCCACGAAGTGGTGCATCACCTCGGCATTGGCGAACGCGTAGATCGGAATTGCATTGCGATCGCCGCCGCCTTCGGGCAGCGGCAGCGGTTTCGGCTCCGGCACGGGAAATGGATTCTCGATGTGCTGGGCCGCGAGCAGCGAGCCCGCGGTGCCCGGCCGCATCGAGTGGGTATTGCTTTTCACGCTGAACCGCCAGTCGACGATCCTGCCCGAAGCATCGAGCGAGGCCTTGATGCCGGTGAGCATCGCCGGACCATACGGCTCCCACGCATGCTCCTGCTCGCGCATCCATTGCAGGCGAATCGGCGTGCCCGGCAGCGCCACCGCGATCAGCGCGGCATCGGCTGCCGCATCGTCGGCGCCGTTGTGGCCATAGCAGCCCGAGCCTTGCACATGGATGCAGCGGACCTTCGCCGGCGGTATCCGCAGCATCTCGGCAATCGCCGCACGATCGGGATAGACGCCCTGGGTGTGGGTCCACACCGTCACCGCGTCGCCCTCATAATGCGCCACCGCGCAGGATGGGCCGATCGAACCGTGGGATTGGTAGGGGCGCGTGTAGTTCGCCTCCACCGTGGTCACCGCCGGATCCGCGGCGGCATGATTGTCGAGGATCCTGTAATCCTTTGCCGGCAGTGCCGCGATCACCTCCGGCAGCGGCGCCTGCACCGGAAGCTTTGCCGTCTCCTTCCATTGCGCGCTGGCGGCCAGCGCCCGCATCGCCTTGATGGCCTGGAATTCACGGCGCGCCACCACCGCCAGGAAATTGCCGTCGCGCACCACCTTGACCACGCCGGACATCGCGGCAACGGTTTCGATATCGGCCTTCAGGAACTGCGCGCCATAGCTCGGCGGCCGCACCACGCGGGCATGCACCATGCCGGGCAGCCGCATGTCCTGCACATAGGCCTCGCCACCGGTGACCTTGGCGGGAATATCGACCCGGCGCAGCGAGGTGTTCATGACCTTGAAGGTTTTTGGATCGCGCAACCGCGAGGTCGGTTCCGCCTTCACATGCTGCACCGTGGCGCCGACGAGATCGGCATACGACAATTTGCTGCCGTCCGGCGCAACCACCGCGCCGGCGTCGGCGCGCAGTTGCGCCGCATCGAGATTGAGCCGGCGCGCTGCTTCCGCGATCAGCAGTTCACGCACCTGCGCCGCAGCATGGCGGATCGCGGTGCCGCTGTCCTGCATGGAATGGCTGCCGGCGGTGTAACCTTCATTCGCCGTGCGCCCGGTGTCCGCGGTGATCAGGGTCAACCGTTCCACCGGCAGATCGAGCTCTTCGGCTGCGACCTGCAGCAGCGCGGTTTTGATGCCCTGGCCGAGCTCCGCCTTGCCGGAGAACACAGTGACGGCGCCCTGGCTGTCCAGCCGGATCCAGGAATCCAGATAGGGATCGCCGGCGAGGCTGCCGGGCAGCTTCGGCGCGGCCGTGCCGCTTGGCGTTTCCTGCGCATGGATGGGATCGATGGAAAAGCTGACCACCAGCGCGCCGGCGCCTTGCAGCAGCGCACGCCGGGAAAGCGAAGCGAATGGAGCATTCATCAGGTAGCTCCCTTGGCAGGGGCCGCGCGCATCAGTTCGGCGGCGCGATGCACCGCTTTCAGGATGCGCATGTGGGTGCCGCAGCGGCACAGATGCGGCTGCAGCGTGGCGCGGATCTCGGCGTCCGTAGGGTCCGGATTCTTGTCCAGCAATGCCTGCGCCCGCATGATCATGCCGGCGACGCAGTAGCCGCACTGCGCCGCCTGCTCCTCGATGAAGGCCTGCTGGATCGGCGCCGGCTTCTCCACCGTGCCGAGCCCCTCCAGCGTGGTGACCTTGCGGCCGTCCAGCAGCAGGATCGGCGTCACGCAGGAGAACACAGCAGCGCCGTCGATCATCACCGTGCAGGCGCCGCACTGGCCGAGCCCGCAGCCGTATTTGGCGGCGTTGAGCTCGAGATGATCGCGCAGCACATAGAGCAGCGGCGTGTCGGGATCGGCATCGACGCTGTGGTTGCGGCCATTGACCATCAAATCCATCATGACGTTTCCCTACGGTTTCGCGTCGGTGTTCGCGGCCAGCGTGGCGGCACGGGCATCGCGCAGCGGCGTCGCGATATCAGGCCACGCATCTTTCTTGCGGCTGAACGTGGCGCGCAGATAGTTGACAAGCGCGGTGATCTGCGGATCGGTCAGTGTCGCGGCGAAGCCGGGCATCACCGGGCCGCGCTTGCCGTCCGCGGCCGGCACGCCGGCCAGCAGCAGATTGATCAGGTTGCGCGGGCTCTCGGCATTGACGGTGGTGCTGAGCGACAGGCTCATGCCGCCATAAGGCACCGGGCGGCCACTGTCGTGGCACATGGCGCAGGCGCTGGCATAGATCGCCGCGCCGGTATCGTTGCCGGTCACCACGCCCGGCACAGTCTGGCTGCCGCCGGACTGCGGCTTGCTGCCGGTGCCGGTGCCACGCGCAGCGTTTGCAAGCTCATCGCCCTGGCGCTGGCGCGCATCCGTCGGCGCGCCCATCATGCCCGCGACATAAACCGCGATCGCCTTGACGTCCTGGTCCGACACCGAAGCCAGGTTGTCGGCCACCGGGCCCATCGGTCCGCGCGCGACACCGTGCAGGCCGTGCCAGCCCTGGCGCAGATAGGCATTCAAGGTATCCACCGTCCACGGCACCGGCGACGGCGACGCCGCATTGATGGTGAAGGCGTGCCAGCCCTCCGCATCGCCGCCGCCGAACACATCGTGCTTCTTCTCCGCGCCGAACATGTTGCGCGGGGTGTGGCAGGCGCCGCAGTGACCGATGCCTTCGACCAGATACGCGCCGCGATTCCACACCGCATCGCNCCGATGCCTTCGACCAGATACGCGCCGCGATTCCACACCGCATCGCGCCCCGGATCCGGAGCGTATGGCCCGCGCCTGAGGAACAACAGCTTCCAGCCGGCGAGCACCGGCCGCAATGTCAGCGGAAACGGCAATTCATTCGCTTTCGCCGGCGCCCGCACCGGCGCGCGCGTCATCAGGAAGGCATACAGTGCGCGGTTGTCATCGTCGGTGACCAGCGTGAAGTGATCGTAGGGAAACGCCGGATAGAGATGCCGGCCCTCGCGATCGACGCCCTCGCGCATGGCGCGCTGGAAAGCCGCTTCCGGCCAGCGGCCGATGCCAGTGTCAGGATCGGGCGTGATGTTGGTGGTCATCACCGTGCCGAACGGCGTCGGCAGGCCGAGCCCGCCGGCGAACGCCTTGCCGCCCGGCGCGGTGTGGCAGGTGTTGCAGTCGCCAACCGCGGCGAGTTCGGCACCGCGGCGCACCACAGCCTGATCGAACACAGGCTTCCGGCTCGGGTCGCGCGGCGCGATCTCCGACTTGTAAGCCAGTGCAAATCCGCCGGCGGCAACCACGCCGACGACCAGCGCCGATCTCACTACAATCGATTGCATCATGGCGCAAGAACACCCCGCATGATGCTTATCAGTTGATCACTAACACGCCCCGCCGCCAAGCCCCGCAGGGCGTCCCTGCACCGGAATACAGCGCGCTCGCTGAAATGTGAGGCGGGACGACCCAGGCACTTAATTGCTTGTCGTGATGGCGTCGCCTGAACCAGTTTGCCCGGACGCAATCGTTCGATGGAGACGTTTTCCGGTGAGCACACGCAACGCACAATCTTCCGCGCCGTTCCATTCCAGTCCCCGGAACCAGTTCGATCCGCTGCAGGTTCTGGACACCGCCTATGAGCGCATCGAAGCCGAACGTGATCGCAACTGCTGGATTTACGTTCGCCCGTTGGCGGAAGCCCGGGATGAATGCCGCAAACTGATGGCGCGCGCGCAGGCGGGCGAACCACTGCCGCTGCTCGGTGTTCCCTTCGGCGTCAAGGACAACATCGATGTCGCGGGCATGCCGACCACCGCGGCCTGCCCGTCCTTCAGCTACCAGCCCGCGCGCTCCGCCCGCAGTGTCGAGCGTCTCATCGCCGCCGGTGCGATCTGCATCGGCAAGACCAATCTCGATCAGTTTGCCACCGGCCTGTCCGGCGCACGGTCGCCTTACGGCGCCTGCGCAACGGTCGCCGACGCGGGCTACGTCTCCGGCGGCTCGAGCTCCGGATCGGCGGTCGCGGTCGCGGCCGGGCACGTGGCGTTCGCGCTCGGCACCGACACCGGCGGCTCCGGCCGCATTCCCGCCGGCTTCAATGGCATTGTCGGCATCAAGCCAACCATCGGCCTCGTATCGTCGCGCGGCCTGGTGCCGAATTGCCCAACACTCGATTGCGTCTCGATCTTCTGCAACAGCGTGCAGGACGGCGAAACCATCCTCGGCCTCATCGAGGGCTTCGACGCGGACGATCCCTACAGCCGGCCGGCGGGCGCCGCGCGCGCTGCGGCTCCCGGCTCAGCCTTCAGGTTCGGCCGGATCAAAAACAGCCAGCTCGAATGTTTCGGTTTGCCCGACTGCGCGGCGCTCTATGAAGACGCCTGCACGCGATTTGCCGACCTCGGCGGCACGGCGGTCGAGATCGATTTCGCGCCGTTCGCGGAAGCCGGCCAAATGCTGTTCGCCGGCCCTTGGGTGGCCGAGCGCCGTGCTGCGATCGCCGCTTTGACCGACATCGACACCGGTGATCTGCTCGATGTCACCAGGACGGTGCTGCGCGCAGCGATGGGCTTTTCCGCGATGGATGCATTCACCGCCCAGCACCGGCTGCTGCGGCTGCGGCGGCAAACGCAAGCCGTTTTGGCCGATCTCGATGCCCTGGTGGTGCCGACCGCGCCGCGCCCGATTGCTCTCGATGACATGGCCCGTGATCCGATCACCCTCAACACCAGCCTCGGCTATTACTCCTATTTCGCCAACCTGCTCGACCTCTGCGCCGTGGCGATTCCCAACGCGGTGCTGCCGAATGGCATTCCCATGGGGGTAACGCTGCTCGCGCCGGCCTGGTCGGATCGGTCCTTGATGGCGCTGGCGCGACGGCTCGAGGTGAGCGCGGGCGGCAGGGCGTTCGAATTGATCTCGCGCGCGTGACCGAAGCTCAGACCACCTCGAGGTCCAGCGCCGGTAAATTCTGGATCGCGATCAGGCCGCGGTGATATTTGATGATGCCGCGCGCCTGCATGCGGGCGAGCTGAACCGTCACCCACTGCCGTGTCGCGCCGATCAGGTTGGCGAGATCGCCATGGGTGAACGGCAAACCGATCACCACTTCCCGGCCGTGTTGGGTGCCGTAGATACGCGACAGGAAGATCAAGAGGCGTTGCAGGCGTTCGGTGACCGAGCGCGTTCCCAGCATCTGCGCCATGGCCGAATAGCATCGCGCCTTGAAGGCCAGCGCATCCAGCAGCGCGACCGCGAGCGTCGGCGACTCCAGCGCCAGCTTGCGCAGGGATGGCCCCGGCAGGAAAGTCAGCTCACTGCGCTCGATGGCCGAGGACGACCACATGTGGGGTCCGGCGCCGAACAGATCCGGCCCGCCGACGAAATTTCCGGCGAACCAGTACGCCAGCGTCACCTCGCGCCCCGATGGCGCCGCGTAATAGCTGCGGATGCGGCCGGAATTGATCAGGTAAATTCCGGTCTGGAGATCGCCCTGGCGCCACACCAGTTCGCCGACCTCCAGCACCCGCTCGCGCCCGATGGCACGCAAACGCGCGCAATCGGGCGCGCCGAGTTCGTCCAGCAGACCGGGAAGCGGGCGCACCAAACTGTCTGACTCCGCCAGCATGACGCCGGCTGCCGCTGTCACATTCGCTGCTGCCATCCCCTGCCCCCTGAATTGATTGAGTTGATCAATTCAAGACTCGTGCCAAACCTCTTGATAAGGCGTGCAGGATAGTCCGCCCGCGACCGGCTGCGGGAGAACAAAGTGGGCAACGGCTTTCCAAAGATAGTCTGCATGGGAGAAGGAATGGATTGCGAGAGCAGATTCTCCTTTGTCGTTGCCGGGCTAGTCCTCAGCGACTTCGGCTTCGCCGAAGTCGCGGGAACAACCCCGCTTAGGAAGGCAGTGCCTTCCCAAGCGAGATCACCGGGACAAGCCCGGTGATGACGATAGTGGGTGGAATACCTTCGACCTCCATCATGACCGGGAGAGTGCCTGACTATTTTGGCCTCAGTGCTCTCGGGCCTGATCGAACGCGCGTTGGCCTTCCGTCCGGATCAGATCGAGGCAATCCTTCTTCAGCGCCAGATAGGCCGGCTCCAGCATGATGGCGTGGGAGCGTGGCCGCGGCAGATCGACGGTCAGGTCGCGCAGGATCCGCCCCGGTCCGGCGCTCATGATCAGGACGCGGTCCGCCAGCAGGATGGCCTCGTCGATGTCGTGGGTGACAAACACCACCGTGGCGTTGATGCGGCTGCGCAGCGCCAGCAGATTGTCCTGCATCACGGTGCGGGTCTGGGCGTCGAGCGCGCCGAACGGTTCATCCATCAGCAGCACGCGCGGCTGGTTCGCAAGCGCCCGCGCAATCGCGACACGCTGCTGCATCCCGCCGGACAATGTATGGGGATAGGCATCGGCAAAACGCGTGAGGCCGATCATCTCGATCAAGCCGTCGGCGATCGCTCCGGCGTCCTTCGCCGACTTGCGGAGCATGCGCGGGCCATGGGCGATGTTCCGTCGCACGGATTTCCATGGAAACAGATGCGGCTGCTGGAACACCATGCCGACATCGGGCCGCGGACCCCGCATCGGACGGCCGTCGACGGTCACCGCGCCTTTGTAAGGCATCTCGAGGCCGGCGATGGCGTTGAGCACCGTCGACTTGCCGCAGCCCGACGGACCGACGATGCAGACGAACTCGCCGTGGGTCACGTTGAAGGAGACACGATCCACCGCAATGACCTCGCCGCGCGCCGTGTCGAACACAATGCTCAGGTCGCTCACGGAGATCGCCGCCTCGTTCGGCTGCGACACCATCACCGGCTGCGGCGCCGCGAGGGTCAAAGCCGCTTTCGACCGGCGCCCGAGCGCCATCATCGCCACCATATGGCCTTCTCCGAAACAACGGCGAACAGCCGGTCCGCGATAAACGACAGCAGCCCAAGCGCCGCGAGGCCGCCCATCACCTGCCCGGTCTGCAAATTCTGCTGCGCGATCTCGATCCGGTAGACGATGCCGGCAAATGCTCCCGCCAGTTCGGCCGCAACCAGGGTGTAGAAGGAGATGCTGACGGCGGTGCGCAGACCCACCACGATATAGGGCAGCGCTCCCAGCAGGACGATCTCCTGCAGCATCTGCCGGCGCGGCGTTCCCAGCATCCGGGCGGCACGGATCAGGCCGTGGTCGACCTTCTGCACACCGATGTGGGTGGCGAGCCACACCGTGAAGAACACGCCCCACACCACCAGAAACAGCTTGCCCGCTTCCGAGAGGCCGAACCAGAGAATGACAATCGGCACGAACGCGATCGGCGGTATCGGGCGCAGGATATGGAACAGCGGCGACAGCAGGCTGGAGACCAGCGGAAACTGCCCGGTGAGAAGGCCGAACACGATGCCCATCGACGCGCCGAGCACGAATCCCGCAACCACGCGGGTGAGGCTCGCCACCAGATCCACCAGAAACTGTCCGCTCTTGATCCACGCCACCACCGCCGTCGCCACGGTGGAGGGCGGCGGAAACAGCACGATGTTGACGATGCCGGACCGGGCGACGAGCTCCCACACCACGAGGAACAGCGGGATGGAGAGCACGCTGACCAGAAGATTCAACCGTCGCATGGAGCAGCCTGCGTCCATGGGATCTAGTCTGCCGACACCGAAACACGGCTCGGGTCGAGGCTGCGCAGCGGCTCGAGCGCGAGCACCTTGGCAAAATCCGGCATGGTGGCGTTCGGCGGATGGTTGCCGCTGTCGAGCCGCCAGGCGGCATGGATCTTCAGCGTCTCGACGAGGCGATCATCGATGCGGACACGATAGACATAGTCGGGCCAGATCGCGGCAAGCTCGTCACGCTTCATGCCGACCGCATCCGCCACGGTCGCAATCGCTGCATCGGGGTTCGCCTTGACGACGGCTTCGGCCTCGATCAGCGCCGCAAGAAATTTTCCAACCAGCGCCGGATTGGCATCGAGGTAGGAGCGCATCACCACGATATTGAAGGTTTCGGAATAGATGCCGCGGGTGTCGAGTTCCGCCGCTTTCTCGCCCAGCGCTTTCCGGGCGTTGGAGATATGAGGCTCCCAGGTGTCGAATGCATCGATGCTGCCGGCCGCGAGCGCCGGCAACATCTCCTGCGGCCGCAGGTTCACCAGTGTCACGTCGCCGGGCGTCAGCCCGGCCGACTTCAGCAGCCGCGCGGTATAGACCTCGCTGCCGGTGCCGGCGGTGAAGGCGATTGTCTTGCCGCGCAGATCGGCCTTGGTCCTGATGCCGGCGGTCGCGGCGGTCACCGTCTTGAGGTCGGAGTATTCCATGCCGGCGACGAAAGCGATCGGCTGGCCCGCCATGGCGGCGGCAGTCACGGGCGCCTCCGCCGTGGTCGCGATGTCGGCGCCGCCGCCGACCACCGTATCCAGGCATTGCTTGCCCGACGTGAAGTTGCTCACCGCAATATCAAGCCCGTGCTTTTCGAACAGGCCGTTCGCCTTGGCGACGATGGCCAGCGCCGAGATCGGCGCCAGGTTTTGCGCAAGCCGCGCCTTGAGCAGTTCGGCGGCCCTGATGTCGGTGGGCGCGATCGCCAATGCGAGAACGGCACTCGCCGCACACGCGACGATGCGGCTGTGTCTGGTCCGCAGCATGAATCTTCTCCGCAGCGCCGCTCCGATAGAAACGGCACCCTGTTGATCTCTGCGGAGCCTGCCTTGATCGGACCCACAGCAAAACCCGCGCGTCCTCCGGGGACTTGCTTCTTGTCGGAGCTCTTTCCCGAGCCTTCCGGAATGGTTTCCCAGGACGACCTGCAAAGGAAGCAATTAATCGACATTGCATCCGATGCTCCCAACGAACGCGCGCAGCCGCAACGGACGCCGCGACGTCCGTGCGGCCCCATGCCGGGCAGCCTGTTATGCTGTTTGAGTGTGGAGCGATGCCGAGACGAACTTAGCTCGTCCGTCGCGCCGGATTGCCGACAACGGTCGCGCCATCAGGCACGTCGCGCGTCACCACCGAGCCGGAGCCGATGATCGCATCATCACCGATGGTAATCCCCGGCAGGATGATGGCGCCGCCGCCGATCCAGACATTGGACCCGATCACCACGGGACGACCGAACTCGACGCCGCTGCGCCGTGCCTCCGGATCGCGCGGATGGTCCGCCGTGTAGATCTGCACCGCAGGCCCGATCTGGGTGTCGGCGCCGATGGTGACGGAGACCACATCCAGGATCACGCAGTTGAAGTTGAGGAAGACACCGCGCCCGACACGGATGTTGTAACCGAAGTCGCAGTGGAACGGCGGCCGGATCACGGCGCCGTCGCCGACCTCGCCGAAGATTTCGCGCAACAGCGCGCGCCGTTCGGTGGCCGGCGCAGCCAGCGCGGCGTTGTAGCGCACCATCCATAACTTGGCCGCCGCCTGGTCCGCCTGAATTTCGGGATCGCCCGGGCGGTACAATTCGCCCGCCAGCATTTTCTGTTTTTCCGATGCACTCATGCCAACCCCAACTTTCAAAACGACGGATGGTTCGGTGTTGCGGATATCCGACCGCAAAACCGCAGGTCTCTCACGGTCGCGAATCCTGGGACGCAATTGACACCAAAATAAGAACATCCGCCCTCGCGCCGGTGCGTGAAATTGTCCACACTGCCGGAACCCGATCGGGCTGCGTGATCCGTGACAGCCGTTTCGACCACCGCTTTCGCAACGGCGAAACGGATTTCAGAAGGAGCGATCGATGGCGGACCTGCTTCCGACCGACGAGATCATGGATATCGTCGGCTTTCGCCGGCCGCTCCCGCACATGGCGGCCTGCGTGTCGCGCGGCGATCGCATCAAGGTTGTCGCCATCGGTTCGTCGTCGACCCGCGGCGCCGGCGGAACCGAACCCTATCCTTCCTTGCTGCAGACGGCGTTGCGAGTTCGCTATCCGGAT
>BFBZ01000017.1_pt17 | contig 14034 bp, 14 predicted proteins | sample 1888401 | NCBI WGS metagenome assembly BFBZ01 (sample SAMD00112614, study PRJDB3348) | symbiont metagenome | host: Chara braunii | reverse complement strand
GTCGACATAGTCGAGCCTGCCATGCGGCGTCGTCACCGTCTTGCCCGCCATATGCTCGAAGAACGAGAAATGCAGGAAGTGGCTGAGATGGAAGTGGATGACGTCGAACTCGCCGGCGCGCTCGCGCACGTCGGCGAGCATCGCCAGATGYGCCGCGATTTCCGATTTCTTCGGCCGTGGATCGAGGCGCATCGCCTGGTCGCGGCCTGGTATCAGCCGAGCCGATGTTTCACTGTCGCCGCTCGCGAACAGCGTCACGTCGTGCCCCAGTTCCACCAGCGTTTCGGTGAGATAGGAGACGATGCGCTCGGTGCCGCCATAGAGCTTCGGAGGTACGGATTCATAAAGCGGCGCGACGTGGGCGATGCGCATTGCTTCCCTTTAGAGCGGTTCGCCGTTTCCGTGAAACGGCGAACCGTATCTCTTTGTTCTGACGCAATTCCGGACGGAARGCCGTTTCACACTTTTCCTGGAATTGCTCYCGGTTGACGGAAAGCAAAATGCGTGAGRCGCGAGATCGTTCCTSGCCGATTGGCCGCGGCCGCCGGCGCAGGTCAACTCATCCAGTTGCCGCCGCGAGGCGATCAGGTGCGCAGGGCTAGCGGCGGTCTTACGATGTCCACATCAGGGCGCGTGGATGGCGTTGCGGTTTCACGAGCCGCTGGCGCGGGTTGCGATGCGCTCCAGCCCAAGCAGCAGCGCCAGCGTTGCGACGACCAGGATCATGGTCAATGCCGCCCCGGCGAACACATCGCCGCGGTCGGTGAGCGAGAAGATCGATACCGGCAGCGTCACCCAACCCGGCGGATAGACCATCACCGTGGCGCCAAGCTCACCCATGGAAAGCGCGAAGCTGAGACCGAAGGCGGCAACCAGATAAGGCGCGAGCAAAGGCAGGGTGACATGCCACAGCCGGTAGCCAGGCCGCGCCCCAAGGCTGGACGCGACCTGTTCGAAATCGGGCGAAAGACGGGCCAACCCGGCCGACACATTGCCGAAGGTGAAGGCCGAGATCAGCACGAAATGCGCGATCATGACGATGGCGACGGTGCCGTTGAGCAGCAGCGGCGGCTGGCTGAACGCAACCAGCAGCCCGAGGCCGACGGAGACAGAAGGCACCGCGCTCGGAATGAAGAACAGCAGGCCGAGCAGCCGCGCCAGCGTGGCGCCCTGGACGCGAAGCGCAAGCGCCGCCCAGGCGCCGCTGACCAGTGCCAGGGCGCTTGCGGCAAAGCCCGTGACGAGGCTGGCCTTCACCGAGTCGCCCGCCGACCCCTGAACGACGTCGCCATAGTGCTGCAGCGTCAGGTTGCTCGGCAGCACGCCGTTCCATTGGCCGGCAAGGCTGGAGAGCAGAATGACCGCAAGCGGGGCAAGGAACAGCACGCCGAACACCAGCGCTAACACTGCCCAGATGATGATGCGACCGGATCTCGACCAGACCAGCATGGCTACGCTCCCAGCCTGCCGGCGGCGAGGCGGTAGAGGCCGAACAGCCCGAGCGACAGGGCGATGTTGACCAGCGCGATGATGCAGGCGACCTGATAGGCCGACTCCTGGATGGCTTTGCCATAGATCAGTAGCGGCAGCGTGATGACGCCCTTGGCGCCGATGAACAGCACGATGCCAAATTCATTCACGGTCAAAAGCAGGCACAGGCTGCCACCGGCTATCAGCGCCGGAACGGCCGCCGGCAGGATCACCTGACGCACGATGCGCAACGGGCGCGCGCCGAGCACGCTGGCCGCTTCGATCTGGCCGCGGTCGACCAGCGAGAAGGCGGCCAGCAGCGGGCGCATGATGAAGGGCGTGTAGACGGTGACCTCCGCCAGCACGACGCCCCAAGTCGAATAGAGGAAGTCGAGGGGCGGCGTCGGCAGCGAGAAGACTTCCATCAGCCCGCTGTTGAGCATGCCGGCCGAACCGTAGAGGAAAGTGAAGGCAAGCGTGACCAGGAATGTCGGCAGCGCGATGAAGGTGTCGATCAGCCGGGCGATCACGCCGCTGCCGGGGAACGGCACGAAGGCCAGGATGAGGCCCAGCACCAGGCCGACGATCAGGCATCCCGCGGTCGCCGCGACGGAGATCGTCACCGTGTTGAGAAGCGCATTGAGGAAGAAGCGCGCATGCAGCACATGCACGAACTCGGCGACGTTGGCCATGCCGCTGTCGTCGAGGAACGCCTGCCGGGCAATCAGCGCGAGCGGGTAGAAGAACAGCAGCGCCAGCAATGCCGTCGGCGGCACGATCCAGATCCCGCCTGGCACCTTTCGGACGGCAGGCCTCGAAAGGACGGCCGCCTCAGACACGGGCGTCTTCCGGAACGAGGGAGGTGTCGCCYGGCGTGAAGAAGAGMGGCATTGCCGTGCCMCGCTCCGGCAAGGACATCGGCAGCCTGGTSGCCGAAACCCGCACCGGCGTGCCGTCGACATCGAGCACGAGGTGGGTGAGCTCGCCCTGCCAGTGAACTTCCTTCAGCGTGCCGACGATCCTGTTCGAATGTTCCTCGTCGCCCGTGAGGCTGAGATGCTGCGGCCTGATGCAGAGCAGGGTCTTGTCCCCCGGYTTCTCGCTGCGCCCTGCCCCGGCAAGCACGGCATCGCCGAGCTTCGCCTTGGCGAGCCCCTTCGGTCCCGCGGCCTCGGCGACCGTCACTGGCAGAAGGTTGGCACGGCCGAGGAACTCGGCCGTGAACCGGTTCGGCGGCCGGCGGTAGAGCTCGGCCGTCGGCCCGTGCGAGCAAACCGACCCGTCGCGCATGATGGCGATCTTGTCGGCAAGCGTCAGTGCCTCGGTCTGGTCGTGGGTGACGTAGAGGATCGTCAGGCCCGGCAGGTCGCGATGCAGCTTGGCGATCTCCTCGACCATGTTGCGCCGGATCTGCGCGTCCAGCGCCGAAAGCGGCTCGTCGAGCAGGAGCACGCGCGGCCGCACCGCCAGCGCCCGCGCAATCGCGACGCGCTGCTGTTGGCCGCCCGAAAGCTCGCGTGGGTAACGCCGGGAAAAGGTGAACATGCCGACGGTGGCGAGCGCATCCTTGACGCGTTCGGCAATGAGCGACTTGTCGGCGCCTTGCGCCCTCAAGCCGAAGGCGACATTGTCCTCGACCCGCATATGCGGAAACAGCGCATAGTTCTGCACCACCATGCCAAGGCCGCGTTCATAGGGCGGAAGATCGGTGACATCGGTGGCGCCGATGCGGATGCGGCCGCTTGCCGGCCGCACGAAGCCGGCCACGGCCCGGAGCGCCGTGGTCTTGCCGGAACCGGAGGGACCGATCATCGCCAGGATCTCGCCTGGAGCAATGTCGAGCGTCAGCGGATGCAGCACGACATGGGCGCCGTAGGCGACGCTCACCCTGTCGAAGTGGACGTTGGAGCCGGCGCCGCGAATTTTCGCGGCGTCGACGTCCACGACATTGCTCCCCGTGAAAGCGGGCACCGACATGGCTGGTCCTCCGGATCCGGTCCTCAGGAGATCAACTTCCGGTCGCTTCGTTCCACTTCTTGACATAGTCGGGCAACTTCTTGAGCGCCTCATCCCAGTTCGGCGACCAGACCGTCACGCCCTTCATCGTCTCCTGCAGCTTGGAGAAATTGGCGTCGTCGGGCTTCACGTCCTTGCGGGCCGGCATGCCGAGCGCGACCGAGCTTACCGTCGATTGGGCCTCCTTGGACAGCAGGAAATCGATCAGCTTCTTGCCGTTGTCGGCATTGGGCGCGCCCGTCACCAGGCCAATCTCATAAGGCAGCGCGAAGGTCGAGCGGGTGCCGTCCGGGCCGGCCGGCCAGAACACCTTGATGTTCGGATTGTCGGCCATCTGCGACATGTTCATCTGCAGGTCGCCATTGGCGACGTGCAGCTCACCCTTGTTGACCAGCGCGGTCAGCTTGCCGGTGGAAGCCGAGGGGCCGACATTGTTGTCCTGCAACTTCTTCATGAACTCGAAACCGGCATCCTCGCCGCCGAAGGCGTGGATGATCTGCAGCATGACCGCGGTGCCGTCGCCGGCCTGACCTGGCGTCGAGTACTGGATCTTGTGCTTGAACTTGGGGTCGAGCAGGTCGTTGTAGCTCTTCGGCGCTTCGGAGAGCGCGGCGCTGTTGTAGATGAAGTTCATGTAGTTGTTGACCAGCGGCCGGTACTTATCGGTGCCGCCGTCGATCTGCGCGGCTGCCTCGGGCTTGTAGTCCTGCAGCAGCCCATCCGCGGCGGCGCGCTGGACGAACGGCGGCAGCGTGACCAGGACGTCGGCCTGCGGGTTCGACTTCTCCTTGGCGACGCGCTCGACGACACCGCCGGAACCTGCCTCGATATATTGGACCTTGATGCCCGTCGCCTTGGTGAAGGCCGCGAACTCGGTTTCGTACCAGCTGCCGTTGCCGTTGTGCAGGCCGTCGGCCGAGTAGATGGTGACGACACCGTCAGCAAGCGCAGGTCCGACGAAGGCCGACGACGCCAGCAGCGATGCCGCGAAGGCCACGACTATGGTTGCATTTCGCGATTTCATGATCAGTTCCCCTATGATTGATGGCACATTCTGCGATGCACTCGGACCAGCCGCCCTCGGGTTGCAAACCTGGCGAAGCCGGCTGGGCATTCCTCTTTCTTCGGACTTTGGGGATTGGCTATCGATAAGTAAAATCTATTTATTTTATAAAGCCCAAGATTCTTCTGATATTTGTCATGAAGCTGTCGCAGCCGCTTCGCGAACGCATTTCAGAGGCGACCAGAGCGTCGCCCGAGAGGCCGGAATTGGACTGGGGAGCGTCAGCCGAAAACGACGCCGATCGTCTGCGCGCGCAGCCTGGAATCCAGTGAGCGGATCGTCACCGGCCTTCCCTCGAGGATTTCGAAGCAGCGGGCGAGCGTGTCTTCCTCGAGCCGGCGCATGGCTTCGGTTGTGAAGAAGGTAAGATGCGGAAAAAGAACGACGTTTTCGCGCCCGAACAGGGCGCTTATTGGATGCCCCGACGTCGATAGCGGCTCCTGCGAATAGACATCAAGGCCGACTCCGCCGACGCGATTACCGACGACAGCCTCGACCAGCGCCACTTCGTCGATCAGCGCTCCGCGCGAAACGTTGATCAGGATGGCGGACGGCTTCAGGCAGGCAAGCTCGGCCCTGCCGATCAGGCCGCGCGTGCTCTCGTTCAGCACGCAATGGACCGACACGAAGTCGCAGACACGCAGCATTGTCTGGAGGTCGCCTACTTTCTCGATGCCTGCCGCGTGCATCGTCGCGGCATCGACATTGGGGTCGAAGCCGAGAACCCTCGCGCGAAACCCCTGCCCGGCCATGCGCGCCATGCTGCGGCCGATCTTGCCGCAGCCGACGAGACCGAGCGTGGCGCCGGAAATGTCGCGCCCGAGCCAGCGCTGCTCGGGCCAGACCCAGCCGTCACGCGAGACCGCCGCCGTGATCGCTGGCAGTCGCTTCGCCAACGCGATCATCAACGCGAAGGCGCCTTCTGCAACCGTCTCCTCGGCATATTCGGGGACGTTGACGACGGGAATGCCGCGCCGCATCGCCGCCTGGATGTCGATGGCATCGATGCCGACGCCATATTTGACGATGCCCTTGAGCTTTGGTGCTGCCTCGATGACGCGCGCGGTGATCGGCGTGTAGCACATCAGCACGAGGTCGGCGTCGGCTACGGCCGCCATAAGGTCGGCCTCTGGAATGCCGTCCGGCAGCGTCACGAGCTCGACCCCGGCCGCGCGTAGGCCCGCGTCAATGCCCGGACATTCGAGTTCCCTGTCGGTGCGGACGGCCTTCATCTCTTGGCGTCGCTCCCCGAATCTCAGCCGGCAAGCACGGCGGCCTCGACAATGCCTAGCGCCTTGTCCAGGTCGGCTCGATCGATGATCAGCGGCGGCGAGAGGGTCAGCACGTTGCCGGCGCTGATCTTGAAGCTCAGGCCTTCCTCGAGGCAGCGATAGTAGACGCGTTCGGCGAGTTCACGCGCCGGTTTGTAGGCCCCGCACTCCTCGACCAGTTCGACACCCATCATCAACCCGCGTCCGCGCACCTCGCCGACATGCGGGCTTTGGTCCATCAGGCCGCGCAGGCGGTCCATGGCGTAAGTGCCGAGTTCGGCGGCGCGCTCCGCCAGCCCCTCCTCCCGAATGATGGCGATAGTGGTCAGCGCGGCGCGCGCCGTGACCGGGTTCTTTTCATGCGTGTAATGGCCGATGGCGAAATCGCCGGCGACATCCAGGTCGCGTCGCGCAATGACCGAGGCGATCGGCAGGATGCCGCCACCCAGCGCCTTGCCGAGCACCAGGATGTCCGGCGCGACGCCGTCGTGCTCGTGCGAGAAGAACCTGCCCGTCTTGCCGAGGCCGGTCGGGATCTCGTCGAAGATCAGCAGCGTGCCATGGCGATCGCAGGCTTCGCGCACCGCCTTCCAGAATCCGGGCGCCGGAACCAGCGGCGTCGCCCGCATCGGCTCCGCCACCACGGCGGCGAAATCACCTTCACGGCCAAGCACATAGGCGATCATGTTAGCGCAGGCGCGCGCCGAATCCTCGAGGCTGTCGTGACCATAGGCGCAGTTGCGGCTCGCCCATGGCGCGACATGCTCGGCCCCGGTCATCAGCGGCCCGGCGATCTGCGAGCGGAACGTCGCTTCGCCGCCGACGCTCGCGGCGCCGAAGCCCGCGCCATGAAACGCATCCCAGAAAGACAGCGTCTTGAAGCGTCCGGTCGCCGCGCGCGCCACTTTCAGAGCCACCTCGATGGCGTCCGATCCGCCGGTGGTGAAGAGCACCTTCGACAGGTCGCCCGGCGCAAGCACACCCAGCGTCTCGGCCAGTTCCACCGCCGGCTCGCAGGCGAAGCGGCGCGGCGCGAAGGACAACTCGTCAAGCTGCTTCTTGATCGCCGCAACGAGCCGCGGATGGGCATAGCCGATATGGTGGACGCTGTTGCCGTGGAAATCCATGTAGMGGCGGCCGGCTAGATCCTCGATCCAGATGCCTTCGGCCTTGGCTATGGTGGACACGCAGGGGCTCGAAAGACTCTGATGCAGGAACGCGTCGGCATCGCGTCGCAGCAACTCGCGCGATGCCGGATCGTTCTGCCGTGCGTTCCACTCCTGGCGGGCCTGCGCCCTGTTCGACTCGCCCTCGGTGTGGATGACGTTCATTTTTTCCTCAAGGGTCGAAAAGGTCCGCGACCGTCTCTTCGCCAATGGCAAAGCCGGTGCTTGCGCCGGTCCCGCTGGTCACCATGACAAGCCTGACGTCCTCATGCGGCGCGTCGCGAAAACTCTCATGATTGGACGCCGATGCATAGGTCCCCGTCCAACGGGCCTGGACAGCCGGCGTGGCGCCGCCGAAGAGCTTGGCGAATTCGGCGAGGATTAGCGAGTCGACTTCCTCGGAGGCGAATGGATCGGGCGTCGGTCCATAGTGATGGGAATCGCCGATGACCAGCGATCCATCCGCGCTCTGGACGACGATCAGGTGAACGCCATTGTCCAGCGCCGGGGCAAGTTCGCGCTCGAGCCGGCGGCGCAGCAAGACAGCCTCCGGCATGGCGGCATAGCCGGCATAGCGCAGCAGGCTCAGGTCGGAGACCAGCGCCGAGGACAGCTTGAAGCCCGGCGCGGCCAGCCTCAGCATCTGCAGCTTGCAGCGCCGCACACCGTAAGTGCTGACCCGCTCCGGATAGAGCGTGGCAAGGTCGTCGCCCGGACAGACGACGACTTTTCCCGCCAGCAGAGTGCCTTGGCTGGTTTCGACCGCGGGCGGCGCTATCGCGGTGACGGCGACGCCGAACCGGAACTCGACGCCATGACGCTCGGCAAGGAACGCGGCCAGCTTCGGCAGCACTTCACGCGACTCGACGCGCAATTCGAACGGGCTGTAGAACCCGCCGACCACTTTCGACCTATCGAGACCCGGCTGATGTGCCACCACCTCGCCCGCCGTCAGCATCTTGCAATCCTGCGCGTCAGCCTCCGCGCCGAACGCCTCCAGGACCGCCAGCGCTTCGGGCCTTTGTGCCACAACCAGCTTGCCGCGATGCAGGATTTCTATGCCGGCCTTCTCGGCAAGGTCGAGCCACACCTCGCGCGTGCGTTCGGCGCGCCGGCGCGATGGCCCGGGCTCCTGGCCGCTGACCACCACGAGGCCGAAATTCCGGATCGAGGCGCCATTCGCCTGCGCGTCGCGGTCGATGACCACCACCCGCAAGCCGCGCCGCGCGGCGGCGAGCGCATGCGCCAGGCCGACGACGCCGGCGCCGACAACGGCAAGATCATACAGCATGCTCAGTTCACCACGGCAGGGAGAAGGTCTTGACGTTGGTGTAGCTCTTCATCGCCTCGATGACGCCTTCCTTGTAGCCGTTGCCGGAGTCCTTGATGCCGCCGAAAGGGCTCATCTCGATGCGGTAGCCGGGCACTTCCCAGATGTTCACCGTGCCGACCTGCAGCCCGGCTATGTATTTCTGCATGCGCCGGAAATCGTTGGTGCAAACGCCCGAGGAAAGGCCGAAGGCCGTGGAGTTGGAAAGCGCTATCATTGCATCGTCATCGTCCGGCGCGCGGATGATCGGCACGATCGGACCGAAGGTCTCCTCCATGACCAGTTCAGAAGCGTGCGGCACGCGATCGACGACGATCGGCGGCAGCAAGGCCCCCTTGCGACCCGGATCGTAGAGCACCTCGGCGCCCTCCTCCGCCGCCATGTAGACGCGCTTCTCGAACAGCACCGCCGCCTTCTCATGCACGACCGTGCCGAGCTCGGTGGCGCGGTCCATGGGATCGCCGAACCTCAGCTTCTTGGCCCGCTCCAGCACCAGCGGCACGAAGCGGTCGGCAATGCTTTCTTGGACCAGGATGCGCTTGACCGCCGTGCAGCGCTGGCCGGAGTTCTTGGTCGCGCCGAGCACGGCCAGTTCGGCGGCCTTTTTCAGGTCGTCGTCGGACAGGTCGTTGAGCACGATCAGCGGATCGTTGCCGCCGAGCTCCAGCACCTGCCGCTTGTACCCGGCCTTCGAGGCGATCAGCTTGCCGACCGGCACGCCGCCGGTGAAGGTKATCAGGTCGATGTTCGGGTTGGTGATCATCTCGTCGCCGATGTCCTGCGGCCAGCCGGTCACCACCGACAACATCTCGGGCGGCAGCCCGGCCTCGTAGAGGATGTCGGCAAGCACCAGGGCCGTCATCGGCGTCAACTCGGTCGGCTTCAGCACCACGCAGTTGTTGGTGGCGATCGCCGGCGCGACCTTGTGCGAGACCATGTTGAGCGGATGGTTGAAAGGCGTGATCGCGGAAATCGCCTTCAACGGCTCCCGCATGGTGAAGATCTTGCGCTGCTTGCCATGCGGGGTCAGGTCGCACGAAAAGATCTGGCCGTCGTCCTGGATGCACATCTGGCCGGAGAGGGTGAACACATCGAAGGCGCGGCCGACCTCGTAGAGGGAATCCTGCTTGGAAATGCCAAGCTCGGAGGTGATGAGGTCCGAAAGCTCTTCCTTCCGGCCGTCGAGCAGTTCGGCCGTCTTCAGGAGGATTTTCTGACGCTCGTAGCGCGTCAGCTTCGGCTTGAACGCGGCCGCGATCTCGAACGCCTTGCGAGCGTGCTCGGTCCGGCCCGCCGGCACCGTGCCGACCACCGCGTCGTTCCAGGGATAGCGCACCTCCACGACATCGTCCGTATCGACGTGCTTGCCGGCGATCCGCATCGGCTCATGGCGGACCTTGATAGAGGGATCGAGTTGGGTCATGGGCTCTGCTCCAGCAGATTTGTAGGCGCGTTGCAGTGGAGGATCGCCCCCCCACTCCGCCGAGCTTTGCTCGGCACCTCTCCCCCGATCGACGGGGGAGAGGAAATCTGGCGCGCTCAGCGCCTCGATATTATAAGCCAAGCCGTATTTTGACTTGGCGCCTTTCCTCTCCCCCGTCGATCGGGGGAGAGKTGCCGAGCAAAGCTCGGCGGAGTGGGGGTCGACATCTGGCTCAGCCCATCGGCAGCGCGGCAGCCATCGTCGCATAGTAGAACGCATCGAAATTGCGCAGCACCGGCGCGTCCGGCTGGTCCGGCAGGACGCGATTGGTGATGAAAGGCACCGCCTGCTCCGTCAGTCCGCCATGCGAGCGCAACGGCTCGTCGAGCGCCGCCAGGTTGTGGCGATGCGCGCTGGTGCCGATCGTCATGTTCTCGCCGGAGATCATGATGATGTCGCCCATCCGGTCCTCGGGCAGCTCGAAGCGGGCGCAGCCTTCTTCCCGGCCGAGCACCAGGGTGATGTCCTTGACCTGGCGGAGCTTCGCCATGATCGCCTCGCGGTCGGCTCCCTTCGGAAGATAGGCCGTTGCGAAGGAGCCGAGCGCGCCGTGATGCACCACATAGGGGTCGGTGATCGGCAGGATGACGCGGGCCTTGTCCTTGCCGAGCCAATCGTCCAGCAGGTCCTGGACATAGACGACGGCCGGCGAGCCGTCGGCGAGATGCTTGGGCTTCATGCCGTGGTCGGCGGTGACGACTATGGCCGCGCCCAAGGCGTCGAGCTCGGCAAGGTATTTGTCGAACATCTCGTAGAAGGCGTTGGCCTGCGGCACGCCCGGCGCGTATTTGTGCTGCACATAGTCGGTCGTCGTCAGATACATGACGTCGGGGCGGAATTCCTTCAGCAGCTTGACGCCGGCGGCAAAGACGAATTCCGACAGTTCGGCCGAATAGACTTCCGGCACGGGACGGCCCAGCCATTGCGAGGCGTTGTCGATGCCGTTGGCGGCCTTTGTCGCGGTGTCCGACTTTTCCGACGAGAAGCACACGGCGCGGCCCTCGTCATAGCCGAGGCCGTGTCCGAGCAAGGCCCTGAGCTTGTCCTTGGCGGTGACGACCGCGACCTTGGCGCCGGCGTCGTAGAACGCCTTGAAGATGGTCGGGGCGCGCAGGAACTTCGGATCGTTCATCATCACCTCCTCGCCCGTTTCCGGATTGTAGAGGTAGTTGCCGCAGATGCCGTGCACGGCCGGCGGACGCCCGGTGGCGATCGAGAGGTTGTTGGGGTTGGTGAAGCTCGGGATCACGCTGTGCGCGGTGCGCACGGTGCCTTTCTGCTTGATCCGGACCAGCGCCGGCATCAGGCCGACGCGGATGGCCTCGTCGAGATAGGCCGGTTCGCAGCCGTCGAGGCAGATCGCGATCGCCGGCACACGCGGCCAGGGATAGTTGCGTCCATTCGCGGACACGGAGACGGGGGACATCTGGTTCATCAGGGGGCCTTCCAGGCGTTCGTATTTATTTTTTTCAGGCGGCAAGCTTGGCGCGTTCCTCGAGCGCGGCGCTCGGCGGCGCTGCGCTCACGACACCCATCTCGGCAAGCGACTGGCGCGCGGCTTCGACGACACGGCGCATGACGTGCTCGTCCATGCGGCCGATGCAGCCGACACGGAAGGAGTCCACCACCGTCAGCTTGCCGGGATAGATGATGAAGCCCTTGGCCTTCATCAGCTCGTAGAAGCGGTCGAACACGAACTTCTCGTCCGCCGGGCAGAAGAAGGTGACGATGATCGGCGACAACCAGCGGTCGGATAGCAGGGTTTCGAAGCCGAGATCGCGCATACCCGCGACCATGACGTCGCGGTTTTTCGTGTAGCGGGCGCCACGTCCGGCAACACCGCCCTCGGCCTCATGCATCTTGAGCGCCTCGATGAAGGCGGCCACGACATGCGTCGGCGGCGTGAAGCGCCACTGGCCGGTCTTTTCCATCGCCGCCCATTGCGCATGGACGTCGAGCGACAACGAATGGCTGCGGCCCTTGGCGGCCGCGAGCTCGGTCTTCCTGGCGATGACGAAGCCGAAGCCGGGCACGCCCTCGATGCACTTGTTGGCCGAAGACACCATCGCTTCGTAGCGGATCTCGTTGACGTCGAGCGCGATTGCGCCGAACGCGCTCATAGAATCGACAAGGAGCTTGCGGCCCTTGGCTTGCACGGCCTGCGCAATCTCGGCCAGCGGATTGAGGATGCCCGAGCTGGTCTCGCAATGGATGGCGATGACATGCGTGATCGCCGGATCGGCATCGAGCGCCGCGGCAACCTCCTCGCCGCGCGGCGGCAGGTAGTCGCCCTTGTCGATCAGCGTATGGGCACGGCCGAGATATTGCATTGTCTGGGCGGCGCGCAGGCCGTAGGCGCCATTCGCGAGGACCAGCACCTTGCCATCCTTCGGCACGAAAGAACCAAGCATGGCCTCGACGCAGAAGGAACCCGAGCCCTGCATCGGCACGCAATCGAACTCGCCATTCCGGTCGCCGGTCAGCGCCAGCAGCCGGCGGCGAAGCTCCGCGGTCATGGCGCGGAAATCGCCGTCCCACGACCCCCAGTCGCGCAACATCGCCTGCTTGACCGCGTAAGCGGTGGTCAGCGGACCAGGCGTCAGCAGGTATGGTTCGCCGAGCGCGGGCGCTTCGAAACCCTCGACCGGGGTCAATATGGTTTCGGCTCGCATCGGTCGTTCCTCCAAATGAGCATTTGTCATGCGCGAATTATCGTCAGACTCGATCTATTCGAAAAATCGTTATTTTGTATTCGATCATAAATTGAACTGATACATCATGCGAAACATGCCGGATGCTGCTCGGCAAAGGTGGATATCGCCGGTCTCCAGCCTCTTGCCGGATTGCGGCCGGCGCGGATGTTCGTCGTGGCACTCGCTCCATGGCCCGGACATGCTCCTTCTCCGCGACGAACTGCCTTGCCTCGCCGAGGTCATCCGAGATCAGCACAGCGCAAGCTGCATGTTCTCCATGACGCGCGCATGAAGTCCTGTGAGTTCGTGCCAGCCTTCGGCCGAATTCCGCCCGGCGGCCAACGTCCGCAGAGAATCGGAATTGACATCGAAGGCTTCCTGGCGAGGGCCGTGCCATCAAGTTTCGCTTTACATAAGTCAATTCGTTAGTTTGAATGATTGCATTGACTTGGCTTATGGAAACGACATGCGCTACGTTCAGCTCAGGGCTTTCCACTACGTCGCCATCTGCGGCGGCTTCTCGCGCGCGGCGGAGGCGCTCTTCCTTACCCAGCCGGCGATTTCGGATCAGGTGCGCAAGCTCGAGGAAGAATACGACGTCCTGCTTTTCAACCGCCACAAGAAGCAGGTCACCCTAACCCGGCAGGGTGAACGTCTGCTCGATATCACCAAACGTATGTTCGACACCGAGCAACAGGCGTTGGACCTTTTGTCGGAATCGCGCGCCCTTCGCTCCGGCACGCTGCGCATCGTGGCGGACGCGGCGCACCATCTGCTGCACATCCTGGCGACATTTCGGGCCAAGTATCCCGGCGTTCAAGTGACCGTGCGTGCCGGCAACACCGAGACCGTGATCACCAGCCTGTTCGCCTACGAGGCCGACCTCGGCGTGCTGGGCGAGATCCCGGAGGGTCGCGAGTTCGAGATCCTGAAGCTGAACTCTTCGCCGATCGTCGCCTTTGTCGCCCACAACCATCCGCTGGCCGAAGCGCGCAGGCTATCTCTCGCGGATATCGTTCAGCAGCCGCTGGTGATGCGCGAACGTGGCTCCAAGACACGGCACAAGCTGGAGACGCTGGCATCGTCGATGGGCATAGAATTGAAGCCGACGATAGAAGCGGAGGGCCGTGAGGCGGTTCGTGAAATCGTCGCTTCCGGAGCCGGCGTCGGCTTCGTCACCCGGGCCGAATTCGGTCTCGACAGCAGGCTGAGGCCGATCCTGATCGACGCGCCGGAAGTATTGATGGACGAAGCGCTGATCTGCCTGCGCGAGCGTTCCAGCGGCAAGCTGGTCAAGGCCTTCTGGGACATAGCCGGACAAACGGTGGAGAGTTGAGGCGCGGGTCGCCGCGCCTCAGATCACCGCTTCCTCGAGGAACGGCTCGTTGCGCGGGATGCGCTCGTAGCAGAACGGCGACAGGTCGAGCGTCTGGAAGGCGCCGTGGATGATCAACTCCGACACTGCCCGGCCGACCGCCGGCGACTGCTGCAGGCCGTGCCCCGAGAAGCCGTTGGCGAACATGAAGTTCTTCACCTCTGGAT
>BFBZ01000008.1_pt207 | contig 14041 bp, 18 predicted proteins | sample 1888401 | NCBI WGS metagenome assembly BFBZ01 (sample SAMD00112614, study PRJDB3348) | symbiont metagenome | host: Chara braunii | reverse complement strand
TCGAGAATCTTGGGCTGGAGAAGCTCGGCGTCAAGACCGACCGCGGTTGCATCGTGATCGACGGGCTCGGCAAGACCAACGTGCCCGGCATCTACGCGATCGGCGACGTCGCGGGACCGCCGATGCTCGCGCACAAGGCCGAGCATGAAGGCGTGATCTGCATCGAGGCGATCAAGGGCTTGCATCCGCATCCGATGGACAAGCTGCTGATCCCGGGCTGCACCTACTGCAACCCGCAGGTCGCCTCGGTTGGCCTGACGGAAGCCAAGGCCAAGGAAGGCGGCCGCGAGATCCGCGTCGGCCGCTTCCCGTTTGTCGGCAACGGCAAGGCGATCGCGCTCGGCGAGGACCAGGGCCTCGTCAAGGTGGTGTTCGACAAGAAGACCGGGCAGTTGCTCGGCGCCCACATGATCGGTGCCGAAGTCACCGAGTTGATCCAGGGCTATGTGGTCGCGATGAACCTGGAGACCACGGAAGAGGAGCTGATGCACACCGTCTTCCCGCATCCGACCCTGTCGGAAATGATGAAGGAAGCGGTGCTCGACGCCTATGGGCGCGTGCTGAACATCTGATTGGCCTGCGATTGAGAGTAGGTGATTCCGTCATCCTGAGGCGCTCGGGCAGCGAGCCTCGAAGGATGTACGGCCCGGATCAAGCAGGTGGGCTCGTCGCCCTTGGAGGGCCGCTGAAGAAGCGGCCACCTCAGGGTGACGGGTCTCATACTGGTGGACCCAAAAGCAAGAAAGAGCGCATCTCGTGAAAGACAACGACAACCTCACCATCGAACGCCCGACCTTCGTGACCCATCTGGAATGCGCGATGGAGGGTGATCATTATGCGGCCGACCAGGTGCACAATCTCTCCAAGGCCGGCAAGCCGCTGCTGGTGCGTTACGACTTGGCCGGAGTGAAGAAGGCGCTGACCAAGGACGCGCTGGCCGAGCGTCCCGCCGATCTGTGGCGCTATCGCGAGCTGTTGCCGGTGCGCAAATGCAAGGACATCGTCAGCCTCGGCGAAATCACGACGCCGCTGATCCGGCTGCCGCGGCTCGGCGCGAAGCTCGGTGGCGGCGAGATCATCGTCAAGGACGAGGGGCGACTGCCGACGGGCTCGTTCAAGGCGCGCGGTCTCGTGATGGCGGTGTCGATGGGCAAGGCGCTCGGCATCAAGCACATGGCGATGCCGACCAACGGCAATGCGGGTGCTGCGCTGGCGGCCTACGCGACGTCCTGCGGGATCAAGACCACGATCTTCTGCCCGGCCGACACGCCGGAGGTGAATGTCAGCGAGATCGAGCTGCAGGGTGCGACCGTCTATCGCGTCAACGGCTACATCGACGACTGCGGCAAGATCGTCGGCGAGGGAAAAGCGAAAGTCGGCTGGTTCGATACCTCGACCCTGAAGGAGCCGTACCGGATCGAGGGCAAGAAGACGATGGGTCTCGAGCTCGCCGAGCAGCTCGGCTGGGACGTGCCCGACGTGATCTTCTATCCGACCGGCGGCGGCACCGGCTTGATCGGGATGTGGAAGGCGTTCGACGAGCTCGAGAAGATCGGCTTCATTGGTTCGAAGCGCCCGCGCATGGTCGCGGTGCAGGCCTCCGGCTGCGCGCCGATGGTGCGGGCCTATGAGGCCGGCACCGAGCATGCGGCGCGCTGGGAGGACGCTCATACCATCGCCTCCGGGATCCGCGTGCCGCAGGCGATCGGCGACTTCCTGATCCTGCGCGCGGTGCGCGAGAGCAAGGGGTTTGCGATCGCCGTCGATGACGACCAGATCAGCGCCGCCCTCAGCGAGGTGGCGCGCGAGGAGGGGCTGTTGCTGTGCCCCGAAGGGGCTGCGACCTACGCCGCCTACAAGCAGAGCCTCGCCGACGGGCGCGTCACCAAGAGCGATCGCGTGTTGCTGTTCAATTGCGCCAGCGGTCTGAAATACCCGCTGCCTCCGGTCACCCGCACGCTCGATCGGCACAAGCCGATCGACTTCTCGCAGTTCTGACAACTCATCCGAAGGGCCATCTTGTCGCAAGATGGCCCTTCAAAAATGATACGACAACGAAATTCGAGGGGGAGCGTGATGCGGAAGCTGTTTCTGGCCGTGTTGGCGATGTTGGCGTTCACGGGAACCGGTTCGGCGGAAACCTATCCCGCGCACCCGATCACGATCGTGGTGCCGTTCGCGGCCGGTGGTCCGTCGGATGCGATGGCGCGTATCCTCGGCGAGCGCATGAAGCAGTCGCTCGGCGAGGTAATCTTGATCGAGAACGTGACCGGAGCAGGCGGCTCGATCGGCGTCGGCCGCGCGGTGCGCGCGGCGCCGGACGGCTACACCGTCTCGTTCGGTCATCTCGGCACTCACGTCGCGAATGGCGCGATCTACAAGCTCGGCTACGACCTGGTCGACGATCTCGAGCCGGTGGTGCTGCTGCCGAGCAATCCGATGATCATCGTCAGCAAGAACGCCGTGCCGGCGAAATCACTCAAGGAATTGCTGGAGTGGCTGAAGTCGCGGCCTGCGCCGCCAACCGCGGGCACCGCCGGCGCCGGCAGCGGCAGCCATATTGCCGGGCTTTATTTCGAGAACGTCTCCGGCATCAAGCTGCAATATGTGCCGTATCGCGGCACCGGGCCAGCGCTGAACGATCTCGTCGCCGGTCAGATCGATATCATCGTCGACCAGACCTCGAACTCAATCAATCAGGTCCGCGCCGGAAATATCCGTGCCTATGCCGTCACTGATTCCAAGCGGGTTGCGAACGCACCAGAGGTACCGACGGTCGACGAGGCCGGCCTGCCGGGCTTCCACATGACGCTGTGGTCCGGGCTCTGGGTGCCGAAAGGCACACCGAAGGAGATCGTGGCGAAGCTCAATACCGCGGCGGTCCAGGCGCTGCGCGATCCTGCCGTGAAGAAGCAGCTTGAAAATCTCGGCCTGCAGATGCCGCCGCAGGACCAGCTCACGCCAGAGGCGCTCGGTGCCTGGCAGAAGGCGGAAATCGCCAAATGGTGGCCGATGATCAAGGCCGCCAATGTGAAGATCGATTGAAGCGTGCGCCCGATGATTTCTCAACTAGCGCTTCGGCAGGGTGTTCGGGGAGCACATTATCTCGGGGATTAATCAGCTAAAAAATTTAATAATGTAATTTGATTCAATGAGTTAGTCGGTGGTGATCCGGTGTTATTGCAACTTATTGATTATGTGTCATACTGACGCAGGCTAAATCTAATATTAACTGGAGCGTTTGAAATTATTTAATCCTTGCAAAGGGTCCGGCCATGAGAAACAGCTCTGCTTCTGCCCTGTTAGCTTTGCTTGCCGTCTCCGCTTTCGCGCCCCAGGCGCACGCATCTTCCGTGGATCTGTCTTCCTACCTGAACGCCAACGTCAGCACTTACACGCAGGGCAGTAACTATCCTGCGCCGGGCTCCATCAGCATTGGCGGCGTGTCGTTCACCCTTGGCGGCTACGGAGGGGGAACGGGCGTCATTCAATCCCCGGGAGGCGGCCAGACGTTCGATATCACCGGCCTGAACATCAGCAATGCGGGTGTTGCGTACACCATCATCAACTCCGCATTCGGAGTGAATGGCGCGACGATCGGCTCGATCGAATTCATTGGAGCGGGCGGGGCCAGCGTCACGTATCAGCTGATCGAGGGCGTCAACGTCCGCGACCACTACTACGGCATGTACAACAACGTAGCCACGAACCTGTTTGCAACGGCGGCCTACAGCAACGGTTCCGTCGTGCCGGACGGACCGGGCCTGGTCCATTTCGACGTGCAGCAGTTTAGTCTGGCCGGCCTTGCCGGACAGAACCTTTCCGAGATCGTGTTCACCGGCAATGGCGATGGCAATGGTCAGCCATTCCTTGCGGCGGTGACAACGCAGATCGCGTCGGTGCCGGAGCCGGCCACGTGGGCGATGATGATCCTCGGCTTCTGCGGCATCGGCTTCCTCGCCCTGCGGCGCAAGAACCAGACTGCGCCCGGCGTCGCGTAAGATCTAAGTTCAAATGCAGCGCTTCGAGACCGCCTTCGGGCGGTCTCTTCGTTTCACGCGCGCCTGGTGGCAAGACCAGCCCGGCTCACTGCGCCGGTGCCGCGTTGGTTTCCTGCGTCACGACCCGGTCGCTACTCTTCGCCGCTATCGCCGTGCCTGCGTCGTCGAAGCGCGCCTGATACACCGCGAAATTCTCCATTACGCGCTGAACGTAGTTGCGGGTCTCCGACAGCGGAATCCGTTCAACCCAGTCGACCGCATCGACATTTGGATCCCGCGGATCGCCATAGGCCTTGATCCAGTCGCGGACGCGGCCGCGGCCGGCATTGTAGCCGGCAAAGGTCATGATGTGGCAGCCACGATATTCCGACAGCAGGGCGCTCAGCTCGGCCGCGCCCATCTGGGTGTTGTAGACCGGATCGGACACCATCCTGTCCCAGTCATAGCTGACCTTGAATCGCTTGGCGGTGTCGCGGCCGGCCTCCGGCGTCACCTGCATCAGGCCGACGGCGTTGGCCGCCGACTTGTCGCGCTGGTCGAACGCGCTCTCGGTGCGCGCGATCGAGTAGGTCATGCTGCGCCCGATATCGGGCGCGATCGGGGCGTGCTTGGGAATGCCGATGACCGGGAATGCGTAGTGGTCAAAGGCAAAGCCGCGTCCAAGCGCGATCTTGCCGAGCTGCAGCATTGCGCGGGCATCGTTGCGGCGGCCGGTGAGCTCGCCGAGCGCCTCGAGCATCCCGACATCGGTGCTTTCCTCGGCGAGGTCGGCGACGAAATAGAGCACGACGTCGGGCTCGCCGATCGCGTAGAGCATGTCGGCGGCCCGCACCCGCTCGTCGGCAGCCATGCTGCCGGCGCTGGCGGCTGATGTCGGCGCGCGCAGCTCGATGCCGTCACGGCCGAGCTTGGCCAGCGCGAGCTGACCGTAATAGGCGGTCGGGTAGCGCGCGGCAGCCTGATAGTCGGCCCGCATCGTAGCGGAGTTGCCGAGCGCCTCGGCGGCGCGGCCGCGCCAATAGGCGGCGCGCGCCAGCACGGTTGGGTTGGTCTGTCCTTCGTCGACGTGGACGAAATGCGCCGCAGCGGTCTTGGCGTCGTCGAGATAGCGCAGCGCGATCCAGCCGCGCATGAAGTGCATGTCGGAACGGTAGTAGGGGTTGTCCGGCGCCGCCGCGCCCCGGATCACGTCATAGGCCGTCTGGTACTGCCCCTGGTCGAGCAGCTTGCGGGACAGGATGCGGCGCTCGCGCCACCACTGGTCCGTGTCCTGCAGCGCCATCGTTCCGGGCGCAGCCGCGATTGTCACGCGCGCCGCATCGTCGATCTTGTTCTTCGCGAGCAGCCACTGGATGCGGCAGAGCGTGTAGCCGAGGTCGCTGCGGGCATCGGCCGGCACATCGTTGAGCGTGTCCTCTGCCTTGCTGGATTGACCGCGGACCGCGCCGCAGGCCTTCACGATGGCCAGCGCGTCGCTGCCGAGGTGCTGTGCCGCGCGCCTGGCACCGGCGAGATCCTTGGCGCCGATCCGCTTGTCCATGCGCGCGCGATGATCGTCTGACGTCAACAGGTCCTTGAATGCGTCGTAGGCATCGCTCTCGGTCCGATCCAGCAACTCTTCCGAGCGCCAAGCTTCGCGCACCAGCCGGGTGGCGCCGTCGCGGTCGCCTTCTGCCAGCAGCGTACGGGCGAGCGCGAACTTGCCCTTGGCGCTGATCGGCTGATCGAGGGTGAAGCCGTGCACCGAGGCCGGATCGCTGCGCTCCTGCCACAACCGCGCCTCGGCCCGCCGGCGCAGCAGCGTGGCGCTTGGCCAGTCCGGGTTGGCCGTGACGAACGCCGCGTAGCGGCTGAACGGTGCGTTCGATTCCGAATGGCGCAGCAGGTACCACTCGACGAGCTTCCGCCCGACCGGGTCTGTGATCTTCGCCTGGATGTCGGTCGCCTCGTCGGTCTTGCCTCTGCGCGCGGCAAGGATGGCGTCCCTGATCGTGGCGAGGTCGCCCGACAGTTGCGGCCCCGCGGGCTTCTCCGGCTCGGATGCCTTCGCGGTTTCAGCCGGCTTGGACGGAGCGGATTTAGCCTTAGCTGACTTGCGTTTGTCGGCGCCGTGTCCGGCATGGCGACGCTTTCCCGAGGCAGCCTCGCGCGCAGACTTGGTGTTGGACTTGGCGCTATGCGCCTTCTTGTCCCCATGGCCGCTCTTGGCCTGGTGATGCGGCTTGGCGATAGCCTGAACGGGAAACAGCGCAAGTGCTGCGGCGGTGGCGAAGCACGCCAGCGGACGTAGGCAACGGTTCATTCCCTGGTCCCCCCTGAGAAACCATGAGGCACAACAGAACGCGTCATACGGCGGCACAACCGCCGCAGAATACCACTACCCTCGATTCTCGAGTGTTAATGCGGCTGCAACTCAACAGGGAAAACACGGCGAAATATGGAACGCGGCGTGTGGAACCCGCCGGAACCGGGATTTCACGGCGTCCCGGGGTTGGTCGACATCGCAGTTTGACCGGTCGTGGCTCGGCGATATGTTCGATGAATAGGGCCGGGGGCGCGCATGTCGTGGACGGATCAATTGTTGGGGGCGGACGCGCCATGACGGCTGGCCTCACGACCATTGTGGACGGCGGCCGCTATTTTGAAGGCCCGCGCTGGCATCGCGGACGGCTATGGTTCGTCGATTGCATGGCGCGGACACTGCTCAGCGTCAGTCCGTCGGGCGACCTGCAGGAGCATGCCGCAGTGACCGATGACACGCCGTGTGGTCTCGGCGTGCTGCCTGACGGGGATATCGTCGTGCTGACGATGTTCAAGAAGCGGCTGCTGCGGTTCTCCGGCGGGACGCTATCGCTCTATGCCGACCTCTCGAAAATCGCGATCGGCACCATTGACGACATGATCATCGACGGGCAGGGACGCGCCTATGTCGGCGATCTCGGCTTCGACCTGCCGCCGCCCGAGGGGCGTGGCGCCGTCGGCCGGATCATCCTGGTGATGCCGGACGGCAGCGCCCGCGTCGTCGCGGATGGCTTGCGCTTCCCGAATGGCATTGCCGTCTCCGCCGATCATCGGCGGCTCGTCGTCGCTGAAATGGATGGCGCTTGCCTTGCTGATTATGACATCGCGCCGGACGGCGGCCTGCACCTCCGCGGGCGGCTTGGCCGTGTCAGCGATCCTGACGGCATCTGCCTGGATGGCGACGGCGCGGTCTGGGTCGCGTCGTTCACGGAGGATGCCTTCGTCCGGATCGATCGCAGTGGTGCGGAGAGTGGGCGCATCGCCGTCCCCGGCCGCCGCGCACTCGCCTGTGCGCTCGGCAGCGCGGACCGCACAACGTTGTACTGCCTGAGCGCTGAGACGTCGTATGCGGAATTGAGGCAGGGGAAATCGGTGTCGCGGATCGACGTGGTCGAGGTCGGTACCCCGGGCGATGGCTATCCCTGAACCGCTGCAAGGCCAGCAAATTTCGATCTTGCGACAAAAAATGAGGCCGCCGATCGAGGCGGCCTCATTGGCGCAGGTCCCAGATAACCCAGATAATCGGGCTAGGCGGCGCCCAGCGAAAGCTTGTCCCTCCGCCGATAGGCGAGGAAACCGAGGCCGCAGAAGCCGAGGATCATCATCGCCCAGGTGGAGGGTTCGGGAACGGCGGAGACCGCAGTCGTGAGCGTGAAGGTGGCCTTCGGCGCGTTATCGGCTTCCGAACCTGTGCATGAAGGCTCGACCGTGCTGACGCAAAAACCATAATTGCCGGCCGGCGTCGGTGTGATCGCAAAGATGTTGTAGTCCTTGCCATTCGCGGCGAACGCCAAACCGGCGCGGTCGACGTAGTTGCCTGGTTGATAGAGAAGGTTGTCGTTGCCGCCATAGCTCACCAGGCCGGTGATGGCGAAACCGTCAACCGTGCCGGTGACGCCTGTCACGAGATATGGAGAGGTGCCCCCCGCCGTCGTGAATTGACCGCTTGCGTTGCCGTTCGCGGACGTAATGGAGAAATCGAAGACCATGGCTTGAGCCGACGTTGCAAGCGAAGCCAAGCCGACTGCAATCAGAGCGGATATCGCTCCGGCGCGCATCTTGTTCATTGTCGCCTCCTTTTGGGCCCATGAGGGCACAGTTGTCGTCAGCGATTTAAATCCTGAGAATGCCGCGTCATTAAAAAATAAATCCAGAATTAAACCGTAATTCAATTTTTCCAGCGGTGCGGCATTCTGTCAATTAACCGGAAATGCGGTGCAAACAGATTTGCCATGGTCGTCCTGCCGAGGCGACCGGCTAACTGGCGGTTGCGACAGCGGAAAGCGCGAGGCGAAGCCTCCACCAAAAAAATTTCGGCGGCTGCCTTTCAAGGCCGGGAGTGGGCTTGAAAAATGTTCCCTCTTTGTTCATCATGGCGGCAGAGAGTGCCGCCATGGACGCCGAGCGAGACCGCGAAATCATCAGGCTATGGAATGAGCTGCGCCGGCTGCAGCGCGAGGGACGTCCGACGGCGGCGCTGGTCCGTCGGATCGAAAAGGCCCTCGCCGCCAGGGAGCAGGAAGCGGCCTGACCCCAAGCCATATTGGCCCAAATCCACTATCGCCCGCCGTCGGGCCCCATCACCAGATTGGGTAGCCAGGTCGAGATCTCCGGGACGAAGCACAGCAGCAGCACGGCGAACATCATCAGCAGCACGAACGGCAGCGTGCCCCAGATCACCTCGCTCAAGGGGATGTCGGGCGCAACGTTACGGATGACGAAGATGTTGAGGCCGACCGGCGGGTGGATCAGGCCCATCTCCATCACGATGGTCATGACGACGCCGAACCAGATGATGTCGAACTCGGCCGCGCGCAGCGGCGGCAGGATGATCGGCGCGGTCATCAGGATGATCGAGACCGGGGGCAGGAAGAAGCCGAGCACGATCACCATCACGAGGATCGCAAACAACAGCTCCCAGCGCGGCAGGTGCATCGCGACGATCGCCTCCGCCGCTGACTGCGAGATGTGCAAATAGCTCATCACGTAGGAATAGAGCAGCGACATGCCGATGATCAGCATCAGCATGGTGGATTCGCGGATGGTCGATTTCAGGATCGGCGACAGGTCGCTCGGCTTCCAGACGCTGTAGATCACCGCGATCAGCGCCAGGGCCAGCAGGCCGCCGAGGCCGGCGGTCTCCGACGGCGTGGCATAGCCGCCATAGAGCGCGATCATCACGCCGGTCAGCAGCAGCACGAACGGGATCACCCGCGGCAGCGCGCTGAAGCGCTCGGCCATGGTGAATTCGTCGTGCTGCAGGATCGCAGCGTCCTTGCCGGTCGCGTCATAGACGGCTTTGGCCGTCGCGTATTCCTTGCGGAAGCGGAACACGGCGTAGCAGCCGAACAACGATACCAAGAGCAGGCCCGGGCCGATGCCGGCGAGGAATAGCCGCCCGAGCGATTTCTCGGCGGCGACCGCGAACAGGATCATCGTGATCGAAGGTGGCAGCAGGATGCCGAGCGTGCCGCCGGCGGCGATGATCCCGGCGGCAAAGCCACCGGAATAGCCGCGCTTGCGCATCTCGGGAATGCCGGCTGAACCGATCGCCGAGCAGGTCGCGGGCGAGGAGCCGGCCATCGCCGCGAACAGCGCGCAAGCGAACACGTTGGCGACGCCGAGGCCGCCGGGCACGCGGTGCAGCCAGGCATGCAGCGCCGAATAGAGGTCCTGGCCGGCACGCGACTTGCCGATCGCTGCGCCCTTCAGGATGAACAGCGGGATCGAGAGCAGCGTGATCGAGGCCATTTCCTCGTAGACGTTCTGCGTCACGGTATCGAGCGAGGCCGCCGGCATGTAGATCGCCATGAACACGACCGCGACCGCGCCGAGCGCGAATGCGATCGGCATGCCGGAGAACATCGCAAACAGGGTGGCAAGCCCGTAGGAGATGCCAATACCAAACACGGTCATCGGCGCGGGCCACCGGTCAGCGGAATGAGGATTTGCAGGAGGATCTGCACGCAGAGCAGGGTCATGCCSAGCGCCATCARGCCATAGGGGATCGCAAGCGGSGGCGACCACATCGAGTTGGAKACCTGGCCGTCGACGTARGCCTCRTGCGCGAGYGTCCASGACTTCCAGGCGAAGAARGTGCAGAACGCGARGCTCGCGACGTCGACMAGCCACARCCTGATGCYGTTGGCGCGGGCCGAGAGCAGGCCGACGAAGGCCTCGATGCTGACATGGCCGCGCTGGCTCTGCACATAGGCCGAAGTCATGAAGGTGGCGCCGACCAGCAGGAATACCGCCGCTTCGTCCTGCCAGTAGTTGGGGCTGTGGAACAGCGCGCGACCGAGCACGCTGTAGCTCAGGATCACGCAGGCCGCGATCAGGGCGAGGGCYGCGAACACCACGATGAYGTTGTTGCAKACGGACAGCGCGCGCSCRAGCAKSGCCACGGGTGTRTTRCCCGTGGCGRTGCWKKYGSYYTCGGCTTGATCCGCGACCGGACCATGCATCATGCGGSGACRTCGCTTGCGAGCTTCAGCAGGTTGGCKGCSRTCGCYGTCTTGGCRCCGTAATCCTTCCARGCGGTGTCGCGSGCGATGTCGCGCCAYTTGCCGACMAYGGCGGCRTCGAGCGCRCTGACCTTGGCGCCGGCCTTYTCATAGACCTTGGCGACYTCGRCRTCGTCGTCCTGCGCGCCCTTGCGACCGAACGCTTCGAGCTCGGCGCCGACGGCGAGGATGATGTCCTGCTGGTTCTTCGGCAGCTTGTCGAAGATCGCCTTCGACATCATCAGCGGCTCCAGCATGAACCAGTASGAMGCGCCSGCRCCSGASGTCAGCGACTTCGCGACYTCCTCGAGGCGGAACGAGATCAGGCTGGTSGASGAGGTGATGCCGGCRTCRCASGCGCCGGTCTGCATCGCGGCGTAGATCTCGTTKGAKGGCACCGACAGCACSGCGGCRCCGGCGGTCTGCARCACCATGTCCATCTCGCGCGAGCCGCCGCGCACCTTSAKGCCCTTGGCRTCYTCSGGCGCSACGATCGCCTTGGAGCGGCTGGCGACGCCRCCGGCCTGCCAGACCCAGGAGATCARSAGGATGCCCTTGTCGGCGAGRAAGTCRCTCAATGCCTTGCCGACCGGCTCCTTCTTCCAGCGCAGGCCCTGGTCGTAGGTGGTGACGAGGCCCGGCATCAGCCCGATATTGGTYTCCGGCAGTTCGCCGCCGGCGTAGGGCATCGGATAAAGGCTGAGGTCGAGCGCGCCCTTGCGCATCGCCGAGAACTGCGCGTTGGTCTTGATCAAGGACGAATTCGGATAGACCTCGGCGGTGAGGTCGCCGCCCGAGCGCTTGGCGACCTCGGCCGCGAACATCCGGCACAGCCGGTCGCGGAAGTCGCCCTTGTCGATCGTRCCGCCGGGGAATTGGTGCGAGATCTTCAGCGTGGTCGCGGCGTGTGCGGTTCCGACGCCCATCCGCAAGGCTGCGGGCGCGGCGAGGGCGGATGCGAGGACGTGGCGGCGTGTGAGCATGGTTCTTCCCCTGAAGAGCTTCTTGAGTGGCTGTTAGGCCGGCGCGGAGTTCTAGCTTAGCCGGTCTTCGCGTGAGTTTTCTCTAATCTGATAGTTCGAGGCGCCCTGATAGTGCGGGCGGATGCACGACGGCAAGTGCTTGCCTTGCTGCGGCGCACACTGCGGCGTGGCGACGCACGGGGCGCGACTCGGGCGTGCGCCGCGATGGTTCAAGAATTCGTTATTGAGGTAACAGCTGAAGGTGCGGATGCGTCGAGCAGAGAGCGGCAGTCGTCGCGCTCACATTCGAACAAGGAACATCATCATGACCACCAGGACCCGCCTCGGCCTTTCCGCCGCGCTGCTCTCGTTCAGCATCGCGCTGGCGCCGGCCGCCTTCGCTCAGGACAAGATGGGCAAGGACGACGCGATGAAGAAGGAAGACACGATGTCCAAGGATGCGATGAAGAAAGACGGTGGCATGATGAAGAAGGACGACGCCATGAAGAAGGATGGCGGCGCGATGATGAAGAAAGATGACGGCATGAAGAAGAACTGATTGACGGCACGCCTCGTCTGTCAGCAGGCCCGCCGTCGTGGCGGGCCTGATCACGTCTCAGCGCTTCTTCTTGCCACGCTCCTTGCGCGCCGCGTAGCGGGCGTCGCGCTTGGCCTTCTGCTCGGCGAGCAGCGCCTCCTCGCGGGCGGCATCCTCTTCCTTCTCGCGCGCGATCCGTGCGGCCTCGGCCGCGGCGGCTTCTTCAGCTAGCCGCTGCTGCTCGGCCTTCTCGGCGTCGCGGGCCTCTTTGGCCTGGGCGCGGCGCGCGGCGATCGCGGCGCGCTCGTCGGCCCGCGCCTTCACCTGTCTCTTATACACATCTAGATGTGTATAAGAGACAGCTCTTCCTTCTCGCGCGCGATCCGTGCGGCCTCGGCCGCGGCGGCTTCTTCAGCTAGCCGCTGCTGCTCGGCCTTCTCGGCGTCGCGGGCCTCTTTGGCCTGGGCGCGGCGCGCGGCGATCGCGGCGCGCTCGTCGGCCCGCGCCTTCACCTGTCTCTTATACACATCTAGATGTGTATAAGAGACAGCTCTTCCTTCTCGCGCGCGATCCGTGCGGCCTCGGCCGCGGCGGCTTCTTCAGCTAGCCGCTGCTGCTCGGCCTTCTCGGCGTCGCGGGCCTCTTTGGCCTGGGCGCGGCGCGCGGCGATCGCGGCGCGCTCGTCGGCCCGCGCCTTCACAGTGGGATCGTCAGCGCCCGGTTGGGCGCGAAACTTGTTGAGGAGGTTTTGCCGCGCCTGCAGGGCCGCCTTTTGGCGGTCGGCAAAACCCGGTTCCTTGAAGCCACTCATAGAGGAAGCCTTGCTGCTTTCTGTTCAGTGATGGGATGGGGTTCGGCGCTTCAATAAGTGAACAGCGGCGAAATTGCCAGTGGCGAACAGCGGGCCGTGGAGCAAGGGAGATATGAGCACACAGCAAACGATCGATCAGGGCCGTCGCAGCCACCCGATCAGGGGCCTGGTGAGTGGTTGGTCACCCGGTGCGCAGGAATTTCAGCCGCGTTGAAATTGTTCGCGCCGGGTGTTGCCCAGCACCCGGGCGACCGTTTCGGCGGTCATCGCGCTCCGGTCCGAGGCGCGCTGGGCTTCCAGCCTGTCGCGGGCCTTTTCGGTGATCAGGAGGCTGATCAGGCGCAGCCTGCTGGTCTCGTCGACCGCCTCCGAGAGCAGCTGCTTGTAACGTTGATGGTCGTAGGTCGCTTCTTGTTCACTCACCGGCACGCTCCGCACCACGCGCTCTTGTCGGCGAGCAGTTTTTCGCGAGTCGCGGACGCCCGCAATGGAATTGCTGCGCCGGGGCGGTGCGTGCGCAATTCATTGTGCGAGTGTTGCAGAATTGATCGCACGCAACCGTGCAAATGGTCATGATATGGCTGAACGGTAATCGGGGAACCGCAGCGGCCATGAACCAATCCGACGACGGCGGCAACCGCCGAGGCGCGCTGATCGGATTGCTGGTCGCGGTGGTCATGCTCGCGGTCGGTTTATGGCTCGCACATGACCTGACGGCAGCGAGCAAGATGCAGGACTGCCTGATGTCCGGCCGGACCAACTGTAATGTGATCGAGCCGGCCCGCTGATCTGATCTTGCGGCAGTGCAATATCGAGCCCACATCCAACGTAAGGACTCAGCCCGAACTGTCTGGTTCTGATTGTGATTTCAGTCACGCGTGGACAGGCGGGCAGTCTCATCGATTCCCAAAGATCGGCGGGAACCAAGGCCATGATATCCAAGCTGTGGTCCGTAAAGGGCGCGGCGCTGGCTGCCGCAGGCGCGGCGGGTGCCGTTTTGATGGCGTATCTTTTCGCGACGCTGGCGTCGCCCGAACCGGTGTCCAGCGCCGGGCTCGGACCGGATTGGCAATGCAGCCGGGTGGCGTTCGTGCTGACCACCTGCACCCGGGCAACCGAGGCTGTGGGCGAGAACCGGGCAATTCCGGTACGGGCGAAGGACGATTGTCCGCCGGAACTCTAGCCGGCTTTGCTGCTGCTGCGGC
>BFBZ01001668.1_pt1 | contig 14048 bp, 13 predicted proteins | sample 1888401 | NCBI WGS metagenome assembly BFBZ01 (sample SAMD00112614, study PRJDB3348) | symbiont metagenome | host: Chara braunii | reverse complement strand
CCGATGCCGGGATAGTCGAGACCCGCCGAGATCGAATGGGCCTCCTGAATCTGGCCGTCTTCGTTCATCAGCAGATAAGTGCGGTTGCCGTGCAGAACACCGGGACGGCCGCCCGCGATCGACGCCGCATGCTTGCCGCTCTTGATGCCGTGGCCAGCCGCTTCGACGCCGTAAATCTCGATCTGACGCTCATCGAGGAACGGATGGAAAAGGCCCATCGCGTTGGAGCCGCCGCCGATGCACGCGATCAGCGAATCGGGAAGACGGCCTTCGGCCTCCATGATCTGCTCGCGCGTCTCGTTGCCGATGATCGACTGGAAGTCGCGCACCATCGCCGGATAGGGATGCGGACCCGCCACCGTACCGATGCAGTAGAACGTGTTGGAGACGTTCGTCACCCAATCGCGCAGCGCGTCGTTCATCGCGTCCTTCAGCGTCGACGAGCCGGACGTCACCGGGCGAACCTCTGCACCCAGCGCCTTCATGCGCTGCACGTTCGGCTGTTGGCGATCGATGTCGACCGCGCCCATGTAGACGACGCATTCGATGCCGAACTTGGCGCACAGCGTCGCGGTCGCAACGCCGTGCATGCCGGCGCCGGTTTCCGCGATGACGCGCGGCTTGCCCATGCGCTTGGCCAGCATGATCTGGCCGAGCACGTTGTTCACCTTGTGCGCACCGGTGTGGTTGAGGTCTTCGCGCTTGAAGTAAATCTTCGCGCCCTTGAAATGCTCCGTAAGGCGCTCGGCGAAATAAAGCGGCGACGGACGGCCGATGTAATTCTTCAGATACCCGGCCATCGTCTTCTGGAATACCGGATCGGCCTTGGCTTCGTTGTAAGCCTTCTCCAGATCGAGGATGAGCGGCATCAGCGTCTCGGCGACGAAACGGCCGCCATAGATGCCGAAATGCCCGCGCTCGTCCGGTCCGGTGCGGAAGGAGTTGGGTTGCTGCGCGACCGTCATGCGTTGCTCATTGCCTTGCCCGCGAGTGCCGCCTCGGCGGCCCGCGCCGCACGAATGAACTCGCGGATCTTATCGGAATCCTTTTCGCCCGGCGCGCGTTCGACACCCGACGAAACATCGACCGCTGCGGGGCGCGTGACACGAATCGCTTCCGCGACGTTGCTGGCGTCGAGGCCGCCCGACAGCATGAAGGGCACGTTGAGGGTGAGATGCTCGAGCAGGTGCCAGTCGAACGTCTTGCCGAGCCCCCCCGGGCGCGTCGCCTCGCGCGGCGCGCGCGCATCGAACAGAAGCCAGTCGGCCACGTTCGCATAGAGATGAATCGGCGAAAGATCGTTCCGCTGCTCGATCGGAATCGCTTTCATCACCGGCAAACCGAACCGGCTCCGCACCGTCGAGACGCGTTCGGGCGTCTCGGTGCCGTGAAGCTGGAGCATGTCGGGTTTCAGCGCCTCAATGAACTGGCCGAGATCCGCGTCGTGGGCGTCGACCGACAGCGCGACCTTCTTGGCGCGGCCCTGCACCCGCTCGCCGAGCGTACGCGCCTGCTCGAAGCCGAGATGGCGCGGCGACGGCGGGAAGAACACGAAGCCGACCATGTCGGCTCCTGCCGCGAGCGCCGCATCCAGCGCCTCGGGGGTCTTCAGACCGCAGATTTTGACCAAAACTGACATCGCGCCCTTGTCCTAAGGGCGCGGTTCTACATGGTCGGCCGGGCTTTGTCTTGTGCCGATAAGCCCAAGAAATCATTAGATTTTCCGGGCCGCCCGTTAACCGGCGGCCCGGATTGTGGCGTGAAATCCAGCCGATGGCCGGCGGCCGGCCTAATGCCGCTGCTTGAGCATGGTCCGCGCGAACGTGCCGGCCTCCATGGGCTTTGCAAACAGGGCGCCCTGCCCCAGCGTGAAGCCCATGTCGCAGACCGCCTGAAAATCCGCCGACGACTCGATCCCCGTCGCGATGGTCCGCGCCTTCAGTTGTTCCGCGATCCGCAGCACCGTTCCGCACGCGGAGCGCTTCTGCTGATCGGAGGCGCAGCCCTCGATGAAAGCCTGATCCACGCGAAGCTCAGCGATCGGGAAATCCTGAATTTCGGCCCAGGACACATCCCCGATGACGTCATCGATGGAGACACCGACGTTGTAGGCTGTGAGTTGCTTCGCCACCCGCCGCGCGAGGGCCGGATCGCGTCCCACCTCGGCGCTGTTGATCCCGACCATCAACCGCGCGGACGGCGAATGATGCGGAAGCTGCATGCACATCTGCTCGACGAACTCCGAGCTCTCCAGCGCGGCCAAAGGGAAGTTGATCGTGAACTCGATCGGCGGCCGCGCGGTTGCAAACGCGCTCCAGTCCGTCATCGTGCGCGCGCGCACGAATTCCGCGAGCCCCTGGAGGCGCGGATCGCTGTCGCTCGGCGCCAGTTGCGAGGGCGCGAGAATGCCCCACGACGGATGGCGAAGACGAAGCGCCGCCTCCGCGCCACGCAATGACATCAGCCGCAAGTCGATGTTCGGCTGATACCAAACCTCAAGCCATCCTTTGCCAAGTGCTTCGCCGATATCGACCGAAACGTTCGGCGATAGCCGGATCGGCAGGAAGCTTGCGAGGTTTTTTTGCAGATCGCTGTCGCGGAACGGGGTGAGCAGTGGCGGAAGCATGGACAAGCCCATGTTCTCGCCGAGCTCATGCAACGCCATCAACGTGAGCGATGCGCGGCCGCCGAACAGCATGACCTTGCCTCGGTACCGCATCGACGCCAGCGAACGGATCGTATCCGAGATGCCATACTCGGGCGTCAGATGTCCGATCAACACAACGTCCGGAGCGAACCCGGCCAACGCCTCAGTGACTTCCAGAACCCGGCCGCATTGATGAGTCACGAAGCCAAGCCCTTCGAGTGTGGTCGAGAGAAACATCCTGATGTGCGGCTTGCCGTCAACCACGCACACGCGCGGCGCACCGCGCCGGTGCCCAAATGGGACAATCTGATGTAGGTTGGGGAACTGACTCTTCACACGACCCTCCTGAACACTCGCCCGACTATGACGCCCCTGTCATAAAGTCGGCGGCATCAGGACATCAGATGGCGAGCATTGCCATCGGTCATAAGCGACAAGTCACACTCACTTGCTGTCAGCCCTAATACGCCGATAACCATCGCGTCATCGGCTTAAAAGAGATTCGATTTTTTCCGGCGCGTAATATTCACGTGAGCAGCGTAAATTTTTATGCGCGGCGAAGCGCTTGCCAAACGAGTTGTGCTGCCGACAGGTCCTCGATCGCAATGCCGATCGATTTGAACAGCGTGATCTCATCTTTTCGGCGGCGGCCCTTGGCCTTTCCGCGCGCGAGCTCGAATAAATCGCCCTTGATATCGGTTGCCTTGAGTATCTTTTTCTTCAGCGGAACTGCGATATCGCCCGAGCCTTTTGCCGCACCCGCCCGGGCGTCGACATAGACGCTGGCGCGTTTTACCGCCTGATCGTCAGCCTCGCGCATCTGGGGCGTGAATGAACCGACCAGATCGACGTGGCAGCCTTTCTTCAGCCATTCACCGCGCACCAGCGGCTTGGGCGACAACGTGGCGCAGGACACGATATCGGCGTCGCGCACCGCGGCTTCGAGATCCTCCGCGATCTCCGGTTCCATGCCGGCGGCGTGCAGCGCGAATGCGGTGGAGACCGCACGCGAACGCGTCCGGTTCCAGAGCGTGACCTTCTTGATCGGCCGCACAGCGCAGTGCGCGCGCACGAGATGCGGCGCGAGAGCGCCCGCCCCGATCATGACCAGATGGGACGCGTCGTCTCGCGCGAGATAGCGCGCTGCGAGCGCCGACGCGCACGCCGTGCGCCACGCTGTGAGCGCCGCACCATCCATGACCGCAAGGGTCTCGCCGGTTTCACCCGACAGCAGAAGATAGCTGCCGTAAACCGAGGGTTTCCCGGCCTTCGCATTATCGGTGTAGACGCTGACCACCTTGCAGCCGACCAGGCGCTCGCCGCTGTTCGTCCAGGCGGGCATCAGCAGAAGCTTGGCGTCCGCGCCGCTTGGCTGCTGGATCATGTGCACATGGCGCGGCGGCACCTCGATGTCGGCGCGGAACGCGTCCGCGAGCGCATCGATCAGCGCGGGATAGGTCAGGACGCGGTTGATCTCCTCGGCACTGACGACACGCACTGGCTTGAGCTCTATGCGGCCGGCGGAATGGCGAAGGTGGACGGCTCGGCCGCGGCCGGCAAGGCCGGGCGCGAACGCTGTGCATCGATCTGTTCCCGGAGCCGCCTTGCCTCGGCCTCCGCGCGGCGCGCGCGAGCACGCCACTTGCTCTGGCGGAGCCACGCCGCGACACCACCGATGAACACCCCGAGCCCCACGAGAATGAAAATCAGGACGAACAGCGGCAGCCTCATCGCGAGCGCCGGGTGCACGGTGTCGAACGGATCGAACGAGACAGTGATGAGCTCACGATTCGCGACAGCGAACATCACGATGACGATCGCCAGCGGAACAAGGACAGCGATGGTGAGGAATTTGCGCATCGTGGTCTCTGACCCAGGCTCTCTTGGGCTTTTAACGCTTGGGCTTTTAACGCGAACGGCCGGACACATCCATGCCCGGCCGCGCCTTTCCAGCAACCAATCGCGCGATGCGTCAGCTCGCCGGCGAGATTCCCGCCGCGGCGGCTGCGGCAGCGGCCTTGTTCAAACGCTCGCGCATTTCCTTACCGGTCTTGAAGAACGGCACGGACTTCTGCGCCACCGAGACATGTGCGCCGGTGCGCGGGTTGCGGCCGGTGCGCGCCGGGCGGTTCTTCACCGAGAACGCGCCGAAACCGCGCAATTCAACCCGATCGCCGCGCGCCATGGCTGCGACAATCTCGTTGAGGATCGCATTGACGATGTTCTCGACGTCGCGCTGGTACAGATGCGGGTTGGCCGCAGAGATACGCTGGACCAGCTCGGACTTGATCATCGGAACGCCCCTCGCGTTCAGGCCAAAAAGGCCTGTGGGATCAATTACTCACCGGAGGGTGCCAAAGGGCGAGAAGACCGTCAAGATTGAGTCTCTCAATCGCCCGGACCGCGCCGAGGTCGCCCACGCGCTCTGCCAGCGAGGTCAGACCGGCCGCATCCAGCACGAAGACGGCCGCGGTGCGGATGAATGGCAGATCGCCGAATCGTGGCTGAAGGCGATAGTCGCGGACGGGGGTCTTGCGATCGACGCCCTTCTCTTTGGCGAGCCAATCGAGCGCGACTTCTTCCGCACCAAGCGCATCGATCAACTTTAGTTCTAAGCCCTGGCGGCCGGTGAACACCCGCCCGTCGGAGACCTTGTCGAGTGCCGCGCCGTCGATGTGGCGGCGGTCACGCACCATGTTCTTGAACCAGGCGAACGAGTCCATCACCAGCGATTCCAGCGCAGCCCGCGCCTCGGGGCTGGTCGGTTCATAGCCGTTCGGCGCGGCTTTGAGCGGCGCCGATTTCACTTCCTCGACCTTCACGCCGACGGTCTTCAGGAGCTCCGAGAAGTTCGGAAACTGGAAGATCACGCCGATGGAACCGACGATCGCGCTCTGCTGCGCGACGATATGGTCCGACGCCATCGCCGCGATGTAGCCGCCGGAGGCGGCAAGGCCGTCGACCACGACCACCATCGGCTTCTGGCCCTTCAGCTTGATGAGCGCATCATAGAGCTGCTCGGAGCCCGCGACCGTGCCGCCTGGGCTGTTGATGTGAACGACCACCGCCTTCGCGTTGGACTTGCCGAGCTGCTCCAGCGCTTCGACGCGCTTCTGATCCGAACGGATCAGGCCTTCGATGGTGATGCGGGCAATCGAACCTCCGGGGCCTTCAAGGCCGGTTCCGCCGCGGCGCACCACCGCCGCCGCGCCGACCACCGCAGCGATGACGACAAGGACCGTGAGCACGCGCCAGAACGTCAGCTTCCGCCGCATGCGGCGGCGATCGACAATTTGATCCGCATCGAGCGACATGGCGATTTCCTTCAGCCTCTAAAATTTGATTCGAAACGCATTCTACTCTCCGCCCCCCCGAGGGGGCGATGATTAGCGCAAAATGCGGTCTTCCCGACGACAAATCAGCAAAAACATTGCGCCAAAAACGAGACCCCCGGGACGCGGTCCCGGGGGTCTGATCCTGCAAAACCGAACCGTTGCGGCCGGCTTATTCTTCCTCGCTCTTGCGCTTGAGCGCGGTGCCGAGGATGTCGCCAAGCGTGGCGCCCGAGTCAGACGAGCCATACTGCGCGATGGCCTCCTTCTCTTCCGCCACCTCGAGCGCCTTGATCGAGAGCTGCACCTTGTGGGCGCGGCGGTCGAACAGGATGACGCGGGCATCGACCTTCTGGCCGACCTGGAAGCGGTCGGAGCGCTGGTCGTTGCGGTCGCGAGCGAGCTCGGAGCGCTTGATGAAGGCAGTGAGATCGGTGTCGACGATCTTGACGTCGATACCCGACTCCTTGACCTCGGTGACCTCGGTCGTGACGACGGAGCCCTTCTTGAGCTCGCCGGCCGCGGCCGTGTCCATCGGATCGCCCGCAAGCTGCTTGATGCCGAGGGAGATGCGCTCCTTCTCGACATCGACGTCGAGAACGACCGCCTGGACCTTGTCGCCCTTCTTGTACTCCTCGATCACCTGCTCGCCCGGACGCTTCCAGTCGAGGTCGGAGAGATGGACCATGCCATCCACATCGCCATCGAGACCGAGGAACAGACCGAACTCCGTCTTGTTCTTGACCTCGCCTTCGATGTTGGTGCCCGGCGGATACTTCTCGACGAACACCTCCCACGGATTGCGCATGGTCTGCTTGAGACCGAGCGAAATGCGGCGCTTGACCGGATCCACTTCGAGGATCTGAACCTCAACCTCTTGCGAGGTGGAGACGATCTTGCCGGGATGCACGTTCTTCTTGGTCCACGACATTTCGGAAACGTGGATCAGGCCTTCGATGCCCGGCTCCAGTTCGACGAACGCGCCGTAGTCGGTGATGTTGGTGACACGGCCCTTGAACTTCGCGTTCACCGGGAACTTGGCCTCGATGCCCTGCCACGGATCGTCGAGCAGTTGCTTCATGCCAAGCGAGATGCGGTGCGTCTCGTGGTTGATCTTGATGATCTTGACCTTCACCGACTGGCCGATGTTGAGCACTTCGGTCGGGTGATTGACGCGGCGCCACGCGATGTCGGTGACGTGCAGCAGGCCGTCGATGCCGCCGAGATCAACGAACGCACCGTAGTCGGTGATGTTCTTGACCACGCCGTCGATGACCTGACCCTCTTCGAGGTTCTGCACCAGCTCCTGACGCTGCTCGGCGCGGGTCTCTTCGAGGACCGTGCGGCGCGACACCACGATGTTGCCGCGGCGGCGATCCATCTTGAGGATCTGGAACGGCTGGCTGACGTTCATCAGCGGGGTGACGTCGCGGATCGGACGGATGTCGACCTGCGAACGCGGCAGGAACGCCACCGCGCCGTCGAGATCGACAGTGAAGCCGCCCTTGACCTGATTGAAGATGACGCCGTTGACCTTCTCGTTGTTCTTGAACGCGGTCTCGAGCTTGCCCCAGCTCTCCTCGCGGCGCGCCTTGTCGCGCGAGAGAACCGCTTCGCCGAGCGCGTTCTCGACACGCTCGAGATAGACCTCGACGACGTCGCCGATCTTGATTTCGTTGCCCCGACCCGGGCCCTGGAATTCACGGAGCGCAACGCGCCCTTCGGTCTTCGCCCCGACGTCGATGACGGCGAGGTCCTTCTCGATGCCGACGACCGTCCCCTTGACGACCGATCCTTCTTGCGGAGCACCCTGGGTGAAGGACTCCTCGAGCATCGCAGCAAAATCTTCGCGCGTCGGCGCGGCAGCAGTAGCAGTGGCCATGTATTCTCCTGACGGGACGACCGGCGGCTCGTGTTTCATTCCGCCCCAACACCGTTCGGGCCAAGGGTCCCGCGACCCCTGGCAGCCACTGGATCGCTCCAGCAGGCCGGCCCGATCATCCGAACGGTCGGGACGATGGTTCAATCAATCCGGGAGAACCGCGTCTTCCGCGGCAAAAGCGAGGGTTATTGGCCCCAAAACCGAGGGCTTACGCACCCTCAATACGCTCATGCGGCCAGGACAAAATACGATACGGCGGCCCGGAACGGGCGGGATATAGCCAAACAAGCCCTTTCAGGCAAGGGCGAAGCCGCCGCGGATAGGGCCGCAAAGGCTGAAAAATCAGCGTTTTCGGGCCCGTTCGACCAGTTCGATGGCGGCTTTCAGGACCGCATCAACGCCCATCGCCGTGGTGTCGAGGAGATGGGCGTCCGGAGCCTGGATCAGAGGGGCCGCCGCGCGGTTTCTGTCACGCTCGTCGCGGCGAAGAATATCCTCCAGCACCTCGGCCTCAGTGATCGCTTCGCCCCGGCTCTGGAACTCCAGGGTGCGGCGTCGGGCTCGCTCTTCGGGCGAGGCCGTCACGAAAATCTTCACGTCGGCATCCGGGCAGATCACGGTGCCGATGTCGCGGCCGTCGAGCACGGCGCCGGGCGCGGTTGCTGCAAACTGGCGCTGGAAGTCCAGCAACGCTGTCCGCACTTCAGGGATCGCGGACACCACCGACGACGCCTCGCCGACCTGCTGGCTCTTGAGCGCGATCTCATCGAACCGAGACGGATCGAGCGCCTTTGCCGCCGCCACCGCATGCGCGTGCTCGCTTGGCTTGTGCCCCGCATCGAGCACCGCCTTCGCCACCGCGCGATAGAGCAAGCCGGTGTCGAGATGACGCAGGCCGTAGTGCACAGCGAGCTTCTTGCCGAGCGTGCCCTTGCCGGACGCAGCCGGCCCGTCGACGGCGATGATCATGAATAGTCGGCGCCCAGCCCGCGCATCAGATCGGCGAAGCCGGGGAAGCTGGTGGCGATGAACGCAGCATCGTCGACGGTGACAGGCTGTTCGGTCGCAAGCCCCATCGCCAAAGCGGACATCGCGATGCGGTGATCCATATGCGTCGCCACCAAGCCGCCGCCCGGCGCGCGGCCCTTGCCGTGCACGATCAGATCATCGCCTTCGATTTCCACTTCGACGCCGTTGTTGCGCAGCATCGCAGCGGTGGCTTCGAGGCGATCGGATTCCTTGACACGCAATTCTTTCAAACCGCGCATCCGCGTGGTGCCTTCAGCGAAGGACGCTGCCACAGCCAGCACCGGATATTCGTCAATCATCGATGGCGCACGATCCGCCGGCACATCGACGCCTTTCAGCGCACCGGCACGCACGCGCAGATCGGCAACGTCCTCACCGCCTTCATTGCGCTGATCGAGCGCTTCGATCGATGCGCCCATTTCCTTCAGCGTCTTGAACAGGCCGGTGCGCAGCGGGTTGAGCATCACACCTTCGAGCGTGATGTCGGAGCCCGGCACGATCAGCGCGGCAATGAGCGGGAACGAAGCCGACGACGGATCGGCGGGAACGATCACCGGCGCTGCTTCCAACTCCGGCTGGCCGTCCAGTACGATCTTGCGGCCATGGTCGCCGAGATGGGTGATGTGAATCTTCGCGCCGAAGTGCTTGAGCATCTTCTCGGTGTGATCGCGGGTCGCTTCCTTCTCGATCACCGTCGTCGTGCCCGGCGCGGCGAGGCCTGCGAGCAGCACCGCCGATTTGAGCTGCGCGGAGGGCACCGGCGCCTCATATTCGATCGGGATCGGTTCGGCCGCGCCCTGCATCACGACCGGCAGGCGGCCGCCGTCCTGAATCTCGAGCGTCCTGGCGCCCATTTTTTCCAACGGGTCGAGAATGCGGCGCATCGGCCGCGAACGCAGGCTGGCGTCGCCGTCGAAGGTCGCCTTGATCGGGCTCCCCGCCACCGCACCCATGCCGAGACGGCAGCCGGTCCCGGAATTGCCAAAATCGAGCGGGGCACGCGGCTCCGCAAAACCGCCAACCCCGACCCCCAGAATTCGCCAGGCGCGCTCGCCGGTGCGCTCTACGGTCGCCCCGAGCGCCGCCATCGCCTTTGCGGTGCTGATGGCATCCTCGCCTTCGAGCATGCCGGTGATGCGGGTCTCGCCGACCGCCAAGGCCCCGAAAATCAGCGAACGCAGAGAAATCGACTTATCGCCGGGCACGCGAATCCGGCCCTTAAGGGCTCCCGAGCGGCGGGCGGTCAAAGGCGAGGCGTTTGCAGCGTTCACGAGAAATCGTTCCAATTCCGAGGCCGGACCTCCTAGCACGGGGTTCCGGCGGCTGCGAGACGCTATTGACAGCGGCCTTGCCAGCGGCCAAGGGAAGCGCCACTTTTTCTGGTCATCCGGACCGTTCCGAGGATTCCGAAACCGTGGCGAAACCCGAGCTCGGCACCAAGCGTCTCTGCGCGAATTGCGGTGCAAAGTTTTATGATCTGAACAAGGACCCGATCGTCTGCCCGAAGTGCGAGACGGTCTTCCAGGTCGTTGTACCGACCACGACCCGTGGCGGCGCCGCAGCAGCGGCTGCCGCAGCCGCCGCTGCTGCTGCAGCCGCCCGTGCAAAGGCGAAGGAAGACGAGCCGGAGAGCGGAGACGTCGAGCTGGTGTCCCTGGAGGACGCCGATGCCGAGGCCTCCGGCGGCAAGAAGGCCGGCGCTGAAGCCGCCGACGGCGACGACGATATCGAGGTGGAGGAGACCGAAGAGGCTCCGTTCATCGAAGAGAACGAGGAAGGCGACGACGACGTCTCCGATCTCATCGGCGACGCCTCGGAGGACGAAGAGGAAAGTTAAGACTTTCGGGCGATTGGTTTCGCCCGGACAGAGATTGGGGCCATAGCTCAGCTGGGAGAGCGCCTGCATGGCATGCAGGAGGTCGGCGGTTCGATCCCGCCTGGCTCCACCAAATCAGAAAGCCGCCCATTCGGGCGGCTTTCTTGTTTTATACGCCTGGGAATGGAATCGTTCCTCCAACGACAAGGGAGGAAGCGATCCATGAAAGGCAAAATTGGCCTCGAAGAGCATTTTGCGATCGAGGACACGATCAACGATTCCGCCGGATTTTTTCCGGACGCGATCTGGGAAGAGTTGCGCGGCCGGCTCTTCGACCTGCACGACAAGCGCCTTCGCCTGATGGATCAGCACGGCGTCGAGATGATGATCCTCTCGCTCAATGCCCCGGCGGTGCAAGCCATTCCCGATGCCAAGCGTGCAAACGAAGTGGCGCGCAAGGCGAACGACTACTTGGCCGAGCAAGTGCGCAAGCGCCCCGACCGTTTCCAGGCGATTGCCGCGCTGCCCATGCAAGATCCCGACATGGCCACGCGCGAACTCGAACGCTGCGTGAAGGATCTCGGCATGATCGGCGCGCTCGTGAACGGCTTCTCGCAGATCGGCGATCCGAACACGATCGCTTACCTCGACGAGAAGCAATATTGGCCATTCTGGGCGATGGTCGAGAAGCTCGACGTGCCGTTCTATCTGCACCCGCGCAATCCGCTGCCGCAACACGCTAAGATCTACGAGGGTCACGGCTGGCTGATGGGTCCGAGCTGGGCGTTCGGCCAAGAGACCGCGGTGCACGCGCTGCGCCTGATGGGCTCGGGCCTGTTCGACAAGCACCCAAAGATCAACATCGTGATCGGCCATATGGGCGAAGGCCTGCCCTTCTCGATGTGGCGCGTCGACAATTGCAACGCGTGGGTTCCCGACCGGCATAAATACCCGGCGAAGAAAAGGATCGCGGACTATTTCCAGTCCAATTTCTACATCACCACGTCGGGCAACTTTCACACCCCGGCGTTGCTTAACACGATGATGGTGGTGGGTTCCGACCGCATCCTGTTCTCGACCGACTGGCCGTTCGAGAACATCGATCATGCGGCGCAGTGGTTCGATGCAGCCACAATCTCGGAGGAAGACCGGATCAAGATCGGCCGCACCAACGCGCAAAAACTGTTCAAGCTGAAAGGCGCCTGAGCGCTTCTGCAAACGCTGGAATTATGCAAAACAGCGGCCTCTTGCCCCACTGGCATGGGGCCGCTAGTTTTTGCCGCGGGCGCAAAGGCCCGAGCCACCGAATGAGAATGACGATGGATCGCCGCGAAACCACTGCACGGGTCACGAAGTATGTGGTGGAGTCGATCGAACAGGCCCGCGCGAGCGAGAAGCCGTTTTACCATCTGCAATTCGACCGCGTGTTCCCGCCCGATATCTACGAGGCGATGATCCGCGAGATGCCGAAGTCCACGGACTATCGTGCTCTGCCGGGCCGCAACAACGTCAACATCCTCGACGACGGCTCAGCGACCCGCATCAAGATCGACCTGTTCCCGGAATACATCCGCAATCTGCCGCAGCAGAAGCGTGAGCTGTGGGACGTGGTCGGCCGCGCGCTCTGCTCGGAAGAGGTGAAGGCCGCCTTCATCCGCCGCCTCGCACCCGGCCTGAAGCGCCGCTTCGGCGACAGCTACACCGATGTCGGCATGTTCCCAATCCCGATCCTCACGCGGGACGTGCCGAAGTACAAAATCACGCCGCACACCGACACCAAGTGGAAAGGCATCACGGTGCAGTTCTATCTGCCGCCGGATGCATCGACCGAGAACATCGGCACGATCTTCCACGATAAGCTGCCGGACGGCTCGATGCCGAAGACGATCAAGATGCCGTTTCTGCCGAACACCGGCTACGCCTTTGCGGTCGGCGACAACACTTGGCACTCGGCCGATCCGGTCGGCCCGGAAGTGAAGACGCGCGACAGCATCCTGCACACGTATTTCGTGGATCAGGGCATGCTGCGCGTCATCCGCAACCGCGGGCGCCGCATCGGCAACTTCGTCACCAACGAAGTGCGCAACCTGATCCGCTAAACGCGGTACTTCTCGACGGCAGACGGAATCCAGACCACACCGCTCCCCGGCGTGTCGGGGATGATCGCGTGGCCGTCGACAATCCTCAGCGGCTCCTGAAGCAACTTGTCGGCCCAATCGACGTATTCGAGGTAGTGGCACGTCGGCGTCGCCGCGAGCAGGTGTGCGCTCGCCTCGGAATAAAGATGCGATGACATCTTGATGTCGCGCTCGGCGGCCAGCGCCGCGGCGCGCAACCAGCCGGTGACGCCGCCGATGCGCTCAAGATCTGGCATCACGTAGTTGCAGCATTTCGCATCGAGCGCGGTTCGCATGCCGGCGATCAGTGAAAAATTCTCGCCGATCTGAATCGGGACGTCGAGCGCGCGCTTGAGCGCCGCAGCGCCCGCGTAGTCGTCGTGGCGGATCGGCTCTTCGAGCCAGGTGATATCCTCCTGATCGAGCGCGCGGCCGCGTGCCAGCGCTTCGTCAAGCGCGAGCGCCTGATTGTAGTCCACCATCAGCGCGACATCGTCGGGGATGCGCTTTCTCACCGCATGCACCGCCGCGATATCCTCCTTCAAGGTTGGGTAGCCGAGCCGCAGCTTCATCGCGCGGAAGCCGTTCGCGAGAAGCTTCTCGGCCTCGTCGGCCAACTCATCGAGCGGCATCAGGCCGAGACCGCAGGAATTGTACGCCGGAATTTTTCGCGGCTGTGCGCCAACCATTTTTGCGAGCGGCACGCCGGCGGCGGTTGAAATTGCGTCCCAGCAGGCGACGTCGAAACCTGCCATCGCCATCCGCACCACGCCCTGCACGCCGATCAGCGCGAAGCGGGCGTTGAGCTTCTCCCACAGGTCAGTCGGAACAACGCGGTCGCCCTTCACGCACTCCTCGACCGCCTGGAGGATGCTGGCGATCGCCGGCATGGCCTGACGGAAGTACGACCAGAGGTAGGACCGGCCGGTAACCCCTTCCTCCGTCTCCACGTCGATTAGAAGCAGCGGCGCCTTGGTGATGCGCCCCTTGCTGGTGCCCAGCACGTAGGTCATCGGAACTTCGACCCCGACCGCCCGGATGGCGCGGATGGTCAGGGCGGGCGGGACAATCGGCGGCATGAGAGGGCTTTCCGGCGAACAGGCTTACCAAACCGTAACCTGCCCACAGGCCGAATTGCAGAAAAAACCATTGTTCTTGAAAGCTTAACCGGGGGTGCCCATATTGGTTTCAACGGATCGGCAGGTGATCTGCCGGTACGCGGGGG
>BFBZ01001666.1_pt1 | contig 14068 bp, 23 predicted proteins | sample 1888401 | NCBI WGS metagenome assembly BFBZ01 (sample SAMD00112614, study PRJDB3348) | symbiont metagenome | host: Chara braunii | reverse complement strand
CCCCCGCCGCTTTCATCTCACCCGACGCTGCGTCGTGTGGGACCTGGAAGAGATAGAGGAATGGCTCAAGCAGCGCCGCCGAGCATCCGAGAACGGCCTCCTGCTTATAGCTCCGCTTCCTGATGTTCGCCTGAGGCGCACACGACCAGTCAAAGACCGCTGAGCGCCACAAGCGCAACTTGTGACGTGTCCAGAAGCGCGACGTTCGCCTTCTTACGCACACCTCACGACCCTTGGCGGATGTTAGAATTCCGTTCTCTTGCACAGAGGGACTTTGAAAGTCCGCGCACCGCCAAACAGTCGGCGGCGACAAGGGCGCGATAGCATTAGGTTCCAGGCCGGCGCATGAGCGACATTACCGCACCGTGAAACACGTTCTGTGCTACGGTCTGTTGGGACCCGCGCACCGCCTCAATAACGTCGCACGGAGACTAGGTCGGGTTTGGCTTTCGCTTCGCGAGCCTGTCGGTCGTCCCGCGAAAGGCCTTTCATGGCCGTTGAAACGACGCCTTCCTCAGATCATTTGCTTTCGCCAACGGGGCTCGCCGGCGCTCGGCGTAACGGAGCGCGATCATGATCGCGCCAGACCCCGTCGAGAACGCGGCGTCGACGATTACGACCTATTGGACTGAAGCCCGCCTTCGCCAAGCGGTCCTGGCTGCTGGCGTGGCGTTATGGTCCTGGAACGTCGACACCGATCGTCTGGATCTCGACGCCCTGGCGTTCGCTCTCTGGGGCGTCGCCGTGCGTGACGACGTGACCTTCGACGATCTCTCGAAGCGGATCCATCCGGCCGACCGAGACCGCGTCCGGGAAGCGTTCACCGCGACAAAGGCGATCGTAGGCCCTTACGAACTGGATTTCAGGATTCTCATCGACCAGGAAGTTCGTTGGATTTCCGCGCGCGGCCAAGGCCCCGAACGGGGCGCCCTCGATCGCGTCGTTCTGGGCATCTTCATCGACGTGACGGGCCGCAAGCAGGCCGAAGAGGGTCACGAACTCCTGGCCGGGGAAATGAGCCACCGGGTCAAGAACCTCCTGACCATCGCTTCCGGCCTTACGGCGATCACGGCCCGGTCGGCCGCGACCACGGCCCAGATGGCAGCCAAGCTGATGGAGAGACTCACCGCGCTGGGCCGGGCGCATGATCTGGTTCGCCCCCTTCCCGGTCATCAAGGCAAGGCGGCGCTGCTCGGCGATCTGCTGACGGTGCTTTTGGCGCCCTATGACGAGGTCGGCCCCTTCAAGGGCCGAATCCGTGTCGCGGTACCCCGCATGGGCGTGGGCGAGGGCGCGGCCACCGCCCTGGCGCTCGTCATCCACGAGTTGGCCACCAACGCCATGAAGTATGGCGCGCTGTCGGTGGAGACCGGATCGCTCGACGTCGCCTGTGACGCCACCGACGAGGAGGTCGTGATCATCTGGACCGAGCGTGGCGGCCCGCCCGTCTCGGCGCCGCCGGGCCATGGGTTCGGCAGCTCTCTGGTCGCCCGATCGATGTCACGCCAGCTGGGCGGCGCGCTGGAATACGCCTGGCATCCAGAGGGGCTGATCGTGACGATCAGGGTCAACGCCCGCCGCCTTGCGCAGTGATATGCGAGATTGCAATCGCCGCGAAATACACGACGCCAATCAATCAAGAAAAGTAAGAATATTTCTCAAATTTGAAACTCAATAATCGTCACGCCCATTGAATAAATAGAACTGCAACCCATATATAACTCGCGGGGAAGCTCATGCTTCCCCAAGGAACCCCACAAAATGCGAATTCAAACCTTGGTCGCCGGCGCTTGCGTCGCGGCCCTGATCCCCGCCGCCGCCTTGGCGCAACAGGCTTGCGAACAACGGCAGGACCACCGCGTCGTCGGGACGCTCGCCGGCGCCGGCGTTGGCGCGATCGCGGGGGGCGCGATCGGCGGCCACGGCAATCGCACCGAAGGCGCCATGCTCGGCGGCCTCGCCGGTGCGCTGATCGGCAACCAGGTCGGCAAGGCCCCGACCAATCAGGCCAACTGCGCTCGCGCCTACGGCTTCTATGACAGTCAGGGCGATTGGCGTCCCAACAAGATCGCGCGCGACGACGCCGCTGGTTACTTCGATCGAGAGGGCGGCTGGGTCGAGGGCGCGCCCCGCGGCTACTATGGGCGCGACGGCCGTTGGGTGGCATTGGCTTCGGACATCCCGGCCAGTGGCTACTACGCCGAGGGTCTGTGGGTTCCCGCCGCGGCGAGCGGCTACTATGCGCAAGACGGACGCTGGGCGCCGTCCGCGGCGGGCTATTACAGTCAGGCAGGCCAGTGGAACGCGGGCCCCGCGACCGGGCGCTATGACGCCAATGGCCGATGGATGGCCGGCCAGGCGAGCGGACGACGCGACGCCAGCGGCGCCTGGATCGCCGATCCCCAGCCCGGCTACTACGACAAGGGCCGTTGGGTGCGGGGCGAGACGATCGGCTACTACGACACGCGAGGCCAATGGATCGCGACGGAAGGCCGAACGCAGCGGGCGAGCACGACCCGCGATGAGCCGCGCCGAGGACCCGGGGCGCCGAGTATCGACGAACGCCAGGCGCAACTCGCCGATAGGATCGATCGGGGCGCGCGCAATGGCCGGCTAAGCCGCGCCGAGGCCGGCCAGGCCAGGCGGACTCTCGTCGCGATCGAGCGGCAAGAGCGGTCCTTGCGGACCCGCCAGGGTTATCTTGGCGCTCGCGGACAGGCGATCATCGCGGCGAGGCTCGACAGCTTGAGCGAAAGTCTGCGCGTGGACGTCCGCGACACCTACTAGCGGGCGCGCGGCCTCTCGCGCTCCGCTATGTTCAAACCTCGGGAATCTGGCGTCCGCTTCGGCGGACGACCAGTCCACGTCTTCATGGAAAACAGCGATGATCTGGCTCTTCAACCTTTCCGTGGGCCTGCTGATCGCCGGCATGCTGATGGGGCCGCTCTACAAGCTGCTTGCGCCAGCCTGGGCGAGCGGACCGGCGCCCAACAGGGCCAAGCGGGTCATAAGCCAGCGCTTTGAATCTCGACGCCCTCGTCGCGGCGACCAGCCTCAGGACTGACCTCCGGCGAGCGGGTCGGGCGGCGAACGGCCTGATGGTCGCCCGCTCAAGCGCTCCAGCTCCTGCTGCATGCGCAACACTTGCCCGCCGAGATTGACGACATCCCCCTGCAGTTGGGCGTTTCGGCTTCTCAGATAGGCGTTCTCGCGCCGAATCGCCTGGGCCTCTTCGTCGGTCATGACCAAGGGCCTTGATTGTTCGCCGGCGGCGTCATGCGAATGACAGCGCGCAGCAGCGCGATGCGATCGGCGCTCAGATTAGGCGCCAGCAGTTCCTTTTCCGCGCCGGCGCGAATTTCGCCCTTGTGACGGTTGCCTAGGAAGAAGGACGCGGCCCGCACGTCCCGCGCCGACACCCTTGGACGGCTTAAGCGCGCCGCGAGCGTGCTCCAGGCGCTCATCGGAACGCAGACCATGCAAACGTATGGGCGGAGTGGATCTGGGTCGTGGACATCGAAGTCCTTTCGAGCCGACGAGTCCGCATTGCGCGGATGAATTCGTGGCTGGGATATAATAGCGTGATCCGAGGGTGATGGGGTCAATAACCCTCGCTGCCCTCTTCAAATCATAACATGTCATGGCCCCCAGAGGTCTGAGAGGAAGCCGCCGCCCACCACATGGGCCCGCGTCCGTCCCAAGTTGCGATCGCAAGGGGACCGCAGGCGACAAAGCCACCTCCGAGCGGTCCAGCGCGCGCCTCGCTGGCGGCTTTGATTAGTAAATTCAATTTGTTATAAAACTCGATTTATCGGAACTATCGACGCTCCACCCGGTTGCGGTCATATGCCCCAGCCACGTCATATCCTTGTTCTCCTGGTCGACGACGAGCCCATCCTAAGACTGGTGGCTTGCCAGGGCCTCGAGGATGCTGGCTTCGACGTGATCGAGGTCGATTGCGCCCAGGCTGCTTTGGCGGTGCTGGAGTCGCGGAGCGACGTGGCCGTCCTCTTCACGGACGTTAACATGCCTGGAAAGCTGGACGGACTGGGGCTGGCAAGGGTTGTCCATGAGCTTTGGCCCGACATCAGGCTTGTCGTGACCTCCGGTCAGGCCCTGCCGTCGCCAGTCCCGGACGATGGCCGCTTCATGGCCAAGCCGTATGGGATTCAAGAGATGGTCGACGCCGTCGTATCGGCGTCAAGGCGCATAGGTTGACCGAATGGGAGCGGTCTGTCGTTTGCCAGCCCACCTTGATTAGACCCCATGTTCAAATCGACGTTGACGCTGGCGAAACAGGCCAGAGGCCGAAGCGCTGGCTGGCTTTGGCCGGACCAAATGCGCATGTCAGCGATAAAGCGCTTCGGCAAGAAACAGCCAGTCGTCGCCACGCCATCCACGTACCTTCAGCCAGACAGTTCAGGCGTCTCTCGTGGGCTCGGTGATCTCGAAGGGGACTGGCTGTCCGGTCTTCTGCTGGATGATCGTGGCGCAAGCTCGCAGCGCACCGCCCGGCGCCACGTCGCTGACGCGTAGCCTCACCAAATCACAGCCCCTGAGCTTGGCGTCTATGGCGCAATTGAACATGGCGAGGTCGCGGACTCGCCCGTTCGCTTTGAGCTGTGTCGGCTTCCCCAGATATGCCTGGGCTTGAACGGCGGCATGGGGCCAATGATGCGGCCGGTGTTCCAAGGACGCTTGGGCGGAAGGAAGAGGTCAAATCGAGCCATGTTCGCCTCCTACGAATTGGCTGCTTTCCTCGTCTCAACTCACCACAATGAGGACCAAAAGGCGGCGCCGTAGTCAGCGGCCCGAAGCTTGCCCCTTAACGTCTAGATTCATGCCTAGCGTGCGACCGATCCCATCCGGATGATCACCGAAGAAATTGGGAAAATCGCGATGCCGCGCCAAGCTTTGCAGCCGCTTCCGCAGGTCATCATCAAGAGCCCCAGGCGCAAACACCATCTCATCGTCGTCGGGCCCCGGCGGCGTGGCGAGCACCTGAGCAAGCGCGATCAAAAAGTCGTCGTCGGCGGGCGTGCCATGAACGGGCGGATGCTCAAGGCCCTTCATGACACATTCGAGCGCGTCTTCGAAACTGGCCAACATGGCGAAGCCTTTCGTGGATAATCGGACTAGGAGACCGGCTCGATTAGAAAGCCGTGCTCGCCCGAAATTCGGATCTGGCAGGCTCTTCCCTGCCCAAAACAGGCCTGAGCGCGCTTCGCCGCCGAGGCCTTGACGATGTCCTTGTCCGCTGACGTCTCGAAGAACACCCCTTCCTCTTCAGCGGCCCACAGGCCCGCCTTACGGCGAACCGTGATGATGACGCGCTGAATGATGGGCTTGCTCATCGAAATGTTCCTTGTCGTTACAGGTCATCACACTCGCCGCGAGCCGAGCGCGCCGGATCTAATCGTCAGGCCTTGACGGACGTCCCGCCTGCATGGCCGCGTCCGCGAACCTTTGACCGAGCTTATCGACCAACCAGCCGACCTGCGCGGTGAGCGCATTCAACTGACATTGAAAATCATCGCAGCTCTGACGGAGCTGTTCGCACTCCTGGCGCAGGTACTGGAGTTCGTCGCTCATGCGCATCCTCCCGGCGCCGCCTGGAGTCATCCGTCAGCCGTCAGGCGAGACTCTTCGGCCAAGCGCGTTGTCGCTCTTGCTTAGGTCCAGATAGGCCAGCCCCTCGGCCGTCGGCCGCCATCCGCCACGGCCATGCTGCGCCAAACCCAGCGCGGCGAGTTGCTGAACGTCACGGATATTCACCGGATCGAAATGGCCGGAGCGCATTCGCCGCTCCAACCGCCTCAAGGCTTGCAGCATATCAATCGCGAGGTGGTGATGGCCGCGATCGCGTTCAGACTTTGAAACGAGCTGAAGGTCGGGGACCGTGGGGCGACACTCGGGATCAGACATGGCGATCTTTCTCCAGGCTTATCGCATCAGCGCAGCCGAGGGGCTCATCCCGCGGCGGGTTCGCATATGGGCGATCATCCATCGGCGAAGATCGCGTCCCTGCTCCCTGGTTCCGCGGTCATCATCAGGCAAACCCAGCGCCGTCATTAGCGTCTCATGCACCAGGAAGCGCGCGGCGTTGCGATCGGGCTGCAGACGGTCAGCGAGACGATGAAGATCGCGGGCCTGACCGATGAGCTGGGCGTTTCGTTGAGGACGGGGCAACATCTGGGCACACTTTCACGAGAAGCTCGGCGGCATATCGACATGCCATGGCGAGCCGGAAATATTGTATTCGATATTTATTTTTTTAGCTATTGTTCGATAAAAACAGATTTCAACTGATTTTCTACTGAGCCAAGGTGCGCTTATTTTTTCACTTCGTCGACAACATATTTAAATAATATTTTTTCCTGAAATTCGAGAACTCGATCGCGCACCAAGGATTGAGGTGCGATGCAAGCCCCACGCGCCGCTGCCCCGGACAAACCATGCGCTTCGAAATTGAAGCTTCGCTGACTTACGACTTCCCAGCGCCTTACGAGGTGCTGCTCTTGGTCGAGGCCGCGCGCGGACACGGCCAGAGCGTATCGGCCGAAGCGCTGACCTTCTGGCCGCCCACCCCGGCGACGCGCATCGATGACGCCGATACAGGTGAGCGCCGCACGGTGTTCACCGCGGCGGGTCGGATGAACACCGAAAGCTTGGTCCGCGTGGCGACCGGCCGCGACGCCGCCGACATCGCCTTCATGACCATCTTTGGAAGCGCCGCCCTCGTCGAACAACACTTTCGGATCGACAGGATGGACGGTTAGCAATGGCGATCCAGGGCCCTTCTCGCCGACCGAAACTGCCGATGGGCCTCGGTCCATTCAGCTACGACTTCAGGCCAAGCCCGGCCGGCCCCTTTGGAACGATATTGATCTATGCGCCAGAGGGCGCGCCGCCGCCCGCGTGCGGCGATCTCCTGACGCTGTCGACCAGCGACTGCTCCGACGCCGACTTCGAGGTGATGAAGGTATCGCGGGAATGCCGCGGCTGGCGGGCCGATTGCGAACCCCGGTCCAGATCTCTCTGGCCTTGGCGGATCTGACCTGACGAACCCAGCGGGGCCTAAAGACGCGGTCGGAAGCTTCTCGCGGGGCTTTGGCGTTTGGGCGATCCTGGGCCGCTCCCTCACCTCAGCGCAAGGGATCAAGCAGAACCGCGCTGAAACGCGCAGAAGGGAGGAGGAGCATGTGTCGCGCCCAGCTAGTCTCATTTGTTTCTAGTCGCGCTCCCAACGCGCTAACCAGCGTTACACACCCATCGCGGGCTTGCATTCATGGGCGCCGGCGCCAGAGAGACTTCGTGCTCCCCCCAACGACAGGAGCGCGTAATGCCTCAGTACCATTTCGGCATCCAGACCGATCGCCGATTTGTCGACGAGCAGGGCATAGACCTGGCCGACCACGCCGCCGCGCGCGCGATGGCGATCCAGACATGCGGGGAACTGATGCGGGATGGCGGCGCGACGTTCTGGGGCACTCGCCCCTGGAAGGTGACCGTTTCGGACGAGGTAGGCCTGATGCTTTTTTACAATCGAAGTCGGCGGCCACGGTCCGACGCCTACGAACTAGCGCTCGCCGACTATACGGCGATAAATTACGGCGAGTGAGTTCGGCCAACGCCTTAAACCGCGCGGCGTGCGCACTGTATCAGCAGGCCGCACAACCTCAGCGCGGCATGCTGGCCCCGCGCCGGCGGCGCTTGGACGCCCGCCCCAAAGCTGACCTTCCCGACGTCAGAGAAGAGTCAGAGCCAGCCCTGTCTCTTCTTGACCGCCTAACGCCAAACAGCGCTGAATCCGGACACTATCTAGCGGCTCTGGGCGGCACTGGCCGCTGCGAGTTCCTGCGTCTTCAATGTTGGCGCATCGAGCCAACTCGAACGTCAGAGCCCCGTTTGAGAGCTCGCCGGCGTCACGAACGACTTCCATCCACAGAATTGACGGCCGGGGTCGCTACCGACCACCTCGGTCAGACGCGTCTGAGAGTCCGCCGCGCTTCGAGCGGCGGATTTCCAGAAGAGCCCGATGCCGCGCAAGCCCGCCCTGCCCGCCTCCGATCAGCAATCCCCGGACAAGTCGCCAGACCGAACGCCAGCGCCCCATAAAAAGCGCGGCTGCGCGCCCCGCCCGATCGTTCCCTTTCCGCCCGCGCTCTGGGAAGACTGGGAGGATCCGGAGGACTTCGCCGAGGCGCTCGACCTCCACATGCGCCGCCATAACGACACGGGTTACGGCCTTCGTCGCGCGGTGTGCGGTCGCGAGGACAAGGTCGAGACTACGACCTTCACGGCCTGGCGGCGGGGCGACAAGGCGCCCCGCAGCGCCACCAGCTTTCGGATCCTGGCCGCGCTGGAACGGCGCTGGCGGCTGCCGCCCGGCTATTTCCGCGCTAAGCTCCACCACCCAGGCCGGATGATTTCCAACGAGACGTTGATCCCGCTTCCCGAGCCGGAACGCCGGCGAATGGCCTGGCACCTGCCCGACGATTTCGCCCAACTTCCGCAGGCCAAGCGGGACGAGATCGTGGCCTGGGTGAAGTCGGTGATCATCACCGGCGCGACCGACTATCGCCGCTTCCAGGCCACGGCCATGAAGCAGCGGTTCGCCATGCAGTTCGCCGCGACAGGCACGGCTCGGCCCAACGCCGAGAAGCTCTGGCCCAACGATGGCAGGACCCGCCCGGTCGCCGCGCCGCCGGCGCTCGACGCCGAAGCCAAGGACCTGCTCGACTTCAAATGCGCCACCCTGACCAGTCGCGGGCGCCAACGCGCCGGGGTCTGGGGGCCCGACACCGCCGACCAGAAGATGGAGCATCTGGGCCTGATGCTCGGGGCGCTGGTCGCCTCACCCGACGGCGACGTCGGTGGGTTCGGCGTCGCGCTCGAGGACGTCACCTTCGCCCTCTTGGCATTCCCGGCGGTGTGGGACTGGTATCTCGGCTGGCGCCAGAAACGCCGCGGGTTCTTCACCCAATGGGAATCCGAGATGCTGATCCTCGGCGCGTCGCTTTGCCGGCGCGAGACTGGTTGGTTGCGACAGACACCAGTCCTGGCAGAACGTCTGACGCCGATCGAAGGGCTGATCACCGCCGCCGACGTGGCCGCCGCCAAGGCCGACTGGAACGCCGTCTGCGATGAACAACATCGTCACGCCCTGATCCGCGCCAAGGAGATCGCGCGGGTCAGCCGGGTCCATCGTGACCCGTTCGAGCCCATTCTGCCGATCCTCGAGGCCGACAGTCCTGTGGGCGAATATCGCAAGATCACCGAGGAAGTGCTTCGCTACCGCCCCAGCCGACGGCGCCATCCCATCTCGGCGGCGGAATCCACCCGCGCGTTCCTGATGCTCCGCTTCGGTCTGCATCTGGGTCTCCGACAGAAGAACCTGCGCCAGCTCCTCTTCAAGCCCAGGGGCTGGCCAGCCACACCCGAACGTCAGCTGGAAGCGCTCAAGCGCGGCGAGCTCCGCTGGAGCGCTCGGGACAACGGCTGGGAGGTGCTCGTGCCTGCCGCCGCCTTCAAAAACGCCGGCTCCAGCTACTTCCGCAAGAACCCCTTCAGGCTCGTGCTGCCCGACTTAGGCGGCCTCTACGAGGAGATCGCGCAGTACATCGCGACCGACCGCGCGGTCCTCCTGCGCGGCGCCACGGATCCCGGCGTGTTCTTCGTCAAGACGATGAAATCGAGAAGCCGCGAGGCCGCCTACGATCAGAACACCTTCTACGAGGCCTGGCGGGTGACCATCCAGCGCTACGGGATCTACAACCCCTACACCGGCCGGGGCGCGATTGAAGGGCTGCTACCGCACGGCCCGCATAATGTCCGCGATGTCCTGGCCACCCACGTCCTCAAGCAGACGGGGTCCTACGAGCAGGCCAGCTACGCGATCCAGGACACGCCCGACACCATAGCGCAGCACTACGGGCGTTTTCTGCCCCAGGACAAGGCGGCGATGGCGGCGGGCGTGCTCAACAAAGTCTGGGCGGTCTGACCAAGGAGCGAAGCTTCTCCGCCAGTGAAGACGGCCGCCTCCTTCGTGCACGAGGCTGCCTATCGTTTGGTGCCCAGAAGGTCTCTTGCCCACCGTTCGGCTGAGAGCGCGCTCTCAGCCTCGGTCATCTCGCCATCAGGCAACCGACCTTTGAGCCCTTTCGCGGCGCAGATGATCTGACGGTAGAAATACTCGAAGTGCGCCGACTTGTTGCCTGCCCCATCGGTTACGTCCCAGCCCATGCTCTCCCAGATGGCCAACTCAGCGGCTTCTTGCTCGGCTTCGCTACCGAGATCTTCATCATAGTATTCGGCGAAATCGAAATGCTCGTCCCAAGCTGCCGACTTCTCGTTCCATTCGTCGGCGGGAAGATCGTCGTAGGCGTCATCATCGTCGAAGTCGGTCTCACTCTTCGTGATGCCGAACAGCCGTCGGGACACGCGGTCTAGAGCGACCGGGAGCTGGTCGATTTCAGGTGCCCATAGGGGATTGGGGTGGGCCTTGATCGTCTGGACGAGCGCGTCGATCTCGCTCATGCCCGGGAGGTCTCGCAGAACGTAGCGTATCGTGGTCATCGCTAAACCTTCTGAGGTTGAAAGTTGGGGCTGGGCTGGGCTGTTTTCGGAATGCCTCTAAGGAGCGATCTCGCTCGCTAGCTCGAGGAACTGATCACCCGGAGGAGTCCACTCGTCGATGAGCGCGATCGCCTCGCCCTTGGCGACAAGGGTGGGCCCATGCGCAGACAGCCCAATCGCGCCCTTGGGATGGCGGACGTCCCATTCGACGATGCTGCGAAGATTTTCGGAGGCGAAGAACTGCCCGCAGTTCCGCATTCGCTGGACAGCCGCCACGGCAAGCGCCACGTCGGACTTTGCGTCGCGTGTCCACCGCTGGATCATCGCGGTGGGATGAACATCCGTATTCTGGCTGACCGCTACATAGCCTCGCAGCCTAGCCGCGACATCCGATACGATGCCGTCCGGCGCATTCCCGGTCAGCAACCAATCCATCGGCGGGAGAGCACCTAGATCGCGCTGCACCTCGACAATAGTAGGCTGTCCCGGCCTGAACCGTTGACGCAGCTCTTCCATTTTTAGGCGGTGCTGCTTGTTGGGGAGGTCGATGATTGCGAGGGCGGCGGCCTCAAACTCTTCTTGGCGACGCCGCTCGTCGGCGGCGTCGCGTTCGCTGTAGGCGACTTGTAGACGACGTCGCTGGGTCAGGGATTCTGGGCTGATCTGATGGATGCGACCAATCATGCTTGGCGCGAACCGGTGGAGCTTGGCCCTGGCCCGCCGAACTGCCTTGAAAGATGCGTCCTTTTCCAAGTCCGCAAGGGCGTCGGCGATATCCGGAAGGACGTCGCGAACCCTCAGCCAGCTGACAAGCGCCTCATACCTTTTCTTCTTTCTGCCGCGGGCGTTGGAAGCGATACGATAGTCGGCCCCGTAAGCTTTCGGGCCGCAGTGGCTTCCAAGAAGAAATCGCCTGCCATCCGCCGTCTTCAGAACAAAGCCATGCCAGTGCTTTGTGTGGTGCGGGCAATGCGCGCAGCGGACCGGGCTATCTCCCGGGTCTCGCCTATACTCTATTTCAACCTGAAACTCGCCGAGATTCGCAGGTATTATTTCTTGAATATTCGGTAGAGACCTCGGATCATCGATGTACCATGGAGTGGAAAGAAGTTCCGCATCCGTGAGATTGTCCCAATACTCGTCTACGTACGCACTCGCACCAGTGGCCGCGGGGGCAACTTGGGTCTTCATGACGTTGCCTATGGGATAGAGAGGGGAAGCGAATCAGTACCACAATTAGTATGAGAACGAAATGCCAACACCATCCATAGAGTCATCATGACTGTGGAGAGAGTGTGGAAGGGCCTGCGATTTGGCGCGGACTTAGGGGCAAAGTTTCCAGGCAAGAACAGCAAGCAGCGGCACGCGGCTTTGGCGTAGCTTGGTCAACTCGAACGCCGGCGCCTTAAGCTCGGCGTGGTCTATGGCGGGCCTAGTCTAACGACCTAGCCCCTGGAGATGGAGCGTCGCCACGATCGCTCTCGCGAGGCGCTTGCCAAGTCAGGACGACCACAACCCGCCTAGCGGCCAGCCGTCAAGGTCGCCGCCGCGCCCTCGGAAGAGCGCGCGGCGATTCCTGGCTCCAGGGACGGATCCAAAACAGCGCTAGCGCCAGCGCCGCAGCGATCACGGCCAGCAAGACCACCGGTGATGGCGTCAGCTTGAGCGCCGAGAGCGCCATCAGCGCGACGTAGCCGAGGCCGCCGGCGACCATGATCACGGCGACGACGCCCACGATCCATTTTTCAGTCTTGGAAAGCGGCCGCTCTCCGCCGTCTGGCCAATTGTTCGCCACGAGACGCTCCCCCGAGTGCGACGGGAAGCTATGGGCGACACGCGGGCTTGGCTAGACCGCGTCTGAGAAATGGCGGTTACTCTGGGCGGCCACCGCCCGCCATGCCCTCACCTCGTCCCAGCATTCAGCGCTTCGATCATGCTAGACGATGGATCAGCCGACGCGGGACTTGCGTCCCCGGACAAAGGCGCGATCGGTCGCGATGAACCGCGCCAGCATCGGCGCGATCAGCTTGACCGGCTCAATCGCCTTGCCGCCCGTCTCGGCGGCCAGCGCCTTGCCGTAGTCAACAAGATCGCGGTGAAGCGCCGCCGGCAGTTCCAGCGACAGCTTGACGGGGGTGTCGTCCTCGATCGGCCCCAGCTTCAACTTGCTCATGGCGTCACCTTGTCGTCGTAGGGTTCGAGCACCAGGTCGCGCGACAGCAGCACCGTCAGGGGCGCGCCGGGCCGCACCGTCAACACCGGCGCGAGCATCAGGGCTTTCGAGACGGCCTGCTGGCCAACATCCGAGACCGCCCGCGCCCCGCCCCGCCGCAGGGCCTCGACCACGGCGTCGTCACCGCTGGTGTTTCCCGCCTCGGCGCCCAGAGCCAGCACCGTGCTGAGCGCCGCCGCCCCCAGCACCGCGCGTCCATGGCGATCGACACCATCCCGCAGGCCAGCGAACCCTTGCGGATCGGCGGCGGGCAGATCGTCGAGCACGATGGAGCGGCCCGTGGGCAGGATCAGCCGCGTCCACTTGATCCGCAGGCGCGCGGCGCCCGCGACGATGTCGGTGTCGTAGGCGCCGATCAGGCGCGCGCCGGCCGGGATCAGCCGAACGCCCCGCCCCAGGCCATCGAAGACGTCTCGCGTGACCTGTCCGACCGCCAGGCCCGGCGCGTCCGAGCGTAGGCCCGTGACCAGGGCGCCAGGGATGACGGTCCCCGCCAGCAGGATGTGACGCGAGGCCGGATCGACCAGACGCTCCGGGCTGGTGGTGCGCGTATCGACGGGCGCGCCCCCCGAAGTGAGCGGGGGAGACGCGGGCTCCGCCTTGCGTTCCGCGACGAGGGCGAAGAACAGGCCGGGGCTCTCGCCCCGCGAGACCGACGGACGAGCGCCGGCCTTCGGCGATGGCGGCGTCGCCGTGACCACGGTCGGTCGATCCCCCACGCGGCCCGCGGCCGCGACGATCGGCCGGCCGAGGTCGCCCGGCAGCGGCGGCCCCAGCCGCGGCGCGGCCAGGCGCCGATAGTCTCGCGGCTGACCGGCCACCCCCTCGGGCGGCGCGGCGGGACCGGGCTCACGCGGAACCGGCGGACTGGCCGCGTGGTGTTCGGCAAGGGACCAGAACAGCGCCGCGGCCAAAGTTACCGACAGCAGGCCGCCGCCGATGGCCAAGGCCTTGCGCGACAAACGGGCCACCGGCGGCGGATCGGCGCGCAGGCGCAAGGTCTTGGCCGCCGCGACCTCCTCGGGCGTTTTGTCGGCGCTCATCGCCCGTCTCCCACTTCGATACGGGAGATCGACACCACCCTGGCTTTGCGTCCCAGACCCAAGCGCAGCTGCGCGCGGTCGAGCAAGCGGTCGAGGACGAGGGTCCGTCCTTGAACGTGGTAGTCGACAAGCGCCCCGACCTTGCCATCGTCCCCAACGAGATAGAGCGGCGGCAAGGCGGCGAGGTCCGCCGCCTCGGCGAACTGGATGAAGG
>BFBZ01001659.1_pt1 | contig 14083 bp, 19 predicted proteins | sample 1888401 | NCBI WGS metagenome assembly BFBZ01 (sample SAMD00112614, study PRJDB3348) | symbiont metagenome | host: Chara braunii | reverse complement strand
CAGCAAAGCAATCCCCGCCAGCACGATGGCGCTCGCGAACCCGGCGAGATCGCCGAGCTTGCCGGTGCCGAAGGTGAAGCGCGCATTGTGAGCGTGCCGGCGCGCATAGAGATAGGCGAGCGCCGAAATCAGCATGGCGCTGGCATGGGTCGACATGTGCCAGCCATCGGCAATCAGCGCCATGGAGCCATAGACCGAGCCCGCGCCGATCTCGACCACCATCATGACCGCCGTCAGCGCGATGACGAGCCAGATGCGCCTCTCGTTGCGGCTATGATCGGAGCCGAGAAAGACGTGGCTATGGCCCATTTCGGAGGAAATACTCATGACATCATTCTCCTGTTGAACATGCTGAAATCCCGATCAACGCAGGTAGGTCTTCAGCACATCGGATATTTCATCGACCGCCTGGCGGCGGGCCTCGTCACTTTCAGCATGGAGTACATGCTCATGCAGATGATCTTCCAAGATCTCACCCGTCAGCCCGGTCAGCGCACCGCGAATGGAGGCGAGAAGCTGCAGCACCTCGCCGCACGGCCTTTCCGCTTCCAACGCACGCTCCACCGCCTCCATCTGGCCTTTCAGGCGACGAACGCGTGACAGAAGCTTGGCTTGCTGGCGAATGGTGTGGGACATCTGCACCTCGAGATATAATATAGGGGGGTATACTATTATTAAGTCCGGGAGGGAAGCCCGCCCTTGCAAATTCCCGAAGCGCTCGCATATATTGCTCTAGAGACTAGAGGTATTGGAGATTATGCCATGTTGTCGATCGGCGAGCTGTCCAAGCGTACCGGTGTGAAAGTGCCGACCATCCGCTATTACGAGCAGATGGGATTGATCTCGGAGCCGGACAGGAGCGAAGGCAACCAGCGGCGCTATTCGAAGACCGATCTGGAACGGCTGGCTTTCATCCGCCATGGCCGCGACCTCGGACTGACGATCGACGCCATCAAGGAACTGATCTCGCTTAGCCAGCATCCGGACAGCCCCTGCGTCGGCGCCGACCGTATCGCCCGCGAGCATCTGGACGATGTGCGCATCAAGATCGCACAGCTGAAGAGGCTAGAGCACGAGCTGGAACGCATCGTCTCGCATTGCGATGGCCACAGCATCGAGGATTGCTATGTGATCCGGGCGCTTTCGGATCACGGACTATGCGAACACGAGCATTAGGCCCCATTGACAAATGCGCTCAACCGGATCATTTATGCGCCCATGATCAAGCACGCGCTCCACAATCGCTCGTATTTTTGGCTGTACCTGTAAGGGGCGGCCAAGACAGATCATTTTGTCAACAAGCCGCCGTCAGGCGGCTTTGTTGTATCGGCAGCGTCCTGACGGCTCATTGAAATAACAAGGACGCAGAATGCCATGCTAGACGATAGCGACATCTCACTACTTCGCCCACCTGTTCTGACCATCCGCAATGCGCAGCCGCGCGACCTGCCGGAACTGAACGACATGATCCGGCTGCTGGCCGCCCATCATGGCGATCCCTCCGGCGCAACGCCGGAGCAGCTCGAGCGCGACCTTTTCGGCCCGATGCCCTGGATCACGGCGCTCGTGGCTGAAGGCGATGACGGGCTGATCGGCTACGCCATCCTCGTGCCGCTCTACAAGGCGCAAGAGGGACAGCGGGGCATGGACCTGCATCATCTCTTCGTGCGCGACGGCCATCGCGGCCACGGCATCGGGCAGCATCTCGTTGACCGCGCCCGCGAAGTGGCGCGCAAGTCCGGCTGCAGCTTCCTGTCTGTCGGTGCTGCAACGGGCAATGTCCAGGCGCACCGCTTCTACGAAAACATGGATTTCAAGCCGCGGCCGGTGACCGGCATGCGCTATCTGCAGGCACTTGCCTGATGCCGGCCTTTAGAGGGATTGCCGTCGAACGCACTTAATTTAGTGATCGATGGCAATCCCACGGCCTGCAAAAAACTTCTCGAACACCTCCAGCGGCATCTCCGCGTTCTCACGCGTCGCATCGACGTGACCGGACGGATTGTGGAAGCGGATTCTGCTTCCATCGATGGCCGTCACAAGCACGAGATGGCCGCCCTTGGCCGGCGGCTCGGTCTCGGGCCAACGGATCGAGTGATGCACTGACGCGATGAAGAACTCCGATTGCCCGAGGATATCGGCGATGTCAGCGACGGAAATCCCGGTGACGACCCTGGCATTCAGATCGAAGCGATCCTTGACGAAGGGAACGAAGGGCGCATAGATCAGCCCCTTGATCCGGCCATCCGCCTCTTCGACATAACCGCCGTAATCCCTGCATCCCATAGCCAGATCCATGATCGGCACTGTTTTGCCGGTGCGGGCGGCAAGCACCATCTTCAGGCACGCCATGCCGCAGAGATTGCCGGCCCAGCGGGCATAGTCCTCGACGGTGCGGGCGCCAGACGAGGCCCAGAGCGGATCTCTCAGCAAAGCCACCTGCGCGCCCTCGGCCACGACAGCCAGCGTCATGTCAGACGTTTCCCATTGGCTGAAATAGGGAACTTTCTGCGCCACCCTTGCGTCCACGACTGCTCTCTCTCGTTGCCGAATCCCGCACTATTGCCGCTACAAGCTTTATCGGAAATGCGCTAGAAAAATGGCTGCCGGCTTTGATCTGCAACTGGAGGCGTGCCTTGGAACAGCGGTTCACATTCGACGGCGTTGCCAGCCTCTACAACAATGCCCGCCCCACCTATCCCGAAGCGCTTTTCGACGACGTCATCGCCTTCGCCGGCCTCAACGACACGGATAAGATCCTTGAAATCGGCTGCGGCACGGGACAGGCGACGCAAGTGTTTGCACGCCGCGGTCTTTCCGTTCTCGCACTCGATCCGGGCGAGGACTTGATCGCGGTCGCACGGAAAGGTCTGGAGGAGTTTCCCAAGGTTCGCTTTGCGCAGGCCACCTTCGAGGCATGGCCGGGCGAAGCGGGAGCATTCAAGCTTGTGGCGGCAGCGCAATCAATCCATTGGGTTTCGCCGGAACTGCGCTTCGCCAAGACAGCCGCCCAGCTTGCACCGGATGGAACGCTCGCGGTTTTCGGCAATGTCCCAATGCCACCCGAGCCGCCATTCTCGGAAAAATTCGCCGATATCTATGCCCGCCATGCGCCGCAGCTTGCGGGACCGCCGGCGGAGGCATGGTATCTGCCAAAGGGGCCGTTCGCCGAATTGCTGTACCAGTCCGCATATTTCGAAGCGCAGACGCAACGCTGCTATCGCTGGAACCGAGCGCATACCGCGCAAAGCTACACCGACCTGTTGCGCACGCTCTCAAGCTATCGACTTTTGCCTGAATATCGGAGGGAGGCTCTGCTTTCCGAGATCGCCGATGCAATTATCGCTCAAGGCAACGAATTCGAGCTGCATTACGAAACGCATCTCTATCTCGCCCGGCGCTCGGGTTGATCTGAACAGCTTCGCCTCACCTAGCCGGCAGCGCCTTCAAATACGCCGCGATCGCTTCCCGATCGGCAGCTGGCAGATGGGCGATGTTCTGCTGCACTTCGGCCATGGAACCGCCAGCGGAATCATAGTCCGGGGTGAAGCCGGTTTCGAGATAGTTGGCGATATCGCCGGCGCTCCAGCTGCCGACTGCCTTGGAGCCGGGGGTAATGTCCGGAATCTGGCCCTTGCCTTCGGGATTGGGGGCTCCAGCCAGCCATTGGCCGCTGACGAAACCTCCGAGAGCGTCGCGGGGGGTGTGACATTCGCCGCAATGGCCCGGCCCTTCTACCAGATACTGGCCGCGTTTGACCTTCTCGTCGGCATTGGCAATCACGACGCGCGGCTGGTCGTTGAAATAGAGGAATTTCCAGCCGCCAAGCGCAAACCGGATGTTGAAGGGGAACGGCAGCTCATGCGGCGGGGCGACATTGTCGCTCTTCGGCAGCGTCTTCAGAAAGGCCCAGAGATCGTTGATGTCCTTGTCGCTCATGCGGGTGTAAGAGCCGTACGGGAAGGACGGATAGAGATGTTCGCCATTCTTTCCGACGCCGCGCTTCATAGCATTGCCGAAATCGGCAAGTGTCCAGCTGCCGAGCCCGGCCTTTTCATCCGGCGAAATATTCGGCACATGGAAGGTGCCGAAGGGGCTGGTGAGCGCCAGGCCGCCTGAAAGTACCAGCTTGGCGTCTCCCTGCGCACCGGACGCAGCATGACAGCTGGTGCAGCCGCCGGCCCAGAACACCATCTCGCCATTCTTGACATCGGGATCGCCGAGATTGGCCCAATGGCTTGCGGGCAAGGGTGACGGCGTCGTCACCACATAGAAGGCGCCCAAGCCCAGAACGATCACTCCGACAAGGCAAAGCAGCCACCGGACAAACCGCGCCATCACATCTACCCCCTTAGCTCGGCTTTAAAACCACAAGGCATCCGCACCGGCGGCAAGGCCGGTGCGGATGCCGAAACCAATTCTGAGACGAGGCCGACCTACCGCTTAGTCTTTCTTGATGCGGTAGGCCTGATGACAGGCGCCACAGCTGCCACCGAGCGTCTTCAGCGTCGCACCGACGCCAGCCTTGTCAGCCGGAAGCTGAGCAAGCGCGGTCTCTGCATCAGTGGAAAGCTTGGCGGCCTTGGCCTTGAAGTCGTCGAGATTGTCCCAGATCTTCGGGTTGACCTCGGCATCGGTCTTGTCGCTCTGCGGATTGAACTGATCCGGAAACGCCTTTGCCGTCTCGGCGATTGTCGTCAGCGACGCCTTGACGATCTCGGCATCATAGGGCTTGTCACCCTTGGCAATCGCGCCGAGAGCGCCTGTCGCGCCGCCGATCTTCTTCATCAATCCGATGCGGCTATCATGCGTACCGTCGGCTGCGACGACCGAACCCAGGGCGATACCGGCAAAAGCCGTCGCCACCACAATCGCTTTCCACTTCATTTCGTTCTCCTACCTCTCCACTCGTCATAAAGACCGCGTGCGCGGCCGGCGCATTACCAGCGACATGTTTGCCGGTTTCCGTTCCGGCAATGAAGTCACAAAGTGGTGAGAACCTAGCAAAATCAGTGTCATGTTCCCGACACACTGGTCTGCCCGCTCACAGCATCATGCCATTCTCAACCCTTCCCACACCGTGAATGCCGAGACCGCGACGAGGAGCAACCCGGCGGCGCGGCCGGCAAAGGCGGTGGCACGGGGATTGGTGACCAGCAGATTGCGGCTGCGTCCTGCGGTGATGGCAAGGCCGCCATAGACGGCAAACTGTGTAACGATGGTCATGGCTCCCATGATGACGGCCTGTATCCACATCGGGCCGTAATCCGGTTTCAGGAATTGCGGATAGACGGCAAGGATGAAGAGATAGGCCTTAGGATTGATCAGGCAAGTCACCGCACCCTGGCGGAAAGCCTTCCAGGCGGAACGGCTGCCTGCCGGACCCTCTTCACCGACCGTGATGGAACTGCGCATCAGCGTGTAGCCGATGTAGGCCATGTAGGCGCCGCCTAAGACCAACAGCGGATTGAAGAGAACGGGCACGAAATGCATCAGGAGACCGATGCCGATGGCGCCATTCAACGAATGCACGGCGCCGCCGAGCATGATGCCGCCTGTCGCGGCCAATCCGCGATTGCTGCCGCCGGTGAGCGAATTGGCGAGCACGAACAGCATGTCCATGCCCGGAACGATGATGATGCCGAATAGAAGAAGAAAGAAGAGCCAGAGATTTTCTGCGTAACCCATGTCAGTTGCCTATCGTTCTCCGCGCGGATGCGGCAGAGGAAATTGTTGATTTTCAAGTCGATAGGCAGTCATATAGATGAAGCCAACTGACAGGGTGTTGTCAGTAGCCTTCAATGTGGGAAGAGGAAATGCGCAAGGCGTCGCGCCTGTTCGAGATCATTCAGATCCTGCGACTGGCCAAAGGGACGGTCACGGCGGCCGATATTGCCGACCAGCTGGAAGTCACCGTGCGCTCGGTCTATCGCGATATCGCCGCCCTGCAGGCCATGCGGGTGCCGATCGAGGGCGAACGCGGTATCGGCTATATCCTGCGCCCCGGCTTCGACCTGCCGCCGCTCATGTTCTCGATCGAGGAAATGGAAGCGATCGTCTTGTCGCTGGCGCTTCTGGAGCGCACCGGCGATGATGAGCTAAAGCAGGCTGCCAAGCGCGTCAGCACCAAGATTGCCGGCGCCGTGCCGCCGCCGCTGCGTCAGACCTTCGAGGCCAACGCACTGCATGCCTGGGGCTTTGCCGCTCCGTCGGCCTCGGCCATCGATCTCTCGCTGGTGCGCCGCGCCATTCGCGACGAGGAAAAGCTCGATCTTGCCTATCGTGACGAACACGGCCGCGCCACAGAGCGCCTGATCCGCCCAATCGCGCTGATCTACTACGCCGAATCGGCCAATATCGTCGCCTGGTGCGAGCTACGGCAGGCGATCCGCAATTTTCGCAGCGACCGGATCGAGGATTGCCAGGCGACCGGCCTCTGGTTCAAGAGCGAAGGCGACAGGTTGCGGCAGATCTGGGTGAATGGTTGGCAGACCGGCACTTCGGCCGCAACCGGCTGACATAGGGATGTCAGCCTAACGGCAAGCTCCTGCTTGTCTCTCGTCCGAAGCCGGAGATATCAAGCCGATCCTCGTAGACAGAGACGATCGCATAGGCGCTGCTGGTCTCGGTATCGACCATGCCTTTGAAATTAATGAAGTAAGTGCCGTCAACAGCACCGAAATTACCGGCGTGATTATGGCCGTTGAGGTAGGCGACGACATGATCATGTTGTACGAGTAGCGCCAGTAGCCGGTCGCTATCGAGCGCATTATGCCCGTCCTCGGGGAAGATCGGATAGTGGTTCATCACGACGACCTTCTCGCCCGCCGCCTTTGCCTCGTGCAGCTTCTCGACCAGCCAGTCATACTGGGCGCTGCCGATGGCGGCGTTCCAGCGCTGCCCGTTCGGGGCGCCCGAGTTCTCCAGCGCCTTCATCAGGGCCTTCGCCTCGTCTCGACGCGGGTCGTCTTCCGGCGGCGCAAAAACGCTGATCTCGTTGCCATCGAGCGCAATGAAGCGATAGCCGGCATGGCTGAAGTCGTAATAGGCCGACGGCATGCCGACGCGCGGGGGAACAACCTTCAGATGCTGAGGGGCTATAGCGAAATCGTGATTGCCGAGCAGGAAATGCTTTGGGTGGCGCAGCGCTTCATAGACAGGGAGTATGCCGTCGAAACTCTTCCATTCGCGATCGATGATATCGCCGAGCGTCACCACGAAGGCGAGATCATGCCGATTGAACTCCTCTATCGCATCGCGAAGCTTGGCGAGGCTGTTCGCCGGATAGCGATTGAGGGCCAGGTTTGGCTCCAGATCGGCATATTGCGGATCGGCGATGACACCAAATCGGAAGAGCGGTGCTGATGGCATTCAGCCTCCTTAGGTCGGCAAGCGGCAGGCGGATACATGGTTGCCGACTGGCTTATAAGAAAACACCCGGCGCCAAGGAGACGCCGGGTGCGAAAACCAGCCGATGCGGCGAAGTTTACTTCGTTGCGGCTTCGTAGCGCTCCAGGACGTAGTCCCAGTTGATCAGGCTATCGATGAAGGCTTCGAGATACTTCGGACGCAGGTTGCGATAGTCGATGTAGTAGGAGTGTTCCCATACGTCGACGCCGAGGATCGGGGTGGCGCCATGAACGAGTGGGTTTTCGCCGTTCGGGGTCTTGGAGATTTCGAGCTTGCCGTTCTTGACGGAAACCCATGCCCAGCCGGAGCCGAACTGAGTGGCGCCGGCAGCGGCGAAATCGGCCTTGAACTTGTCATAGCCGCCGAGGTCGGAGGCGAAGGCTGCTTCTAGCTTGCCAGGCAGCTTGTTGCCGCCGCCGCCCTTCTTCATCCACTTCCAGAAATGGACGTGGTTGTAGTGCTGGGCCGCATTGTTGAAGAGGCCGGCATTCGTGCCGAAGGACTTCTTCACGATCTCTTCGAGCGAGAGATCGGCAAGGCCGGCTTCAGCAGCGAGCTTGTTGCCGTTGTCGACATAGGCCTTGTGATGCTTGTCGTGGTGATATTCGAGCGTCTCACGCGACATGAAGGGCGAAAGGGCTTCGTAATCATAGGGAAGTTCAGGCAATTCGAAAGCCATGGTCATATCTCCTCTTGGCAAAAAATTGCGTCGGCAGGTGATGCGGAACATAGGAGCGGTCACCTGGAAGAGCAACCGCCGACATGCCAAAAAAGTTGCACGGCGGAGGAAAAATTACCCGTCCATCAATCAGATATCACTTGTGCCGTCCAAGCCGGCATGGACATGATGTCGCCGCTTAAATTCGGCATTTGACAGCCTATTCGCCCTTTCACCGAGGACTGGTCTTATTTAAGCCTCAATCATCCTATAGTTGCGCATTTATCGTTTTGAGCAGCTTAGCTCTTCGCGGCGTCAGAGTTCTCGACCCGCTGATCTCCTCAACCGTATGGTCTGACTATCGACGGCACGTTTGTCGGCGTTTGATTGTGCCAAGTCCGGGGAGAGAGAGTGTTCAACGGTATCGTCAAGAATTTCGACCTGGAAAAAGGCTACGGCTTCATTCAGCCGACGGACGGAAGTGTTGCTATCTTCGTTCATGCGAAGATCGTGATGAAATCCGGTCTGGAAACGCTTAAAAAGGGTCAGAAACTGATCTTCGAAATGGAGCAGGACGGCATGGGCCGCAGCTCGATTTCCAAACTCAGATTGGCATGATTGGAACGGAATGCGTTGCTGACCACGGATGTACTGGCAGCCCGCAATCACTCCGCCAACAATCAAGCCACGATGTTCGGCAAGCGGCAGTTCCGCCGTTTTGCCGGACATGCATCCTCCGATAAACAACATCCGCGCCCGAGCGCCACGATAACAAGGCCATTGCAATAGAAGTGGTCGGAAAGACGTAGTCCACCGTGCCCATCCATCGTTTCCCCATCGGCCAGACTGTTCGCCTCAAGAGCATGAAAGGCCTTTCCCCAAAAGCGGCTGATGTTTATCGGATTACGGCTTTTCTTCCTGTGCGGGACAATTCTCCGCAATATCGCATGCGCAATGACGACGTCGCCCAGGAGCGGGTGACCCAGGAAATCGACATAGAGCCGATCGCGGCCCGCGCAGACGCCGAATAAATCAGGCTCGCGCCTTCGCCTTTTTCGTATTGCCAATGCGCCGCCAGACAGCTGCGCATGTCACGCGTCGACAACCATTGTGCCAAAGGCTAGGTTCGCCGAACCGCCACCATCAAGGTGGCTTTAACGAGACCAGACCCTTGAAAATAGCCTGCCTGCACACAGCCGACAGCAATATCCCGATCTATGAGGACGCAGCGAGGCAGATTGGCCTGCCGGCTGGCGCCCTCCATCACCATGTCCGCGCCGATCTTCTCCTGACTGCCGAGCGGTTGGGAGGATTGACGGCCGATATCGTGGCGCAAACGGCTGACACCCTGCAACACCTTGCACAGGACGCCGATGCCGTCATCCTCAACTGCTCCACACTCGGTCCGGCATCCTTGCAAGCCGCTACCGCTGCCGCAGCTCCGATCATCAGAGCCGACGGCGTCCTTGCCGACGAGGCTGTAAAAGCAGGCGGCAAAGTTATCATCCTCTGCACCGTCGAAACGACCGTCGACCCGACCACCGAGCTGTTCGAGGCGGCGGCAAAGGCAACAGGCGCCGAAATCGAAGTTCGATTGATCCCCGGCGCATGGGCATTGTTCCGGGCGGGCGATCAGCCAGCCTATCTCGCCTCCATCGCCGACGCGGTAAAGGCTGCCTACGACGAAAACCCTACTACTGTAGCTTTCGCGCAGGCTTCCATGACCGATGCAGCACTATTGCTCCCCGAGACATGCGCGCGCCCCATGAGCGGCCCGACGACCGCGCTCGCCGCAGCTCTGTCGAAGATCGCCGCTGTGTGAATGCAACTGTTATTTCATACCACTCCGGGCGGAAAGCGTCAGATGTTGCGCCCGAAATAGACATTCACTTCCGCGATCCTGTCGCCGGCGAAGCGGATCAGCTCGACATTGCGGAAGCTGCCACCATCCACTTTCTCGGCGCGATAGCTGACGATCACCTCGCCACCATCGGCGATCAGGTGTTCGATGTGAATATCGCGAAACACCTTCTCCCGCGGCCAGCAATGCTCGAAATATCGTCGCCGGTCGATGTGATCGTCACGCGGGCTGGAAAAGGTGAAGTCGGGCGCCAGCATCAGCTCGACGACATCGGGATGTTGCGCCACATAGGCGGCGAACAGACGCCGCACCGTGTCACAGCGGGAAGCTTCAAGGGAGTTCATGGCGCATCTCCTTTTCAGGATGGGCAACCAGTTTCGATCTCCGTTCGGGGCACCATAAACTGATTGCATAATGCAATCAGTTTATAACATGCATCGGCCGAACCGACAAGGCGGTTTGCGGACTTGGCATTGACGCCCGTGTGGTCCAAACTCATCCGCAACCCCATCAGCAGGAAGCCATCGTCGTGTCCGAGGCTCATCATCATATATTGGAAAAACTGCGCCGCCTGGCGGCCAAGGACAACCGTCCGACAACGCCGCCGATCGGCCCTAGCAGTTACTCCTCGCTCTTCACCTTCGTCACGCGTGAACGCGAGCGCATCGCCGGATCGGCGTTTTCCCAGGTTTCGACCGTTGCGATCCTAGAAGGCTCCAAGGAGATCCTGAGCATGGGGAGGCATCGGCGCTTTGCTGCCGGTACGGTAATTGTGCTGCCGGCCGGATGGAACGGCGATGTCGTCAACGATCCAGACCCGCAAAGCGGTGTCTATCGGGCGATCTTCATCACCTTTCCCGACGAGCTTGTGCGTCGCGCCGCCAAGGCCTTTCCACCTGTCCACATCGCCTCGCAGATCGATCTGCCGTTGGATGCGCTGCTGGCAGCCGTGGTTCAGCATGCCAGCGAAGGCGTCGCCGAGGGCGGACTGCCGATCGCATTGATCGAACATCGCCTGCTGGAAGTGTTGATGGTGCTCGGCATGCGCGGCGCCCTGCCGGGCTCACCGGAGACGACAGCCGAGGCGGTGCGCGCGCTGGTGCGCTGGCAACCCGATCACCCCTGGACCGCCGACCTCATCGCCGCGGAGCTGGGGACAAGCAACGCGACCCTGCGCCGCCGCCTGTCGCAGGAGGGAGCATCGCTGCGTGAGGTGCTGGCAAGCGAACGTGTGGCGCTGGCGACGACCTTGCTCGCCGAAGACGGACTGTCGTTGCGCGAGGCGGCCCTTGCCACCGGCTACCGCTCCCCTCGCCGCTTCGCCGATCGGCTGCGCAGCGCCTGAGCGTTTCAGGCCGCATATTGAGCGTTTACGTGCGCCGACGCTCCGAATGAATTTGCTAGACCCTGCCCTCGAAAGCTCAACCGAGCTCAAACACGAAAGGGCAACATCATGAAAACCATGCTCAAGATTTTGAACACCGTCATCCTCGCAACAGCAATCGCCACGCCGGCGCTGGCGGCCGATCTCAAGGTGACGATCCAAAAGAGCGACGGTCGGATGCTGTTGCCGGAGAATGCATCCTGCATTTCGACGCCGAGCGACAAATCGGCGCCTGGACCGAACAAGAGTCTTCCGCTGTCATGGTCGAAAGGGCCGAAGGGCACGCGCTCCTACGCCATTGCCATGGTCGACCCGGACGTGCCGACCGACTTTTCGCTGTTCAACAAGGACGACAAGACCATCCCTAGGGATTTCAAGCGGATGGAATTCGTCCATTGGGTTCTTGCCGATATTCCCGCCTCCAGAAGGGCGCTTGCCGAAGGCGCGGATGGCAATGGTCCCTCCGCGACCGGCTTGCCGCTTGAGCGCACAGACTATGGGCGGCGCGGCCAGAATGGTGCCGGCGGCGGCAACTTGAAGGATGGACCGCATGGCGGTTATATGGGCGCATGCCCGCCCTGGAACGACGAGCGTATCCATAGCTATCACGTCACCGTCTATGCGCTGGATGTCGACCGCCTGAATCTTCCCGACCTGTTCACCCGCGCCGATCTGATCGCCGCCGCGAAGGGTCACATCCTGGCGTCAGGCAGCCGGGAACTGTTTTACACAATGAATGCAAAGGCCAAGAAATGACCGAGACGAGATGGGAAGCAGCAGCGCCTGCCGAGCCGGAAACCGCCCATTGGATGCGGAACCTGATTGTCGCCCTCGTCGGCTCGTTCACAACCATTGTGGCAATGACGTTGCTGCTTCCCTTTCTGCCGCTCTATGTCGAGGAACTCGGCGTCACCGACAAGGCGGCGATCGTGCAGTGGTCGGGCATCGCCTATGGCGCCACCTTCTTTGCAGCCGCCTTTGTCGCGCCGCTCTGGGGGCGGCTCGGCGACATCTACGGCCGCAAGCTGATGCTGATCCGCGCCAGCCTTGGCATGACGGTGGCGATCTCGCTGATGGGCATGGCCGGCAATGTCTGGCAGCTGGTGGCGCTGCGCCTGTTCACCGGTCTTGCCGGCGGCTATGCCTCGGGATCGATGGTGCTGGTTGCGGCGCAGACGCCGAAGCATCGCTCGGCCTGGGCGCTGGGCACGCTGTCTGCCGGTATCATGGCCGGCAATCTCGTGGGACCCTTGATTGGCGGCGCGCTGCCGCCGATCATCGGCATCCGCGGCACCTTCCTGCTGGCCGGCGGCGTGATCTTCTTCACCTTCCTGGCGACGACTTTCCTGATCAAGGAGGAGAAATCCGCCGCTCGCAAGAAGGCCGCGAAGGCCAGCGGCAGCTGGGCCTCCATTCCCGACAAAGGCCCCGTCATCGCCATGCTGTCGCTCGGCCTTTTGCTGATGCTGGCCAATATGTCGATCGAGCCGATCATAACCGTCTATGTCGCGCAGTTCGTCACCGACGCCAACGTGACCATGGTGTCGGGCGTCGTCATGGCCGCTGCGGCACTCGGCAGCATCCTGTCGTCGTCATGGCTCGGTAAGCTTGCCGACCGCATCGGCTACTGGCAGGTCATCATGGCGGCCCTTGCCGTCGCGGCGCTGCTGCTCATTCCGCAGGCTTTCGTGACCTCCGCCTGGCAATTGATCGGCCTGCGCTTCCTGATGGGCGTGGCGCTCGGCGGCCTCCTGCCGTGCATCACCGCCGTTATCCGGCACAATGTTCCGGATGCGGCCACCGGCAGCATTCTCGGCCTTTCCATCTCGTCGCAATATGTCGGTCAGGTGGCAGGCCCCGTGATGGGCGGTTTCGTGGGCGGCCATATCGGCATGCGCGCCGTTTTCCTCGGCACCTGCGTGCTGCTGGCGATGGGGGCCGTCTATTGCTGGTGGGTCAGCCCTAAGAAGGAAGCGGAGTAGTCTTCTCAGCGAAAATCGCTTGAGGTCAGGACGTAGAGGCGCCGCCGGGCATGGCCATAGGCTTTGGCTGCGGCCTTCTGGATCGCTTCACGTCCATTATCGAAGGCGGCAAGATAGCCGGCTTCGGTATTCGAACCCGGGAAGACATCTGCGTCGACGAGAAACGAGACCTCGAACATGCCGTCATGGCCGGTGAAGCGGATACGCCTTGCCGAGGCATCATAACTGCGGCTGCGGTTGGGAAAGCTCAAGCCCATCGTCGACTACCTCATAAGAGTACAGGCCGACGGCCTCATGCAGGCCGGCGGCTTTGATGACTTCCAATGTCACCAGGTCAATCCAAACAGCGTGGAGTAGATGACAAATCCAATCGCCGCGACGACACAGAGCTGCAAGAACAGCCTGTAATAGTCGTATAGATAGACAGAAGCAGGAAGAGAGATCTTCATGGCGGCCTCCTTAATGGTTGTGCCGACCAAAATCATAATAGCATAAAAGCTGTCTTCGCGCCGTTTAATTTGGATTGGCACAGCGTTTGATTATGATTGACCGGGATCTTCGTTTTTGTCTCGATAGCCGTGGAGAACAACAGTGCTTCCGACTTTTGAAACCGACCGTCTGGTGCTGCGTCCGCGCACTATAAAGGATATCGAGGATTGCCTTGCCATGGATCGAGATCCGGACGTAACGAGATTCATTCCGGGGCCGTGGAACGATCCGCGGGCACACCGACTATTCCTGACAAGCCGCATGGAGGCTAAGTTCGGTGATGGCCTCGGCTATTGGTC
>BFBZ01000008.1_pt54 | contig 14091 bp, 14 predicted proteins | sample 1888401 | NCBI WGS metagenome assembly BFBZ01 (sample SAMD00112614, study PRJDB3348) | symbiont metagenome | host: Chara braunii | reverse complement strand
GAATTCGTCGCCTTGAAAGAGCGGCTGGTCGAGGAGATCCGCACCGAAGCCCTGAAGGTCGCCGAGCAGGCCTAAAGAACGATCGTCAGTGGCTGATCATCCAGGGTCGCGCGGTTGGAAAACCCTTAGCGCCGCTCTTGGTCTTGGTCATCAGTCGGGCCGGCTTCTTCTTTCCCGACGTGGAGCAGCAGCCGCAGCCCGGGCCATGCGCAGCCTTGTATTGGTCCAGCGTCTTCGGCGCGTGCCGGCTCTGCTCGTTGGTGGCGTGCGCCTTGCGCTTGTCCGACGGCATGCAGAAGAATGCCGGCGCGGTCAGGATCACCCGCGGCGAGGTCGTCTCGCACTGCGGGCAATCCTGCGACAGGTCGCATTCCGCCATCGGCCGCATGTCGGTGAATGGGCCGCAGTCGTTGCAGAGATATTCGTAGATCGGCATTTCCCTAAATCCTTGCGCAGTCGTGTGACATCAGGCGATGGATGCGGGGCGGCCAATGCGCGGCCGTCCCGCACCCTTCGCGCAGGGATTATTTGTCTTGCGAGATCGGCATCTGCACGTCACCCTTGATGTGCTTGATCGGTCCTGCCGACGACGGCATGATGTCGAAATCGAAGATCTCCGTCGGCAGCCACAGCGTGGCGCAGGCGTTGGGCACGTCGACCACGCCGGAGATGTGGCCTTGGCACGGCGCGGTGCCGAGGATCGAATAGGCCTGGGCGCCGGAGTAGCCGAACTTCTTCAGATATTCGATCGCGTTCAGGCAAGCCTGGCGATAGGCGATGTGCACGTCGAGATAATGCTGCTTGCCGGCCTCGTCGACCGAGATGCCCTCGAAGATCAGATAGTCCTTGTAGTTCGGCGTGATCGGCGACGGCTTGAACACCGGATTCTTGATGCCGTATTTCGACACGCCGTCCTTGATGACATCGACCTTGATGTGCAGCCAGCCGGCCATTTCGATCGCACCGCAGAAGGTGATCTCGCCGTCACCCTGGCTGAAATGCAGGTCGCCCATCGAGAGCCCGCCGCCCGGCACATAGACCGGGAAATAGATCTTCGAGCCGCGCGACAGATCCTTGATGTCGCAATTGCCGCCATGCTCCCGCGGCGGCACGGTGCGCGCGCCCTCAAGACCGATCTTGGCCTTGACGTCACCCTTGGCCTGTCCGGCATGCGCGGTCGGCGCGAACGGCGGATTGGCAAGGCCCGGCACACGCGTCGGGTTGGTTGCGATCAACTCGGCTTCGCGCGCATTCCACGCCGCCAGCATCTTGGCATCGGGCAAGCAGCCGATCAGGCCGGGATGGATCAGGCCGGCGAAATTGACGCCGGGCACGTGGCGCGACGAGGTATAGAGGCCCTTGATGTCCCAGATCGACTTCTGCGCCAGCGGGAAATGGTCGGTCAGGAAGCCGCCGCCGTTTTGCTTGGAGAAGAAGCCGTTGAAGCCCCACAGGCTCTCCTTCAGCGGACCGACGTCGAGCAGGTCGACGACCAGGAGATCGCCGGGCTCGGCGCCTTTGACGCCGATCGGGCCAGACAGGAAGTGCACGATCGACAGGTCGATGTCGCGCACATCGTCGGCGGAGTCGTTGTTCTTGATGAAGCCGCCGGTCCAGTCGACGGTCTCGATGATGAAGTCGTCGCCGGGGCTGACCCACTCGACGATCGGAACCTCCGGATGCCAGCGGTTGTGAATCTTGTCGTTCTCATAGGCCGACTTGCTGAGATCGACCTTGATCAGTGTATCTGGCATCGCATTGCTCCCCTTCGTTTAGTGGTGGTGGTTACACAGACAGGTATTTTGAGATCTGCGCGGCATCGACGCCAGCGCGCGGATCGTCGCGGACGATCTCGCCGTTCTCGATCACGAGCACGCGGTCGGCGATGTCGAGCGCGAAGCTCAGCACCTGCTCGGAGACCACGATCGACAAGCCGCGCTCGTCACGGATCCGCTTCAGAGTGCGCGCCATGTCCTTGATGATCGACGGCTGGATGCCTTCGGTCGGCTCGTCGAGCAGCAATACCTTCGGCTTGGTGGCGAGCGCGCGCGCGATCGCGAGCTGTTGCTGTTGCCCGCCGGAGAGATTGCCGCCACGGCGTCCCTTCATTTCCAGCAGCACCGGGAACAACTCGTAGATGTCACTGGGCACCTCGGACCCGCCGGACACCACGAGCCCGGTCTCGATGTTCTCCTGCACCGTCATGGTGGAGAAGATCATGCGGCCCTGCGGCACGTAAGCGAGGCCCTTGGCGACACGCTCATAGCTCTTCAGGCTTGCGAGCTCGGCGCCGTCCATCGCGATCGAACCGCTCTTGGCCGGCAGGATGCCCATCAGCGACTTCATCAGCGTGGTCTTGCCCATGCCGTTGCGGCCCATGATCGCAACGATCTCGTTCGGCGCAACCGACACATTGAGGCCGTGCAGCACCTCGCTCTGGCCGTAGGCGACGTGAAGATCATTGATTGCCAGCATCGCTTCAGATCCTTAATGGCCCAAATAGACTTCGATCACCTTGGGATCGTTCTTGACGTGCTCCATCGTCCCCTCGGACAGGATCTGGCCCTGGTGCAGCACCGTGACCTTGTGGGCGATGTCCTCGACGAACTTCATGTCATGCTCGATCACCAGCACCGAGCGGTCCTTGATGATGCGGTTGAGCAGCTCGGCAGTCTTGGCACGCTCGGAGACGCTCATGCCGGCGACCGGCTCGTCGAGCATCAGGAGNCGGTCCTTGATGATGCGGTTGAGCAGCTCGGCAGTCTTGGCACGCTCGGAGACGCTCATGCCGGCGACCGGCTCGTCGAGCATCAGGAGGTCCGGGTCCTGGATCAGCAGCATGCCGATCTCGAGCCACTGCTTCTGGCCGTGGCTGAGCTGGTCGGCATAGGTGTTGAGGCGGTCCTTCAGGAAGATCATCTCGGCAACCTCCTCGACCCGCTGCTTGACGGTGTCGTCGCGCTGGAAGGTCAGCGAGCCGAACACGGTGCGCCCTCGCGGAAAGGAAATTTCGAGGTTCTCGAACACGGTGAGATCCTCGAATACCGATGGCGTCTGGAACTTGCGCCCCACGCCCGCCTGCACGATCTCGTTCTCGCGCAGCTTGGTCAGCTCCTGGCCGCGGAACTGGATCGAGCCCGAGGTGGCGCGGGTCTTGCCGCAGATCAGGTCAAGCACCGTGGTCTTGCCGGCGCCGTTCGGGCCAATGATGACCCGGATCTCGTTCTCCTCGACATAGAACGAGAGATCGTTCACCGCCTTGAAGCCGTCAAAAGACACGGTGAGACCGGAGACCGCGAGCAGGAAGTCTTTTGGCTGATGGCCGACGAGCATGATAGTCCCTCCTCACTCGGCCGGTGCGCCGTCGGCAACTAGGCCGGCCGCCGATTTCGATTTGCGTGATGACAACAGGCGATCGATACGGGGCTGGACGTGGTCCGCCCAGATGCCGGAGAGCCCGTTCGGGAAGGCGAGCACGACCGCGATGAACAGCGCGCCGAGGCCGAACAGCCAGAGCTGCGGGAAGGATTCCGAAAGGCTGGTCTTGGCGAAATTGACCAGCAGCGCACCCCAGACTGCGCCGAAGATCGACATCCGGCCGCCGACCGCGGTGTAGATCACCATCTCGATCGACGGCACGATGCCGACGAAGGATGGCGACATGAAGCCGACTTCGAGCGTGAACATGGCGCCACCGATCGCAGCGAACACCGCCGCGGCACAGAACGCGAATATCTTGAAGTTGGCGACGCTGTAACCGGAGAAACGCACACGATCCTCCTGCTCCCTCATCGCCACCAGGATGCGCCCGAGTTTTGTCAGGCGGATGAACTGCGCGGCRACGATGCATCCGAACAGCAGCACAACCTCGACGAAATACAGAATGAACTTGGCGTGATCGGTGCGGATGTCCCAGCCGTKCAGCGTGCGCAAATCGGTAATGCCGTTGATGCCGCCGGTGTAGCCCTGCTGCCCCACGATCAGGATGGTGAGGATCGCGGCGATCGCTTGCGTGATGATCGCGAAGTACACGCCRCCGACCCGGCGCTTGAACATCGCGGCGCCGATGATCAGCGCGAACAACGCGGGAACCAGCAGGATCGCCAGCACCGTGACCGGGAAGCTGTGGAAYGGCTTCCAGAAGAAGGGCAGCGAGGTGAGCTGRTTCCARTCCATGAAGTCSGGRATGCCSGGCGTCGACTGGATCTTGGTGTTCGCGACCGACGAYGCCTCGAGCTTGAGGTACATCGCCATGCAGTAGCCGCCGAGGCCGAAGAACACGCCCTGCCCCAGGCTCAGGATGCCGCCATAGCCCCAGCACAGCACGAGGCCGATGCCGACGAAGGCGTAGGTCAGGTATTTGGCGACCAAATTGAGACGGAAGATATCCAGCGACAGCGGCAGGATCAGAAACAGCAGCACCGCGAGCGCCAGGAAGCCGAGCAGTTCGGAGCGATTGAAAAAGCGCGAGTTGATCATGACCAGCCTGCTTGTTCTTATTTGCGGACCTTGAGTGCGAACAGCCCCTGCGGACGCACCATCAGGATCGCGACGATGGTCAGCAGCGTGATCACCTTGGCCATCGATCCCGACAGGAAGAATTCCAGCGTCGACTGGGTCTGCGAGATCGAGAAGGCGGAGGCGATGGTGCCGAACAGCGAGGCGGCGCCGCCGAACACCACGACCAGGAAAGTGTCGACGATATAGAGCTGGCCGGCGGTCGGTCCGGTCGAGCCGATCATGGTGAAGGCCGAGCCGGCGATCCCCGCGATGCCGCAGCCGAGCCCGAAAGTGTAGCGATCGACCTTCTCGGTGTTGATGCCGACGGCGCCCGCCATGACGCGGTTCTGCACCACGGCTCGCACCTGCTTGCCCCAGCTCGACCAGAACAGGATGTAGAACACGACGATCGTGATCAGGACCGTCAGCCCCATCACGAACATACCGTTGATCGGGATCTGGATCGAGTCAGTGGCCTGCCAGGAGCCCATCATCCATTCCGGCAGATCGACGCCGACCTCGCGCGCGCCGAACACCGAGCGGTAGGCCTGCTGCAGGATCAGGCTGAGGCCCCAGGTCGCCAGCAGCGTATCGAGCGGGCGCTTGTAGAGGTGGCGTATCAGCGCCCATTCGACCAGCATGCCGAGCGCGCCCGAGGCGATGAACGCCAGGATCATCGCGATGAAGAAGTAGCCCGGGAAAAGCCAGGGCGCGGCGTGCTGCACCACGTTCGACGTCATCCAGGTGACGTAGGCGCCGAGGATCATGAACTCGCCATGGGCCATGTTGATCACGCCCATCTGGCCGAAGATGATGGCAAGCCCCAGCGCCATCAGCACATAGACGGAGAACAGGATGAGCCCGGCAAATCCCTGCATCGCGAGGATGGCGCCGAGGTCGCTGATCGAATAGTCGCCGAACATCTGTCGTCCTCCAGTCCAAGGGGCATGCGCCGCGACGTGTGCGGCGCCCGATCGGCGGCGTGGGCGATGACGTCCACGCCGCGATGCGTTGAGGGAGCGGTTGCGCGGTTTACCCGCCCGGCCTCACTGGTAGCCCTTCGGGAACGGGTTCGGCTCGACGAGGTCTGCGGTCTCGTAGATCAGCTCATACTGGCCGTCGGCCTTGGCGCGCCCGACGCGGGTCTTCGACCACAGATGATGGTTCTCGTGGATGCGCACATAGCCTTCGGGCGCGCCCTTGAACTCGACCCCGGGCGAGGCCGCCGCGATCTTGTCGATGTCGAACGATCCGGCCTTCTCCGCGGTCAACTTCCACAGCCACGGGCCGAGATAGGCGGCCTGCGTGACGTCGCCGATCACGGTCTTCTCGCCCCACATCTTCTTGAACGCCGGCACGAAGGCCTTGTTGTTCGGGTTGTCGAGTGACTGGAAGTACTTCATGCAGGCATAGGCGCCCGCGATGTTTTCGCCGCCGATGCCGTCGATCTCGTCCTCGGTGACCGAGATCGTCAGCAGCGTCTGCTTCGACAGGTCGATACCCGCCGCCTTGAGCTGCTTGTAGAACGCGACGTTCGAGCCGCCGACGATGATCGCGTAGATCACGTCCGGCTTGGTCAGCTTGATCTTGTTGATGACCGAGTTGAACTGGGTCGAGCCGAGCGGGAAGTATTCCTCGCCGACCACCTTGCAGCCCTGCAGATGGTTCTCGATGTGCTTGCGCGCGATCTTGTTCGAGGTGCGCGGCCAGATGTAGTCGGAACCGAGCAGATAGAAGCTCTTCGCGCCCTTGGTCTTATTGACCCAGTCGAGGCCGGCGATGATCTGCTGGGTGGCCTCCTGGCCGGTGTAGATCACGTTCTTGGACTGCTCGAGGCCTTCATAGAAGGTCGGGTAGTACAGCATGCCGTTGTACTGCTCGAACACCGGCAGCACCGCCTTGCGCGAGGCCGAGGTCCAGCAGCCCATCACGGCGGCGCATTTGTCGTTGACCAGCAGCTTCTTGGCCTTTTCCGCGAAGGTCGGCCAGTCGCTCGCGCCGTCTTCCTGGATGAACTTGATCTTGCGACCGAGCACACCGCCGGCGGCGTTGATCTGCTCGATCGCGAGCTTCTCGGCCTCGACCGATCCGGTCTCGGAGATCGCCATGGTGCCGGTGACGGAGTGCAGGATGCCGACCGTGACTTCGCTATCGGTGACTGCAAGACCCGTGGTGTTGACCGCAGAAGTTGCAGGAACGTCGGCAAATGCCGGACGGCCCAGCATGGAGATGGCCGGCAATGCCGCCATTCCCATCAACAGCTTGCGGCGGAGCGGAGACGGCAGTCCTGGTTTTGTTTCGTCTGACATGAGCACCCCATCTGGTTCGAGAACGCTTATTGATGAGGCGAGGATTGCTTACTTTTGTGCAGCGCACTGATACGTGAGATCGCGTATACTGCACCGCAAAATAGCGACGTAGGTTTTTGGTACGGGATTTGCCCGCGATCARCGCATCGTGGACCAGGAGTTTGAGCGAGTGGCAGGGCGGCAGCGGATAGACCGCGTCAGGCGCCAATACAATCAATGGGTCGCCAACCAGACGCTGGAAGACTACGCGCTGCGCTTCACGGCCAAGAGCGCGCGGCGCTGGTCCGCCGCCCGCGTCGCCAACACCGCGCTYGGCGCGATCTCYTTCCTGGCGCTGGAGGCGATCGGYGGCACCATCACGCTGAACTATGGCGCGATGAACGCCTCCGCGGCGATCCTGGTSGTCAGCGTCATCATCTTCCTGTGCGGRCTGCCGATCGCCTACCACGCCGCGAAGAGCGGCATCGAYATCGAYCTGCTGACCCGYGGCGCCGGYTTCGGCTATATCGGCTCGACCATCACCTCGCTGATCTACGCCTCCTTCACYTTCATCTTCTTCGCGATCGAGGCGGTGATCCTSGCCAGCGCRCTSGACATGTGCTTCGGCATTCCGCGGCCGATCGGCTATCTGATCAGCGCGGTSGTGATCATCCCGCTKGTCATCTACGGCATCACGCTGATCAGCCGSTTCCAGCTSTGGACCCAGCCGCTGTGGATCRTCCTCCACATCATGCCGTTCGCGGCGATCGCCTGGGCCAATCCGCAYTCCTTCACCGAGTGGCGCAAATTYGCCGGCGACCACGGCGATCCYTCCGGCCATCTCGATCTGCTGCTGTTCGGCACCGCGGCCTCCGTSGTGTTCGCGCTGGTGGCGCARATCGGCGAGCAGGTCGACTTCCTGCGCTTCCTGCCGCGSGACCGCCGCACCTCRCGCAAGGCSTGGTGGATCGCRCTGCTCGGCGCCGGYCCSGGCTGGATCGTGCTCGGYGCGCTGAAGCTGCTGGCCGGYTCGTTCYTGGCCTTCTTCGCGCTCAGCCACGGCGTCTCGGCCGAGCAYGCCGCCGAGCCSGCSAACATGTAYCTCGAAGCCTTCCGYTACGTGCTGTCRCAGCCSGATCTCGCGATGGCGCTGACCGGMACGTTCGTGATCCTSTCGCAGGTCAAGATCAACGTCACCAACGCCTATGCCGGSTCGATCGCCTGGTCGAACTTCTTCTCCCGCCTCACCCACTCGCATCCCGGCCGYGTGGTGTGGCTSGTSTTCAACGTSGTSGTCGCGCTGCTGCTGATGGAGATCGGCGTCTACAAGGCGCTGGAGCAGACGCTGGCGCTGTACTCGAACGTCGCGATCGCCTGGGTCGGCGCGCTGGTCGCCGATCTCGTCATCAACAAGCCGCTCGGCCTGCGGCCGCAGCACATCGAGTTCAAGCGCGCGCATCTCTGCGACATCAATCCGGTCGGCGTCGGCGCGATGACGATCGCGACGGTGGTCTCGATCAGCGCGTTCTACGGCCTGTTCGGCCCGACCGCCAAGGCGCTGTCGGCCTTCGTCGCGCTCGCGGTCGCCTTCGTCACGGCTCCCCTGATTGCCTGGGCGACCGACGGCAAGTACTACATCGCGCGCAAGCCGAAACGGAGCTGGCAGAATATTGAATCGATCCAGTGCTGTATCTGCGAGCATGCRTTCGAGCCCGAGGAYATGGCCGCCTGCCCGGCCTATGCCGGCCCGATCTGCTCGCTGTGCTGCTCGCTCGACGCRCGCTGCCACGATCTCTGCAAGCCGCATGGGCGGATCGGCGCCCAGGTGTCGGACGCGCTGGGCAAGGTGATGCCGCAGCCGATCTACGCCCGCCTCAACTCACAGTTCGGACATTACCTCGGCGTGTTCGCGGTCTCGGCGGGCCTGGTGGCGCTGGTGCTCGGCCTGATCTATCTGCAAACCACGGCAGCGCATGCCAACGAGCTGTTGGCCGACGTGCTGTGGAAGGTGTTCTTCGCGCTCACCCTGATCATTGGCGTCGTCGCCTGGCTGTTCGTGCTGGCGCAACAGAGCCGGCGCGCAGCGGAAGAAGAAACCCGGCGGCAGACCACCCTGCTGATCCAGGAGATCGACGCCCACAAGCGCACCGACGCCGAACTGCAACGCGCCAAGGAGGTCGCGGAATCAGCCAATCTTGCCAAGAGCCGCTACGTCGTGGGTCTCAGCCACGAGCTTCGTTCGCCGCTCAATGCGATCTCCGGCTACGCCCAGCTGCTGGAGCAGGACGACAGTCTCCAAATACGGCCGCGCGAGCAGGTGCGTGTGGTCCGCCGCAGCGCCTGTCTCTTATACACATCTAGATGTGTATAAGAGACAGGTGCACTACCGCAGCCCGGTCGCCGAGTTCGAGGTGATCGATACCGGACCGGGTATCCAGCCCGACGACCTCGAACGGATCTTCGCACCGTTCGAGCGCGGCGCGCTCGGCGTTACGCAGCCGCAGACCGGCACCGGGCTCGGCTTGACCATCAGCCGCCTGCTTGCCGGCGTGATGGGCGGCGACATCAAGGTGCTGAGCACGGTCGGCACCGGCAGCACCTTCAAGGTCAAGCTGCTGCTGTCCGAAGTCACCAACCCACGCCGCGATGCGCCGGTCGACGCTCCTGTGTACGGTTATCACGGCCCCCGCAAGACGATCCTGATCACCGACGACGACCCGACCCAGCGCGACCTCCTGCGCGAGATCCTGGCGCCGCTCGGCTTCATCCTGCTCAGCGCGCCGGACGGRCCGGGCTGCCTYGCCCTCGCCCAGCATTGCCGGCCGGACATGTTCCTGCTCGATATCTCGATGGCCGGGATGGACGGCTGGACGGTCGCCGARACCTTGCGCTCCGAAGGCCATCAYCAGGCCCGYATCCTGATGATCTCGGCCAGCGCGCTGGAGGCGCACGGCGCGCCGCTGGCGCAACCGTTCCACGACGGCTATTTGATGAAGCCGATCGACATCCCGCGRCTGCTGGARACCATCCGCCAGYTRCTSAAGATCGAGTGGGAGTATGAGGCCGAGCAGGCGCCTSCCCCGCAATGGAAGCCCGATAGCGGCRCGCGYCCGCCGGTCAAATATGTCGAAGAGCTGATCAGCCTCGGTCAGCTCGGTTATGTCAGGGCGATCCAGCTCAAGCTCGACGAGATCGGYAACGAGTGTCCCGARCAYKCGGAYTTCGTCGARCAGATGCGKACGCTGGTSGACCGGTTCGATCTCGATCAATATATGGCGACGTTGAAGATATTGCACAGCTATGACCATTGAACAGAGAAAGCGCGACGTCGCGCTCGTCGTCGACGACTCGCCGGAGACRTTGCGCCTCCTCACCGACGCGCTCGACGGCGCCGGMATGACCGTGATGGTCGCSCTCGACGGCGCCTCSGCGATGCGCATCGTCGACCAGATYACGCCCGATATCGTGCTGCTCGAYGCCGTGATGCCSGGCATGGACGGCTTCGAGACCTGCCGGCGGCTGAAGCGCGATGCCGGSCTCGACGGCGTCCCGATCATCTTCATGACGGGCCTCGCCGAAACCGAGCACATCGTGCGYGGGCTCGAAGCCGGTGGCGTCGACTACGTCACCAAGCCGATCGTGATCGAGGAAATGCTGGCGCGCATTCGGGTCCATCTCGCCAATGCGCGGATGACGCAGAGCGCGCGCGCCGCGCTCGATGTCTCCGGCCGCTATCTGCTCGCGGTCAACAACGCCGGCGCGCTGCTGTGGGCGACGCCGCAGGCCCAGAAACTGCTGTCGGATACGCTCGCCGACGCCGCCGATGATTTCGTCTTGCCGGATCCGATGCCGCAATGGCTCGACCASGCRCAGAMGGGCAAGKCGGGATCGAAAACCGCARCCGTGGCGTCMTTTCCCGGCAACGAGCARCTTCGGCTGCAATATATGGGCAAGCTYGGYCCSAACGARTTCYTGCTGCGRCTGGCSAAGGACACCAGYGGCGACATGCCKGCCGAGTTCTCCAGCGAGCTCGGCCTSACCACCCGCGARGGCGAGGTGCTGTCCTGGCTCTCCAAGGGCAAGACCAACCGCGACATCGCRCAGATCCTGGGCYTGAGCCCGCGCACCGTCGACAAGCATCTCGAGCAGATCTACGCCAAGCTCGGGGTCGAGAACCGCACYGCCGCSGCCGCSATCGCGGTCAATGCAMGGCATCGCAAGTCCTGATCTGGCRCCKCTACCCTTTCGGACCRGCYTGCGCRGMAKTYTCTTGKTCCRGCGGTTGCGYCTTGCGCCATTGTGCCGGGGTCACGCCGATATGGCTCTTGAASGCCCGCTGAAATGCGGCCTCCGACTGGTAGCCGGCGATCTCCGCAACGGCGCCSGTCGAAAGCGAYGATCGCCTCAACTCGTTTGCCGCRAGCGTCATCCGGATATCGGTRAGCAGRTCRCTCGCCGAKCGGCCAAGCTTCTCCTGGAATTGCCGCGCRAGCGTYGCGCGCGACATGTTGCACAGACGCGCGAGTTCGGGCAGCGACCACGMACGCGCGGRYTCGTTGAACATGGCGGTCACCGCCGGCGCCAGGCGGGGATCACCGACCAGCGCCAGCARCCCACGCGASCCGTCATCGGTCTCGCTCGCAAGCCGCAGCGCAAGCGCRAACATCGCCGTGGACARCGCGTTCAGCATGGCGCGGCCACCCAGRTGATCGTCGGCSGTTTCGCYGCGCATCAAGGATACGAGTCCRGCGAGCTGYGCGGCMGTCCSCTTTYCCACCCGCGGGCCGGCATGCACGACGAGACGCGGYGGAAGATAGCTGCGCAACAGACGRTCGTGCGGAGGTGCGATCGCGAAGTGCCCGCACARCAAGTCGAGCCGTTCGTCYGAACCCAGGTTTTCGCTGATCGTGAAATTCTGCGCCGCCCGRTTTCKRGCCGGCAGMGGTGTCGCCCCGGTGCCGTCATGCATCACGTGTCGCGGATTGCSGGGCAGCARRAGAATRTCGCCGGWCTTCAGCAGCAGCGGCCGACCGCCYGCGGGATCGTCCAGGATCGCCGAGCCGGCRAGCACCGCATGATAGGGGATCTCGTTGGTCGCGCCCGGCCCCTGCTCGATACGCCAGGGCACGCTGTAGCTGCAGCGAATATCGAGCCGCCCGCGGACCGGCATCATCTCGAACAGCCGGCTGAGCCAATCCATGGCCGATCCCCCAAGCGCCTTCATGAGACGATCGAGCATATAATCGAGACATATGAACATTCAATGTCTCATATCACCCTCCTATTCTCACTCCGTCATCATTCACCACCCCAAACACGGAGTGCCACCATGTCCCGTCTGTCAGTCCCCAATCTCGAAACCGACACCGGCCCGTCGGGTCAGGTCTACGCCCAGATCAAGAAGGCTGCCGGCAGCGTCCCCAATGCCTATGCGGCGATCGCCGCCCACGGCCCGGCCCCACTCAAAGCGATGCTCGCAGCCGACGCGGTGCTCGCCGGCGGCACCCTGTCCAGGCGCGAACGAGAGATCATCAAGCTCGTGATCAGCGCCGCAGGCGGTTGCGACTACTGTGTCGCCGCCCATTCGCATCTCGCCAAGCTCGCAGGCGTGAAGGCCGACGTGCTGAAGCAAATCCGCGACGGCGACCCTACGGGTGACGCCAAGTACGACACGCTGATCAACTTCGTTCGCAAGCTCGCGCAGTCGAGCGGCACCGTCAGCGACGAGGATTTCGCCGCGATCAAGGCCGCCGGCTACAGCGACGCGCAGCTGGTTGAGATCAGCCTCGCGTTTGCGACCATCGTCTTCACCAACGTCTTCAACCGCATCAACGACACCGACATCGACTTCCCCGCAGTCGCGTGACGCGACCGACGTCAATCGAATGGAAGGGATCACGACCATGACCACGCTTTCCAACACGATGCAAAATCCGCTTGTCCACGCGCTCACCCGCTCCGGTCTGCTCGCGGAGGATCTCGACTACCACCTCGTCCGGGCCGCGATGGTGATCATGTTCCTATTCTTCGGCTACCAGAAATGGTTTCCGTACGAATTCGAACGGTTGGTGCCATTCATCAGCAACGGGCCGCTGATCTGGTGGCTGTACCCGGCGTTCGGCCACGCCGGCGCCAGCTACTTCCTCGGCGCCTCGGAATGGACGTTCGGCTCGCTGCTGCTCGCGGGCTTCTGGGACAAGCAGCTCGGCGTTCTCGGCGCGCTCGGCTCGACCGGCACCTTCATCGCGACGGTCACCATCATTCCGTTCATGCCGGATGGCTGGGAAGTTGCCGCCGGAGGCTTCCCCGCGATGACCGGCAACGTGCCCTTCCTGATGAAGGACGTCGTTCTGCTCGCCGTCTCGCTCTACCTGCTGCGACAGGACGTGGTTCGCCTGACGCGGCAATAGGTCCGCCGACGGCACGGATCGCCGGCGAGCCTCGCATTCGCCGGCGATTACGCGTGCCGGGAGATCGAGCAGGCGCAGCAACTTTGGCGCATAGCGATATGGCAGCCATCACTGCCGCGCGCGCGTCCGATCGACCAAGTCTTTAAAGCCAAGTCTTAACCCATTGCCGAATTTGCCGAATGCATCGAAATTGGCCAACTGTAAAGCGCAGCCCGTTGCGTGGCCTTGCCGCTTGACGCGGACGCATCGTTTGTCGCCATGCAGGAATGATCCATAGCTCTCCGGCGATGAACATAGTTCCGCCGCGTGGTCTGCGCTAGAGAAGTGGCGCCGGTGTTGTTCTGGGGTTGAGTTGATGAAGAAGGACGACGTCACGTGCCCACGCTGCGGGGCCGGGTTCCGACGCCTCGAGCTGACATCCGGAACGGGAAGCGCAGGCGAGTATCGCTGCCCGGTCTGTCAGACAAGTCTCGAGCAGTTCAATGGCGACAAGCTCGTTGCCTATCGCCTGACCATCCAACCCTCCATTCGCGGCTTGAAGACCTGATCGCCCGTGGCACATGAGGTGCCTACGCAATCCCCCGATCAGGATGTCCACTTCAGGATATAGCTGTCCATGATCCAGCCATGTTGCTCACGCGCATTGCGGCGCGCGGCGACGATGCGCGGGCCTGTCTCCGCGAGATCTCCGGCCATGATGATCTGATCGGGCATGCCGAGATAGGCGCCCCACCAGATCTTGAGGCCCACGGGATCCAGCGTCTGAAACGCTGCGCCGCCGTCGAGCATCACGACCACGGTATCCACGCCGGACGGCCAGCCGCCCTCACGCAATCGCCGGCCCGTCGTGACCAGGAACGGCTCGCCGATCTCGTTAAGCGGCAGCGCATGCG
>BFBZ01000022.1_pt92 | contig 14092 bp, 9 predicted proteins | sample 1888401 | NCBI WGS metagenome assembly BFBZ01 (sample SAMD00112614, study PRJDB3348) | symbiont metagenome | host: Chara braunii | reverse complement strand
CGGGAATGCGGCCGGTCGCGATGAAACTCGCCGTGGTCAACACGATGGTGAGCAGCACCAGCATGATGTCCACGAACGGAATGACATTGAGGCTTTGAAACGGCTCCTCATCCATTTGCGTTTTCCCGAGCAATCTCCCACTGCATCAGCAGGACCTTGGTCTTTCGCAGCATCGCGTTGTAGGCGACGACGGACACCAGCGCCACGACAAGGCCGATGGCGGTGGCCTTCAGCGCAAGGGCAAGGCCAATCATGATCTTGCTGGTATCGACCGAGGCATCGAGGCCCATATTGTAGAATGTCAGCATGATGCCGAGCACGGTGCCCAGCAGGCCGATATAGGGCGCGTTGGAGGCCACCGAGGCCACCACCACGAGCCGTCGGGTCAATTCCAGCTCGAGCGCCTTGATGTTGCTGAAAGTGGAGAGCTCGACCGCGCGGTAGAAGAAAAACCGCTCCATGGCGATGGCCACCACGACCACACTCAGCAGCACCAGCAATCCGACAACACCGTAATCGATGATGGCCGCCAGCCACTCCGTCTGCATCACGACAATCCTCCAGATCTCATGGCGCGCGCAACGCCCTCACTCCTCCAGGGAGCATCTGCCGCTAGGGCACAATGAGTTTACGTTGAATCAACCCCCGTCATCCTGAGGTGCGAGCGTAGCGAGCCTCGAAGGATGCACGGCCCGGGCCGTCGTCCTTCGAGGGCCGCGCTGCGCGCGGCCACCTCAGGATGACGGATTACATTAGGCAAACCAGATCTCATCATGCTTTTGATCATGTTTCAGAACGTCAGGCCGACCTGTAGCAGCCCCTTGGTTCCGCGATCGTAGCTCTGCGCGCCGCCGGTGCTGCCATAGCTGTGCGCCACCTGCGCCTTGAGCAGCAGGAACCGCGCCGCCGAATATTCGTAGGTCGCATAATAACCGAGCCCGACATCGTTGAGCTGGGTGTAGCTTTTCTGCGTGGTCGTGAAGGAGGCATCCGCCAGCCAGACCGCGCCGACATCGGTGAACACACCGACCGCATGGCGATAACGCTCGATGTCGGGCAACGCGTATTTGAGTTCGGGGGTAACGATATAGCCGCTGTCCCCGGCCAACCCCTCGTCATAGGAGCGCACGCCCCAGAAACCGGTGAGACTGAGCTGCTCGCTCGAATCCAGGTTGCCGGACAATGATTGCTGCGCGCGCACGGACGCCGAGAACGACAGCTTGTCCGTCAGACCGACGGTTGTGAGGAACGACAGGTTGATCTTGGAGAAATCACCCGCGGTGTTGACCCCGGCGACATTGGCGGCGCGCTGCGCCGGATCCGGGAACACCACATTGCCGGCGGTGACGGACAAGGTCGTGCTCGTGGTCCACGGCAGGCCGAACAGCGCACTGGTGGTGTCGCCCGTGAGCGCAACCGTTCCCTCATCCATGTTGCGGTGGGCGAGCGAGACACCGAGGACATTGTCGTTCAGCGTCTTGTGGGTGTAATTTCCGGATATATAGAGGCTGCCATTGACCTGGCGGATGATCGGATAACTGACCGTCGCCGTCACCGCATCGGCGGTGCCGGTGGCGTCGAGATCGCTGTAGACTCCGCCAAGCGCATAGGTGGTGCGATAGGCGCCGATTTCCGCGCGCAGGCCGTCATAACCGATGGGCGCGGAATAGGCCACGCGCCCGTTCACCAGATGGCTGTCTTCGGACACGAGGCCGAAGGCCGACAACCGGTCGCCAAAGCCCAGCGGCGAATTGACGTTGAGCCCGCCGCTCAACCGCATGCGGCCGGTGTAAGGCGAGCCGTAATTGTCGCCGAGCAGATAACCGTCGAACCGCCGCGCCTGCGGCACGCCGAACACGAAATCCGAGGTTTCGGGCTGCCGTCCGGAGCCGATGGCGACGCGCGGCGCTCCTGCGCCCGGCAGGTCCGACATCAGCAGCATGGCGCGCTCCAGCGGATCCTTGTGGATGATGGTCGCACCCGCGAGCGCGTGATCGACTAATCCCTGAAGCTCCTTGTCCCGCACCAGCGATTCGTTCTTGATGGTGACGGAGCCGTAGCGTCCGGCCACGATCTTGATCCGCAGCGTGCCGTTGCGCGCATCCTGGGCCGGGACATAAGCCTTGGCCACCAGATAACCCCGGCTGCGGTAGAGCGTAGTGAGCTGGTCCGCCGCGGCGTAGATCTCGGTGATCGTCAGCTTGCGATGCTCATAAGGCGCCAGCAGCGCGCGGGCCTCCGCGTCATCGCCGAGGCGATCGCCCTCGATCCTGAAGGTGCGGACGAACAGCTTCTCCTTGTCGTTAAGTGTGAACGGCGGCTCGACCAAGCGCGGCAGCACGGGAGCGGTGCCGGTGCGCGGCAGATCCGTTCCCTTCCGGGTCTCTTCCGATTGCCGCACCGCATCGCCGATGTTGGGCAATGGCGCGGTCTGCGCGCGCGCCGCGAGCGAGGCCGTCAGCATCGCCAGCGCCGACATGGCCAGCACGGCGCCACCGCGCGCGACGAGAGATCCGGTTGTCATCATAAGGTCCTTCGCAGCCGGGCTCTACGGGCCCGTACCCTTCTTGGTGTTGTTCTGCAGGTCGAAGCGCTGGCCGTCGATGTCGATGCTGCGGATGGTGGCGCCGAGGCCGCCGCCCCCACGGCCGGAGCCCGCGCGCCGCGCAGTGCGCACCGCCGACACAACCCGCCGGCGCTCGCGCTCGTCATCGGCTTTGATGGTGTCATCGACGGATTTGAGGTCGGCGTTGACCTTCGATGAGGATGAGGACGTTGCCGCTTGCGTTCCAGCGGTGGACATGGTGGCATCGGGAGGTGTGGCCGCGGATGTTTCTGCGTTTGTCGTCGATGCATTCGCGGCACGAACTGCGGTGTTGGCCCGCTGCGCAGCGGCAGTTCGAGCCGCGGCTTGCGCTGCCGCCTCAGCTGCGGCGCGCGCTGCCGCCTCCGCCGCTGCGCGTGCCGCAGCCTCCGCCGCCGCGCGTGCTGCGGCTTCGGCCGCTGCCGCTGCAGCCGCTGCTGCCGCATCGCGATTGGCCTGCACCTGGGTGATGGTGCCGTTGGCGTAGGAGGCGATGTCGCTGAGTTGAGAGCCGGTCAGAGCTCCTCCTCCGTCGACAACGCCAGGATTACCGCTGCTGCCGGGAGGTGGCGGAGGAGCATTGTCCAGCGGTAAACCAGGATTGAGATCGCCGTTGTAGTAGCTGTTATGAATCTCACCCGCATTGATGTTCGCGCCGGCCAGCCCGCCAGTCAGTCCGGCCGGACCTCGAATTGCACCGGTCGTATAGGAGTCGACGATAAGCCCGATGTTCGTTCCGGCTATTCCACCAGTCGCGGAATTGGCCCCCAGGCCGGTGACCGAGCCGGAAGCATGCGAACCAGTTATCGTTCCGACGTTGGATCCAACCAGTCCGCCGATGCTATTTCCAGTCCCGCTTACATTTCCGCTGGCGAAGGAATTGCTGATCGTACTGCCCTGGCCATTGCTTCCGGCCAACCCGCCCACGCTCATGTTACCGGACACGTTCCCCGCAGCAGAGGAGTTTGTGATGGAGCCAAAGCTGATCGTTCCAACCAGACCGCCTGCTCCGGCCCCGGACGTCGAGCCGCTGACATCCACGATGGCATAGGAGTTGTCGATGAGGCCCGGCCCGGTCCAGCTGCCCACCAGACCGCCCGCGTCGCCGCCATTGGCGCCAGCAAATTTCACGACGCCGTGCCGCGCACCATCTCCGATTGCGTAGGAATTTTTGATGAAGGCCTGGTTGGGGGACAAGGACGAGACGTTGCCAACCAGCCCTCCGATTCCGTCACGGATGGAAGAGACCGGAACCTGGTTACCTGTTACATCACCGATCGCGTGATAACTGTTTTCGATTGTCATGTCGCCGAAGGTGGCGGACATGGTACCCACCAGCCCGCCGAGCAGGTAGCCGCCAGTCACACTGCCAGTGGCGAAGGAATTCTTGATAAACGCTGGCTGGCCACCGCCGCTCCAACTGCCGACAAGCCCACCGAATTCGGTGCCAACTCCCCCATTTACATTACCGGTCGCGTAGGAATCTGTGATGTTTACACCCGTTGCTGTGCCGACGAACCCACCACCAGAAGTTCCCGTACCTGTGATTTGTCCCGTCGCATGAGAGCGGGTGATATCGACAAACCACGCTCCCCCGATCAGTCCGCCTATCGCACCCGCCCCCGACACGGTGGCATCGGAGTAGGAATCCGAGATTGTGTTACCTGCCGCACTTGGGTTGCCATTGAAGCCAATTAAGCCACCGACGTTGCTCTGTCCCGAGACAGTCCCGGTGCTGTAGGCGTGACTGACGTTGGCAAAATTCTGGCCGACAAGAGCACCTTCGCCCACAAAGCCGCTGCTTATCGCTCCAGTCACATCAACATTGAGCAATCCGATATCGCGAATGGTGCTGTGGGCCTCCGCCTTACCAATCAACCCAGTATTGGTTCCATCGGTCAAATTCCTGATGGTCAGGTTGGAAATGGTATGTCCAAGCCCTGCGAGCACGCCGTTCAAGGTGGGGACGATCGCGCTGGAGAACGTGCCGGACGCAGTGATGTCCTGAGCCAGTGCAAAATTTCCCGTTCCACCATTGATCTTCGCCGGATCGCCGAAATCACCCATGTTGTGAATGAGCGTGTAAACGTCCCCATTGATTGTCAGACTGGCGTTGGCGCCGCTTAAGGTGATGCTGGCGTACTGCTGGTTGGCGGGAGCCGATGCCCCCACGCCGCTGAAGCTGGCAGGCGTCAGGATGTTGTAGTCGCCACCGTAGGACATCGTCAGCCCGGCATTGACTCCTGTGGCGGTGATCTGTGCGTTGATGTTGATGTTGTTCGTCGCGGCCAATGTCAAAATGGTGTTAGCCGCCCAACTCACGGCATCTATGACGACAACGTCGCCGCCCGTCGCGTTAAGGCTTAGATTCCGCGCAGCAAGATTGTCCTGGATAAACTGACTGGTGAAGGTTCCACCGGCGCCGACCGAGATGCCACCGGACTTGTGGTACGACCACGTCCCGCTGTTGCCGGTGTTGAGCGTGAGCCCGGAAATATCGACAGCAGTCCCCGCCGTCTCGACGAGCCCCCCGTTTCCAGCTGTGGCTGCGACGTTGATGTTGCCACCAGCGCTGGTCGAGCCCGACATCGCGCCGACGGCATAGCCATCCCTGTCTCTTATACACATCTACCGGAAATATCGACAGCAGTCCCCGCCGTCTCGACGAGCCCCCCGTTTCCAGCTGTGGCTGCGACGTTGATGTTGCCACCAGCGCTGGTCGAGCCCGACATCGCGCCGACGGCATAGCCATCCATACCACGATTGGTTGGGTTCAAACTCAGAGTCAGGCTGTTGACCGCCGTCAGCAGAACCTTGCCGCTTGAGGCCGTGACCGTGCCCGATTGACTAACGCCGTTTCCACTAGCCAACGCAACAAACCCGCCATCGGCGATCACAATATCGCCGCCCGCGATTACGGATCCGCTTCCGCCCGCCGCAACGAACACGTAGTTTCCGGCGTTGAAGTCGCTGTCGTTGACGTTCAACGTGCTGGCTACGAGTGCACCCGCGTTCACGCTCGAGCCCGCCTTGAAGAGCACGCCCGCCGAATTTATGATGAAAACGCGGCCGTTGGCGTTGAGCGCTCCCGCGATCACACTGGTCTCGTTGCCGATGACACGATTGAGAACAACCGACGTGGCGGACGGTTGGACGAAATCGACAGTCGCGCCGGCACCAATGGAGAACTGCTGCCAGTCAAGGATCGCCTTGTCCGTTGTCTGGGTGATTGTTGTCGTGCTGCCAGCGGTAGAGATCGAAGCCGCGCCACTGGCAACATGATCCAAGACCAGATTGCCGCCTCCGACCACAACTGAACCGACACTCCCGACCAGCGTGTAGTTCGAATTGTTCTGCGTCAGGGTCGAGAGATTGGTAATCGGCTGGATTCCCGACGCGGCTGAAGCGATCGTGGCGCTGCCGCCAAGCTGTACCTGGTCGCCGGCAATGACGTTCGTTGCTACGAGATCGCCCGCCGCCACACTGGTGCTGCCATCTGCCGGCTTGGCCCCCGACAAATTCAAGGGGCGCGGCGTAATATTGGCGGTCGTCAGTGCGGATGAATTTTGCAGAATGTAGTTGCCGCTGTCGGCCCCAATCAAACTCAACCCAGAAACCGTGACCGTCTTGCCCTGCCCGGCATTTTTGTCAGCGAATGCCGCGGCGTAATCGACCGACACACTGTCACCAGTCACAACGCCGTGGAGTTGCGTGGAGACAGTATCTACCGTCGTGCCGTCGTAGACCTTGTCATTGCCTGTCGCGGTCGCACTGACCGATTTCTGAGCGATATCCGCCGTCGTTGTGCTGGCAAGAACGTAGTTGCTAGCCTTTCCGCCATTGGCACCGTCGGAAAGAACACCCGAAATATTGACGACCTTGTTCGCTCCCGCGTTTTTGTCCGCAAAGGAAGCCGACGTGTAGGTCACGTTGACGAGCTGGTTGCCGACCAACCCCAGGAGAAAGCCGGTGCCAGGGGCCGTAAAGGCCGCGGAGGTCGTGCCGTCATAGGTCTTGTCGGCGATAACGTCCGAGAGCGACAGGGTCTTTGGCTTGACCGTGACAACCCCCTTTATGTTGGCATAGCGCGACGAGCTCAGCACGGCACCAGCCGCGCTGGTGCCGGCATCAATGTAGCCGCTGCTAGTCGCGATCGTGAATGGCAAGAGCGCAGCAGGATTCGCGACGCTGTCACCGGGAGCACTAAAAATTCCTCCACTGCCCTGGAGCCCCTGCGTCTGCAATGTTTGTATGACCCGGATTACATCGCCATAAACAGCAAGATTGGAAGAACTGCTGCTGACATATACCGGCGTATTCCTCAGGATCGGAAGTCCAGATCCCGCGGCAGCCCAAACTGCCGGATCGAACCCGACATATTTCGAGAAAACGTCGACTTGGGTGCCGTCGAGCATCGTGGCCGTCGAGCCCGCGCCATCCACAAGCAGGGAGGCGAAGCCTGAATTCCAATAAGAGTTGATAATGGTACCGCCGCTATTGTCCGCCACAAAACCATACTGTGGCGGCACACCAAAGCCATAAGACAGGGAATAACTATCGCGTATCGTACCTGAGTTTCTGTAGGCAAATCCGGCCAGCCAATTCGATGACCCTTGATCGGTCAGGCTCGTGGTATAGGCATTGCTGATCGTTCCGATGTTCTGACCAACAAATCCGCCGATGAAATTACCAAAAAGCGATTCAGCAGAGTTGGGCGTATCCAGTGTCGAATACGACTGATCCACGGTGCCTTTATTCAACCCGACAAAGCCGCCCGAGATGGCACTGGACGCCGCTGGATCGAGATTGAGACCTATCTGTGTATAGGATTTATCGATCAACCCGTCGTTGACACCCGCAAAACCGCCAGTAAAGGCGATCGTGCTTGCGTTGCCGGAGACAAAATAGCCTGCCGAATTAATGGTCGTATCCGCCCGCACGGAGCTTTCGGTAATATGACCACCGGTTTGATTGGTGCCGACGAAACCGCCGCCAGCTTGGATAACGTTGTCGAGCGACAGATTCGCCACATAGCTTTGCGAAATGAAGCCGGAGTTCGTGCCGACGAAAAGGCCCGCACTCGTGACCGAATTCGCGACAGTCAACGTTCCACCAGCATCGCCGCCGCTGACGAAGCTGTTGATCACGCTGCCTTGATTGATGTCCGCGAACAGACCTGCAGATGTTTTCGTATTGGTCGGATCAGGGTTGCCGTTTGCATTGTTGACGCCGATATTGCTGATCAGGGCGCCGCTGCCGATGATACCGAACAGACTGGTTCCAGCGGTATTGAAGCTTGATATCGTGTGACCGAGACCGTTGAACTTTCCGGTGAAAGCACCACCGCCATCCAGCGCCGTGCTCCAGTTGGCCGACGTCAGCGCGCCGAGGTCGGCGCCCAGGATATAACGCCCGTTCGGATTGCCCCTGGCCGCGGCGAGGCCAGCGACGTCGTTGATCACCGTATAGGCTTCGCCATTCATGACAAAGCCACCAGTGCCGCTGAAGTCGAATTTCGCCGCAAATGAACCGTTGACTCCGCCCTGGTTGGTATAGAGTCCCATCGGCGTGCCGTCGGCGTTGATACCGGTGCCGTAATGCGCCACGAATCCGGCCGTTCCGGTCGCCGTCATCTGGTTGTTGACGAAGATGTTGTTGGTCGCATTCAAGGTCAGCGTGTTGGCAGACCAGGACAGCGCATCGTTGACATTGATGTTGCCGTCCGTCCCCGTCCCGTTAGTCGACAGGATCGCCACGTTGTTCGAGGCGAGCTGCGCGGCGAGCTGGGCACCGGTGATGTCGCCGCCCACTCCGATCGTGAATCCGTCGGGATCGATCGTCCAGGTTCCTGTCTTGCCGCTCGTCGACTTGGTCGTGATCACGGCGGTATCTGCGATGTGAACCTTGTCGCCGCTGGTCTCGATGGTGCCGCCGTCCCCGCCCTTCAACGCCGAGGCGTCGAGCTTGCCCGAGACATTGGTGGTGCCGCCATAAGCATAGAGCTTGATGGATCCCTTGTGCGCCGTTGCCCGCACGCCGGCGCCGCCCTTCAAGGCCGCCATGGTGCGAGCCTGGATGACACCGCTGTTGTTGACCTGCGCGGAGAGGACCGCATCCGCAGCCTTGGCCGTCATGATCACCTGGCCGCCATTGGCCCTGATGGCCCGCTTGTTCTCGACCAGCGCGTTCAGCGTGCCCTTGTCGATGGTGACATCGAGCAGGGAGTTGCCACCGAAGTTCAGCGTGATCTTGTCGCCGGCGCTCATGGCCACAGTGCCGAGATTGGCGCTGATCACGCCGTCGTTCGACACGGTCTTGCCGAGCAAAGCAACATACCCGCCCTGCCCCGCGCGGATCCGGCCCTGGTTGACCACGGCGGCCGACGAACCGCCGGAGAAGGTGTAGTTGCCGGCCAAGAAATCGGCGTTGGAGATATCGCGGGTCGAGGCCACCAGGCCGCTGACATTGACCTGCGCGCCCTTGCCGAACAGCACGCCGGCGGAATTGACGATGAAGATCTGGCCATTGGCGTTGAGCGCACCGGAAATGACGCTGGTCTCGTTGCCGATCACGCGGTTGAGGGTGACGGAGGCGCTGTTCGGCTGGTTGAAATTGACGGTCTCCTGCGGCGCGACGGAAAAGCCCTGCCAGTTGATGATGGCCTTGCCGGACGACTGGTTGATATTGGTCACGCTGCCGGCCTGGGTGATGCCGGCCGAACCGCTGATGACGGTTCCGCCGAGCGGTTCCGCCGAGGCCATCCGCGGCGGCAGCAGCAGCGCGGCGATGGCGGTCATGGTGACGAACGAGGCCGGGAGAACGTGCCGCCCATCAGCGCGATGCAGCGGTTTCGGGAGATGAAGGGTGTGCGATGCTGCGGTGCGCACAAGACTGACCTTCGACAGACGGAGTGAAGGCATGGACACGGTCTCAACTTCGGCGGCGTTTCGTTATATTTCTGCCAACATAGCGATAGCCGGCCCGTGCGAGTCAAGTGCCGCAGCCGGATGGAACCGGTATGAGCACAGACGCCGCCGCAGATCAGCTTTGCAGACAAACACGGCCATCGCCATCTCCTGGAAGATGACGATGCCATGACACCGACGAGGGCCGGACGAACGGACCACGCGCGCAAGCGCGCGGTCCGCCGCACGAGCGATTTATGGATAAGGCGTGGTGGACAGGGTGTAGCAGAAGTTCGTGAACTGCCCCGACGCGTTCGGCGTCACCGTGCCGCCGCTGAAGTTCTTGCCCACCAGATACTGGACAAAACGCGTCAGTTCGAGCTGCTGCGCGGCCGTCCGTGTGTGGGCGATCTCGACGCCGCCTTGCACGATCGGATCGTAAGTGCCGACGCCCGACGCGATGTCCTGGTGGCTGACGCCAATGTAAGGGGGCGTGTTGCTCATGTTGCAGATCTGCGATCTGGCGACAAAGCCATACAGTTCCGTCGGCGGATTCGGAGACACACCGTTGACGGCGTTGAAGGTGGCGGTGATGTCGGCGTACTGATCAACCTGGCTGTTGGGCAGCGTGGCAATGCCATACTGATTCTTCAGCACCTGCGAGGCCGCGAGGCCATAAGGGGCATTGGCCGGATTGGCGATGGCGACCTTGCTCCATCCCGAAGGCAGACCGCTGGAGACGTCGACGCCGGCGGTGTTGCTATAGAGATCGAGCTCTCCGATGACATATTGAATCAGGTACTTCGCCGGCGTCGCAGGCGAATTATACGCAAACACCGTCGAGGGGTAGCTCGTAATCAGGTCCTGCGGATGGGCCGTATCGGCGGACAGGAACAGGTCATAGCCGGGCTGGTTCGGGGTACAGCCAGTGCAGGTGCCGTTGATCTGGGCTTCCAGGGTGCCCGACGCCGCGAAGGTCGCGGTGACCTGATAAGTCAGCGTGCTCGAGTGGTAGTGCGCCTCGAAATCCGAGATGATCGCCATCAGCGGGCCGGTCAGATTGGCCGCCGCGGCGACGCTGATGGTCACCACCGTCTGCGCGTGCGCGGATGTGCCGGCCAGGCAGGCGAACGCCGCGCCCATCAGAAGTTTCTTGAGTCCTATCGACATGGTTCTTTCCTCTTACATTGCGGCGCGCGGCGGCAAGCCGTGAGCGGCCGTTGTTTGGTTTTGACGTGAGGTTAAGACGATCCCGGAGGTGATTGCGCTCAACAGCAGCAGGGTTTGTTTTTTACGACTTTTTTTCAAGGACTTGCTCTTGTTCTCTCCCTGTCTGAACGACGTCCGGATGCCATTGCGAGCAACCAAAACGCCATCGCTATATTAAGTTGCATATAACGATGACAGAAACATTGCAGAAATGACAAGCAACCGAGCCCTGTCCACCCAAATGCGACAGCCGTGACATGTTCGTCGACGGCCCATGCTCGCAAGTGACACGCACGGCGCGCAGGACATGATGCGATGGGTCAACAGGCGACGTTCAGATGTTTAGATAATGTCACGGTCACGGCAAAGGCAGCTTCGCCGGCCTGCCGCTCACGGCGCCGCCAGATTTACAGTCTCTTCGAATATCCTGACGTCGTCGCCCTCACGCACCAGTAGCGCCGAATAGTAGCCGTGAAGCTGCTGGTTACCCAGCTTGGCTCTCCATTCTCCGGCATTGAAGACCATGTCGCCCAATGCACGCGAGACAGTGCGCTGGACACTGTAATCGTGAAGCCCCAGGTCAATCACCCTCTGCATCTCGCGCCGGATGGCATCGCGGCCCCGGAACATGCCGGACGGCGTGATGCGCACRCYGTTYTCGCTGAAGAACGCGGCCATGGCGGCCACATCCTTGCGATTGTAGGCCTCSGCAAATTCCGACTGGACCTTTTGATAGGGTTCGCCTCCGACACTTGGCTCGCTTTGCTGCGCCAATGCCGGAGTGAGCGCACCGAGCAGGATGAGAGCCACAATGCCAATCACCGGCTTGTTCGACGTCATGGTGCTTCTCCCGATGCAGCCGCTGAAGGTCGAGACGCACTCTGCCGGAGCCATCATGCGCCCCAACCGAGATCGGATGACAAGTTAACCCACGGTACGACGTCGTCGCAACGATCAGTTGACCTGTTACCTATGTCGCCGGTCTATTCTGTTACCTATGTAGCCGGTTAGGACCACTTCTCCCTCGCCCCGCTTGCGGGGAGAGCGCCGGGGTGAGGGGCGATTTCCGGGTTCGGACTCGCGGAGATGCCCCCTCACCCGGATTGCTTCGCAATCCGACCTCTCCCCGCAAGCGGCTGTCGCATTCACACATCTCAGCTCTCGGTTGAGTCGACATCTCGCCGACACTTGAGCCGTTCCCTCCCCCCTTGTGGGGGAGGGTTAGGGAGGGGGGGATGACAGTCCGCAGCGATCAGATCGGAGGTCGTTACATCACGACGTCAGAATGCAGGGTACCCCCCTCCCCAGCCCTCCCCCACAAGGGGGGAGGGAGCCGAAAATCATCACCTCGACGTCGAAGTGCACCCGATCGAGATGTGTGAATCCGACAGCCGCAAGCGGGGCGAGGTGAAGCAAACGCCTGCGTCGATTCAACTCAAACCCATCCTGCCTCGTCATGCACGCGCTTATCGCGTCCCGCCGATCGACACGAAGGCCATGAGACAGGCATCCGGCAGCGGGTTGCGCCAGCGGTGGCGGGTGCCGTTTTGCACGATGCAATCGCCCTGGCGCAGATGGATGATCTCTCCGTCGTCGAGCTCCAGCGTCATCTCGCCACGAACCACGACTCCATAATCGATGGTGTCCGTTGTGTGCATCCCCGGCGCGTCGTGTTCGAAATGATCGCCCATGCCGGGAACCTTCTCCGACATTTCCTTCAGCCCGCTCTCGAACGTGACGCCGGGTGGCGGCGTCCAGCCGTCAGGCCGCTTCGGCGGATACGAGATCAGGCGAAACAGCGAACCGCCCGGGCCGGGAAACGCTTTCGTTCCCTGCAGCATCGGATCCGGCTCCAGGCCGGTGAGCTTCGGCACGCCCTCGGTCCGGTAGAGCTCGTAGAAGGTCAGCCCGGGGTTCGAGTCGATCTCGACGACCTTGGGCGTGACGTCGAAGGACTTGAACACCGACTTGCCGGCCGCGTCGCGGCCGGTCAGCGCCCGTCTGGGCGGCGGGAGGTCGCGCGCGTCGTCCCCTGAATCGGACACTGATCTCGACTTGTTTCTTGTCCACCAGCGCCAAGAGAGCTTCGAAGAGAGCTTGCCCACCCGTGTCCTCCGCTGTTTTGTTTTTCTCTGCCGCTGCCGTGGCGCTGCGATGAGAATTTCGGAAACGTCATATTAGGCGGCGTGGTCGCTCGCTCGCATCCGACTAAAGCCCAATAGTGCCAACGATATTTCCAAGCGGATAGTGTGACCGACCGCCGCCGGAATGGCCTCGCCGGCGAAAGACATCAAAAGGTGCTCGCATGACGCCGGATGCCGTCGCCTTGTTCGCCACCGTGATCCTGCTGCTTCCGATGGGGTATTTCCTGCTGGCGGCGCCGGCCTTTCTGCTGGTGAAGCTGGACATCATGCCTGTCGCCCGGCTGCTGCGCGGCATGTTCAATGCCTATTTCGTGGCGCTGATCGTTGCCGGCGTCATCGGGGCGCTCGCCTTTGCCACGGAAGGCCGGCTGGCTTTCGTTTTCGGCGTCGGCCTGATCGCGGCCTTCGCCGTCTGGGCACGCCGCTGGTTTCTGAGCCAGATGGATGCCCAGCTCGACACCGAGCTGGCCGGCAATGCGGATGCGGCGCGTGAGCTGCGCCGGCTGCATTGGGGCGGCATGCTGTGCAATGCCGTGCAGCTTGTCGCCATCGTGAGCAGCATTCCCTACATGGTCGCGCCGGCCTGATCCGCGCTGAGGGACGCGCTGCCGTCGCTTACGGCGGACAGATGTGGCCGCTTCCGCCGGGATTCTTGAAGCAGCCGACCGACTCGGGGATGACCTGCTTGGGCAGCCACAGCACCACCTTGGGAAAGAAGATCGTGAATATGATGGTGAACAGGAACACCAGATAGATCGGCAGCGCCGCGCGCAAGGCGTGGGAAAACCTGACGCCGACGAATTTCGACGCCATCAGCAGCACCAGGCCATAGGGCGGCGTGATCAGGCCGAACGCCAAGGTGGCGATCAGCACCACGCCCATGTGCACGGGATTGATGTCCCCGGCCTGGGTCAGCGTATTGACCAGCGGCATGAAGATGATGATGGTCGGCACCGGCTCGATGAAATCGCCGATGATGGTGAACAGCAGCACCAGTAGCAGCATGATCAGATGCGGGTCGTTGCCGGCGAGATCGGTGATCCATTCGGCGATCACCAGCGCGCCACGCAGATAGGCGAACAGCCAGCCGAACGAATTGGCCGCGCCGATGGTGATCAGCGGCAGCGAAAAGATCAAACCCGCCATGCAGAAGTCCCACGGCAGTTGCCGCAGATGACCGCGATTGAGCGCGGGGATCACCACGACAACGATCCAGGCCACCGCCACCACGCCGGCCTCGGTGGGCGTGA
>BFBZ01001663.1_pt1 | contig 14099 bp, 11 predicted proteins | sample 1888401 | NCBI WGS metagenome assembly BFBZ01 (sample SAMD00112614, study PRJDB3348) | symbiont metagenome | host: Chara braunii | reverse complement strand
TAGGCCTGGTGGCCTACATCCCACACCAGCTGGTCGTAAGGCGTGTTGAACACATAATGCAGGGCCGTGGTTAGCTCCACCACGCCAAGAGAGGCGCCAAAGTGGCCGCCTTTAACCGATACGATGTCGATGATGAACTGGCGCAGCTCTTTACAGAATTCTTCGAGCTGGTCTTCGCGCAATGTTTTGAGGTCGTTGGGGCTGTTTACTTTTGCCAGCAGCTCCCCCGGTACCACGCCTGAGCCTTTCACAATTTCCATTGATACAAAGATAAAACAATTTTCCGGGGGTAAAAACGTGGAAATAAATGGTTTATTGCAGGGCTTTGGTTAATGTAAGTTAAAGAGGATTAGGCTCGCTACCCGTATCAAACGGCCATGTCAGTTCGTCTTTGAAGGGGCTAGATGGAAAACCGTGAGGGAGATTCCTCCGCTTCGGTCGGAATGACAAAAGCTGTTTAGAACGACAAAGGGAAAACCAAAGCAAGCCTTGTCATGTTGAGCCTGTCGAGACATCTCTGACGACGTATGGATGATGAAAACCAGAGAGATTCCTCACGCTGTTCGGAATAACAAAGAGAGAACAAAAACAGACCTTTACAACCCTCCCAACATACAGATCCTATCGAACTCCTCCGTTTTGACCTTCGATACCGAGAGGCGCTGCAGTCGCACCAGCTCCATATTCCGGAGGTGCTCATCGTGCTTGATCTGGTCCAGGCTCACCGGTTTTTTAAGAGCCTTATGGGGTGCAATGTCTACGGCTACCCAGGCCTCTTCTTTGGTGGTAGGATCGTGGTAATGCTCTGTTACCACTTTGGCAATACCCACAATGCAGAGCCCTTCATTGCTGTGGTAGAAGAGGCACAGGTCGCCCTTTTTCATGGCCTGCAGGTTGTTGCGGGCTGCGTAGTTGCGCACGCCGTCCCAGCACGTTTTTTTATCCTTCTGGAATTGCTCCCAGCTGTATTTCACAGGTTCTGATTTAACCAGCCAATAATTCATAAGACGTGAGTTTGATTGCGTATCCCAAATTAACAAAAAAACAATTTATTAAAATTGATAAAAATTTGTAAAATATAGTAGATTTGTCCCGCATGTGAAGCAGGGTCCCCGCGGGCCCGGCGCATTTATACAGACACCGAATTATGGCACATTTATCTGACAGGATCAACGCGATCTCCGAATCACAAACCATCGCTATGGCCCGTAAAAGCCGCGACCTGAAAGCCGCCGGCGTAGACGTGATCAGCCTGAGCCTGGGCGAGCCCGATTTTGCAACACCCGAAGTGGTGAAGGCCGCCGCCATCAAAGCCATACATGAAGACTTCAGCTACTATACCCATGTGTCGGGCTACCTGGAGTTGCGTCAATCCATTTGCAAAAAATTCAAACGCGATAACAACCTCGATTACACGCCCGATGACATCGTTGTATCAACCGGCGCCAAGCAAAGCATTGCCAACGCGGTGCTCTGCCTCATCAACCCGGGCGACGAGGTGATCGTGCCGGCACCCTACTGGGTAAGCTACCTCGAGATCCTGAAACTGGCTGGTGGCGTGCCGGTGATCATCAACACCACCCTCGATACGGATTTCAAGATCACGGCACAGGCACTCGAAAAACACATCACGCCCAAAACCCGCATGATGATCTTCAGTACACCCTGCAACCCTACAGGCTCGGTATACAGCAAGGCGGAGCTGAAGGCGATAGCGGACGTGGTGAAAAAGCACGATGAGCTTTACATCATCAGCGACGAGATCTATGAGCACATCAACTTTATAGGCGGCCATGAAAGTATGGCGCAGTTCGATGAGATCAAGGACCGGGTGATCACCATCAACGGCGTGTCGAAAGGCTTTGCCATGACAGGCTGGAGGGGCGGGATCCTGGCGGCCCCCCGCTGGATCGCGCAAGCTTGTGATAAGATGCAGGGGCAGTTTACATCCGCTACATGCAGCATCACGCAAAGAGCTATGCAGGCGGCGATGGACCTGCCGATGGAGTCTACCCACTACATGCGCGACGCATTCCTCAAAAGGAGAGACCTTGTGCTGGAGCTCATGAAAGACATCCCGGGTTTCAGGACCAATAAGCCGCAGGGGGCATTTTATGTATACCCCGAAGTATCTGCCCTGTTTGGCAGATCATACAAGGGCCAGGTGATCCGCAACGCCACCGACCTGTCGATGTACCTGCTCGATGAAGCGCACGTGGCGCTGGTGCCTGGCGCGGCTTTCGGCGACGACAGCTACATCCGTTTTTCGTACGCCACCTCCGAAGATAAATTAACCGAAGCTTTACGCCGCATCAAAGAGGCGGTAGAAAAATTAACCTGATCTTTGTTCTCCCTATCACCGCACACCGGGCAAGCAACATGAAAAAAAAGCTATCTGTAAAAAAAGAACACATCCGCGAGATCTTCAGGTCTTTCAACAACCTCAATGTGCTGATCATTGGCGATGTGATGATCGACAGCTACATGTGGGGCAAGGTAAACCGCATCTCGCCTGAAGCGCCGGTGCCTATTGTGGCTGTCCATAAAAAAGAGAAGCGCCTGGGGGGAGCGGCCAACGTGGCCCTCAATATCCAGGCACTTGGCGCCAATCCTATCCTGTGTTCGGTGATAGGCGTTGATTACGAAGGCCAGACCTTCATGGAGCTGCTGAAGAACCAAAAGCTGAGCCAGAAAGGCATTCTCAAATCGCGCACACGCATCACCACCGAAAAAACCCGCGTGATCGGCAATAACTACCAGCTTATCAGGATCGATGAGGAATATGAAGACGATATCAGCTCCGCCGAAACGCAGCAGCTGCTCATGCTCATCTCCTACATCCTGCAGCATGATAAGATCGACGTGATCATATTCGAGGACTACAACAAAGGCCTCATCACACCTAAGCTGATCAGCAAGGTGGTGGAGCTGGCCAGGAGCCGGAATATTCCTACCTGCGTAGATCCAAAGAAAAAGAACTTCAACTCATACAAAGGCGTGTCGCTGTTTAAGCCCAACCTGAAAGAGCTGCGCGAGGGTCTCAAGATAGAGGTGAGTGCGGATAACATCGGCGAGCTGCAGCGTGCCGTGAGCAGTTTCAGGGTGAAGCAGAAATTTGATACCGCGCTTGTAACGCTTGCCGAAAAAGGCGTGATCACCAATTCGCGGAGTGTAAAAGAGCATGTGCCCGCGCATGTGCGCACCATTGCAGATGTATCGGGTGCCGGCGATACCGTGATCAGCGTGGCCTCGCTCCTCACCGCACTCGAATGCGATCCTATCGTTACAGCGGCCATTGCCAACCTCTCGGGCGGCCTGGTATGCGAGCAGATAGGCGTGGTGCCTATCAACAAGGAGCAGCTGCTGGAAGAAGCACTGAAGCTGGAGTTTGTAAAATAATGAAGCCCTGTTCATGCTTCGCCTGCCTATACGGGCCAATAGCAGAACACCACAAGCAATGCCCGAAGTAAAACCATACCATACAGAAGCATCAAAAAAGGAGCAGGTGGCGCAGATGTTCGATAACATCGCCTTCCGCTACGATTTCCTCAACTCACTTTTATCGCTTGGCATCCATAAAGGCTGGCGCCGGAAATGCGTGAAACTTATTGCGCCGGGTAAGCCGCGCCAGATCCTGGATGTGGCCACCGGCACCGCCGATTTCGCCATCGAATGCGCCAAACTGAACCCGGAGCGGATCGTAGGCATCGATATTTCTGAAGGCATGATGCAGCACGGTCGTGAAAAGCTCAGGAAGCTGAACCTTGAAAGCCTGATCACCCTGCAGAGCGGCGATGCGGAAACCGTTAGTTTTGCCGACAACACCTTCGATGCCATTGTGGTGGGTTTTGGTGTGCGTAATTTCGAGCACCTCGAAAAAGGCCTGGACAATATGCTCCGGGTATTGAAGCCCGGCGGGAAGCTCTGTGTGCTGGAGTTCTCATACCCCCGGAAATTCCCGGTGAAGCAGCTTTACCATTTTTATTTCCGCTATATCACGCCGGCTATCGGCAAATTGTTTTCGAAAGACAACAGGGCCTATACCTACCTGCCCGAATCGGTAAAGGCTTTCCCGGATAATGAACGGTTCACAGCCATCCTCACAAAACTGGGCTACAAACAGGCTACATACAAGCCACTGAGCTTTGGGATCGCGGCTATCTACACGGCCGTTAAATAGCCCCCTCAACGTAATAAAATCCTTATATTTACGTTCTTTCGACACGGCCTGTGATTAAAAAGCTCCTGTCATACCTCTGCCTGTTGTTGGCAGCACCCTCCCTGCTGGCGCAGGAAAGTGATGGTGCCAGCGTGAACCTGCCCAAATTTTACAAGAATAAACTACACTTCGGCTTTGCCATTTCATATAACAGCACCGATTTCAGGGTGCATACTGTTAAGAATTCCGCGTTTCCAGACACCCTTATCGACGGTGTGAGGTACGGGATGAAAACCGTGTATACCCATTCCGATCCCGGCTTTGCGCTGGGTATCATCTGCGATGTGCGCCTGCACGAATACCTGCGCCTACGCATGACGCCCAACATCAGCTTCGCTTCCCGCCGCCTCGAGTATACCCTGCAGAACGCGGGCCATGATAGCACCAGGATGTTCCAGAAAAGTGTTGAGTCTACCTTTCTTATTTTCCCGGTTGAGCTTAAGCTACAATCGAAGCGTCTGGGTAATTTCGGCGCCTATGTGATCGGTGGCGGTGGTTATGCCTTAGACCTGGCCGCCCGCAAAAAAGGCCAGCCAACCGCCAGCGGCGGTGCCAACGAACTTGACGATGCCGTGAAGCTGAAGCGCGACGATTTCTTTTACAATGCCGGTGCCGGCACCGATTTTTACCTGAAATATTTCAAGCTCAGCTTCGAGCTCAAGCTCCTGATGGGCACCAAGAACCTGCTGCAAAGCGGCCATAATATTTTTACGAACAGCATACAGAAAGTGAATTCCCGCATGGTGATATTTTCCATCACCTTCGAGGGATAATCAATATGATCAGAAGGATAAATACCTTCCACCATACCAGATGATCAAAGAATTACAGCTGGTGGTATCACCACAAACCGCTTTCAATGAAGCGCATCTCAAGCAGGCCGTTGCGGAGGAGCTGGGTCTTCATAACAGTGATTCGCTATTTATTGAACCCCTGAGGAGGAGCATCGATGCCCGCGGCCGGAATATCCGGGTGAATATCAAAGTAAAAGCTTTTATCAACGAGCTGCCGGAAGAAGTGTTATACCGGCCCGCTTATAGAGCGGTAACTTCCGCTTCTAAAACCATCACCATTATTGGCGCTGGTCCTGCCGGCCTGTTTGCGGCATTGGCCTGTCTCGAAAAAGGATACAAGCCCGTGGTGATAGAACGCGGAAAAGAAGTGCAGGCCCGACGCCGCGACCTGGCAGCCATCAATAAAGCACACATTGTAAACCCCGAAAGCAATTACTGCTTTGGCGAGGGAGGTGCTGGTACCTATAGCGATGGCAAGCTCTACACGAGATCGAACAAACGCGGCGATACGGAAAAGGTGCTGCAGACATTCGTATACCACGGCGCCCCCCGCGAGATCATGGTAGATGCACACCCGCACATCGGCACCAATAAGCTACCCAACATCATTGTGAATATCCGCCGCACCATCCTGGCCTTTGGCGGCGAGATCTATTTTGAACATAAGCTCAGCGACCTTCTGCAGGAGGATGGTCAGATCAGGAGTATCCTGGTGGAAAACCTGCGGGATCATACCACGCACGAGTGGCCCTGCGAGCAGCTGATCCTTGCCACGGGCCATTCGGCCCGCGACATATACGAGCTGCTGCACAGCCGGCAGATCCTGGTGGAGGCCAAGCCTTTTGCCATGGGTGTGAGAGCGGAGCACCCGCAGTCGCTGATCGATAGCGTGCAGTACCATTGCGGTAATACGCAGGAGTTGCTCGAGAAGCGGCAGTACCTGCCAGCAGCTTCCTATGCCCTGGTGCACCAGGCCAATGGTTACGGCGTGKATTCTTTTTKCATGTGTCCGGGRGGCATCATCGCGCCCTGCGCCACAGCGCAGCAGGAAGTGGTTACCAACGGTTGGTCGCCCTCCAAACGCAACAACCCCTACGCTAACAGCGGTATTGTGGTGGGGCTGGAGCTCAGGGATTTTGAAGCATTTAAACATTTCGGGCCACTGGCCGGCCTGGCATTCCAGCGCCAGCTCGAGCAGCAGGCCTGGCTGATGGGTGGGCAAACGCAAACGGCGCCGGCCCAGCGCCTGCAGGATTTTGTGAACGGAAAAGAAAGCGCCACCTTACCCGGCTGCTCCTACCAGCCCGGCCTGAAGCCTGTAGATATGAAACAGGTACTGGGTCGCCTGATCGGCAACTCATTGCAACAAGGCTTTAAAGCCTTCGGGCAGAAAATGCGCGGTTACCTTACCAACGAAGCTGTGATCGTAGGGGTGGAAAGCCGCACTTCCACGCCTGTACGCATTCCCCGCGATAAGGTAACGCTGCAGCATCCGCAGATCAGCAACCTCTACCCCTGCGCAGAGGGTGCCGGCTATGCAGGTGGCATCATGAGCGCGGCCATGGATGGCATCAATTGCGTGGAAGCCATTGCCGCCCTGGCTGATTAAGTGGAGCATTGCTTCTGAGGTTACCATATATTTGTGTAAATTAAACTCACCAACCGATCATCACCCATGAAAAAACGGACATACATACTCCTGCCGCTATTGCTACTGGCGGTTTTTTTCCTGCCTGCCCCAACCATTGATGAAGCCTGGGTCAGGGAGCACTATACTAAAAAAAAATACCAGGTGCCGATGCGCGACGGCGTTAGATTATTCACCGCGGTGTACCTGCCGAAAGATCAAACGGAGAAGCACCCATTCATCATGACGCGGACACCATACTCCTGCGCGCCTTATGGCGAAGACAAGATCAATCCCCGGTTCTGGCAAACCCATTGGCGCGAATACCTCAGGGAAGGCTATATTTTCGTGATCCAGGATGTGCGCGGGCGCTATATGAGTGAAGGGGTTTTTGTGGATGTACGCCCCTTTAAAGCCCTGAAGAAAAAGAAAACGGATATAGACGAAGCCAGCGATACCTACGACGCGGTGGAATGGCTCGTGAAACATATTCCCGGCAACAACGGCCGCGTGGGCGTGTTCGGCATTTCTTACCCGGGATTTTACTCTACCATGGCGGCGCTGAGCAATCATCCGGCCATCAAGGCCGTGAGCCCGCAGGCCCCTGTCACGGAGTGGTTCATGGGTGACGACTTTCACCATAACGGTGTGTTCATGCTTGGCGATGCCTTTAGTTTCTATTCGATCTTCGGGCCGCCCCGCCCAAAACCTACCACCACCACGCCGAAAGAGTTCAGCTATTATACCAGCGATAATTATAAATTTTACCTGGAAACGGGTGCTCTCAAAAATGTCAGCGCGCTTTTGGGCGACAGTGTTTCCTTCTGGACAGAGCTGATGAACCATCCTAATTACGACGACTGGTGGAAAGCCCGCGATGCGCGTCGCGCCTGTCATAACATCAAGCCCGCCATACTTGTGGTAGGCGGTTTGTTCGATGCCGAGGATTGCTACGGCGCCTGGAACCTTTATAAAGCCATCCAAAAGCAAAACCCGGAAACCAGCAGCCGGCTGGTGATGGGGCCCTGGTTCCATGGCGGATGGGCCAGGAGCGATGGTAGTTACCTGGGTAACGTGCGCTTTGGTAGCCAGACCTCGCTCTATTACCAGCAAAACATAGAGCTGCCTTTTTTTAATGAGCACCTCAAGCAAAAAGGCAAAACAGACCATGTATCAGAAGCAACCATTTTTTTCACGGGCGAAAATGCCTGGAGAAGCCTGCCTGCCTGGCCGCCAGATGAAATGGTGCCAACGCCATTATACCTGCAGGAGCATGGCGGCCTTGGTTTTAAGCTGCCGCAGGGCGATAACAGCTACACGTTTTATACCAGCGATCCCGCGCGCCCCGTTCCTTACACTGACGGCGTGCAGACCAGGCGGACAAGGGAATATATGACAGACGACCAGCGCTTTGCTGCCCGCAGAACAGACGTGGGGACTTTCGAAACTGGCGTGCTGGCCGAAGACCTCACGCTGGCCGGCACCATCACGGCCGACCTCAAGGTGGCTATTTCTACCACCGACGCGGACTTTGTGGTGAAGCTCATCGACGTGTTCCCTGATGGTTTTGCTTACGACACTGCAACCTATGGCAAAGGCGATGGCAGGAACTACCTGATGGATGGCTACCAGATGCTGGTACGTGGCGAGATCATGCGCGGGCGCTACCGCAACAGCTTTGAAACCCCCGAGGCTTTCGAGCCGGGCAGGATCACTACCGTGAAATATGAGTTGCCGGATGTGGCCCATACCTTTAAAAAAGGCCATCGACTCATGATCCAGGTACAGAGCTCCTGGTTCCCGCTGGCCGATCGTAACCCACAGCAATTTGTAGACATCTACCATTGCAGCGATAAGGATTTTACAAGCTCGGATATCAGGATCTACCATCAGCTCAGCAGTGCCAGTTGTATCATCCTGCCCATGCTCAAAAAATAACGACACAGTGCGCCCTCGTGCGGCTCCCGATTTATTGGTAACTTCGCGGGAAACCTTTTAATGCTGCAGACCATGATCAACATACAGTCATTTACCTTCGGGCCCGTCCAGGAAAATACGTATCTCCTCTGGGACGAAACGAAAGAAGCCGTTATCATCGACCCTGGCAATACCAGTAGCAGCGAGCACCAGGTTCTCCGACGTTTTATTGCGGACCAGGAGCTCACGCTCAAACACCTCCTGCTCACACACGCCCATTTTGACCATGTGGCCGGCAACCGCTTTATTTATGATACCTACGGGCTCTTACCCGAAATGCACAAGGATGACCTGCCCATCCTCGAAAGGCAAAAAGCTGTATGCGATATGTATGGCGTGCCCTGCGAGGAAAGCCCGATGCCGAAGATATTTATCAGCGAAGAAGACAAGGTCCGGTTTGGTAACGTGGCGCTCGATGTGGTGTTCACACCCGGGCACTCGCCAGGGCACATCACATTCTACAACACCAAAGAAGATTTTATGGTCTGCGGCGATGTGCTCTTTCGGGGCAGCATTGGCCGTACAGACCTGCCGGGCGGCCATTTCGATACCCTTATCGATTCCATCCGCCGGAAACTGTTGCCGATGAGCGATACCATGCGTGTGTACAACGGCCATGGGCCACACACCACTATTGGCTTCGAAAAAGCAAACAACCCTTTTTTATAGGGCTCTCTGCATACACGCCCGGCCTATGCCCGAATAACAAACGGAAACAACAAATAAGAACGACATGCCAGAGCATACCAACTCACTCATCCACGAAAGCAGCCCGTACCTGCTGCAGCATGCGCACAACCCGGTGAACTGGTATGCCTGGAAGCCGGAAGTGCTGGCGCGCGCAAAGGCAGAAGATAAACTGGTGCTGGTAAGCATTGGCTACAGTGCCTGCCACTGGTGCCATGTGATGGAGCATGAAAGCTTTGAGGACGAGGCGGTGGCGGCTGTGATGAATGAGCATTTTATCAATATTAAAATAGACCGCGAGGAAAGGCCTGACATAGACATGGTGTATATGACGGCCGTTCAGCTGATGACAGGGCAGGGCGGCTGGCCGCTCAATTGTTTTATCCTCCCTGATGGGCGACCCATTTTTGGCGGCACTTATTTCCGTAGGGAGCAATGGGTGGAGGTGCTGCACAACCTGGCGCACGTGTACTGCGAGAACAGGCCAAAAGTGCTGGAATACGCGGACAACCTTACCAATGGCCTGCAGCAGGTGGAGCAGGTGATCCCTGTACAAGGTGGTCCGGACCTTACCATGGAGCAGCTCGACAGATCGGTGAACAACTGGAAAAAACGCCTGGACGCCGAAAGAGGTGGCCCCAACCGTGCGCCTAAATTTCCTTTACCTAATAATTACAGGTTCCTTCTGGCTTATGCGCACCTGCGGGGCGATCAGCCACTGATGGCACATGTGCACCTCACGCTTTCTAAAATGGCGAGGGGTGGTATTTACGACGCGCTCGGCGGCGGCTTTGCCCGCTACAGCACAGATGTATACTGGAAAGTGCCGCACTTCGAAAAAATGCTGTACGACAATGCACAGCTGGTAACCCTTTATTGTGAAGCCTACAGGCAGAGCAACCAGCCACTTTACAGGGAAGTTGTGTTCCAGACACTCGGCTTTGTGGAGCGGGAGCTCACCTCGCCGGAGCATGCCTTCTATTCGGCCCTGGATGCCGATAGCGAAGGCGAGGAAGGAAAATACTATGTGTGGCAGAAAGAGGAGCTGGCGCAGCTGCTGGGAGATGACTTCGCGCTGTTCTCAGACTACTACAGCATCAACGATACCGGCTATTGGGAGCATGACAATTATATCCTTGTGCGCTGCGACAATGAAAGCGAGGTAGCCGTGAAGTACCAGCTTACCCTGCCGGCCCTGCAAAACAGGATCGATGCCTGCCGGCAGTGCCTGCTCGAAGCGCGCAGTAAGCGTGTGAGACCTGGTCTCGACGACAAATGCCTTACCAGCTGGAATGCGCTCATGTGCAAGGCCTTTGCCGATGCCTACCTCACTTTCGGGCATATTCCTTTTAAGCAGAGCGCCATCCGCAACGCGGCGTTTATCCGGTGGCGCCTGTTCCAGGCATCGCCCGGCGGCGGCGCTAGTCATAACCGCTACAAGCTCTGGCATGCCTGCAAAAACGACAAAGCCACCATCAATGGTTTTCTCGAGGATTACGCATTTGTAGCAGACGCTTTTTTGTCTGTATACCTGCTCACGGAAGACGAGTTGTGGCTCGATCATGCCGAAGGGCTTACCGATTATGCCCTGGCGCATTTTTATGATGAAGCCACCGGCCTGTTCTTCTTTACCGACCGCGACGATGATGCGTTGATCGTGCGGAAAAAGGAGCTGCATGATAACGTGATCCCGGCCTCTAACTCGCAGATGGCGCTGAACCTGTTCAGGCTGGGCCACTATACCGGCAGGCAGGATCACAGGGATAAAGCCATAGCCATGCTGCATACCCGGGTGGAAGAACTGTTGCACGATGGCGCCGGTCATAGCAATTGGGGCCTGCTGATGCTTGGCATTGTGGCGCCATTCCACGAAGTGGCCATTGTTGGTAAGTCTGTTAATGAAAAACTATTGGCCCTCCATAAACACTATTTGCCAAACGTGATCTTTGCTTTAAGTGAAACAGCATCTGCCCTGCCTTTGCTGCAAAACCGCTATGCTGAGGGCCGCACGCTCATCTACGTATGCAGGAACAATACCTGCCAGCTGCCGGTAACAGGGGTAGAGGATGCTTTAAAGCAAATGGATTGACAGATTACCAGAGAATAATTTTTACAGGTTTCCTCGCGCTTTTTTGCCTTGTGTCAAAAAGCCAGACGCTGGCCCCCACTACAGCCTCTGCCTTTGATAAGCAGCTCAGCTTCAATACAGAGTTCATCAGGGATAACCACATCAAAACCATCACCTTCGACATCATCGATAAAAAAGATTTTCAGGTAGCGGAAGACAAGAACCTGGTGCATTATTACGAGTTCGATGCCGAAGGCCGCTTACGTCGTTTTTACTATACCATCATCAGCAAGGTGATCCAGAAAGAATACCAGAGCGGGCCCGTATACCACAAAAGGCGTAAGGTTAGCAATGGCTATGCCTATACCAAAAACGAATATACCTACGACACGGTGTCTACGATTTATTTTTACAATGTGCAGGGCGATATGGTGCTGAAACGCTATAACGACGGTACATATTACGAAAGCTATTACCTGGAGTATACACCTGACCATAAGCTGCAGCGTGAGCGGCGCTGCAAGGAGACCAATGTGTCGCTCACCCGTGGCGAGTTCCGCCTGGGCGCACAGTACACCATCAGCGACGAAACCTACCAGTGCCAGCCCACAGGTAAAAGCCAGTACAAGCAGGTTTGCCAGAACAACGAAGGCAGGACCTATAAGGAGATTATTGTGAACACTAACGACAACGGGCAGGTGACCAGTACCAACGAGCAGTATACCGTGGCCTGGCTGGTGCAGCAATGTAACTATACATACAACAAAAGCGGGCAGCTCACCGAAGCTATTTTCAAAGGCAACGCCAACGGCGAGGTGGTGATAAAACATACCTACGAGTATGATGCCAATGGCTGCATTTATTCAGAGAAACAATACAAGAACGAGGTGTTGCAGAAAGAGCTCAGTTACGTGAGCGACGGCTTCAAAAAGATCAATTCATTTATTGTGCGCGACCCCAACGAAAAGACCATGCGTATTGTGAAGCTCTTGTATGCCTACTATTAAAACAACCATTAGTTTATTAAAAAGCTGTGTGATGCTGCTATACTTGTTTTCTGTCGCCAAAGCGGTAGCACAAAGTGATACAAAAGTTTTTTCAAAAATAGATGCATATACAAAGCGAATAACAACATTCAAAGACCCTGGTGACCTGTCGCGTAAGCTGGTGAAGCCATACAAAACAGAGTTGGAAAAAGTAAGGTCTATTTTTTTCTGGATAACGGATAATATCGCCTACGATGTAAAAGAATACCATTCGTGCGATACCGGTGCTTACAAGAGTTTTAGCATGGGGACAAATGATGCCGGCACGCTTTCAGGAGACCGCTACTATAATTATCAAGTGGTACAGCATGTACTGAAGACTAAAAAAGCTATTTGCGATGGATATTCGAGGCTGTTTAAAACACTATGCGACAGCGCAGGGATCAAAGCAGAGATGGTGGTCGGTATGGGAAAAAACTCATCCCGTGACATCGGCACCTTTGATAGCAATCATGCCTGGAATGCGGTAATGATCGACAAAAAATGGCATTTGCTTGATGCCTGCTGGGCCAGTGGCCAATGTGATGACAGTACGATCGTATTCACAAAAAGATTCGACTCGTTTTATTTTCTCCCAGACCCAAAAAAGTTTTCTTACGATCATTTCCCCGATAATAAGAACCAGTTCTATGTGGATAGACCGCCTACCAGAGAACAATTCATGTCCTATCCTCTCGTGTATGCCCAATACCACAAATACCCGTTCGATGGCTTTTTTCCTGCAGGTGGGGTGATCAGTGGTAAAGAGGGTGAGAAAATCAAGCTGCAACTTACCATGAAAGAAGACTCACCTGTTGAGTTGAGCGGTTCGTTTAATGTAGAGTTAAAAAAGGTGGAGAAGAAAATATACTACGAGTACACGGTTAAGAAAACACCCAAAAACGAATTGATTGTTTTTTACAACAACAAGGCTATCCTTGCCTATAAAGTAGAGGTTAAGGACTGATCAAATCTCTTTCCTGAGCCGGGCCACCGGGATATCAAGCTGCTCGCGGTATTTGGCCACGGTGCGGCGGGCAATGTTGTAGCCTTTCTCTTTCAGGATATCGCACAGCGCATCGTCGGTCAGCGGCTTCTTTTTGTCTTCGCCGCCAATGCAGTCCTGCAGGATCTTTTTCACTTCGCGTGTGCTCACCTCTTCGCCCGCATCAGTGCTAAGCGATTCTGAGAAGAACGTTTTAAGCAGGAATGTGCCGTAAGGTGTTTGTACATATTTGCTGTTGGCCACGCGCGACACGGTTGAAATATCGAGGCCTACCTTGTCGGCAATGTCTTTCAGGATCATCGGGTGCAGCTTGGTATCGTCGCCACTGGCAAAATAATCGGCCTGGTATTCCATAATGGCGTGCATGGTTACCAGCAGGGTCTGGTGACGCTGCTGCAGCGCTTCAATAAACCAGTGGGCCGATTCGATCTTGTTCTTTACAAAGGAAGTAGCTTCCCGGCCCGATTTTTCTTTCATCCGCGAATATTCCTTGAGCATCTCGATGTATTCCTTGCTCACCTTCAGTTCCGGCATATTGCGCTGGTTGATGCTCAGCTCGGGCTTACCATCGTTTACGTTAATGGAGAAATCAGGCACGATTTCGGACACCTGGTTCTTACTGTCGCCCACGGAGCTCCCCGGGCGCGGGTTCAGGCTCGTGATCTCCGAAATGATCTCCTTCAGGTCTTCTTCATC